>Ga0182012_10001068_pt1 | contig 30371 bp, 28 predicted proteins | sample 612S2SmetaG_FD_120486 | JGI IMG/M metagenome (GOLD analysis project Ga0182012, IMG submission 120486) | Permafrost microbial communities from Stordalen Mire, Sweden - 612S2S metaG | ecosystem: Environmental > Terrestrial > Soil > Wetlands > Permafrost | place: Sweden: Stordalen | collected...
ATCCAAACGGCAGGCTTGCCTGCCGAGTCTCCACCAAAGCTGAACTTCACCCGGCGGAAGCCATCCGGCAAAGGAAATCGCCTTCGTGCAAGATCATGAAACAGGCCAGCTTCCTCCACCGAGGCACTTCCTTCCAGCACCGCCTCATCACATGCAGACTTTGGTTCGGGGTGCATGATCGTTGCACCTATAGATTAGCCAAGCGCCAGGCATTCGCCGGCGGGTGCTGTAGCGACGCCGGCTACCCCACCTGGCGGATCAGCGCGGCCCAGCGGTCGAGGATCGGCAACACCACGTCCTCCTTCGCGGCCGGCAGGCCGGCGGCGACGCGCTCGACGCCGAGGTCGCGGTAGCGCTTCAGCAGGTCGACGTCCTCGGCGGCGCCGAACAGGGTGACGGGACAGGAGGCGGGGTCGCGGCCGGCTTCGGTCAGCATGTCGCGGAATTTCGGCACCGTCTGGAAGACGTCGCCATAGGTGTCGGCGCGGCTGGCGATGGGAATCCAGCCCTCACCATAGCGGACGGCGCGGCGGGCGCCGTGCGGGAAGGCGCCGCCGACGATCACTGGGGGATGCGGCTGCTGGACTGGCTTAGGCCAGGTCATCATCGGGTCGAAATTGACGAATTCACCGTGGTATTCGGGTTTGGATTTGGTCCAGATCAGCTTCATCGCCTCGACGCGCTCGCGCACCAATTTGGCGCGGGTCGTGAACACAGTGCCGTGATCCTCCATCTCCTCGGCGTTCCAGCCGACGCCGATGCCGAACAGGAAGCGACCGGCGGAGACCTGGTCGATCGAGGCGACCAGCTTCGCCGTCTGGATCGGGTCGCGCTGGTTGACCAGGCAGACGCCGGTGCCGACGTTCAGTTTCGTCGTGGCGGCCGCCGCGGCGGTCAGGGTCACGAACGGGTCCATCACGTCGTAGTATTGCTTGGGCAGGTCGCCGCCGCCGGGCCAGGGCGAGCGCCGCGACAGCGGGATGTGGGAGTGTTCGGCCGCCCAGACGGATTCAAAGCCGCGCTCCTCCAGCGCCTTGCCAAGCGCCGCGGGGGTGATGGAATAGTCGGTGAAAAAGATCGCTGCGCCGAAATGCATGGTCCATTTCCTTCTGCCTGCGCGCGACTGTGCACCATCCGCCGGCCGCGGTCACGCTTGCCCGGGTCCGAGGGTTCGGGCCGCGGCGGCGCAGGCGCATCAGCGCCGGTTCGGCCTGCGGGTGGAGTGCATCGCCGCTACGAAGAAAATAGGTTCACGGATGGCTGGTTCGTCATCGCGAGGCGTTCAGCGACCCCGGGGTCAAGCGCCCGATTGCATGCGTGGCGATCCCCCGCCCGGTGCGCCCGGTCCTGGAGATCGCCACGTCGCTGCGCTCCTCGCGGTGACATCGAAGGCGGGTCGGCGAGGACCATATCGGGCCGACGCCGTTGCGCGAACCCACCCTGGGCGACGAGATGGCGCGAAGGCTGCGGACGGCTTACAGATGGCGGCGCCAGGTCAACGGCGCAGGGAACTGGTCGCCTCGGCCATCGGCCCCACGGTTTCGCCGGCCTCGATGGCGCCGATGTAGTCGCGGGTCAGCGGCACCACGCCGTGGCCGTGTGCCAGTTGCAACTGCCAGACCATGTGGCCGCAGCGGCGGAAGGTGATCTCGGACCCGGCCAGGTAGAACTCGAACATCCGGCAGAACGGCTCATCATACAACGCGGTGATCGCATCGCGGTTGGCGGCGAAGCGCCGGCGCCAGTGACGCAGGGTTTCGGCGTAGTGCAGGCGCAGGATTTCGATATCGGTGGCCATCAGGCCTGAGCGCTCCACCCCGGGCAGCACTTCCGACAAGGCCGGCGAGTATCCACCGGGGAAGATGTATTTGCGCAGCCACGGATTGGTGCTGCCAGGCCCGTCGCTGCGGCCGATCGCGTGGATCAGCGCCACGCCATCCGGATTCAGGCAGCGCGCGACGGTATCGAAGAATTCGCGGTAGTGGCCGATGCCCACATGCTCGAACATGCCAACCGAGACGATGCGGTCGAAGGTTTCCGTCACCGATCGATAGTCCAGCAGTTCGAACCGGACACGGTTTTCGAGGCCCTCGGCCGCCGCGCGGGCGCTCGCCTCGGTCAGTTGTTCATGCGACAGCGTGATACCGGTGACCTGGGCGCCGAAATCGCGCGCCAGGGTCAGCGCCATGCCACCCCAGCCGCAGCCGATGTCCAGCACCCGAAGGCCCGGCCGGTTGAGGCACAGCTTCGCCGCGATGTGGCGCTTTTTGGCGATCTGCGCTTCCTCCAGCGTCTCATTGCCGCGGGGAAAATAGGCGCAGGAATATTGCCGGTCGCGATCGAGAAACAAGCTGTACAGCCGGCCGTTCAGGTCGTAGTGATGCGCGACGTTCCGGCGTGCCCGGGTGGCGGGATTGTACTGGACCAGGCGGCGGAGGACCGCGCTGAGCATCGTGGCCCAGTGCATCACCGGATGGCTGCCGGGATTGCGTTGCAGGTTCAGCAGCATCACGTCGAGCATGTCGTATATACTGCCGTCTGGTATGGTCAGTTGGCCTGACATATAGGCCTCACCGGCTCCTAGCGACGGGCTGAGCACCAGGCGCCGTATGGTCCGGCGGTCACGTAATCGCATGGTCGCGTGCGGGCCGTCCTCACCTGCGTAAACCGTTTGCGATCCGTCCGGCCAGACAACCGTCAGCCGGCCAACGTTGATCATACGGCGAAGAATGCCATCCAGAACCGCGCGCATCGCTCTCCAACCCCTTGCCCCGACCCGGAGAAGGTCCAAACATGGATCAGCAATGCCGCGTCGTCAAAGTGCCAACGCGAAGACTCGTTCAATACATCGTGGCAAGTCGGCCTCCCCGTTCCTTCAGGAAGCGGGGAGGTACCTGACCTGTGTAGGGGATATGACTGGCAGAGCTTGTGCCCTGACTGCCATTTGACGAAACGGCGTTCGGGGTCAGTTCGGCTGCGGAGTATCACCGGCGAAGATATTCTCGGCGGTGGGGGCCTCGTCATCATCGTCGGCCTCGGCGCTGACCCGTTCACCGCGGGCCTGGCGTTCGGCCTCCTCGGGGCTGCGGGCGACGTTGACGGTGACCGGGATCGACACTTCCGGATGCAGCGACACGCGCACCTTGCTGACACCAAGGGTCTTGATCGGGTGTTCGAGCACGACCTGGGAGCGGTTGATGGTGAGGCCGCCGGCGGTGGCGCCCTCGGCGATGTCGCGGGCGGAGACCGACCCGTACAGGCTGCCTGATTCGCCGGCCTGACGGATGATGACGACGGACAGGCCGATGACGCGTTCGGCGATGCGTTCGGCTTCCTCCCGGCGCTTGATATTCTGCGCTTCGAGCTGGGCGCGCTGGATGTCGAATTTGGCGCGGTTTTCCTTGCTGGCGCGGAGCGCCTTCTTCTGCGGCAGAAGGAAGTTGCGGGCGTAACCCGGCTTGACCTTCACCACATCGCCCATCTGGCCGAGCTTGTCGACGCGCTGGAGCAGGATCAGTTCAACGGCGGCCATAATGGCGGCTCCTTACGCGACGATGTAGGGCAGCAGCGCCAGGAACCGGGCGCGCTTGATGGCGACCGCGAGTTCGCGCTGCTTCTTGGCGGACACGGCGGTGATCCGGGACGGAACGATCTTGCCGCGTTCGGAGAGGAAGCGCGACAGCAGGCGGACATCCTTGTAGTCGATCTTCGGCGCGTTGGGGCCGGAGAACGGGCAGGACTTGCGGCGGCGGTAGAACGGGCGGCGGGCGCCGACGGCGGTGCGCCGTGCGGCGGGATTGACTTCGGTGTCGGACATTTTGGACTATTCCTCCAGGAGGCCAGGGCGGAAGTCGTCGCCGAAGCCGTCGCGGGCGCGGAATTCCTCACGGTCATCGAAGCCGCGGCGGCGGCCGCTTTCGAAGCGTCCGGCGGGCTTGGGTCCGCGGAAGCCGCGTTCGCGGTCGTCGGACTTGCGGGAGAGGATGGCGGAGGGGGCTTCGTCGAGTTCCTCGAGCCTTATGGTCATGAAGCGGAGCACGTCTTCGTTGAGACCGAGCTTGCGTTCCATTTCGGTGACGAAGGCGGGCTTGGCGTCAAGGGCGAGCAGCATGTAGTGGCCCTTGCGGTTCTTCTTGATCCGGTAGGCCAGGCCGCGCAGGCCCCAGTATTCGCGCTTCTTGACGGCGCCGCCATCGGCTTCGAGTTCGGTGCCGATTTCGTCGGCGATCGCCTCGACCTGCTGCTGCGTGACGTCGTTCCGTGCGATGAGCACGGTTTCGTAGAACGGCATGGATGAACCCCCTATGGCTTGTCTCTGCCCCGACCGTGATTGGTCTCATGTCCGGCCACGGCCCGGATGGGCCGCTTCGGCTGATGAACATGCAGGCATAGCCGGGCGCGATGCCGTCGCCCCCGGCAGGGAAGGCGGGGCTTGAAGCACGGTTGGGCGGGGAATGCAACGGCGGATTTTGGCGCGGGACGGGGCCGAGCGATCGCCGGCTTATTGTTTTGCCGGATCTTCGAATGTGGTGGCCGTGCCGGCCGGCACGTCAGTGATCGCGAAGGTGTCGAACCAGGTGATCCGCGGGGGCGCCCCGTAACGCTGAATAATGCCTTCGCGCCAGGGGCCGGAGTAAAATGCCTCGGCTGCCGCGCGGCTCTCCCACAGGTAGGAACCGCCGGCGTAACCGCCCTCGGTCGCATGGATGAACTGCTTGCGGATCAGGCCTGGCACATCCAGGAAGCCCGGCGCGATGCTGTGAAAATGCGCCCGGCAGCTTGCAGCGTCGATGTGCGGCGGCAGGTCGTAGAGGACGATTGCGGTGATCATGCCACAGGCTCCGATACAGGAATGCGCGCCATGACTGGCTGACACGATCTTTGCGCCTGGTCTGGACGGCTTCAAGCCCAGGGGCCGGGACCGTTGCGAGGGTCAGCGCGGGTACCACCGTCTTCCTTTTGTGGGACCGGCCGGGCATCGCGCAGCTCGCCGCGGAATGACCTGACGCACTCTGGGGTGGCCCGCTGTCGAAATGCGGCCTGCTTGAACGTCACTGATCCAGCGGCGCATCGTGCAGCCGCGCGCGGGAGAAATGTTGCGACCGCGAGCAGGAGAACCGACATGCAGTATCTGTTGCTGATCTACTCCAACGAAGCGGCGATGGCGGCCGCCCCCGAACCCGACATGACCAGGATGTCAGCCGCCTATGGCGCGTACACCGAGGCGATGATGCAGGCCGGCGCCCTGGTCGGCGGCAATCGTCTGCACCGCTCCTCTTCCGCCACCACGGTCCGTTCGGTTGGCGGCAAGACCCAGGTCCTGGACGGCCCCTACGCCGAAACCAAGGAGCAGCTTGGCGGCTACTACCTGATTGAGGCACCCGATCTCGATGCCGCGCTGTCCTGGGCGGAGCGGTGTCCCGGTGCCGCTACCGGAGCGATCGAAGTGCGTCCGATCTGGCCGATGTCGGCATGAGTGCAATGCGCTTTCACCCGCCCATGCCGGCATGAACGAAACCAGCCGGATCGCGGAAGCGGTCGTTCGGGACAGCTATGGCAAGCTGCTGGCCCTGATCGCCGCGCGCAGCGGAGACGTTGCGGGGGCCGAGGACGCGTTGTCCGAGGCCTTCGCGGCGGCGCTGGCGGGCTGGCCGGTCAACGGGGTGCCGGACAACCCGCAGGCGTGGCTGCTGACGGTGGCGCGCCGCAAGCTGATCGACTCGGCGCGGCGCGACCGGACGAGTCATGCGGCGGGAACGCACTTGCACCTGCTGGCGGACGAGGCTGCGGACGCCGTGGCGGAGGAGATTCCGGATCAGCGGCTGGCGCTGATGTTCGTCTGCGCGCATCGCGCGATCGACGAAGCGGTGCGGGCGCCGTTGATGCTGCAAACGGTGCTGGGGCTGGACGCCGCGACGATCGCCTCGGCGTTTCTGGTGGCCCCGGCGGCGATGGGGCAGCGGCTGGCGCGGGCGAAATCGCGCATCCGGCTGGCCGGGATTCCGTTCCGGCTGCCGGAGCGGACCGACCTGCCGGAGCGGCTGGGGGCGGTGCTCGATGCGATTTACGCCGCGTTCGGCTCCGGCTGGACCGACCCGGGCGGCACCGAGTTTCGGCGGCGCGGCCTGGCGCAGGAGGCGATCTTTCTGGGCCGGCTGGTTGTCTCGCTGCTGCCGGAGGAAGCGGAGGCGCTGGGGCTGCTGGCCTTGATGCTGTATGCCGAGGCAAGGCGGGCGGCGCGGCGGAGCGTGGCCGGTGAGTATGTGCCGCTGGACGCGCAGGATGTGACGGCCTGGGATGCGGCGCTGATCGAGGAGGCGGAGGCGGCGCTGCTGCGGGCGAGTGCGATAGGCGCCGTCGGACGGTTTCAGTTGGAGGCGGCGGTGCAGTCCGCCCATGTGGTGCGACGGCGGACCGGGCGGGCGGACTGGGCAGCGATCGTGCGACTGTATGACGCGCTGGAGGCACTGACCGGATCGCCGGTGGCAGCGCTCAACCGCGCGGTGGCGGTGGGGGAGGCACGTGGGGCGGCCGATGGACTGGCGGCGCTGGATGTCCTGGCCGGCGATCCCAGGCTGTCGGATTATCAGCCGTACTGGGCCGCTCGGGCCGATCTTCTGGTTCGCACCGGGGCCGTTGAGCAAGCGGCGGTGGCCTACCGGCGGGCGATCGGGATGGAGGCTGATCCGGCCGTGCGCCGGTTTCTGCAGCAGCGGTTGGAGGCGTTGCGCTGACGGGGCCTGCGGGCACACATCCCGCAGGTGGGCAGGCACTCGGGAAACAGGATCAGTCGGCGCGTCCGATTATCACAGACAGCATGATTTTCGACTGAACTGCCGCTGACGCGGGTAAAGACGGTCCAAACGAAACCGCTTCGCAAAACCCCGGATCCGGGTCAGATGCGCCGAGCAAGGCTCGACCAAGGGCCCGGCTGTCAAGGTGACCCGGCAGGACGGGCGCCTTGGGGCGGCTGGCTTGGCTTTACACCGATGGTCAGAACCATTGCCCCTTTCGGAGCCGGATAAGCGGCAATCCCGTCGATGATGCCGTCCCTGCGCGCATCGTCCGCGTTGAGCACGACCGTCCTCCGCACATACGTCTGCGCTTCCGAGTCCGTCAGCTTTGACCGCTCCTTCAGTGTCGCTCGCATCAGCCGCTCATACGCATCAAGCCTGTCTGCTTGTTCGCGTAGCTTCTCAGCCGACGCCGGCCCGTTCGAGACTGCCCCAGCCGCATGAAACAGAAATGCGCCCCGTTCCTGAGAATACCGGTTCTGTGCGTGAAGAAATATGTAGGTCGCCGCCGATGCGACCAGACCAACATTGTAGGCATTGAACGTGATGCCATTCTGGTCGTGTTGACGTCTCATGTAATCAACGATGCCCTGGGCTGCGTCGATATCACCGCCGGGTGAATTGATGCCAAGATCAATGTCCCTGGCCCCGGCGTTCCTGAACTTGTCAATATCGGCGATCAGCAGATCCCGGCTGGCCGGACCAATAGGCGCATTGAAGATGAGGTATGCCGTGCTTCCGACGACCGAAGCCTCCGGTACTACCGGCACCGGTTGAGGCGGCTGGCACCCGGCAAGGATTAATAGCGCCACCACGACGACCCGAGGCAACCAGTCTGGCATGATATTCCGATCGTTATTTCATTCAAGGGTTTTGCACTGACTGAGTTTGCACCAAAACCCGGCGAAGAAGAAGTGTTATCCGGTTGCCCGGTCATCTTACACTTTGATGCCGATATGGCGAACGCTGCATGCATTTCGCCTCACGCACGTTCATCGCCGCGGCAAGGAGCCAGGCCCGTCGCGACTGCACGCGGTTCGCTGCCCCGCCCGCACCCTACCCGCCCAGCGTCCGCGCTCCGTCCTGAAGCCGCACCTGCATCCCTGCCCGCACCGGCGTCATGCAGGTCTGCACGTTGGCGCGTCCGTCCACCTCGGCGAGGCAGTCGAAGCAGGCGCCCATCAGGCAGTACGCCCCGCGCGGCGCGCCGGACACCGGAGTGGTGCGGGTGGCGGTCACCCCGGCGGCCAGCAACGCCACGGCGATGCTGTCGCCGGTGCGGGCCGGGATTTCGGTGCCGTCAAACCAGATCGTCAGGTCGGCCGCGCGCGTCCGAACCAGCATCAGTCGGGCGAGCCTTTCGGCAGTTTCTTCTCGGTGATCGCGGCATAGAGCGCGACACCGTACGGGATCGTTTCGTCGTTGAAGTCATACAGGTGATTGTGCAGGGCGGCGCTGTCGCCGTTGCCGACATTGATGTGGGCGCCGGGGACCTGCTCCATCATGAAGCTGAAATCTTCGGACCCCATGCCGGGCGGGCCGTCGCGGCGGACGTTGGCTTCGCCGACCAGTTCCGAGGCGGCGTCGCCGTAGGCGATGAATTCCGCCTCGTTGTTCACCATGGGCGCGAAGATAACGCGGAAATCGACCGTCGCCTCGGCGCCGAAGCCGGCGGCGATGCTGGTGGCGAGGCGCTTCATATTGGCCTCGATGTTGGCCATCACCTCGGACTTCATGGTGCGGACGGTCCCGGCCATGACGGCGGACTGGGGAATGACGTTGTAGGCGTCGCCGGCCTGGATGCGGGTGATGGACAGCACGGCGGTGTCCTGGGCGGAGATGTTTCTGGACACGATCGATTGCAGCGCGGTACCGAGATGGCAGGCGACGACCACGGGATCGATGCTCTGCTGCGGATGGGCGCCGTGCGCGCCCTTGCCGGTGATCACAATGTCGAAGAAGGCGCCGCCGGCGGCGCGGGCGCCGGGACCGGTGATGAATTTGCCCACCGGCAGGCCGGGCCGGTTGTGCATGCCGTAGACGGCGTTGCAGGGGAAGCGCTCGAACAATCCGTCTTTGAGCATTTCGAGGGCGCCGCCGACGCCCTCCTCGGCCGGTTGGAAGATGAAGTTGACGGTGCCGTTGAAGTTGCGGGTCTCGGCCAGGTATTTGGCGGCACCGAGCAGCATGGTGGTGTGGCCGTCGTGGCCGCAGGCGTGCATGCGGCCGGGATTCTGGCTGGCGTGGGGCAGGCCGGTGGCCTCCAGGATCGGCAGCGCGTCCATGTCGGCGCGCAGGCCGATCGCGGCCTCGCCGTTACCGTTGCGCAGCACGCCGACCACGCCGGTCTTTCCGACGCCGCGATGCACTTCGATGCCCCATTCCTCGAGCTTCTGCGCCACGAGTTCGGCGGTGCGGAATTCTTCCAGGCCGAGTTCCGGATGGGCGTGGATGTCGCGGCGAATGGCGGAAAGTTCGTCCTGGTAGAGACGGGCGCGTTCGAGTGCGTTCATGCGGAGCGGGTCCTTGGCAGCAAAAGCGAACTATAGCGATTGACGCTCGGCTTGCCATCCATCGCACGGGCAAGGACGACGTCTGCCGGTCGCCGATCGGAGCGAACGCCGGGGCAGCCCCCTGCGCTCTCGCGTTGTTGATCAGCCTGCCGTGCCTTTGGGCAGTTTCCTTTCCACGATTGCAGCGTACAGCGCCACGCCATACGGAATGGCCGCGTCGTTGAAGTCGAAGCGGTCGTTGTGATGCACCGCGGACTCGCCATTGCCCAGGAAGACGTGGGCGCCGGGGACTTTTTCCATCATGAAGCTGAAATCCTCCGAACCCATGATCGGCGCGGCGTTGCGCTCCACACGGGCCTCGCCGACGAGTGCTACGGCCGCGTCGACGATCGCCTCGAACTGTTCGGCGTCGTTCACGGTGGGGGCGAACAACAGTCGGAAATCGAGCGTGGCCTCGGCGCCAAAGCCGCTGGCGATCGCGGTGGCGAGGCGGCCCATGTTTTGCTCGATCATGGTCATCACCTCGCGCTTGAACGCGCGCACTGTGCCGGACAGAGTCGCGCTCTGCGGGATGACGTTGTAGGCATCGCCGGTCTGCACGCGCGTCACGCTGAGGACGGCCGAGTCCATGGCCGGAACATTACGCGAGACAATCGTCTGCAGTGCCGTCGCGAGGTGGCAGGCAACCATCACCGGGTCGATCGATTCATGCGGCCGAGCGCCGTGGGCGCCCTTGCCGGTGATGTGGATGTCGAAAAAGGCGCCGCCGGCCAGCCGCGGGCCGGGTCCGGTCATGACATGGTCGACCGGCATTCCGGGCCAATTATGCATGCCAAACACGGCGTCGCAGGGAAACCGGCCAAACAGATTATCCTTCAGCATTTCCAGCGCGCCGCCAATACCCTCCTCGGCCGGCTGGAAGATGAAGTTAACAGTGCCGTTGAAGGCGCGCGTTTCGGCAAGGTATCTGGCCGCGCCGAGCAGCATGGTAGTGTGGCCGTCATGGCCGCAGGCGTGCATCAGGCCGGGCGTCTTGCTGGCGTACGGCAGGCCGGTGGCCTCCTGGATCGGCAGGGCATCCATGTCGGCGCGCAATCCGACCGAGGCCTGGCCGTTGCCGTTGCGCAGGACGCCGACCACCCCTGTCTTGCCGACGTTGCGGTGCACTTCGATGCCCCACTCTTGCAGTTTCTCCGCCACGATCTCCGCGGTGCGGTATTCTTCCAGGCCGAGTTCCGGGTGGGCGTGGATGTCGCGCCGGATGGCGGTGAGTTCGTCCTGGTAGAGACGGGCGCGGTCGAGGGTGGACTGGGCGGGCGCGGACTGGGGCATCGATTGTTCCTGGGCCTGTTGGAGCCATCAAGCTTAGCATGCGAGTCCGCGCTGGTCAGGGGTTGTGTGCGGCGATCAGAACCCTTTTGCCAGCTTGCGTTCAGCAATTGCCGCGAACAGCGCGACGCCATACGGGATCGCGGCATCGTTGAAGTCGTACAGATCATTGTGGACCGACGCCGTTGCACCGTTGCCGAGTTGGACATGCGCGCCCGGCACGGACTGCATCATGATGCCGAAATCTTCCGACGCCATCGTCGGGGGCGCATCGCGCCGCAGGGCGGCCTCGCCCACCACCGAGGCTGCCGCGTCGGCAAAAATCGCAAATTCCTGTTCGTTGTTCACCACCGGCGCCGCCAGCGTACGAAAATCGACCAGCGCCTCGGCGCCGAACCCGGCGGCGAGGCTGACCGCGAGGCGTTTCATGGTTTGCTCGATCGTCGCCATCACCGAGGCGCTCATGGTGCGCGCGGTGCCGGACAGCAGCGCGGTCTGCGGGATCACGTTGTAGGCGTCTCCGGCCTGGATGCGGGTGATGCTGAGCACCGCCGTGTCCTGCGCGGCGATAGTGCGGGACACGACCGATTGCAGCGCGGTGCCAAGATGGCAGGCCACCAGCACGGGATCGATGCTTTCCTGCGGGCGGGCGCCATGTGCGCCCTTGCCGGTGACGGTGATGTCGAAGACCGCGGCCCCGGCGAACCGCACCCCGCTGCTGGAGAGGATCTGGCCGACCGGGAGACCCGGATGGTTGTGCAGGCCGAATACCGCGTCACAGGGGAAGCGCTGGAACAACCCGTCTTGCAGCATCGCCTCGGCGCCGCCGAGGCCTTCCTCGGCCGGCTGGAAGATGAAGTTGACGGTGCCGTTGAACGCCCGGGTTTCCGACAGGTATTTCGCCGCGCCGAGCAGGATGGTGGTGTGGCCGTCATGGCCGCAGGCGTGCATCAGGCCCTTGTTCCGGCTGGCGTAGGGCAGGCCGGTCGCCTCCTGGATCGGCAGCGCATCCATATCGGCGCGCAGCCCGATCGCGGCCTGCCCGTTGCCGGCGCGCAGGACGCCGACGACGCCGGTTTTCCCGACGTTGCGATGCACCTCGATGCCCCAGTCTTCGAGTTTGCGGGCGACGAGATCGGCGGTGCGGTATTCCTGCATACCCAGTTCGGGATGGGCGTGGATGTCGCGGCGAATGGCAGACAATTCGTCCTGGTAAAGGCGGGCGCGATCGAGCGGTGAGAGGGTCATGCAGAGTCCTGGGCCGGGGTCGACACCGCCATCATAGCACGCCGCTCTTGCCTTGTCCGCGCCGGCGCGCTGTTGTTGCCGATCGGGACGGGAGAGGACACGCATGTATCTCAATATTTTCGCGCATGGTTCGGCGCCGCTGGACATGACGGATACGGATGAATTCCGCAGCCTGCTGGCCAGCGCCGCCGATCTTGGCATTCCGCATGCACGCGATGTGCCCTACCGGTCGTGCAACATCGTGCTGCGGCAGATGCGGTTCCACTTCCTGGAATGGGGGCGGGCGGAGGCGCCGCCGATCGTGCTGCTGCATGGCGGGCATCAGTCGGCGCATTCGTGGGATCTGGTCAGCCTGCATCTAGCGGAGCGGTACCGTGTTCTGGCGCTGGATCAGCGCGGGCACGGCGACAGCGAGTGGGTGCGCGACGTGACATATTCGAACCACGAGATGTCGCTGGATGCCGAGGCGTTCATCGCCGCGATGGGGCTGCGGCGGCCGGTGCTGATCGGCCACTCGATGGGCGGCCGCAATTCCATGCTGCTGATGCGGCGCAACCAGGCGCTGCTGCGGGCGGCGGTGATCGTCGATGTGGGCCCGGAACTGTCCGAACGCGGGCGCGTCGCGATCGCCGGCTTCGTGCAGGAGAACCAGGAATTCGACGACCTGGAGCATTTCGTCAGCAATGTGCGGAAGTACGATCCGTACCGGTCGCGCGAGCACATCGAACGGACGGTCAAATACAACATGCTGCAGCGCGCCGACGGGAAATTCGTCAGCAAATGCGATTCCAATCCGCGCCGGCTGGGGATCGTGCGCGGCAGCGGGCCGCTGGAGAACATTACTTTGGAGGATGCCGGGCGACTCGATCTGCCGGTGCTGCTGGTGCGCGGCGCGAACTCCAACATCCTGGCGGCGGACGCGGCGGAACGGTTTGCCGCGGCACTGCCGCATGGAAGGCTGGTGACGGTGCCGGACTGCGGTCATAACGTGCACGGGCAGAACACCAAGGGGTTTATTGGCGCGCTGGGCGGGTTTCTGGAGACACTGTAACGCGGTGGGTTCTGTTACTTAGACGGATTGATCGCGCCGCGCACGATCCAGCCGGTATTGTGCGCCGGCGTATCGTTGGCGTCGTAGCCGCCAAGGTAGATCGCGCCGGCGTCATTCGGAAACGGTGAGGCAACGATGCTGCGGGCCGCGACCAGGTTCTGGCCGATCCCCGGCAGCCTGACCAGGACCTGATGCAGGTCGTAGCGGCCGTTCGGATGGCGGACCAGAAACCATGCGCCGCCCTCCAGGCCGTTGATCACCGGCAACACGGTATGACCGGGGGGCCGCGGCGCTGCGGGCGGTATGAAGGCCTCGAGCCCGATGACGAGGTCGGCGCCGACGCGCGCCATGTCGTTGTAAGCGCCGATGACGTAGCTGACGCCTGTGCCCCAGGCGGTATCCAGAAAGCCCGCAAGATCGAGATCAGTGGACTCCGCGCCGGTGACCGGATCGATGCGGACGATCCGGCTGTGGTTGCCTTCGATGGCGGCGAGCAGGACGTCGTCCCGGCCCGGCGTGCGAAGGGTGGTCAGTCCGCGCAGTCCGGTCTGCGAATAGTGCGGATTGGGATTGGTGTAGAGCGGGCGCCACTGCGGCGTGGGGCCATCCTCGCGGACCCAGACCTGCTGGCCGATCGCGGCACAAAGCCGGCCGGAGGCCTCGGCGAAGCTGCTGATGCGCAACCGTCCGCTGAGGCCGGGGAATCCCGCGGTGTCGATGCTGCCGATGGCGAGTTCCGGACTGCCTGTCCATCTGATGCGCCCGGTCACGGCCGGGTCGTAGGCACCGGCGAAAATGCCCCGCGTGTCGCCGGCGAACGCGAGGTCGATGCCGGTCTGACGATCGCGATGGAAGCCGAACGACCGGATCTGCGGCAGGAAACCGGGGGATGGTTTGTCAATCGCAATGACTGTCCCGGACCAGGCGCCGGTGGCGTCATCGCGAGTGAAGATCGTGCGGGTTCCGGTGAGATCCCAGGTGGAGGCGATCAGCATGGCGACCGGCGCGGGCAGCGCGACTCCGCGAGTGTCGGTACGGAAGGTGACGTCGTCGAGGACCGAAATCGCCAGATGGCGGCGGCGTCCGCCGCGCAGCCAATCGCCGAACGTGTGATCCACGCGCCAGGCGCCGTCCGGCCGATCCAGGACCAGAATTTGCGCGCCCGGCGGCGAACCGGTTTCCTTCCAGTCGCCGTCGCCGGCGAACAGCCGCCCGCCGTGAGCGACCAGAGCGCGGATTTCCGTGCCGCCCATGGGCTGCCCCGAAGCGTCCTGCGTTCCTGGGATGTAGGACGGCGTGAAGGATGCGGACGGTGCATCGCTCCAGGACCGCTCCGAAAGCACTGACAGCGCGACGGCGGCGCCGATCAGCCAACGCCGCCGGCGGCGGACGGTCATCCGCGGCGCAGCGACGAAAACACCTCCTGGTTGTGCTCGCCCAGCTTCGGGGAATCGCTGCGTGGGTGCGGCCGCTGGCGGTCGAAGGTGATCGGCAGACCGACGATGTGCAGGTTACTCCCCGGCAGTGTCCGCATCATGTCCATCGCCTGCAACTGCTCTGTGTCCGCCAGTTCGTGGATGTTGTTCACCGGCGCGCACGGCACGCCCGCCTCGCCGATGATGCCCATCCAGTCCTGCCTTGTGCGCTCCAGCAACACCGGCTGCATGGCGTCCACGACGGCGTGGCGGTTCGCGGCGCGCTTTCGGCCGTCGGACAGCAGCGGATCGTCGCACCACTCGGGATGGCCCATCGCGTGCGCCAGTTTGACGAACAGGCGGTCGTTGCCGGCGGCGATGCAGATCGGGCGGTCGGCGGTTTCGAAAATCTGGTAGGGCGCCAAGGTTGCGCTGGCGGCGCCATGCCGCACGGGTACGGTCCGGGTGAGGTTGTAGGTGTTCAGCGGCCCCTGCACCCAGGCCACCGCACTCTCGAACAACGAGGAATCGACGATGCAGCCCAGGCCGGTGCGATCGCGCTGTTGCAGCGCCGCCAGCGCGCCGATGACGCACCACATGCCGGTCGCGGTATCGTTGATGGCCGGGGCGCAGAAGGTCGGCGGGTCCTCCGGACGGCCGGTCAGCGTGACCACGGCACCGTAACACTGCAATAACGGATCGAAGCCAGGCGCCAGCTTCAACGGGCCGGTGTAGCCGAACGCCCAGATCGAGCAGTAGATCAGGCGCGGGTTGACCGCCAGCATCGCCTCCGGCCCGATGCCGAAATCATCGACGATGCCCGGGCGCAGGTTCTGGATCAGGATGTCGGCCTCGCATGCGAGGGCCTTCAGCGTCTCGATGTCGGCGGCACTTTTGATATCCAGCGTGACAGAGCGCTTGCCGCGGTTGTTGCTGTGGAAGCTGAGCGAATCGCCATCGATGAAGGGAGGCCCCCAGAGGCGGGCATCGTCGCCGCCGTCGGGTTTTTCGACCTTGATCACGTCGGCGCCCATATCGGCCAGGATCACGCCGGCGAGCGGACCGGCCAGCGCCTGACCGATTTCGAGCACCTTGATGCCGTCCAGCGGGCCGCTCATTGCGCGGACTCCAGGCGGGCGCGGAAGGCGGGGTCGTTCAGGCTGAACTCCTGCCCGTTCAGATCGTCGGCCGCCGGGGTACACAGATAGGCAATCGCCGCGGCCGGGAGTGCGACGGGTGTGAGATTGCCGCGCGGTATCCGGCTGACCGGATTGATCCCCGAGGCTCGGATCAGCACCTGCATGTCGGTGTCGGTCGTGCCGGGCTGGAAGCCGAACACGCGGATACCCTTGTCGGCGGTTTCCAGGGCGATGGCGCGGGTCAGCATGTGCAGGCCGGCTTTGCCGCTGCAATAGGCGCTCCAGCCTTCCAGCGGGCGGATCGCGGCGCCGGATGAGACGTTGACGATGGTTCCGCCGCCGGCTGCGATCATGCCCGGCAGCACGGCGCGGATCGCGTGATAGGCGCCGGTGAGGTTGATTTCGATGGCGCGGGCCCAAGCGGCGGGATCGCTGTCGGCGATGGAGGCGATCGGTTCGATCACCCCGGCATTGTTGATCAGCGCGTCGAGGCGGCCGAAGCGCGACTGGGTGTCCGCAACCAGGGCTTCGACGGCGGTGTAGTCGGATACGTCGCAGGCGCGGGCCGAGGCGGATGCGCCGATGGACTGCGCTATTTGTTTCGTCAGCGCGGCGTCGCGGGCGGCGAGCACGACAGTTGCACCCGCCTTCGCCAGAGAGGCGGCGGATGCGGCCCCGATGCCGCGGCTTGCCCCCGTCACGATGATGACCTTGCCGTCCAGACTGCTCATGCGGTTTCCCCTCGTTCAGGTCGGGGAGGTTAGAGCATCCATGCGATCCAGGCCAAATTTCGTGCTATCCTGGCGGCTTGTACTGCTTGCAGAAAGCCGGCGCATCCTGGCCGGCCATTCCGCAGCCGCGACGGATTTCGTCCTGGATCAGGGAGCATGCGTTGTCGGCGTTGCATGGCGGATGCGTGGCCGGCGACACTTCGAGGCATTGTTGCACAAAGCGTTTTGCCCGATCGGGACCGGCGGACCGGGTGCAGGAGACGTCCGAGCGGGCGACCGGCGCGGGCGCGACCGATACAAAGGCCGCGCAGAGCAAAAGGCCAATCCGACGGGACAATGTTGCCTTCCTATGTCAGATAAAGCGTCCGTTCGGCCTCGCGCCGGTCGGTCAGGCCCGTGACGACCTGGAGAACGCCGTCAATCGTCGCTTTGTTCCATAACAGGAAGGCGTTGGCCGCCTGTTGTGTCCGGCCGGCGCGATGCTCACGCAGTACGGTGGAATCGGCAAAATTGCCGGCGCCGATATTATAGCACAGCGAGACCATCGCGGCGAACTGGTTGTCGGTCGTCGGGACGTCCTGCACGGCGGAGTCGACCGCGGCTTCCGCATCGGTCAGGTCGTCGAGCAGGGCCTGATCGGCTTGGGCCTGGGTGAACACCAACCCTTCCGACACGCCGGCGGTGTGGCCGTAGCCAATGGTCCAGATCCCGGCGACGTCCTGATAGGCCGTCAGCCGGCAGCCTTCGAAATGCTTGATCAGGTCAAGGCCGGCATCGTTGATGGTCCGGGGCACGGGGTTTCTCTCCATGGGACAGGCTGGACTGTCATAACCCATCGGCAACGTTGCGGCAACGCGACGCCGGAATTTGCCGCCGCGGGCAGGCTGTTGCAGACTCGTCCGCGACGCGAACGGGAGGAACATGATGCGGGTGTCGATTGGGCTGCCGGTGGCGGACTGGAACGCCTGTTCCGCCGTCGCGCGGCAGGCGGAAGAGGACGGTGCTGACGCGGTCACCGCGAGCGAACTGAAGCACGACCCGTTTGCGCCGCTGGCCTTCGCCGCGCTGGCAACGCAAAGGGTGGCGCTGGTGCCGTCGGTGGCGATCGCCTTTCCGCGCAGCCCGATGGTGATCGCCAATCAGGCCTGGGACATCAACCGCCACTCGAAGGGCCGCTTCGTGGTGGGGTTGGGCAGCCAGGTGAAAGCCCACAACGAGCGCCGCTTCAGCACCCCCTGGATCGCCCCCGCCGCTCGGCTAGGCGAGTATGTCGAGGCGCTGCGGGCGATCTTCCGCTGCTGGGAAACCGGGGAGAAACTGAATTACCAGGGCAAGTATTACCAGTTCTCGCTGATGACGCCGGAGTTCTCGCCGGGACCGCAGGGGCTGGGGTTGCCGCCGATCGCCATGGCGGCGGTCGGGCCGCTGATGCTGAAGACCGCCGCGCGCGTGGCTGATAGCGTCCGGCTGCACAGTTTCGCCACCCGCGACTATCTGGAAAAGGTGGTGCGGCCGGTGCTGGCGGCGGAACTGGCGGCGGGCGGCAAGTCGTTCGAGAGCTTCGAGATCACCGGCGGCGGGTTTGTTGCCACCGGCCCCGACCGAGCAGCGGTCGCCGCGGCGGCGGAGACGGTGCGGTATCGCGTCGCTTTCTATGGGTCCACGCCGGCCTATCGGGGGGTGTTCGACCTGCACGGGGTCGGCGATCTGGGGGTGAAGCTGAACGCGATGTCCAGGCAGGGCCAGTGGAGCCAGATGGCCGCCGAGGTCCCCGACGACGTGCTGGACCTGTTCGTGGCCCGCGCGACCTATGACGAGTTGCCGGCGGCGATCGAGAAACGCTATGGCGGCATCGTCGATACGGTTTCCATCGACTTCGCCCCCGGCACCAGCGCGGCGACGCGGCGCGCGACGATCGCGGCGATCCAGCGTATTCCCAGTACTTTCCAGGGCTTTCGCACCTAGCGCAGCTTGCCACCAACGGGCGGTGCCTGATGTCTTGACAGATCAGCAACGGTTCGGCGAGCATCGGTGGCAACGATAAAGCGGGGGGGCAGGCGACCATGGCGTCACGTTACGCGATCGGACCAGGCATCGGCGTGGCCCGGCTGGGGAATTCGCCGGAACAGTTTTATCTAGAGCCGGACCGAACCGGCGGACTGCCCGTCGCGTGCGATGCGCATGGCAATGTCGAGACGGCGGCAGGCAAGCCGGCGAGCGTGCGCCACTTCAAGGATGCGCTTGGACGGGTGAAGCGACAAGGCGCATATTACCGAATCTTCGAAATCGCTGACGACGGCAGCAGCCGGGAGGTCACGCTCGACGATCCGCAAGTCCAGTCGATCACCTGGACAGTGCATCTGGCCAACAAAAAAGCCTGCTGGTATCAGTTCAGCGGGTTGGAAGGCAATTTGCTGTATGGCGCAGGCAACAGCTATGCGGCGCAACAGGTGGCGTTGCGCAATCCGGACATCAGCGGCACCGATGCGCGGCGGAAACTGATCATCGACCCCGGCCCGCGCACCGTTTCCGGACGCCGCCAGCACGCCGCGATCGACCAGGCCTCGTCGGGTGGGTACGCGTTCGCAAGCTGGCCGCCTGCTGTCGTTTACGGCGACCAGATCACCAGCCTCGGCGATGCGCTGACCGACGATGCCGGGCGGCTGATCGTGCTGGGCGGGTTCGGCCGTTCCGGCGGTGACACGTCGATCACATCGTTCGCCGGCGCCAATTCCTGGCATGACGACATCTCCGACGGGCCGGTGGTGTGCACTGTTACGTTAAAGGACGGCACCGTCATTGAACTGCAGGCCTGGTGTCTGGTAGGGTCGCCGAAATTCGCCCCGGAAGTCGAGAACATCGTTACACTCGATGACACGATGTACGACACCGCGGTGCGCTGCCTCGGCGCCGATCCGGCAATTTACGCCAATGGCGCATTCAACACGGCCTTCGCGCCGAATTTCGAGCGCGATATTCTGCCGATTCTGCAGCGGCCGGGCGGCTATCGCTGGGTTGCCAACACGCCGTCGATGAACTCGGTGTCGCCGCCGCCGTTCGATCCGCGGGACAAGAGCGATGCCACCAAGGGATTGCGGGCGGCCTATCTGGCGCTGTTCCGCGTGCCCAGCCCGGAGAATGCGATCGGTCCGGCGGCCAACACGCTGTTCACCGCGCATGGCTTCCCGATGATGCCGCTGAATTCCGGCAGCAACTCGGTGTTCAATCAGAAGGATCTGATCGACAAGTTCCTGACGCTGACGGAAACGCAGTATTTCTTCCTGAGTCAGTGGGCGGCGGGCCAGTTCGACACCGCGCCGCCGCCGCCGGCCGATCCGGTGACGGCGCTGACCGCGGCGAGCACGGGCAACTGCGTCGGCGGTCCGTTCTGCCCCGGCATCGAAGTCACCTGGAGCACGCGCAATCCGAATCTTTACACAGCGTACGGCCAGATTCGCCAGCGCCATCCGATCGATTACTACAACAGCAACGGACTCAGTCCCACCGAAGACGAAACCGCCGCGCCGCTGGGATGCGAGCCGGGCGACCTGACCAAGCGGATGGCGATTCCCTGGCAGGCGGATTTCTTCCAGTGCTCGATTCAGTACATCAACTTCACCGATCCGGCGCAGAACAAGGGGGACGGCATTCCGACGCCACCGACCTACTATGCGTACTGGTGGCCGCCGCAAAGCCCTTGGCAGGTCATTACTGGCGACCTTGGCATCGATGCGCAGGCGCAGGCGGGAACGCCCGCCGGCTTCCAGGTGATGTTCACCCGCGGCATCAACACCTTCGCCCAGATGATCGATTACTGGCATTACATGGGCTTCCTGGTGAACCAGAACACCGCGCCGTACGGCCAGCATTTCCCCTACATCGTGGAGCAGGAGCGCAATCACGCGGCGTTCATCGCCGCCGCGGTGGCGGTTGGCGACGCCAGCAACGTCATCACCGGCGCCGACCAGAATTTTGCCAATGCCTGGTTCCTGCCGACACCGGTCCCGACTCCCGGTCCGCAGGCCAACGCCGCGGTCGCGCTGGCGGCCGGCGGGCGCACCCAGCCGACGCACCGCCGGGCGGGGTCGGCGGTGACGTTCGCGAGTTCGCGGACGCACGGACGGCTGGAGGGGTGATCGAGGCCGATGTCTGCGTGATCGGCGGCGGTCCCGCCGGCGCCGCCGCCGCGCTGACCCTGGCTCGTTATACGCAGCATCAGGTTCTGCTGGTCGAGGCGTCCCGCTACGGCAGCACCCGGGTGGGCGAGACGGTGTCGGCCGGCGTCGTGCCGCTGCTGTCCTATCTCGGCGCCGGTTCGGTGCTGGCGAGCGACGCCACGCTGCAGTCGTTCGGCAGCGCCGGGGCATGGGGCAGCGATCAGGTGGTCGAGCGCGACTTTATCTTCACCGGCCGCGGCCAGGGGTTGCACCTGGACCGCAGCCGGTTCGATGCGGCGCTGGCCGGATGTCTTGACGGCCTGGGTGGCGCCCTGCGTACCGGCGCCCAGGTGCGCGAGGTCACCCGCGATGCGGATCGCTGGCGCGTGGACGTGGACGGCGCGGATGGCGTGTCGGCGCGCATCGTGATCGATGCCACCGGCCGTCCCGCGCGCATTGCCCGCCGCCTGGGTGCCGAACGCAGGTTGTTTGACCGGCTGGTCGGACTGGTCTGCCACTTGGATCTGCCGGATGCCGCGGGTGCGCGGGCGACGCTTGTCGAAACCGTCCCCGAGGGCTGGTGGTACACCGCGCCGCTGCCGCACGGCCAGGCCGTCGCGGCGCTGATGACCGATGCGGACCTGCTGCGCGGGCTGCGCATCCACAGCGCCGCCGCCTTCATGACCCGCCTCGGTGCCACACGCCACGTGTCGGCTCGTCTGGCCGGCGCCCGGCAGCACAGCGAACCGCGCGTCTTCCCCGCCGAGAGCCACGTCCTGAGCCAGCCGTGCGGCCCCGGATGGATCGCGGCCGGCGACGCGGCCTGCGCGTTCGATCCGCTTGCCTCGCTGGGCATCGGCTACGCGCTGACCAGCGGCATCCAGGCGGCGCGCATCACGGATCAGTGGCTGCGCGGCGAGGACGGCCTGGCCGGCGCCTATCCGCAGGACATCGCCCGCCATGTCGCGGTGCACAGCGCGCAAAGCCGCGAACTGTATGCGGCCGAACGGCGCTGGCCGGACGCGCCGTTCTGGCGGCGCCGCCACGCCTGAGCCGGGATTCGCCTTGGCGCGGATTTGCGCTAGAAACACTCCAGCGAAGGCGCACCGGGTGGCCGCTTCGCAACGGGCCCTCATCTCGGCTGGCGCCTTTGGAAACAAAGGAGGCACGGCCATGTCAGGAACAAAAAACGGCAGAAGTCCCCGCTCGGTGGCTCTGGTAGGACCGTACAGCAGCGGCAAGTCCACGCTTTTCGAGGCGCTGCTCGACGCAGCAGGCGCCCCGGTGAAGCGCCCGGCCGATCCGCGCAACCGCCCGATGACCACCGAGATCCGACTCGGACATTGCAGCTATCTCGGCGACCCTTGGACCATCCTGGACTGTCCGGGGTCGATCGAATTTTCGCACCAGACACGCTGCGCGCTGGCGATGGTCGATATCGCCGTCGTGGTCTGCGAGCCAGTGCCCGCCAAGGCCGCGATGGTCGCGCCGCTGCTGAAGACGCTGCGGGAAGAGGGCGTGCCGCATATTATCTTCCTGAATAAGATCGACACGCTGGATGGCAGCGTCGCCGACACGCTGGCCAGCCTGCAGGCCTACGCCGCCAGCCCGCTGGTGCTGCGCCAGATGCCCATTTTCGACGGCCAGACGGTCACCGGCTACGTCGATCTGATGAGCGAGCGGGCCTATCACTATCGAAAGGGCCAGCCGTCGGAACTGATCCAGATACCGCCAGCGATGCTGACCGAGGAGCAGGAAGCGCTGGGACGCCTGGTGGAGACGCTGGCCGACCATGACGACGTTCTGCTGGAAAAGGTGCTGGAGGACATCAAGCCGACGCCAGACGAGCTTTACCGCGACATGCACAAGGACCTGCTGGCCGGCGCGGTGATCGAAGTGCTGCTGGGTGCCGCCGAGAATGCCAACGGCGTGCGCCGGCTGTGGAAGGCGCTGCGTCACGACACGCCCGATCCGGCCGAGACCGCCGAACGCCGCGAAATCATTCCCGGCGGTGCGGCACGCGTGCAGGTGTTCAAGACCGCCTATGCCGGGCATACCGGCAAGCTGTCGTTCGCCCGTATCTGGAGCGGATCGATCACCGACGGCGTGCAACTGGGCGGCACCCGCCTGGGCGGGATTTATCATTACGTGAACGGCGACCTGACGAAAATCCCGGAGGCGAAACAAGGCGACATCGTTGCACTCGGGCGGCTGGACGGGGTGCCGACCGGCGCCACCCTTTCGCCCGGCGGCCAACCCGAACCGCTGCCGTTCCCCGAACCGCTGTCGCCGGTCTATTCGATGGCCATCGCGACCACCGATCGCAAGGACGACGTGAAGCTGTCCGGCGCGCTGCACAGGCTGGCCGAGGAAGACCCGACGCTGTTCGTGACGCAGGACGGCGAAACGGTGCTGCACGGCCAGGGCGAGATGCATTTACAGACCACGGTCGATCATCTCGCGCGGGATTACGGCCTGAAACTGGCGACGCACAAACCCGGCGTCGCTTACAAGGAAACCATCCGCAAGCCGGTGCATGAGCATGGCCGCCTGAAGCGGCAGACCGGCGGGCATGGCCAGTTCGCCGACGTCAAGATCGACATTGCCCCACGCGCCCGCGGCGAGGGTTTCCTGTTCGTCGACAAGATCGTCGGCGGTTCGGTGCCGCGCAATTTCATTCCGGCGGTGGGCGAGGCGGCGCAGGAGGCGACCAGCAAGGGGCCGTTCGGCTATCCGGTGGTGGACGTGTCGGTCACGCTGGTGGACGGCGGATTTCACTCGGTGGACAGTTCCGACATGGCATTCAAGACGGCGACGCAGATCGCGATGAAGGAAGGGCTGGCGAAGGCCGATCCGGTGCTGCTGGAACCGGTCGATCATGTCACGATCAGCGTGCCGAACGATTACACCGCGCGGGCGCAGCGGCTGCTGACCGGGCGGCGCGGGCAGATCCTGGGCTATGCCGAACGGCCGGGCTGGACCGGCTGGGACGACGTGGAAGCGCTGGTGCCGGAAGCCGAGATGCACGACCTGATCATCGAGCTGCGCTCGCAGACGATGGGCCTGGGCACATACCGGAAGCGGTTCGACCATCTGGCGGAGACGCGGGCGGAATTGAAAGGCGGGTGACAGCGCAACCGGCGCAGGGAAAATGCTCGGCTCGGACGACATTTTTCGCAACCGGTTCGATGTTCGCGGCCTGATCGGGGCGGTTGCGGAACAGACCGGCGCGCGCGAGAGCGTCGCCAACCTTTCCGAGGTGGATGCTGTCCGCCTGCTGCAGGAACGCGAGGGCTACACGCCGTGCTACGGCCGTGAGGTCGCGCTGCGGCCAGGCCCAGACGGTATCTGCGAGGTGAACGAATGCTGCTGGCGCAACTTCTGTTCGGCATACCGGAACAACGCCTTGCCGCTCGACGCCTGCCTGCCCTCGACGGATCCGGCACAGATCGATGCGTTCCGGGAGTTCGTATTGACCCGCGGCCGGCGGGTGCCGGGGCTTTCGGTGCCCGGGGTCAGCGTCACGGTGCGCGGCGGGGTGGCGCTGGAGCCGCTGTCGCGCAAGCTGGTGATCGGGGTAGCGCAAAGCACGATCTGTGAGGCCGCTGAAGGGTCGAACATGTTGCGGCCGATACGACTCTCGTTCACGTCCACCCAAACGCCCGTGGTCGACGCCCATTACTCCCTTCACTACCGGATCGAACGCGCGATCCTGTGGACGGCCAGCCCGCAACGCATCCATAACTGGTTTCTCGCCGCGCGTTCGCTGATCGATGCATCCACGATCGACTACCTGCCGCACGTGACTATGGAATCGGAACAAATTTCGGTCTGGAAGACGAACCGGGCGGATTTTTCCAGGCTGGCCGCGCCGGTATTCCAACATCTGGACACGCCGCACGTGGCGCTGCCGGACAACGCGGTTCTGGTGAGCGATCCGAATTTCGTTCCGCTGCTCAACCTGGAGATTCCGTTCCTGGAATCCGCCAGTCTTGAGCACATCCACGCGGTCATGCGCGACCATCCGGACGAATTATGCAGCTTCCGGGATTTCCTGTTCAAAAATATCGACAAGATCAAGGACAGGAGCCTTCAGTCCGCCTCGTTCGGCGCCGATTTGCAGGCGGTCCGCCGGGAGATCGACGACAGTCTGCGCAAGCTCAAGGCGGATTTCACGCGCAGCCGGATGAAGCACTATATCGAACTCACCGGCGGCGTTGCGGCGGCCTTCACGCTGGCCGTCGTCTGCCTTGTGCAGCATGACGGTCATACGCTGGCGGTGATCGGACCCGGCGGGTTTCTCTATGTCCTGTCCAGCAAGATTTCCGATTACCTGACGGCTCGTCTGAACCTCAAGGATAATCCGGCGTATTTTCTGTGGCTGCTGGGGCCGAGCAAGCGGCTGTAGGGGGGGAGTCGAGCCTGTTGGTTCCGAGGCGCTTGCGTCGCCCCGTGGCGGCGTGTATGAGTCGATCAGTTGCAAATCATTCGCATTAGCACGAACCGGGGACCGCCGCATGCTCGTCAGCCTGATCATCGTGTTTCGCGAAGCCATGGAGGCGGGCCTCATCGTCGGCATCATCCTGGCCGCGACGGCCGGGGTTCGCGGGCGCGGGCGCTGGATCGCCGGCGGCATGGCAGCGGGCATGGCCGGCGCATCGCTCATCGCCGCGTTTGCCGCGGCTCTTTCCGACGCCTTCGAAGGTGCCGGGCAGGAGATCTTCACCGCCGCCATCCTGGGCTTCGCCGTCGTCATGCTGAGCTGGCACATCCTGTGGATGTCGCACCACGCCCGCACCATGGCGGCCGAACTGCGGGAGGTGGGAAAGGCGGTGCAGCTGGGTCAGCGTTCATTGGCCGCCCTGGCTACGGTTGTCGCCATCGCGGTGATGCGGGAAGGCGCCGAGGTCGTGCTTTTCCTCTATGGCATCGTGGTCGCATCCCACACCACGGCACTGTCTCTCACAGCAGGCGGCGTGGCCGGGCTTGGACTGGCGGCGCTGCTATCCTGGCTGCTGTACCGCGGCCTGGTTATCATCCCGATCCACCGCCTGTTCTCGGTCACCAACGGCTTGATCGCGCTGCTCGCCGCCGGCATGGCGGGCCAGGCCGCTGCGGTGCTGCACGGGGCCGACCTGCTGCCCGGCTGGGGCGAGCATCTTTGGGACACCAGTTTCATCCTCGCCGACGACAGTTTCATCGGCCGCAGCCTGCACGTCCTGGTCGGGTATTCCGCCCGCCCGTCCGGTATCCAGCTTGCCGCCTATCTCGCAACGCTGCTGACCTTGGTCACGGCGGCGAAGATCATCAGCCGACCGCACGCCCGCAGCCTGGCGGCCGGCGCGATGCTGGTCGCCCTGGTGTCGCACGCTCCGCTGGCGCGCGCCGACGACCTGCCGGTGCTGGTGTTCCACAACCACTGCTTCGAACCGCCCCGCATCGAGGTTCCAGCCCACCAGAAGTTCAAGTTGCAGGTGAAGAATACCGACGACACCGCCGACGAATTCGAAAGCGTCGATCTGAACCGCGAGAAACTGGTCACACCGGGGCAATCGATCACGGTGTTCCTCGGTCCGCTCGATCCGGGCGAGTATAAGTTCTTCGGCGACTTCCATCAGGATACCGCGCAAGGCGTGCTGGTGGCGAAATGACCCGTTTCGCATTCGGTTTGGCCACGGCGCTGGCACTGCTGGCACCGATGGCAGCACACGCCGATTTTCACATTTTTTCGCCCTATGAAATCGACCTCGGCGAACTGGAAATCGAGCATAACGGCGATGCGGTGTTCGACCGGCGCCCGGACCAGCGGGGGGCGACGAGCTACACGTCGGAATGGGGGACCGGTCTGACACCGTGGTGGCACAGCGAGATCGAATTGGGCTGGGACCGAGCGCCGGGCGATAACCAGTCGACTTTGCTGACCCAGATTGTTTCGGAGAACATGTTTCAGCTCACCGAACCGGGTGAGTATCTGGTGGATAGCGGGTTTTATTTCGAATACGGCCAGTCCACCACGAGCGGGCGCAACGCCGCCGCCAACGAAGTCACGTTTGGCCCGGCGCTGGCCAAGGACATCGGCCGCACGACCCATACGCTGGACCTGTTCGTGACTCGGCAGCTTGGCCCGGACCAGACCAATCACGGGCTGGATTTCAGCTATGAATGGCAGAGCCGCTGGAACATCTGGCAGCCGTTGTCACCGGCCGTCGAAATCTACGGCGACGCCGGAGTCCTGGGCGACTGGCCCAAACTGCCGCACCAGCAACTGCTGATCGGCCCGGTCGGGATCGGCTCGTTGAACCTGAACGACCTCGGTCTCGGCCATGCGGGCAAATTGAAATACGAGCTGGGCTGGCTGTTCGGCGCCACCGAGGCGACACCGAACGGCGTGTTGCGCTGGCGGCTGGAGGTCGAGATCCCGTTCTAGTGTCCTGCCCACGAAGTTCGCCGTATCATGCGGGGCGGGTGACGGGGATCAGCAGGCCACTGCAACACTAAGGCGACGCCCAACAATAAGCGAGTCGGCCGGCACTTCCCTTGCCGCCGCATCAAGGTTCGTCCATGCCGCCGGTCACGGCAGGTGCCTGCATAGGAGGCCCTGACAAGCCGAGCCATGACGAATGGGGGGTGGCGGGCCCTTAACGCACCTATTCGGGGCGTCGCCTAAGCCGCCTGTGGGCGGCCCCAGAGCTGACGGCTCGCCCGTTCAGCGCCCTGCGCCAGTGACGCCAGCTTGGCCCAGGCAATATCCGGATGAACCCGCCCGCCCAGGCCGCAATCGGTCGCCGCGATCACCCGCTCCCGTCCCACCAGATTGGCGAAGCGCAGAATCCGTTCGGCCACGAGGTCGGGATGCTCGACGACATTGGTGGCGTGGCTGACGACGCCGGGCAGGATCAGCTTGCCGTCGGGCAGCTTGACGTCTTTCCAAACGCTCCATTCGTGCTCGTGGCGCACGTTGCCGGCTTCGAACGAATAGGCGCCAGCGTTGATCGCCAGCATCACGTTGACGATGTCCTTCATCGGAATGTCGGTGGTGTGCGGGCCGTGCCAGCTTCCCCAGCACAGATGGAACCGGATGCGGTCCTGCGGCAGGCCGCGGATGGCGTGGTTCAGCGCCTCCACACGCCGCATCGAGAACGCCTGGTACTCGGCGACCGTCGGTTCGGGATTGATCTGATCCCAGTTCTCGGCGATCGACGGATCGTCGAGTTGCAGGATGAGGCCGGCGTCGATGATCGCCCGGTACTCCTCGCGCATCGCGTCGGCGCAGGCGAACAGGAACTCGTCGTCGGTCTTGTAGTAGGCGTTGCCGATGCGCGAGGCGCTACCGGGTGCCACCGAGGTCATGAAGCCTTCCTCGATCCCGTTGGCGGCCAGCGCTGCCTTGAAGTGGGCGATGTCCGCCGCGATCGCCGCCTGGCCGATATAGCTCAACGGACCGACGCAGACCGGCGAGTTGGGCGGCCGCGGGCCGGTGGTGATGCCGGACTCCGGGTCATTATAGGCGGCGGCGAAGCGGGTGCGGTCGCGCCGGTCGCCGAAGCTGGTCAGCACGACATGGCCGGGGCCGGACCGGTTGGTCGGCATCGCATACAGGCCGGGGCCGGACATTTCGAGGCCGCCCAGGCGGGTGAACGAATAACTCCACCAGGCGCCATAATTGACCCGGCTGCCCATCGATTTGCCGAACTCGCCATCGCCGGGCAGATCGATCCCGAGTTCCTTCTGCCGCCGCACGACCTCCTTGACCGCCACGCTGAGCTGCGCCTGGAACTCTGCCTCGTCGCTGCCGTGTGCCGCTGCGCGGGTGCGATTGGCTTCGATCAGCGCGTCCGGGCGCGGCAGGCTGCCGGCGTGACTGGTCAGGATTCGGTCGCTGCTGGCTTTCATGGTGTTGCCCCCGGTCACGTGCCGGAACTTGGACTGTCGGCACACCGCAATCGTGCCATCGGGAACCGGCCCCTGCAATTGCCCCTGGCTGGCCGGCCGGACGCCGCCGCCAACGCCCCCGATTGCCTCAGCCCGGCAAAACGTCCGATACTGTGGACTCACAGCGAGGCGAAGTGCACAGCGGGCCGAAGGCAGAACCGGTTTTGGCCGGACAAAGCCTGCGATCCGCCCGACGGGAACAGGAGGCAACCATGACGACAGATACCGCACCATTCCGGCCGATCGTGACGGGCAGCCAGCCGGCCAACGACACGCCGTCCTATGGCAGCACGCACCTGCGCCATCCCACCCAGCCGGCGCTACGCATTCCGCAGACGGTGACCGAGACCACCGGGCCGCGCTTCTCGCCAACCCAGTTCGGCCCGATCGCCGATCTGTCGGTGAGCAACGGCAAGCAAGCGCTGGGGGAGCGGATCATCGTCCGCGGCCGCGTGCTCGATGAGGACAACCGCCCGATTCCGCACACCATGATCGAGATCTGGCAGGCCAACGCCGCCGGCCGCTACGACCACCCTGGCGATCAGCATGACGCGCCGCCGGACGCCAACTTCCACGGCAGCGGACGGGTATTCTCGGACGCCGAGGGCTGGTACCAGTTCGTCTCGATCAAGCCGGGCGCCTACCCATGGCGCAACCATCATAACGCCTGGCGGCCCAACCATATCCATTACTCGCTGTTCGGCACGGGATTCGGACAGCGCGTGATCACGCAGATGTATTTTCCCGGCGATCCGCTGCTGGCGCTGGACCCGGTATACCTCGCGGTGCCCGATCCGGCCGCGCGGGAGCGCCTGATCGCGGCGTTCGACATCGACATCACATCGCCGGAATGGGCACTGGGCTACCGCTTCGATTTCGTCCTGCGCGGCCGTCACGCCACGCCAACCGAACAGGCCTGAGAGATGCTTGTCGCCACAGCCAACCAGACGATCGGCCCGTACTGGCATCTGATCGAAGACCCGACCTGGGCGGACCTGACCCGGTTCGGCGCCGACGGGGACAAAATCGTGCTGACCGGGACGGTGGTTGACGGCGGCGGCACCCTGGTCAGCGATGCGGCGATCGAGATCTGGCAGACCAGCCCGCCGGCGTCGGAATTGTTCCCCGCGTTCGGACGCTGCCGTACGGATGCGGCCGGTTCATTCCGGTTCATTACCCTGAAGCCCGGTCCGGTCGCCGGACTGGGCAATGCACAGCAGGCGCCGCATGTCGCGATCTCGATCTTCGCCCGCGGCTTGCTGAAGGCGCTGACGACGCGGCTGTATTTCGCCGATGAGCCGCTGAACGAAACCGACCCCGTTCTGTCGCTGATCGAGGACCCGGACCGCCGCCGCACGCTGATCGCGCACAAGGTGTCGGCGGATACATGGCACCTCGACATCCGGCTGCAGGGCGCCAACGAGACGGTGTTCATGGAGATTTGATGGCCGGCATGCGCCCCCTGGCAAAATCGATCGCGACCGTCTCCATCAGCGGCACCCTGACCGAGAAGATGGAGGCCGCGGCCGCGATCGGGTTCGACGGGGTGGAGATTTTCGAAAACGACCTGCTGACCTTCGATGGCGCGCCAACAGAAATCCGGTCCCTTGCCGAGAACCTCGGCCTGACCATCACCTGCTTCCAGCCGTTTCGCGATTTCGAAGCGATGCCGGAACCGCAGCGCAGCCGCAACATGGACCGAGCGGAACGCAAGTTCGACGTGATGCAGCAACTCGGGACCGACCTGCTGCTGGTTTGCAGCAACGTGTCCCCGGCCTCGATCGATGACGATTCCCGAACCGCCGCCGACTTTTCGGAAATGGCTGTACGGGCGCACCGGCGCGGGCTGCGGGTCGGGTTCGAGGCGCTGGCCTGGGGCCGCAACATCAGGACCTGGGGCCATGCCTGGCGGATTGTCGAAGCTGTCGGCCACCCGGCGCTTGGCCTGATCGTCGACAGTTTCCACACGCTGGCGCTGGGCGACGACCTGTCGGGCCTGTCGGTCGTGCCAGCCGAGAAAATCTTCTTCGCCCAGTTGGCGGATGCGCCGAAGCTGTCGATG
>Ga0182012_10001071_pt1 | contig 30278 bp, 23 predicted proteins | sample 612S2SmetaG_FD_120486 | JGI IMG/M metagenome (GOLD analysis project Ga0182012, IMG submission 120486) | Permafrost microbial communities from Stordalen Mire, Sweden - 612S2S metaG | ecosystem: Environmental > Terrestrial > Soil > Wetlands > Permafrost | place: Sweden: Stordalen | collected...
CCGACCTCGATGACCGTCGTCGCCACCAGAATCTCCAGCTTGCCTTGCTGAAAGTCGCGCATGGTGTGCTCTTTTTCGTCGGCGTCGAGGCGTCCGTGGAGCAAGCCCATATGTAGCGTGGGAAAAATCTGCTCGCGCAACTGGCGAAACATCTGCTGCGCGGCTTTCAGTTCGCGCTCTTCATTCTCTTCAATCACGGGATAGACGACATACGCCTGATGGCCCGCGCTGATTTGCTTGCGGACGAAGTCCCAGACCTCAGGCGAGCGCTCGTCCTGAACCGAGCGTGTGACGACCGGAGTGCGTCCGGGCGGAAGCTCGTCGAGGATGGAAACGTCGAGGTCGCCATACAGGGTTAAGGCCAAAGTGCGCGGTATCGGAGTCGCGGTCATGACTAGCACGTCCGGTTCAGGATCGCGCGGATCGCGGGAGCGCTGGGCGTCCCCGGCCTGCAAAACGGGGCGAAGCCCCGTCACCACACGAGCATTGTCCGTCCGACTGTCGGTCGGTCGGCTTTCCTCGCTCTTCTTCATCAGTTTCAGCCGCTGCATTACCCCGAAGCGATGTTGCTCGTCGACCACTACCAGGCCCAAATTCTCGAATTCGACCCGGTCTTGAATCAGAGCATGCGTTCCGATAACGAGTTGCGCACCACCTTGCGCAATGTGCCGACGTATGTCGCGCTTGCGATCGTTCTCCAGCGATCCGGTCAAGAGCACGATGCGGTATCCCGCACGTTCCAGAATCTGACGGGCGGAAAAATAATGTTGTTGCGCCAATATTTCAGTCGGCGCCATGAGCGCCACTTGATAGCCGTTTTCGATGGCGATAATGGCGGCCTGAAACGCCACGATCGTCTTGCCCGATCCAACATCCCCCTGCAACAAACGGCGCATGGGATGCGCCTGCTGCATATCCGTGGCGATCTCCTTCAACACACGCTTTTGCGCGGCCGTGGGATGGAACGGCAATATCTTCTTAATGGCGCTCCGCACGCCGTCATTGAGCTGAAATGCGACTCCAGTTTGGGCCTTCTGCTCGCGCCGTTTGAGTTCAAGTCCCAGCTCGATAAAGAACAGTTCGTCGAAAATCATCCTTATATGGGCGTCGGTGCGGCAGGATTGCAGGTCGGTGAAGCTTTCTCCAGCGTCCGGCCAGTGGGCCTTCCACAAAGCTTCGCGCACCGGCGCCAAGTTCAAATGGGCGCGAACTTTGGCCGGGATCGGATCGGGCAAATCGGGGTTGAGATTTTCCAGCGTCCAGCGGATGATGCGGCGAAACCAGCGCGGCGATAGTTTGCCTTGCCCGGTGGATTCGTAAATAGGCACAATTCGCCCGATTTCCAGTGAGGCCGCGGCTTTTTTCTCGGCCTCGTCGGCGCCGCCCTCTTCGTTGATATCGCCCAAGACTTCGAATTGCGGCTGAATAATCTGCAAGTGACCGTCGCGGTCTTCTTCAACCTTGCCGTAAAGCGCTAACATTTGACCGGGCTGAAACTTGTCTTGCAGATAGGTCGCATTGAACCACAGGCACTTCAGCTTCGAGCGTCCCTGGCCGACCGTCAGTTGGAAGATGGGCATGCGCTTCGTGCGGAAGAGACCGGAATTGCGCACTTCGGCGATCACCGTGGCCATTTCGCCCGCGCGCAGTTCGGCGACCGACCGTGGGTTGAGCCGGTCCTCGTAACGAAAGGGCAGGTAATGGAGCAGGTCGTCCACCGTCCGTATCCCCTTGGCGGCAAGGATCTCGGCCAGGCGCGGGCCAATGCCTTTGACAAACTGCACTGGAGTGGAAGGTTCCAGCATCTTAAGAGTGATCGTAGCAGGGCGATGACAGCAGCGGGCAGGGCGAATGGAGGTTGGCTTGAGCGACGACAACAGCCTGATCAAGAATGAGAAGAGTGGGAGCGCCGGTCGAACCAAAAGTCCGGCGATGAAGAACTTCCTGGATGCGCTCGTAGCGGTGCTGGCCGGGAATGCCGTTTACTATCTCCTGATGCCGCATTTGCCCGACGTGGCGCGGCATGGCCTCTTTCGCGAGGATTGGGGCTTGGTCGTGGACTTCGCGATCTGCTCGGTCATTTTCGGCGTAGTCAAATACGCCCGACGCGGAGAACGATAGCTCGCCAATACCAACGTAGTGAAGGACGCATTCGTCGGCGGAACGTAGTCAGCAGAAACGACGACCCTGCCTTTCGTCTATCATGCCCAGTGTCGTCCTCGCCTAACCCATGTTGAAGCCACGAAAACCGGTTTCCGGCCTGAGCCCGTACCATTCACCAATCCTCTGCCGTGAGGGTTTGACCCTTGATCTCAACGAGAGCATGGCAGGATGTTCTCCGCGCGTGCTGAAGCGATTGCGGGCGCTTACCGCCGCGGACCTGTCGCTTTATCCCGAGCGCGAAACCGGAGAACGGCTGGTAGCGGATTTTCTGGCTGTGGATTCCGCGCAGGTGTTGCTCACTAATGGCATGGATGAAGCCCTGTCTCTCCTGTTCTCTGCCTACTTGGGCGCGGACGACGAACTGCTCTTCGCCGATCCTACCTTCGTTATGTACCCCATGCTCGGCCAGGCGCTGAGCGCGAAGATGGTCCGCCTGCAGTCGGCACAAGATATGGCGCTGCCCGTGGCCGGCTTTTTGGACCACATATCGCCCCGCACACGAGTCATCGCCATTGCGAATCCGAATAACCCGACCGGCCTAGTGGCATCGCGCGCCGACTTGCGCAAGATCGTCGAAGCGGCTCCCGACGCTGCCGTCCTCATAGACGAAGCCTACTTCGAATTCTGCGGTGCGGCGCTGACTTGCCGAACCCTGATTCCCGACTTGGCGCACCATCCCAACCTGTTTGTCGCGCGAACATTCTCCAAAGCCTACGGACTCGCCGGCCTCCGCATCGGCGTTCTCACCGGGCCGGCCGAACAGGTCGACTATCTTCGCCGCCTCAGTTTGCCGTTCAACGTGAATTCGGTGGCGATGGCCTGTCTCGAAGAAGCGCTGGCGGACCGGTCGTTCGTGAGTGAACACGTAACCCAGGTCAAGCGCGGCCGCGAACAACTGGCACAATTGTTTAGGGAACTGGAACTGCAATTCTGGCCCAGCGAAACGAACTTCATTCTGGTTCGCGTGGGAGCGTCGGCAAAAGACTTTGTGGCGGCCATGCATCGGCACGGCGTTGTGGTTCGCGACGCTTCGAGCAATCCCGGCTGCGAAGGCTGCGTCCGCATCACCGTCGGAACGCCGGTCCAGATGGAGCAAGTTTTGCGTGCGATCCGCGCTTCTTTAGCTAGTTTGTCGTCCTGAAGCCGAGAAACAGCTTTTTATCCCGCCTTGGCACGTGGTTCGCCCGCAGATTTCCCCTTGAACACTGTCGCTTCCCGCGGTAACATGACGTAAGCCCTTTTGTCTAAAGCTGTTCGTTGACAAGGTCATTACGGCTGGGCTATTCTAGTTATCTTTGCAACTGAAGTTGGAAGTCCTGCGGCTGCCCGCCTGGAACACCTAGCGCGTTCTGCGTGGATAGATACAGATAGATTCAGGGCACTCAGCGGTCTTCAATTTTTGCGTTCTTTATTTTCTGGGAGATTTCCGATGTCAACCTATTTCCCCAAAGAAGGGGATATTACGCGCAAGTGGTTTGTGGTCGATGCGACCGGGCTGGCGCTCGGGCGCCTGGCCTCGCGCGTGGCCCGCATTTTGATGGGCAAAGAGAATCCGCAGTACACGCCGTTTATCGATACGGGCGATCACGTCGTCGTGATTAACGCTGACAAGGTAAAGGTCACCGGCATGAAGGCGGATCAGAAGATGTATCACCATTACACGGGCTATCCCGGCGGTATCCGCTCGGAAGAGATGAAGAAGCGGTTGGTGCGCAAGCCCGAACTGATCATTGAAGATGCCGTGTCGCGCATGCTGCCCAAGAACAAAATGGGCAAGCAGATGTTTACCAAGTTGAAGGTGTATCGAGGAGACAAACATCCGCACGAGGCGCAAAAGCCCGAAGCGAAGGTGTTTGCGTAGAAGATCAGGTCGCAGGCGTCAGGTCTCAGCGACCCGGCGCGGCGGAATCTTTCGAAAGGTTGAAAGCACCTGGGTTAGCTGATGGCTGACGGCTGAGTGCTGAGGGCTTACATGGCTGAATTAGTGCAATATTACGGAACTGGACGCCGGAAGACGGCGATCGCGCGAGTATTTCTACGTCCGGGCGGCGGCGAGTTCAAGGTCAACGGCAAAGCCTTCGATGAATACTTTGTGACGCCCTCGCAGCGCATCGCGGCGAAGCGTCCGTTGGTGTCTACAGACAGCGCCGCCACCTTCAACGTGCTGGCGAACGTTTGCGGCGGCGGCATCGCTGGCCAAGCGGACGCGGTCCGCTTGGGCATCACGCGCGCTCTCATGATTTTCAACGCGGAATTGCGCAAGCAGCTCAAGGCGGAAGGCATGGTAACTCGTGATCCTCGCGCCAAAGAGCGCAAGAAGTACGGACAGAAGGGTGCACGCAAGCGCTTCCAGTTCTCGAAGAGATAGTCGATGGTCGTCGGTCGCTAGTCGTTTGCGATTTGGTTTGCGAACGACCAACGACGAACGACGGGTTTTAGCTTTTCGCTCTACCTGACAGCTGAAAACTGACAGCTGCCAGCTGTACTTAGGAATTCAATTCATCCCCCCACCTCCCCTGAGATGGGGTGGACGGGAATGGCAATCTGGGGCCTCTTAGCGTCCGGATGCAGACCAACTTAGGAGGTTGATTGGCAAACATTACGATGAAGGAGTTGCTCGAAGCGGGCGTTCACTTCGGGCACCAAACGAAGCGGTGGAACCCAAAGATGAAGGAGTTCATCTTTGGCGAGCGCAATGGTATTTACATTATCGATCTGCAGAAGACGCTGAAGATGTTCAAAGAGGCGTCGAAATTCGTGCAGGATCTGGCCGCCGACGGCCGCATCATTCTCTTCGTGGGCACCAAGCGTCAGGCACAGGACGCGATTGCCGAAGAGGCGCAGCGCTGCTCGATGTATTACGTCAACCAGCGCTGGCTGGGCGGACTGCTGACCAACTGGATCACGGTCCAGAAATCCGTGAAGCGGCTCAAAGAGCTCGACGAAATGGCCACCGACGGCCGTTACGATCTGCTTCCCAAGAAGGAAGTGATCAAGCTCGAGCGCGAGCGCAAGCATTTGCAAGCCAACTTGGCTGGCATCAAGAACATGACGCGGCTGCCGGATGCGATCTTCGTGATCGATTCCAATAAAGAGCAGATCGCGGTACGCGAATCCCGCAAGCTGGGCATTCCCGTCGTCGCGGTTGTCGATACGAACTGCGATCCGAGCGAAGTGGATTACGTGATTCCTGGCAACGACGACGCGCTGCGGGCGATCCGGTTGTTTACTTCGAAGATTTCGGAGTCAATCGCCGAGGGCGTGCATGCTCGCGACGACAAGCAGATGGCTGACATTCAGGCCGTCGCGGCCGAGCCCGAAGCGGTCGTTCCAGACGTAGCCGCGGAAGAGTTGTTTGCCGAGGTCGCGCCAGAAGGAGCGGTTCCTGTTGCTGCTACCGGACCCGAAGGCGAAGAGATTCGGATGGAAGATGTGTTGGGCAAAGGCACCCGAAAGCGTCCTTCACCCGCCACCGAAGATGTCGACGAACTGCAAGCGGAAACGCGCCGGTTCTAGCCTTCAAAGGCTTTGAAAGGTCGCGGCTTCAGCCGCGACGTCCGGTGCCGGAAGTATCGGGGCTTTAGCCCCTGAGGCCCGCAAGATGAAATCAGACCCGCGCAGCTCATCCGGGCGCGGGTCAAGTTTTATAGACGTAGGAAACGAAACAAGCAGGTTTTCAAGGTTGCACTGTTTTCCGGCTTCAATCTTAGTTGGCATTCTGCTTTGCGCTCTGATTGGCCCTCCGACTGGCCCGCCTTGAAATTCTGAAAAATCTGCAACATTGAAATCGAGGGGTTACATTCTGATGAGCACTACTATGGCAAATATTTCTGCAGCACAGGTAAAGGATCTACGCGAAAAGACTGGCGCGCCCATGATGGACTGCAAGCACGCCTTGACCGAAGCCAAAGGCGATTTGGAACAGGCGATCATCCTTCTCCGCAAGAAGGGTGTATCGGTCGCGGCGAAGAAGGCGACACGCGTGACGAGCGAAGGGTCGGTTGGCTACTACATCCACGCCGGCGGCAAAATCGGCGTGCTGGTCGAGATCAACTGCGAAAGCGATTTCGTGGCGCGCACCGACGACTTCAAAGAGCTGGTCCATGACGTCGCGATGCACATTGCGGCGAGCGATCCGAAGTTTGTCCGAAAAGAAGACGTTACGCCAGAGGCTTTTGAGCGCGAAAAGGATATCTACCGCGCCCAGGCTGCGGCCAGCGGCAAGCCTCCAGCTATTGTCGAAAAGATGGTGGTTGGCAAGATGGAGAAGTTCTACGAAGAAGTGTGCTTGCTTGAGCAGCCCTTCATCAAAGACCAGACCATCAGCATCTCGCAACTGATCGCCGCCAAAGTCGGCAAGCTCGGCGAAAACATCGCCGTACGGCGCTTCGCTCGCTTCAAGGTAGGCGACGCGACCGCGACGGTCGCTTTCGTCAACACGAAGGCGGAAGGTTCGGACGAGGGCGAGGCGCCCGCTCCAGCCGCGAAATAATTGCTGAATTTCCTCGAGGGCGCTTCGGCACCCCTTTTCGTTTGCGCTTCTGTCGTTTATCCTTTCCTTCGGTGGTTCGTTGGCCGAACGCGCCGTCGTTATTTGCTCATCGTTATTGACTCATCGTTATTGGCTCATAGCTGTTGACTCATATCCGTAAACTGTTGTCGCTCATTCAGCTAATTCATCCTATGCGAAGTGAAGGACCTGCCCTGCCATGCCTGCACCAGTCTTCAAACGTATCCTTCTGAAAATCTCCGGAGAAGCCCTCGCCGCCGATCTGGGGTTTGGAGTCGATACCAAACGCATTCATGAGGTCGCAGCCGAACTGGCGGACGTGCACGCTCTCGGCATCCAGATGGCGATCGTCGTGGGTGGAGGTAATTTCTTCCGTGGCGTCGCCGACCAGGCCAAGAATATGGATCGTGTTTCTGCGGATCACATGGGCATGCTCGCGACCGTGATCAATTCCCTCGCCTTGCAGGATGCGCTCGAAAAGCAGAATGTCTACACCCGTGTCCAGACCGCGATCGAGATGAATCAGATCGCCGAACCCTTCATTCGCCGCCGCGCCATTCGCCACCTCGAGAAAGGGCGCGTCGTGATCTTCGCGGGCGGAACGGGGAATCCCTACTTCTCGACCGACACGGCGGCCTCGCTGCGCGCGATGGAGATCAAGGCCGATGCGATTCTGAAGGCCACCAAAGTCGATGGCATCTACGATGCCGATCCGATGAAAGTCAAAGACGCGAAGAAGTTCACCGAACTCACCTATATGGACGTGCTGCGCCTCGGGCTCAAAGTGATGGACTCGACCGCGATTTCTTTGTGCAAAGACAACAACCTGCCGATCATCGTTTTCAATCTAAATCAGAATGGCAACATCCGCCGCGTGGTGCTCGGCGAAAAGATCGGTTCGAGAGTGAGCGCTTAGAAGCCGTTCCTGGCTTTGCTTCTGGCCTTTAGCGCAGAGCGAACGGCGAAAAGCGAAAAGCGGTTTATAATTCACGGTTCGATATCGCGAGTTGGGAGCTTAGAGAGAATGGCTCATCCTGCATTAAAAGAAGTCTACGCAACACTCAAGACGCGGATGGAGAAGGCGGTTGAAGACTTCCGGCGCGAAATGGCCGCCACTCGCACGGGACGGGCGAATGTGCACATGCTCGACACCGTGTCGGTGGACTATTACGGGTCGCAGATGCCGTTGAATCAGATTGCGCAAATTCATGCGCCCGAGCCGCAGATGATCACCGTTCAGCCCTTCGATGCCTCGCAACTGGCGGTGATCGAGAAAGCGATACGCGGCGCCGATCTCGGTCTGAATCCCATGAATGACGGCAAGATGGTGCGCGTGCCTGTTCCGCCGCTCACCGAAGACCGCCGCAAGGACATGGTGAAGCATCTCCATCGCATTCTGGAAGAGCATCGCACCGCGATTCGTAACGTGCGTCGCGACGGCAACGATTCCATCAAGAAGTCCGCGAAAGATAAGAAGATCTCCGAAGACGACGAAAAGCGCGCCATGGACGAAATCCAGAAGCTGACCGACGACGAGATCAAGCGCATGGAAGAGATGAGCAAGGCCAAAGAGAAAGAAGTGCTCGAGTTCAAGTAATCAACGTTGAAGCATGCTTCCTTGCTGTCTTGTATCGAGTGGAAAAACCGGGCATGGAAATATCCTACGAACTAAATGAGCGGGACTTCCGCCAAGCCTACGTTGCCCACCGCAACCGCAATGGTTTCCGCAAGTGGGCGAGAAGGATATTCGTTTTCTCAGTTTGCCTCGGCGCGGCCTTCGTATTTTTTGGCTTCCTGCTAAAGCCCAGTGCACAAGACGCAAGGAACTTGTTTCCGCTCATCGGCTTGGTCGTCATGTGGATCGCCATTCTCTATCTCCTTCCTATTTGGACCATGCGGCGGCAATTTCTAAAGCAGCCAGGCGCGCATGGGGCCAGAACTGTGACCCTCGACGCATCAGGGGCGCATTGGCGTTGGAATGGAGGCACCAGCAACGTTGAATGGAAGAATTACATTCGATCAATCGAGGGCGATAACCAGATCCTTTTCTATACTTCGCCCGCTTGCTTCAACATCATTCCGAAGCGTGCACTGGAAGGATCAAGACTGGACGAGATTCGCGAAATACTCAAGCAAAATGTCCCATCCTCAAATAGGACTCGACCTTCAACTACTGCACAGTGACCTTAACCTTCGCCGTAGTTCTTCCATACTGATTCGTTGAATAGAGAATGTAAGTTGTCGTCTTCGTCGGCACCACCGTAACCGACGATCCCCGTATCACTCCTGTCTGCGGTGACACGATGTTGTACTCCGAGTTGCTCACGTTCCACGTCAACGTCACGGGCGATCCGGCTGCGACCGTCTTCGGATTCGCCGTGAAGCTCGCGATCGTCGGGTTGGATCCCTGCGGGATGTTGCCCTCGGTATAGATCGGGTTCATCAAAACTACTTCGAAGGCAGAGGCTGGAACACCTTTCAGCGCTCCCAAATCGTCGTTGTCCCAGCGATCATCAGGCGCTCCGCTGATAAACATCGAGCTGCCGTTGTCGGCCATGATCATTCCGTATTGCTGCAGCGCGGCGAGGATGACTTTCGATTGCGGCGGAAATCCCGAGATGTCATAGCTGGCTTTGAGGCGCAGGCGCATGCCCATGGGCGCGGCGTAGGGATTGCTGGAGTTCGCGGCCCAATGGCTCGCGGGAGGCGTAAACGCAGCCTGGCTGTTCTGCAGAGTGAAGCGGAGCGCGTGCTGGATCGCTCCAGCGGCATATTCGTCGTAGCGGGCGAGGCCGGGGAAGACGGGCAGTCCGGCGGCGTCGGCGGAGGTCCAGGTGTAAGGGCGTTGTTCGTTGCTCAGCAGATCCCAGATGGCGGCTGAAGCGGCGTTCCAGTTATCTGTTTTCAGTTCGTGCGAGTTATAGAGCTCGTAGAGGTAGCAGTTGTCGCGGTCGAGCACGAGGACGTGGCGATCTCCGTTGCCGGGTTTGGGATAGCCTTCGACCGGGGCGTTCGACGGGATTGGCATCGGTCCCGGATCACTCTCGCTGCCGTAAGCGGTGAAGCTGACTTTCACCAGCGGCGAGGCGCTCTCGACGATGTATGGGATGCCGATGGATTGGCCTGCGTAGAGTCCGGAGCCGAAATCAGGATGGAGCGGCGTGGTTGTGCCGATGAAGCTGATGTAATTCTCGGAGTTGGGATCGACCGGCGCGGCGGCGATGTTTTCATTCCAGAGACTGGTCGAAGGAAAGGGCACGAATCCGTTGAGGCTCGCGCCGATGCCCGTAGACATGGCGCTGCAGTTGGTTTGCGCGGGGCTGGCTGCGACGAGCGAGGTGAACAGCACGGTGATAAGAAGGGTCCGCATGGTGAACTCCGGCAAATAACGGCGATCAAGCGACGATAGCATGGGCCGCGGGAGACGCGGATACTCGGAGGTTCTATGCGGACGATGTCCGTACGCACGTGAGGGCGCCGGTATCTATGTTGCGGCTTTGCATTAGAGTGCCTTGACCTTGAGCTGGGCGGAAAGTTTGTCGGCCGCGATTGATCGCCGTTCATGATGCGAATCGGTGCGGGGCTGGCCGCTTGTCAGCTCACATCTCTCTCTGGAAGCTGCGCCACATGTTGGACAACGAACGGCGAGGATCTGTTTTTGTGAAGGTTCTTTTTTCATGACAGAAAACGATGCCCCAAGGTGCCCTCACAAACTGCTCGGTGATGACTGGAACAGGAACCAGGTGCAGTGCGCTCCTTGACTGGAAACTGGCAAAAAAGAGAGATCGATTAAAGTTGTCATGCGGCAGGTTTGTCGAGCTGTAGCTCGGTCAGGCTCGCAACGGCTTGGGTCAGTTGCCAATCGATCTCGTCGGCGATGACCATTACATCCAAGAGCAAGTGCTCGTGATCGAGTTCGTGCCGGTGAAGATGCAATGTCTGGAAGGTGACCACCTGCAAAACCCTCGACTCTTCGACGAGCATCGCGGGCGAGTAACCCTGCCGCCGCCGATTTTTCCCGTGAGCAAGGGCCGAGGCGAGCGCGCCGAGAGAGTTCTTTTGCTGAGAACTTAGCCGGCAAACGATGTCGTGAAATACCTTCGGCAGATGGCGCGAGCGATCCTCATCATCGAGCGGAAGAAAGGCGAGCTCCGGAATAAGCTTTACACGCTTCAGCCATTCGTCGACTAAGACACTCAACTCCCGCGTGAGAATCGTTGCTACCGCATTTGTTTTTCCCATTGGCTCTTTCGAGTAACCCAACAGAAGAGTGTCATGGGCTACGATTCGAGACTGAGCAAGAGAGATCAGGAATTGTTTTTCTGGGCTTTTCGCTCTTCGTTTTTATTTTTCGATCTCTTGGAATCATGGGGTTAGGGGGCTTCGGCTAGGTCTCTGATTTTAAATGGGTTAGGGAACACGGAGGAGCCCAGAGCACGTCCTGTTGGAAGTAGCCGAGGCCGGGGTTTCGCCGCTGGAATTGGACGAAGGGATACGGGATGCGGGCGGTTGTGGGAATCCCAGCGCAAGCGCACGAAACGCGCGTGGATGGGGCATCCGCCAAAGTCAAAATCGCCGCCCTGTCGCAGAAAACGCGAAAAGGACGGGCCAGCCGGGTTTGAATCTATAATTCGGGGATGGGGCTCGTGGTGCATGCGGCTTGTCCGCACGATTGTCCGGATGCTTGCTCGGTGTTAATTACCGTCGAGGATGGGCGGGCTACGAAGATTGAGGGTGATCCGGAGCATCCGGTGACGCAGGGATTTCTTTGCGCCAAGGTCGCGAAGTATCTCGACCGTGTTTACTCGCCGGAGCGGGTGTTGTACCCGATGCGCAGAGTCGGGGCAAAGGGGGGCAGGGCTGGTTCGCAAGAGCATGCGGGCGGGTCGCCCGCATCCACACAAGATCCATCATCAACACAAAATCCCGAGTCGACACGAGCGCAAGGCTGGGTGCGGATTTCCTGGGATGAGGCTTTGGATGAGATTGTTTCGCGGTTGCGGGGGATTGCGGCGGAGTTTGGGCCGGAGGCGATTCTGCCTTACTCGTATGGGGGGACGATTGCGGCTTTGAATGGCGGGTCGATGGACCGGAGATTTTTTCACCGGCTGGGGGCTTCGCAACTGGAGCGGACGATTTGTTCGGACGCGGGTGAAGTCGGGCTGCAGACGGTGCTGGGCGTGAAGCTGGGAACGGAGCCGGAGCAGTTTGCGGAATCGAAATACATTATTGCGTGGGCGTCGAATATTCATGGCAATAATGTGCACTTGTGGCCGTTTGTGGAAGAGGCGCGGCGCAGAGGGGCGAAGCTGGTGGTGATCGATCCGTATCGGACGCGGACGGCGAAGCTGGCGGACTGGTATTTGCCGATCAATCCGGGGACGGATGCGGCGCTGGCGCTGGGGATGATGCATGTGGTCATACGGGAAAATTTGCACGACGCGGATTACGTGGCGCGTTACACGGTGGGATTTGAAGAGCTGAAGGCGCGCGCGGCGGACTACACGCCGGAAAAAGTCGCGCACTGGACGGGGATTGCGGCGGACGATGTGGTGAAGCTAGCGCGGGAGTATGCGACGGTGCGTCCGTCGGTGATTCGGGTGAATTACGGCATACAGCGCTCGGATGGCGGTGGGATGGCGATGCGGGCGGTGGCGATGCTGCCGTGTCTGATTGGATCGTGGAAAGAAGTTGGGGGCGGATTGCAGCTTTCGACGAGCGGTGCGTTTGGGCTGAACAGCGCGGGACTGAAGATGCCGGAGTTGATGGAGATGGCGTTGGGGCGGCCGGCACGCGTGGTGAATATGGTGAAGCTGGGGTCGGCGTTGAATTCGTTGACGGATCCTCCGATCAAGGCGCTGTTTGTTTATAGCTCGAATCCGGCGGCGGTGTGTCCCGATCAGAACGAGGTGGTGAGGGGATTGAAGCTTCCTGATCTGTTTACGGTAGTGCACGAGCAATTTTTTACGGATACGACGGATTACGCGGATATTGTTTTGCCGGCGACGACTTTTTTTGAGCACAAGGATTTGCAGTCGGCATACGGGCATTATTTTTTGCAGATCTCGAACCAGGCGATCGAGCCGCGGGGGGAGTGCCGGTCGAATGTGGAACTGTTTCGGGCGCTGGCGTTGCGTATGGGATTTGAGGAGGAATGTTTCCGCGAATCGGTGGATGGGATGATCGATCGGGCGCTGGCGGCGGAGAACCCGAAGATGGAGGGGATTACGCGGGAACGATTGGAGCGAGAACCGTTTGTGCGGCTGAATTTTGGGCGGGAGGGAGAAAAAAGCGCGGAGGCTTCGCAAGAACGGTCAGGGGCTTCGCGAAAATACGAGCCGTTCTTGCCGTTTGCCGAGGGAGGGTTCGCGACGAGGAGTGGGAAGGCGGAATTTTATAGTGAGAGTTTGAAGAGGCAAGGGCTGGACCCGGTGGTGGCGTTCACGCCTCCGGTGGAATCGCGGCATGGAAAAGGATCGCGCGGGGGATATCCGCTGGAGTTGCTGGCGCGGAAGCCGGATAATCATTTGAATTCCTCGTTTGCGAATTTGCTTTCGGTGCGGAAGATGGAGCCGCGGATGGGCGACCTGGAGATGAATGAGGCGGATGCGTCGGCGCGTGGGATCAAGAATGGAGATCGGGTGCGGGCGTTCAATGGGCGCGGAGAGATTGTTTTAGAGGCGCGGGTGGATGGCGCGGTGGCTCCGGGGGTGGTGGCAGCGCGGTTGGATTGGGCGCGACTGAGTCCGGACGGCCAGAATATCAATGTGCTGACTTCAGAAAAACTTACCGACATGGGCAACGCGGCCACGTTTTATTCCGTCTGTGTTGAAGTAGAACTTTTTCGGGCGAAGCTTGGGGGATGCAAATGATGCTCTGCCTTGGACGGTTCTCACTCTCTACCGTATAATTACCGTTTCCTAACTCTAGCTTTCCGAGGTAGTTGCAATTCATTTTCGGCATCATGCTATTCCTACGTGCGCCCACGGGGGCGACGATAAGGGTCCGCTGAGAGACGCCAAATCCTCTCCATCTCATTGCTCCCAAAGCCATTGGAGGGAGGGGTTTGTGTCGGGGCGTTTTGTCTGGAATCGAATTGTGGCGTTGCTTGGGCTGCTGGCGCTGGTGTTACAGGCGCTGACTCTTCCGGCATTGGGGCAGCAGGATTTAGTTGTGGGCATCGACGTACACGGCAACCGGCGAATTCCGGCGGATACGGTGAAGGCGCGCATCTTTACTAAAGTCGGCGATGTCTATGACAACGCTGCGATCGAGCGCGATTTCAATGCGTTGTGGAACACGGGATACTTCGAGGATATACGGTTCGAGCGGGAACAGAATCCGAAGGGGTGGATTCTGCATATTTACCTGAAAGAGCGGCCGACGATCCGCGAGATCAACTACACGGGCCTGAATGCGGTTTCGACCAGCGACGTGCTGGATCGTTTTAAGGAGCGGAAGGTCGGGCTGTCGGTAGAGAATCAGTACGATCCGACGAAGATCAAGAAGGCGGAAGTGGTCTTGAAGGAGCTGCTGGCGGAGCACGGAAGGCAATTTGCGACGATTCGGACGGAAATTCGGCCGATACCTCCGGCAGCGGTGGGCGTGACGTTCGTGATCCGGGAAGGGCCGAAGGTCAAAGTGGGGCATATACGGTTCCGCGGGAACAAGCACATTAATGACCGGACACTGCGGGCGGCGATGAAGAACTTGAAGCCGATCGGGATTCCGAAGTCGATCTTCCTGGAAAACCTGTTTGCCAAGACGTACGACGCGACGAAGTTGGAAGAGGACACGGAACGGGTGCGGGCGGAGTTCCAGAACCGAGGGTATTTCAAGGTTGTGGTGGATGATCCGAAGACGGAGATTCACGACACGGGGCGGACGGGGTTTCATATACCGGGGCTGCAGCCGGGGCTGGGAAAATCGGTGGACATTACCATGCCGATCACAGAGGGAGAGCGCTACCACCTGGGGACGATTACGTTTAAGAACAATAAAGCGATTTCGAATGTGACGGCGTTACGCAACTTGTTTCCGATGAAAGATGGCGATATTTTCAGCCGAGACAAGGTTGCGACTGGGCTGAAGAATTTGACGAAGGCGTACGGCGAGGCCGGGTTCATCAACTTCACGCCGGTGCCGGATACGAAGTTTGACGACGAGAAGAAGACGATCGACCTGATAATCGATGTGGACGAAGGCAAGCAGTTTTATGTGCGGCGGATCGAGTTCCAGGGAAATACGACGACGCGGGATAAGGTGATCCGGCGCGAAGTGGCGCTTGAAGAAGGGCAGATCTACAACTCGCGGCTGTGGGAGTTGAGCTTGCTGCGGTTGAACCAGTTGGGATATTTCGATCAGCTCAAGCCTGACGATCCCAACACCACCGAACGCCACCTCGACGAAAAAGCGGGCACGGTGGACCTGACGTTGAAGGTGCACGAAAAAGGCAAGAACAGTATCGGATTGCAAGGCGGAGTCAGCGGCCTGGCTGGGGCGTTTGTGGGCATTAATTATGCAACCAACAACTTTCTCGGTTTGGGCGAGACGTTGTCGGTGCAGGCGAGCCTGGGAAATTACCAGCGCGACCTGGTGTTTGGATTTACGGAGCCGTATTTGTTCGACCGGCCGATCCAAGCGGGTTTCAACGTCTACACACGAAAGACGAGTTACGACCAGGCGCGGCAGTATGCGATCGCGACGGGGCAGAATCTGAATTTGCCGTCGCAATACCTGCAGAATTACCAGAACTATTCGCAATCGAGCACGGGCATCACTGGAACGCTGAGTTATCCGCTGCGCAAGGGACATTCGTTCAAGCGCGTGGGCATCAGTTATTCGTTTGACCGGTCGTCGCTGGTCGCGGTGAGCAGCGCTTCGAAGCTGCTGTTTGAGAATTTGAATTTCCGCGGCATCACGGGACCGAACGCGCTGAATGGGATTATCACGAGCAAGATCACTCCCAGTTTCACGATGAACACGTTGGACGCGGCCTACGCGCCGCATCACGGCAAGAGTTTATTCATCGGCGGCGAGTTTGCGGGATTGGGGGGGACGGTGCATACGATCCGGCCGATCGTGCAATTCAAGCAGTTTTTCCCGATGCAGAAGCGGCGGAATGCGCTGGGATTCAATGTGCAGGGATCGTTTATTACGGGCTTTGGCGGGATCGTAGCGCCTCCATTTGAACGCGCCTACCTCGGCGGCGAAAACGACTTGCGCGGCTTCGACATACGAACGGTTTCGCCGATTGCTTATTTGCCGAGCGCGCAGACGGTGGCGCTGCGCAGTCCGACGGGACAGTTCCTGCCGGCGAATCCGAATTTCCCGGTGGGTTCGAACGGCTCAACATGTACGTCAAACTGCATCAACATTCCGATTCCGTACCAACAGTTGACGACGCCCGGCGGCGATCTGAGTATCCACGGCAACCTGGAGTACCGGATCACGATTGCAGGGCCGGTGGCGATTGCGCCGTTTGTAGATACGGGCGTGGATCCGATTCTGCGGAATTCGCAGTTGCAGATCAATCCGACACAATATTCGACCTTGGCGAATACGTACTTCGGGTGTCCGACGCCGCCGAATGCAAGCAACGGGTATAGCTGCCAGGGCGGCTCGAAGATTGGTGGGATCTCGCAATACCTGAGTCCGGTGCCGGGCACGAACTGGGTTCCCCGCATGTCGACTGGGCTGGAATTGCAGACGATGCTGCCAGTGGTCAATGCGCCGTTCCGCATTTACTACGCGTATAACGCGCTGCGGTTGGATGGAAGCGCGGAGCCTCCCGTTCAGATCACACGCGGGATGTTCCCGTGCCCCGTGGCGGGGCCGACCTGCCAGGACTACGGCGCAGGAAACTATACCTATAACCTCACCCGGGCGACGTTAGGCTCCCACTACACCCTGCTGGAACCGAGGAAGACGTTCCGGTTCTCGGTGGCGACGACGTTTTAGGGCAGCGGTCAGCCGTCAGGTTTTCCGAGGAGTTCGCGGCTTCCCGCTCATTGCACAGACGCGGGGAGCCATCATCCGCAGGCCTTCGAAGATGTCGATTGCTTCGGAAGATTTACCTGACGGCTGATGGCTGAGCCTGACGGCCATTACTCGATATTGACTAGCTGGCTTGCGGGCTGGGAGGGCGGAGCGGGATGCTGGGGGGCGCGCCAGGCGTCTACGACGGAGACCTGATGGACGCAGGAGACGGTGCAGTGGGGGGCGCAGGATTTTTCGGTGTGGAACTCGCGGCGGATATCGGCAATCGTATATTTTTCCAACGGTGTGCCGGGATAGCCGCGCTGCTGCGAGCAGTAGTGGACTAATCCATCTTCGCAGATGTAGAGATAGCGGGCGCCGGCGCGACAACGCCATTCGTTCGGGCGTCCGAGGGCGATGTTGTCTTGAAAGGCGTTGACGCGGGTGAAGCTGCGCTTTTCGAGTCCCTTCATTTCGTTGTACACGCGGCGCTCTTCGTCGTTCAGGGGCTGCACCTGGCCGGAGCCGTCGTGGATGATTCCGACGGTCGAACTGAATCCTAATTCCAGCGCGCGTTTGCCGATGGTGAGAGCATCTTGCGGATAGCTCACGCCGCCTCCGACTACGGAGTTGATGTTGACGTGAAAGTCGGCGTGTTCGGCGAGCAACTGCAGCTTACGGTCGAGAACCTTCAGGCTCTTTTTGGAGACTTCATCGGGATTGACGTTATCGATGGAAATCTGGAGCCATTCGAGGCCGGAGCGGTTGAGGCGCTGGATGCGGTCGGCGGTCAGCAGGTATCCGTTGGTGATGAGGCCGGAGACGATGCGTCGCACACGCATGTGATGGATGATGTCGTCGAGTTGCGGATGCAGCAGTGGCTCGCCTCCGCTAATGGTGATGACGGAGGTGCCCAGGTCGCCGAGCAAGTCGACGCGGCGCAGCATCTGGTCGGTCGCGACGGGCTTAGAGAAGTCGTCAAACTCGTTGCAGTAGGTGCAGGCCAGATTGCAGCGGCGTATGGGGATGAGATGGGCGAGAAGGGGATGGTCGGTCGAAGCGACGGCTTTCATGATTTGCCACAATCCGTGGACATTGCGCTCAGCCGCTTTCATCTTGCGGCGCAGGGTGACGGATTGGGCTGGCGGCGTAAGAGTGTTGGACATGAATTCGTTGGAAAAGGTCTCAATCTATGTATTTCTTTCTATTTGAACATCTGGAAGGGTTTATGGCGAATTTGGGGCAGTATTCGGCGTAAAAGCGGGGTCGAACGGCGAGGCATGGGCATCCGGCTCGGGCATGTTTCCTTTCTCGATCTGGAATGGGAAGTGCAATGGTTTGCAGTTTCGTTGCGTCATGGATTTTATCTCGGGTAGGGCAAGCAGCGCTGGCAACGGTTTTGGAGGGGTTTGCGGGCTTTTCAAATGGCCTCAAACTTGCTTACAAAGGCAATAATGTCTATTCTTATGATCGACATTAAGCTGGAGTAGTCGTGTCAACTCCCCAAAGCGACTTGCTAATCATCGGAGGCGGATTTAGCGGCACCATGCTCGCAGTGCACTTGCTGCGGCGTACAACAGCGCTGTCGATTGCCATTCTCGATCCGAATTCCACGCCCGGAAGAGGGCTGGCCTACCGTTCTCCGCACCGCTTTCATCTGTTGAACGTTCCTGCGGGAGAGATGGGGGCGTTTCCCGGCGATCCGAAAGATTTCCTGCACTGGGCGCGAAACAACTACCACGTGTCGGCGCAGGCACGAAGTTTTCTACCGCGCGCGGTCTATGGAGACTATGTGGGGAGCATTTTCAACCGGACGCTCGCCGAACAGGGACGCGAGCGTTTTCAATGGATTCAGGACGAAGCGTTGTCGGTGCAGCGGCGCAAGGGGAAGGTTGCGGTGCAGCGGCGGGACGGTTCGGAGGTCCAGGCGCGGGCCGTGATTTTAGCGACGGGCAATTTTCCGCCGAGCGCGCCGAAGATTCCGGGGCTTGAGGGCAGCGGTTCGCTGAGCCGTTCCTTTGGCAATTCGTTTCGAGGTCCGGCGAGTTCGGTTTATGTGCAGTTTGCGTGGTCAGAAAAGGCGCTCGAAGGTCTGGCAGAGGACGCCAGCGTGCTTCTGCTGGGCTCTGGACTGACCAGCGTCGACATGATCATGGGGCTGAAGTCGAAGGGGTTTCGCGGGACAATTCACGTTCTCTCCCGGGAGGGGCTGGTTCCGAGCCGCCATCAGCCGAGTAAGGACTGGCCGGCGTTTTGGGACGAGCATGCGCCGCGAACGACGCGCGGTTTGCTGCACATGATTCGGGGGCAGGTGGATGCGGCCGAAAAACAAGGAGTTGACTGGCGCGGGGTGGTGGACACATTGCGTCCGGCGACGCAACGGATCTGGCAGTCGCTTCCTGTAAACGAGCAAAGGCGATTTCTGCGGCATGTGCGCCCGTATTGGGATGTGCACCGGCACCGGCTGGCACCGGAGATCTCGGACATTTTTTCGGACATGGAAGCGGAGGGGCAAATCCGCTTTCACACGGGACGGATTACGGAGTATCGCGAAGAGAACGGGCGGGCCGACATCACGTATCGCGAACGGGGAGCGGCCACGATCAAGCACATGCACGCGCATCGGGTAATCAACTGCACGGGTTCGGAGACGGACTGCCGGCGGATCGAAGATTCGCTGATCACGAGTTTGTTCGCGCAAGGACTGGCGCGTCCCGACTCGTTGTTTCTAGGGCTGGATGCGGATTCAGAAGGAGCGCTGATCGACTATCGCGGCAAACCGTCGCGGTCACTTTTTACGATCGGACCAACGCGGAAAGGGAGACTTTGGGAGACGACGGCGGTTCCAGAGATTCGGAAGCAGGCGGAACAACTGGCGGGGCATCTGGTGGATGTTCTCGAAGGCCCCGAGCAGGCCGGGAGCCAGTTATTCGATAAAGCAGTGTAAGGCGAAACAGAATCTGCAGCCTCGCACCCGCGACTCAGGATTAAGCAGTCTCTTCGCCGATCTTTTCGTGTCCAGCGGCCTTGAGCGCCATCAACGCTTGCGGCAAGTTCTCGCGCTTGATCAACACATAATCCGTATCAAACGTTGAAATCGCGAAGATGGAAATCTTCGCGTCGGCCAGCGGTTGCAGAAACGAAGCCAACACTCCGGTCAGAGAAAAAGGGAAGGGACCACGGAGCTGCAGGCCGATCCATCCCCGCTCGACGAGAGCGAAGGACGGAAGCCGACGTGCTGAGCACGCTTCTTCTAAGACGACGAGCGAAAGTTCCTCGGATGTGCGAACCACGGCGGAGAATGCCGCATCCATCAAGCCTGCGGGAAGTTCGGCGTTCGGAGCGAGACGCCAAACAGCCAGCGACTGCGGCAAAACGCGGAATTGCAGAGAATGCGGCACGGCGAACTGGAAGATTACTACAGCGTCCGTTTTTTCGTTCTTTGCGGCTTGGCTCTTCTCTTGCTGTCGAGCAGAGGAAGTTGGCACTTGGCTTCTTGAATCGTGACTATGAGTTCTTTTCGAGTCTGCTCGTCTGACTAGGGCCGTAAGCGTCTTGAAGCTGCGCCTGACGTTCGGCAAGAACTTCTTCCACGGATTTCACTTCGAGTGTCCCGGTTTCGTGAGGAGCTCTGCATTAGCACTTCGGGCAACCACCGCTCAGTCGGCATGTGTCGGAAACCGGCCAGCCGCGCTTCGTGCAGTTCGGCGGAAGTGTCTCTCGAGTACCTTCTTTGAGACACTGTTCAAATATATTCGCGTAGTTTTCCGCGATGAACGATTCACTTCTCGAAGTCCACCACTGATTTGGGAAAGTTTCCCGATGGGGCCATTTCTTCTGCGAACTACTCCATGCTGCCGCCCATCGGCACGTAGCGGAAGGTGTGACCGTCGAAGTACACGGCGGAACTTTCTTGTGTTTCGCCGGCTTCTTCGACGTAGATCGCTTCGATCATTTTCCTTCGCAGCTTCATCTTCTTGACGGTGATGGAGCGGAAGGGCACGTGCACGAGAACGAATTTGGCCTTGGGGATGGCGGAGCGCCAGGCATCGGGTCCGGAGCCGCGAACGATCAGCACCATCAGTCCGCGCAAGGCTGGATCGGCTTCGCTGAACGTGGTCGTGACTTTGGGATCACCGTAGCCATAAAACTCGTAGTAAGGATCAACGACGGTGAAATTGTGCTCGGCTTGATCGGGCAAGGGGTTTTTGCAGCGTGCTGCGATGACGACATCTTCGACACCGTCGCCGTCGAGGTCGCCGTACATCGGTTCGATCTCGGGGATGATGGTGAATCCTTTTCCAAACTGGCGCTGCACGTAGTCGTTATCGACTTTGATTTTGAGAGGTGCGGAGGCCTGTCCGAACGATGGGACCAGGAGCGCGGCACAGAACGCCAGGAGGAGAGATAGGTTTCGCATGGGTTCACTGTAGCGTTGGAACGTCACGAAAGGCAGGTAACGAAAGTCACCTGCTTGAGACGACGCAGAGCGGCCCCTAGAGGGGCAATTTCACGGACGAGTCTTCGGCATCGCTGAAAGCGATGACCTGATACGAACCGCAGGGTGCATTGTCAAATTTCCAACTCCAAAACGAAATTTCCTGAAGCGCGGTCTCAAATTGCCAATCAGGAAAGCTTAAGGATCCTTCGAAAAGTGCTGCCAGCCTTTGGGTTCTAGAATGTGCGATTTGCGGTTGGCGGTGATCAGCTTCATTTGAACGCCGCGCGTGATGAGGCCGATTTGGGTGATGGGAACGCCGGCAATTGCCTTGGGTATGACGGCGGAGGAGGTGAAGAGCAGTTCGTAATCGTCTCCGCCATGGAGGGCGAAATCGAGTGCGACCTGCGTTTTTCCTGAGGATACGTGGGCGCGAGGAATGGCTTCGGGGTCGAGTTCCGCGCCGACATGGCTCTCCTGGCAAATGTGATCGAGGTCGGAGGAGAGGCCGTCGCTGAGATCGATCATGGCAGACGCCAAGGCGTGGCGGCGGAGATATTGGCCGACGGCAACTCGAGGTTGCGAGCGAAGCGACTGACGGCGCCGCAGTCGGGAGGGCGATTGCAGGAGAGAGGCGAGCGCGGCGGCGGAGTGACCGAGGTCTCCTGTGACGTAGATTTGGTCGCCGACTTTGGCTTGTGAGCGGAGGATGCCCTTACCGCGCGGGACCGAGCCCACGACCACGATGTCAGCCATGATGCCGGCAGGGGATGCGGAGGTGTCGCCTCCGGCGAGCGGAATTCTGAATTCTTGGGCGAGGGTGAGCAGGCCTTGCAGGAAGCGATCGATCCACTTTCGGGGACAATCAATGGGGACGGCGAGCGAGAGAAAGGCGGCTTGCGGATCGCCACCCATGGCGGCGATGTCGCTGAGTCCGCGGGAAAGGCAGCGGCGGCCGACGGCGTCGGGAGTGTGCCAGTCGCGGCGGAAGTGAATGTTCTCGATGGAGAAGTCGGTGGTGACGAGCATTTCGTGCGCGGCGGGAATGCGGAGCACGGCGCAATCGTCGCCGATGCCGATGGGGACGGATGGTCGGGCAGGGGCGTAGCGGCGGATTTGCTGGATCAATCTTTTTTCGCTCAGTCTTTTCTTGCGCGGAGGCACTTGATCACTATAGCGCGGCGGGATGGCGGTCGGAGGGCAGGCGATTTGCGCGAATTCTACGCGAAAGCGGAGCGGGAGTCGTTGCCGCAAAGTTGACGAACTCGAGAAACGCATACAGGGTTTACTGTAGGGTCTAGAGCTTGCTGGAGGTTGGCAGGCCGAGAACTGACCGAATGGCCAGCACAACCACCCTGCCTTGGGTAACCATCCAAAAGGCGGCAGCGCGGTTGACAGGGGGGATCAGGTTTGTTACGTTTAACTCGCCGTTCATAGAACAATTTGCCGAACCAAGTACTGCCACTAGAATCAGTTGCAGGGAAATTGGCAATCGGCTTGCCTGGTTCCGTGGTTTGTGGCTGGAGCCGGTTCGCTTCCCGACAGCGACTGGTGGAATCAGGATTCCGAGCTCGAGCAAGACGGTTCCGCTCAGGGCAGGGATTCGAAGCGAAAAATCTCGTATACATGGAAGTCCGCTATTGCGTAAACGCTTTTACATATTTTTTGTGGCGCGCGACGAAGCAGGGCAGCTTCGCAAGATCACGATTCCGGTCCAATATCTCTATGTTCTGCTGGCCGGGGCGGCGATCGGAGCGCTTTGCCTGACGGGCATTGCCAGCTCGTATACGCGGATGTTGGCAAAGGTCGAGCATTATAACCAGCTGCGGACGGAAGATGCGCAGTTGAAGGACCGCTATTCGCGGCTCGAGCAAGTGGCTAAGGAACGTGACATTCAGGTGGCGTCGCTCGGTTCGCTGGCGAGCGAAGTTTCGGCGCTGTATGGGTTGAAGTCGAATCCAGCGATGGTGGTGGCTTCGACGGAGCAGATTCAGGAAGCGCAGATTGATTCGTCGCTGGACCAGCTTTACGCGCTGAAGCACACGGCGCTGAGCGGGGCGGCGAGCGTGGGTATTTCGCTGGGACTGACGCGAAACTCGACGACGGCGGATTGGGTACGGGCGAATTCCGCTCCCAATCTGTGGCCGGTTGAGGGGCAGGTTACGGGGTCTTTTGGCGAGCGCATTGATCCGTTTAACGGAGAAGGCGCGTTCCACTCGGGCGTCGATATTTCAGCGAGCGTGGGATCTCCGGTGATTGCTCCAGCCGACGGTGTGATTGTCTTTGCCGACTTTCTCGGCGGCTATGGACGCGCCATCATGGTCGATCACGGACATGGCATCTCGACCCGCTACGGACATCTTTCCAGCTTTGCGGTTACGGCCGGGCAATACATCCATCGCGGCGATACGATCGGATACGTTGGACTGAGCGGACGGTCGACTGGTCCGCATCTTCACTATGAAGTACGGATTAATGATGTGCCGGTGAATCCGTATAAATACCTGCGGCTGACTGTGGCCCACCTGGGGACTGTCGAAGCGGGCTCGTAACTCGGCGTATCTCGTCGCCATTCCGTGCGCCCTTGATCCTCCATCGATGTACCCCGCTGCTGATCCCGCTAACTTGGCAGTGGCCTTGCGCGTCGCCAGGGCCGTGTAGGTAAGCCCTACTTGGCGCTCCGCCGCAGGACTGCGGTGCCGCGCTCATCGTTTGCGACGAGGCGATAAAACTTCCTGAGCTCTTCGATCTTGTCGAGATGAATGGTGAACTCCTTTATCTCGAAGGTGCGCGTGTAGCGCAGAACGCCTGCCGTGAAATCGGTTTTGCTGTGATAGCTGGCAAAGGAGTAGTCGACGTCGACGGGCGGCGGCAGGTCTTCGACCACGAAGAGAGATGGAATGAAAATTTCAAAAGAATCGGTGTCCTTGACAAGGTCGTCGAACATGACGGCAAATCGGCGTGGCTCCTTGGTGTCGAGGAATGTGCTGCTCTTGCTGCCGACAATGCGTGGGCGTACCAGTAAAAGGTCGTCGGTCACTTTGGCATACTCGGGGGCGACGACGGAATAGTGGTAGCCGAAAGGTTCAGTGATGGCTAAGGGATTGATGACGCTGGCGCGCGTCATTCGAAATTTGGAGAAGGCTTGGGAGAGGAGTTGCTCAACGGGTCGGACGCGGTCCGCCTCACTCATGACGGAGCGAAAAGCCTCGCGCTGCTGGACAGCGCGATCGCCAACGCGCACTTCCTCGAAGTCGCCTTCGAGTGTGCCGTCGGACCCGAGTTTCATTCTGGCGGTGCGGCGAATGCCGTTGGTGTCGGTTGACTGTCTGGGAAGTTCTAGCAATTCGCTGCCTTGGCCAGCGACGACAAGTCCATAGTTCTCTTGGAGGTAGCCGCCGATCTGGCCGAATGGCGTAAATTCGTTTGTGGGATCGAAGAAGAGCAACCTGCCGAGTTTCGGGTGAAACAGAATCGCGTCGAGGGAATTGTCTTTGACTTCGTCGGGTAACTTGATCGCTAAGACCACGTGATTAAAGGCTCCCACGTCGGGTGGTGGCGCTTGCGAGACGACACCTCGATTGATGTTGATGACAACGAAGTAGGCGTCCACTCCGATCTCGTGCAACATTGAGGCCATCAAGGTTGCTTTGTCTTTGCAATCACCATAACGCCAAGCGAATACATCGGCCGCCGGATGGGGCTGCCATCCGCCAATGCCGAGTTCGATAGCAACGTAACGAATATCGGCTTGCACGAAGGCGGCAATTGCTTGAATCCTGGCCAATGTCGTGGGTTTGCCAGCGGTTAGATCCGCAACTTTCTGCCTGATTTCGGGAGAAGGGTCGCTGCGTCCCATCGTTAGATCGGCATACCAAAAGCCCATCTGTTGCCAAGTGCCAAAGCTCTTGCCTGGTGCACCGCTGGCGGGAACGAACGAGACAGCCATATGCCCGGCAACGGCTCGCCAGGGCGGCATATCAAACTCGGGAACAGCGGCCTTGATATTTGTGGCAGACCACTCCCACTCGTTTCCCAACCGTGCAGGCTGACTCTCAGGGGCGTTGAACCAGGTTGTTTTGAGCTCCCACCCCGGAGGTAAGGACAGACGGTAGTGCGATTCGCGAACGGGGATCGCATCCTGGAAATACCAATCGTCTTGCAGTGCAAAAGGCTGTTCTTCAAGCTCGTATTCGTAGCCAACGATGCTGCCGGGGTCAGAGGCTGGAATGCTAAGGAATTTACTTCTTACATCAGAGATGAGCTCGCTACCTTCGATTTTCGGCAAGGCAACTTCCACGGCATCTTTATCTTTCACCTCATAGTCTTTTCCCAGGGCCGGGATACACCACCCGTGCAGCCGGTTGATCCTTTGTCTGGGATTGAAAGGCACGGAAACATCGCCATAGGCGCGACCTCCTGGGCGAAGGATCTTGTAGGCTTTGCGAACATGATTCTTAATCTTGTCGGCCGAGACCACCGTGACAATTTGCTCGTCGTAAAGTACGACAGCATTGGTTTCATCTGTGTGATCGGGCAGCGGCGACGAGGCGAGGGCGTGCATCCAGGCTGGAGCGTCTCCGGCAAAAGTGGATTGAGCCGCGGAGGAGAGCAAAATGATTCCGATTATGACCGCCAGCCCGTTCTTGCTAAGTTGCGGGCCGCAAAAGGACCTGCCGTTCATCGGCTGACCTCACATTCTGAAAGAAATCGCGGAGTGCCCCGTAGCTGGAAGTATCCAGCATGAAAACATTCATTCGGAGAGTTCTAGAAATGTGAAGCGATCCGTGATCGCTCACCACGTTTGTCTTAAATTCAACGAGCCCATGGTTCTCGTTAGCCGGGGCGGGCAGTTTTTCGATCCGCCATCCTGAGGGTAACGCGACGATCAAGTCGTCCAGGTTAACGCTGGGGAACTGGAAGTAGATCGGATGCTCGCGATTAGCATGTTCGAATAAGTGTTTTTCGCCAGCTCCGAAGAGTCCAGTGGGGAACAGTTGTCGCCGGCCGGCGCTCATGACCCAGCCCTGGACCTTGATCATAAACTCAACCGCTAACGTGGGAGAAGAACCGGACCACTCTGGCTTGTTGATGAGAGTCACTTCCGAGTCTGCGGGCAGGTCCTCGCTTACGGAGTCTTCCAGCATCTTCTTGCGAGCGCTGTCATCTTTGTTCTCGGCATCCATTCTCATCCCGAAGGCTTCGAGGCCGGTGAAAGTCACGATCACCTTGCCGTCGAGCACGCCGTCTTCCGTAAGCCGAAGATCGGACTTGCGCTCGATTCTTGTGGTGTCACAGTCGGGACGAGGAGTCTCGATCCAAGTACCTCCTTCTTTAGTGGCAACAAACCCTTTAACGCCGGTTTCATACCAGGGCAGCAGGCCGAATGGCAAGTGGGCAGTTCCTGGATCAAAGTAGAGATCTTTGCCGGCCAGCTTCACCAAGACCACGTTGTTATTCAGTTGGCTCGAATTCATCAACTTGGGAGTGAAGAAATAGGAGTCGCGGGTGGATACCCTGACAAAGAAAGCCTCCATCCCGGCCGCCTTTGCCAAGCCAACAAACAGGAGATTGATAGCAGATCCATTGCCACCCCGCTGCTTCCAGACATCGTCGACATGCTCGATCTCACGGCGTTTTTCGCGTTCCTGCTCTTGCCAACTTTTTTCGGGCTCAAACGAGTAATTTCTCAGTTCTTGTACCCTCGTGTATATCTTTTGCAGCTTGCTTTGGGGATCATCAGACAGCTGGACGAAAGTGGCGAGGGCCTGTTCCATGGCTTTCTGCTTATCGAGGAATTTCTCATTCGCTTCATATTGCGCTTTGCCGTATTTCTCCCAATATTTCGCTGGGTCGCTCTCCTTGTTCCAGGACTCATACACAAAATCGACGCGCATTTTGAGTTCGCGTTCGGGAGGCATGTAATCTTCTAACTGGAAGGCCGCGATATTCTGCGCCTCCAACCGCACCACTCCATGATCTTCTTTGGGGGGGTGAGCACCTTCCGGAAGCCCGTTCGGCCAACTCCAGCGCAACGCGAAGGAAGGTGAGCGACGGAGCGAAAACCTGGCATATTTCGTAAACAGGTCGGCGCTCAAAAGCCAATAAGAGTCATAAACCCAGTACGGGTTCATTTCAACGGTGTACTGATATTCGATGATGCTGCCGACATGAATGTCAGACATGGCGAACGTTTTCGCCAGATATTGTAGGCCCTTAGCTTTTACGATAGTCGTCTCGTAAGGTTTCGCGGCCAAATCCACGACGGAACCATCGGGCTGAATGGTTCTCGCCTTGATGTCCTTAATGTTGTCGCGATTTTTGAGAAAAGGGATCTCGATGTTGGCGTACTTACGACCTTCCTCATTGAGAATTTTGATGCGCTCGTAGGTCGTCTGTCGGCTGTTTACATCGTCGCGATCCACTTGTCGATAAAGGTAGATGGCAGGAGCGCCGGGAGCTTTGGGCTCGCTCGTCATCCTCAGTTCGTCTTGAGAGATAGGCAACCAGTCTTCGGCAGCATAAGCCGAAACGGAGAAAGCCGTGAGAGCCGTAACAGCAGCTAAAAAATAAAGGATGTAAGTAGGACGGGATGTTGAATGGCGGGTCATTGACTTGGTTCAAAGAAGAGATAAAGAACGTACAACGATAGAGGGCACTCAAATGTGTGTCAAGGAGAGTGGTGACGGTTGCAGTGCATGAACGGATCGGCATCAATCTCTCTCTGGCAAGCAAAAGACAATTTTTTTTGATTAGCGGATATTTCACCGCAAGAGTTGGCAGCAGATATCTGTCAGCCGCTGTAAAATCGCGTGGTTGTTAAAAACTCCGCCCCAGCAGTGGAGATTCGGGAAGCAAAATACGTCAAGAAACCCAAAACTACCCCTTGGCCTTTTTCACTTCTTCGATCAGTGGTGGGACTATGTCGAAGAGATTCCCTACTACGGCGTAGTCGGCGATTTCGAAGATGGGGGCTTCGGAATCTTTGTTGATGGCGATGATGCTGCGGGCGCCTTTCATGCCGACGATGTGCTGGATGGCGCCGGAGATTCCGAGAGCGAGGTAGAGCTTGGGAGCGACGGTTTGGCCGGAGGAGCCGATCTGCCGGTCCATGGGGAGCCATCCGTTGTCGCAGATGGGACGGGAAGCGGCGAGTTCGCCGCCGAGGGCGTCGGCGAGCTGTTTGGCGAGGTCGATATTTTTTTGCTCTTTGATGCCGCGTCCGACGGAGACGATGATTTCGGCTTGGGTGAGATCGACGGCCTGCTTGGCTTCTTTGAAAACTTCCTGCGGGTGGTTGCGGACGGTGCCGTCGGGAATTTCCACGGCGACGGTTTCGACGGGGGCGGCGGCGGATGCGGCTTCGACCTTGTCGGCGCGGAAGGATCCGTTCTGAAAGGTGACGAAGTATGGGCCGGGGCCGGAGAAGCTGACGTCGGCGACGAATTTTCCCTGGAACATCTGGCGCGTGAATAGAAGTTTGTCGGAAGCGTGGGTGTATCCGATGACGTCGCTGATGGCGGTGGTTTGCAGGGCGGTTGCGAGCTTGGGGACGAAGTCGCGAACCTGGTAGGTGTGGGGCATGAGGACGAGTTTCGCGGGATGCTTGCCAAGAAAATCTTTGAGCGCGTAGGCGAAGGCGTCGGGGGTGTAGGGATCGAGTTTCGGGGACTCGATGGCATAGACTTTCGCCAGCTTCTTGGCGGCGATTTCTGCGACGATGGAGGCGATGTTCGAGCCTAACACGGCGGCTTCGAGGGTCCATCCGGTTTGGGCGGCGATGGCTTGGCCGGCGGCGATGGTTTCCCAGGAGACGCGGTTGAGTTTGCCTTCGCGTTGTTCGGCGATTACTAGAATTGTCGACATGATCGGTACCCAGTATCCAGTACCCGGTATCCAGTAACAGCCCCGGCTCTCGCTCGGTACTAATTACTGGGAACCAGGTGCTTAAATTATCCGCAGGTCGTTCTTCATTTTTTCTACCAGCTTTTTGGCGACTTCGGCCGGAGTGCCTTCGAGGAATTCGGTCTTCTTTGATTTTTGCGGGAGATAGAGTTTTTCGATTTTTTGCAAGTTATCGCCGACCGCGGACTGTACTTCGGCCAGAGTGACTTTGCGCATGGGCTTGGTTTTGGCTTGTTTGATGCCAATTAATGTGGCGTAGCGCAGCTTGTTGATGCCCGACTGGATGGTGAGGACGGCGGGCAAGGACATGTCGACAAACTGGAAGAATCCGGCTTCGAGCTCGCGCTTGACGCGGATTCCGGTGTCGGTTTTCTCGATCTGCATGATGATGGTGGCGTGAGGCAGGCCCAGGATTTCGGCGAGGATGACGCCGGTTTGCGCGTATCCGTAGTCGTCCGATTGCAGGCCGGTAAAGATGAGGTCGAAGGATTCGTCTTTGATGGCGGCGGCGATGGCGCGGGCGGTGTTGTAGGCGTCGAGTCCGACGAAAGCGGCGTCTTCGAGATGAATGGCGCGGTCGGCCCCTTTGGCGAGGGCTTCGCGCAACACTTGCGAGGCGCGGGACGGTCCGGCGGTAATGACGGCAACTTCGCCCTTATGTTTTTCTTTCTGCCGGAGTGCTTCTTCGAGGGCGAAGGCGTCGGGCTCGTTGACCTCGTAGGAGACGTCTTCGCGGATCCAGGTGCCCGACTCGTTTAGTTTGAGCGGAGCGTCTTTCTGCGGCACTTGCTTCATGCAAACCAAAATCTTCACGAATCAGCTCCCGTCCGGTGCTTGCCGGGTCGTGCAGGCCAAACAGGAGAGTATAAACGACGGGGCGTGCGCGGAGACATTGCGGTTAAAGCCAGCGGTTGTGGCGCGCGGCTTGCAGAGAGCTTGAACCACCAAGGGCGCGACGGGGACGCGAAGGAAAGACGGGGGGCAGAGCCATCGCGCCGATGGCACGGAGGTAACCTTGACCGCTGATCCCGCGGTTGCCATGCTGTTGCTGGGTGATTTCGAAGGTCGGAAGTCGAACGTCCACAAACATGGTCAAGAAGTTGGTGACGAAGTCTCGTAAAGCGGCGAGAGGGCCGCGCGCGCCGCGCATTCGCGTGCCGGGTCGCGAGCGAGCGCTGTTTGCGGTTGGCGAATCGCGATTTGTCGGCGTGTTGCAACGGCTATCGCTTACGGGTGGGTCGGCGGTGTTGTCGAAGGGGCCGATTCCGCAGGGCACGATGGGCG
>Ga0182012_10001072_pt1 | contig 30275 bp, 29 predicted proteins | sample 612S2SmetaG_FD_120486 | JGI IMG/M metagenome (GOLD analysis project Ga0182012, IMG submission 120486) | Permafrost microbial communities from Stordalen Mire, Sweden - 612S2S metaG | ecosystem: Environmental > Terrestrial > Soil > Wetlands > Permafrost | place: Sweden: Stordalen | collected...
GGTCTGCGCGGTGTTCAGCGTGAACGGGAACGCACTGTCGACCTCGCCCAGCGGGACGCGGAACAGCTTGCTGTGCCCGGCGTACAGCTGCATCGCGATGGCCTTGACGCCGGTGCTCAGCATTTCGTCCACAATGCCCATCCGATCGAACATATCGAGGCTGCGGGCATGCACTGCGACCGCGCGGGACTGGTCGGTCGGTTGCGCCAACTTGTCGATCACCCGCACGTGGACGCCGCGGCGGGCGAGTTCGCAGCCGGCGACCAGGCCGACGGGTCCGGCGCCGACGACCAAGACTTCGGGGCCCTCGGGGTCGTCGGGATTTTTGCTACTCATGGCCGCCTCCTGAGTTTTCACGGTACGTTGAAATTCTGATGAGTCTCACGGTACGTTGAAAAAAGTCTCAACGCAAGAGGAAATTCACGCTATGATGAGATTTATGGCGAAGAAAGCTATAACTCCCGGTCCGCGAGATGAACGCGGGGTGCTTGCCGCGCGGATTGTGGCGGGCGCTCGCGACGAGTTCGCCCAACATGGCTGGGCAGGAACCACGATCCGGGCGGTTGCGCGGGCGGCCGACGTCGACCCCGCGCTGGTTTACCACTATTTCGGATCGAAGGAAGGACTGCTGGACGCCGCGACCAACCCGCCGCAGAAATGGCTGGAACATGTCGCCAAGGTCTGGACCACGCCGGTCGACCAGCTCGGCGCCGCGCTGGTGACGTTGATGTTAGCCAGCTGGGCTGACGAAGAGATCGGGCCGACGCTGCGGGCCATACTGCAGACCGCCGCACACGAACCAAGCACCCGGGAGAAGCTCCGGCGCGTCGTCGAGGGCAGCCTGATGGGCGTCGCGCAGCTCGGTAGCGACGACCGAGACCGCCTGATTCGCAGCGGCCTCGTCTCTTCGCAGCTGATGGGCTTCGCGCTGATGCGCTACGTCTGGAAAATCGAGCCCATCGCGTCCATGACGGACGACGAGGCGATCGCTGCGATCGCCCCCAACCTGCAGCACTACGTCGACGGCGACCTGACACGCTGAATCAGTCGGTGGGATACACGACCCCGGTGAGCTCTTCGGAGACCGCCCACAGCCGGCGCTGCAGGTCGACGTCGTGGGACCGGTCGCTGGATGCCACGACCTTTGGGTAGCCCTGCTGTTGGCCGAACCCGTCGGGCCCGAAATACTGACCACCCAGCACCGCCGGGTCGGTTGCCGCGCGCAGCGTCGGCAGTGCGCCCATTGCCGCATCCTGGAAGAGCGGTTCGATTACCGAGGAAACACGCGCAACGAGCGCCGGTAGGTTGCGGGTCAACTCGGTCCGCGAGCCGCCAGGGTGGGCGGCCGCGGCGATCGTCGTCCCATGCGGAGCCAGCCGTCGCTGCAGTTCGTAGGTGAACAGCAGGTTGGCAAGCTTGGACTGTCCGTAGGCGCCGACCCGGCTATAGCGACGTTCCCACTGCAGATCGTCGAAATGGATGTCGGCGCGGATGCGGTGGCCCATGCTGCTCACCGTCACGACCCGGGATCCGGCCGTCGGCAACAGCCGCTCCAGCAGCAGGCCGGTGAACGCGAAGTGGCCCAGGTGGTTGGTGCCGAACTGCAGCTCGAAGCCGTCTTTGGTGGTCGACCTCGGTGTCCACATCACGCCGGCGTTGTTGATCAGCAGGTCAATGCGGTCGTAATCGGACCGCAGTTGCTCCGCCGCGGCGCGGATGGACTCCAATGAGGTCAAGTCGAGCTCCTGCAACGCGATCTCGGCGTGTGGACTCTTGGCGGTGATCCGCGCCGCGGCGTCCTTGCCCTTGTCGAGATTGCGCACCGCCAGCACAACGTGGGCACCGTGCTCGGCGAGCGCGCTGGCGGTCTCATAGCCGAGGCCGGTGTTGGCTCCGGTAATGACGGCGACGCGGCCGGTCTGGTCGGGAATGTCCGAGGTGGTCCACTTAGCCATGGAGGGGCTCCTAAAGTAGTAAGGTAAACGGGGCGAGCGCTCCGGTTGATTCAACTATACGGAACGCGCGCCCCGCTTTGTCAACGTCGTTCCCGAGTCATTTCACGTTTTCAATGTCAGGCGGTGTTCAGATGGCGCAACCCGTGCGCGCGCTGCGCGCCGATGCGGCACGCAACCGGGCGCGGGTACTGGACGTCGCCTACCAAACCTTTGCGGCCGAGGGCTTGTCGGTGCCGATCGACGAGATCGCCCGGCGCGCCGGAGTCGGGGCCGGCACCGTCTATCGACACTTCCCGACGAAGGAGGCGCTGTTTGCGGCGGTCATCGAAGACCGGATGCAGCGACTCGTCGACGACGCGCATGCCCTGCTGAAATCCGACGGGCCGGGCGAAGCCGTCTTCACCTTTCTGCGCTCGATCGTGCTGCAGTGGGGCGCGACCGACCGCGGCCTGGTCGACGCGATGGCCGGATTGGGCATCGACATCGCCAGCGCCGCGCCCGACGCCGAGGACGCCTTCTTGGCCGTGCTCGGCGAACTGCTCAGCGCCGCGCAGGAAGCGGGCACCGTGCGACGAGACGTCGGCGTGCGCGATGTGAAGACGATCCTGGTCGGATGCCAGGCGATGGAGGCGTACGACTCGGCGTTGGCTGAGCGGGTGACCGACGTCGTCGTCGACGGTCTGCGCGCGACCCGATAGGGGTTGCCCTCTTAACATCGTTTTGTGGACAAGCCGGTCGCTGACGAGAAAGTCCGAGTGGAACGGCTTCTCGATGCCCAGGACAAGGCGGTGCGACTATTCGACGAGATCGAGTGTCGCGACATGATCCGCGCGGGTGTCGGTGAGCAGCAGCTTTCCGACGAAATACGCGACCTCGCTGCGGAGATGTTCGGAGTTACCCGACACTGGCATAGGCGAATTGTGCGGGCTGGTGAGAACACTCTGCAGCCTTTCCAGGAACGCCCGCCGGACCGCATGATTGCCGCCGACGACATTGTGTTCTGTGACTTCGGCCCGATTTTCGAGGAATGGGAGGCCGACTTCGGGCGCACGTTCGTGCTGGGCGACGATCCGGACAAGGTGGCTGTCCGCGATGCACTACCGCGGGTGTGGCGGGCCGGGCGTGACTATTTCGAACGTAACCCCGACGTCACCGGCGCGGGACTGTTCGACTACGTCGTCGGGGTGGCTCGCGCCGAGGGGTTTGAGTGGGGCAGCCACATTGCCGGCCACCTGGTCGGGGAGTTTCCGCACAAGAAGATCGCCGGAACTGCCACCGAGTGGTACATCATGCCGGGATCGGACAAGCCGATGCGGCGCGCGGACCCCAGCGGTCGACTATGTCATTGGATCCTCGAGGTCCATCTGGTCAACCGGGTCCGCCGCTTCGGCGGCTTTTACGAGCAGCTGCTCGATCTCCCGTAATACCGCCGCTGTAGGGGGCGGTAAGGGTGGGGGTTGCTTGCACTCGGCATAGGCGAGTGCTAAGAATGACTTGGCACTCGCGACTGGCGAGTGCTAGGTCGGGACGGTGAGGCCGGCAGCGATGACTGCTTGGTCGTCCGTCGCGGGCACTGCGCCCGGCCAGCGTAAGTAACCTGGTGGCCCGAACACGGCCATCCGGTGTCATCCCCAAATCCGGAGGAATAACTTCGCAATGGCCAAGACAATTGCGTACGACGAAGAGGCCCGTCGCGGCCTCGAGCGGGGCCTGAACGCCCTCGCCGACGCGGTAAAGGTGACGTTGGGCCCCAAGGGCCGCAACGTCGTCCTGGAGAAGAAGTGGGGTGCTCCCACGATCACCAACGATGGTGTATCCATCGCCAAGGAGATCGAGCTGGAGGACCCCTACGAGAAGATCGGCGCCGAGCTGGTCAAGGAAGTCGCCAAGAAGACCGACGACGTCGCCGGTGACGGCACGACGACGGCCACGGTGCTGGCCCAGGCGCTGGTGCGCGAGGGCCTGCGCAACGTCGCGGCGGGCGCTAACCCGCTGGGGCTCAAGCGCGGCATCGAGAAGGCGGTCGAGAAGGTCACCGAGACCCTGCTGAAGTCCGCCAAAGAGGTCGAGACGAAAGAGCAGATCGCGGCCACCGCGGGCATCTCGGCTGGTGACCAGTCGATTGGTGACCTGATCGCCGAGGCTCTCGACAAGGTCGGCAACGAAGGTGTCATCACCGTCGAGGAGTCCAACACCTTCGGCCTGCAGCTGGAGCTCACCGAGGGTATGCGGTTCGACAAGGGCTACATCTCGGGTTACTTCGTCACCGACCCCGAGCGTCAGGAAGCCATCCTGGAGGATCCTTACATCCTGCTGGTCAGCTCGAAGGTGTCGACCGTCAAGGATCTGTTGCCTCTGCTGGAGAAGGTCATCCAGTCCGGCAAGCCGCTGGTGATCATCGCCGAGGATGTCGAGGGCGAGGCGCTGTCCACCTTGGTCGTCAACAAGATCCGCGGCACCTTCAAGTCCGTGGCCGTCAAGGCCCCGGGCTTCGGTGACCGCCGCAAGGCGATCTTGCAGGACATCGCCATCTTGACCGGTGGCCAGGTCATCAGCGAGGAGGTCGGCCTGTCCCTGGAAAACGCCGACCTTTCGTTGCTCGGCCGGGCCCGCAAGGTCGTCATCACCAAGGATGAGACCACCGTCGTCGAGGGTTCGGGTGACACCGACGCCATCGCCGGTCGGGTGGCCCAGATCCGCGCCGAGATCGAGAACAGCGACTCCGACTACGACCGCGAGAAGCTGCAGGAGCGCCTGGCCAAGCTGGCCGGCGGTGTTGCGGTGATCAAGGCCGGCGCTGCTACCGAGGTCGAACTCAAGGAGCGCAAGCACCGCATCGAGGACGCGGTCCGCAACGCCAAAGCGGCCGTCGAGGAGGGCATCGTCGCCGGCGGCGGTGTGGCCCTGCTGCACGCGGCGCCGTCCCTGGAGGAGCTCAAGCTCACTGGTGACGAGGCGACGGGCGCCAACATCGTCCGGGTGGCGCTGGAGGCTCCGCTGAAGCAGATCGCCTTCAACTCCGGGCTGGAGCCCGGCGTGGTGGCTGAGAAGGTGCGCAACCTGCCACCGGGTCACGGCCTCAACGCCGCGACCGGTGAGTACGAGGACCTCCTCAAGGCCGGCGTTGCTGACCCGGTCAAGGTGACCCGTTCGGCGCTGCAGAACGCGGCATCCATCGCGGCGTTGTTCCTGACGACCGAGGCCGTTGTCGCTGACAAGCCGGAGAAGGCGGCCGCTCCCGCGGGCGACCCGACCGGCGGCATGGGCGGTATGGACTTCTAAGTCCAGCTCCACACACGAAAAGACCCGGCCTGCGCTTCGGAGCAGGCCGGGTCTTTTCGTGTCGGCGTTAGGCCGGTAGCGAGAAAACGACGCAGTCGTGCAGGCGGCCTTTGGCGGCCGTCGAAGAGTCGGGGTCGGCCTCACGATGCAACAGCGCGCGGGTGGGCACCACACCGATGCGGGCTGTCTCGGGGTCGGAGTCCGCGTCGGATTGAGCCTCGGCGCGGCCGTCGACAATCAGCGAGTACCCTCCGGGCTCGGGCGGCGGCCACAGCAGGGTGACATCACTGCGGTGGGCGAGGTTTTTGCGGGTGTGCCCGCCGATGAGCCCGACGTCGAGGACTGCCTTCTCGGGTCCTCCGGCCCCGTCTGGGCCGTCGGGAAGACCGCGCAGCACTGGTTCGACCGTCACGGTGTGCACACGGTAGCCGTCGTCGACGGTAATCAGGTACGCGAAGGGGTAATCGGTGAGCGCCGCAGCGAGCCGCGTGAGGTCCACCCTCTTGTTCGTGCGCATAGGTTCCGAGGGTATTCGAGGATAAGAGCCAGGTGGGGCTCTTAGTCCGGTAAGAGCGGCGCCCGGCGGCCCGGCTCGGGGACGGCATCGCCGTCGTCCTTGTTGAAGAAGCCTGAATTAGGGATGCCCGATTCACGGGTGGTGCTCGGGTTCCGGACACCGGAGTCGGCATTGCCCGAGGCGAAGAAGCCCGCGGGCTCGGTGACCGCGGCGCGCAGGCCCGTCGTCGGGGTGCCGCTCACCGTGCCCGCAACCGCGCTCGCCGGATTGGGCGGGCCGGCGAAAGCCGCGGCGCCCGGGTTGGTCAGAGCCGGGCTGAGCATGTCCGGGCTTCCCAAGCTTGCGCTGAAGCCGCCGGTGGTTGCGCTGGCCGAGTTGAGCAGGCCCGAACTCAAGTTTGCGGCGCTCAAGCCGCCGGTGACGTAGTGGCTGGAAAGCATGCCCGTCTGGGTCCCTAAGAAGCCACTGTTGGCGCCGCCGAAGAATCCCGTATTGGCGGTCCCTGAGTTTAACAAGCCGCTGTTGAGTGATCCCGAATTCCCGATGCCAACGTTTCCGTTGCCGGAGTTGAAGAAGCCGACGTTGCCGGTGCCCGAGTTCCCGAAGCCGATATTGCCGCTGCCCGAGTTCAAGCCGCCGAAACCGAACTGGTTATTGCCGGTCAGCCCAATCCCGAAGTCGTTGTTGCCCGTATTGCCCAAGCCGACATTTCCCGAGCCGAGGTTGCCGAAGCCGAGGTTGTTGTTACCTGTATTGCCGGAACCCATATTCTGGCTGCCCGAGTTTCCGAATCCTGAGCTCGAACTACTTTGCGTGGAACCGCTGCCCGCGCTTGGGCCGCCGGGGGCGCCCAGAGTGATATGACCGTTGTTGTTGAAGTGGAAGCCGAAGGCCTGCAGGACTTCCTTCCAGGGCGCCAACTGCGCGGCGGCCGCCGATGCGTCGGCGTGGTAACCGAACATCGCCGCCACGTCCAACGCCCACATCTGCTCGTAGGCGGCCTCGACGTCCATGATCGCCGGCGCGTTGATTCCGAACCAGTTCGTGGCCGCCAATGCCTGCACCAGGGTGCGATTAGCCGTCACCACCGCGGGCTGCACGGTGGCGGCCAACGCCGTCTCGAATGCTGTCGCCGTGGCTCTGGCCTGTCCGGCGGCCCCCTCCGCCTGGGCCGCGGCCGCGCTGAGCCATCCCACATACTGGGTCGCGACGACCATCATCGCCTTCGATGACGCACCCTGCCACGCATTGCCGATCAGATCCGATGTCACCGAACTAAACGAGGCTGCCGACGAAGCCAAGTCCTGGGCCAGCCCGTCCCAGGCTGTCGCGGCAGCAAGCAGCGGCGCCGCTCCAGCACCGGCGAATATGAGTGCCGAGTTGATCTCGGGGGGCAACCACGCGAAATGCGGCACTAACCAAACTTAACGGGCGGCGTCCGCCGTCGTGGCGTTATCGCGCGGGTGCTGGTATGGGTTGACGGCCGCGTACCAATTTGCCTGGACGGGCGTCGGTGGGAACGCCGTTTTCGGCTATCACTTCGCCGGAGACCACGGTGGCGACATAACCCTCGGCAGCCTGGTCGAGACGACGCCCGCCCGCGGGTAGGTCGTTGATTATGACCGGCTTGTGCACCCGCAATGCGGCGTGGTCGATGACGTTGAGATCGGCCTTGTATCCGACGGCGATACGACCCCGGTCGCCGAGGCCGGCGACGCCGGCCGGCACCGAGGTGAGTTGGCGGACGGCCTCCGGCACGGAGAATCGCCCGGACGCCCGATCACGCGCCCAGTGCGTCAGGAGGAACGTCGAGTAGCTGGCGTCGCAGATCATCCCGTAATGCGCGCCGCCGTCACCGAGACCGAGCACCACGTCGTCGCGATGCAGCAGCTCGCCGACAGTATCCAGCGAGTTGTTCTCCAGGTTGCTGGTCGCAACCAGCAGCATGGCGCGGCCGTCGTCGTCGAGCAGACGGTCGTAGGCCTCCTCCATCGGGCTCACGCCGCGATCCCGCGCCCGGGCCGCGATGCTGGTGGATGGGTCGGGTTCGTAGTTTGGCTCGTCACCCAGCGGGTAAATCCAGTCCCAGGCCTGGGCCACGTACAGGATCGGGTGACCGACGCCGGGCTTGTCGGCGAGGATGCGGGCTCGCACGTCGGGCTTGCGCATCTCCGCCACCCGCTGCGCCAGCGGCAGGTGGGCGATCTCGCGATAGCTCGGGTATAGAATGAACGGGTTGGCGGTGAGCTGCAGTCCGATGATCAGCCCGATGGGGCGCGGCAGTAGCTGCGCGGTGAAGCGGACACCCGCGCCCGCCCTCTCATTGGCCTTCTCGAGCATGGTGATGGCATCCGGCCACGTCGGGTCACCCGTATTGGCGACGACCAGGCTGAATGTGACCGGTAGCCCGACATCCTCGGCGACATCGAAAACCGTCTGCAGCACGGGCTGGTAGCCGCCCGCAGGAATGTCGGGCACGAATTGGAGCAGGCCGCCGCCGCCATCGACGACACCTCTGGCGATCTCTTCGATCTCCTCGCGGGCGGCGTCGTAGCTCGGGATCGGCGACCCGCTCTCGGTCTTGTGGATCGTCAGCCGCGACGACGCGAAACCGAGCGCTCCGATCTGGATCGCCTCCTTGGCCAGCGCCCGCATCTTCGCGAGGTCTTCGGTGGTGGCCGGCTCGCGGTCGGCGCCGCGCTGACCCATCACGTAGACCCGCAGCGGGGAATGCGGAAGGTAGGCGGCCACATCGATATCGCGCTTGCCCGCCTCCAGCGCATCCAGGTACTCGGGGAAGGTTTCCCAGTTCCACGGAAGTCCGTCGGTCATGACGACGCCGGGGATGTCCTCGACCCCGGCCATCACGTCGACGAGTACCTCGTGGTCTTCTTGGCGGCACGGCGCGAAGCCCACCCCGCAGTTGCCCATCACCACCGTGGTCAACCCCGTGCGCCGACGACGGAGTCAGCCGCTCCGACCAGATGGCTTGGCCGTCGTAGTGGGTGTGCAGGTCCACGAAGCCCGGGGCGACCAGCAGCCCGGTCGCATCGATTTCCCGCTCGGCGGTAGCGCCGTTGATGGCGCCCACCGCTGTGATGACGCCGTCACGCACCGCAACGTCGCCGACGTACGGCTCACCGCCCAGCCCGTCGACGATGGTGCCATTGCGAATGATGAGGTCGTAGGTCATCTAACCAATCTACGACTGTGCCGGTGGGTCGTGCCAGGAGTTCGGTGCCGGGAGTTCTGCTACACGGTGCGCTGAGGCGCCCGTAATGTCGGCGGTATGGCCAGTGCTGACGCCGCCCAAGAGTTGCTCCGCGACGCATTCACCCGGTTGATCGAACACGTCGACGAGCTGACCGACGGGCTCACCGACCAGATATCCAACTACCGGCCCACCCCGGACGCCAACAGCATCGCGTGGCTGATCTGGCACAGCGCGCGCGTGCAGGACATGCAGTTGGCCGATGTGGCCGGGGTGGAGCAAGTGTGGCTCCGCGACGGCTGGGTGGAGCGGTTCGGGCTGGAGTTGCCGCGCAACGACACCGGCTACGGCCACAACGCCGAACAGGTGGCAAAGGTGCGGGCTCCCGCCGGCCTGCTGTCCGGCTACTACCACGCGGTGCACAAGCTCACCCTGGAATACATCGCCAGCGTGACCGCCGATGATCTGTCCCGCATCGTGGACACCAACTGGGATCCGCCGGTGACCGCCAGCGTCCGACTGGTGAGCATCATCGACGACTGCGCGCAGCACCTCGGGCAGGCCGCCTACCTGCGGGGTATCAGTAGGGTCTAGCCGTGCGGTTCGCTCTGACGCTGGTGTTCTGGCTGGTTACCACGGTTGCCCTGGCAGTGGCCGTGCCGGCGGCGTGGGCGCAACTGAACGTCGTCGATGAAGGCGGCTACGCCGCGCTGGCCCAGAAAGCGGCAGCCGATCCGGCCCTGCAGGCCGCGGCGGCAAGTGAACTCAGCACCCGGGCGTTGGCGCTCATCGCCGCGCACGGAGGCGGACGGTATCCAGTCGACAGCTCGCAGGTGCACGATGCCGCCACCGCCTTCACCGCCGGCCCATCGTTTCCGACGTTGTTCGGCCAGGCGAGCAGGGCGGCGCATCGCTGGTTGTTCACCGGCGCCGGGTCCGGCGATTCATGGGTGGTCGACCTGGCCCCGATGCTCAACGACAGCTCGATCCGCCAGATCTTGAGTCGCCACAACGTGAAGGTGCCCGCGACATTGACTGTTGCGCTGACGGCATCGGTGTCTTCGGTGTCGTTGCGGCAGGGGCAGCTGAGTCGGCTCACTACCTGGGGACCCTGGGTGAGCATCGGTGCGGCGGCCCTGAGCGGATTCTGCGGGCTGTTGACGCTCGCTGTTGCGCGCCGCCGCGGCAAGGCGCTGACCAGCCTCGGCGTCTCAGCGCTGCTCGTCGGCGCTGCTGGATGGGCGGGCATCGAGGTCGGTGGGCGGTACATCAACAACGCCCTCAACCGGACCACCGACGACATCCGCCAGATCGCCGACGCGATGGTCGGCCAAGCCGAGGCGGGCCTGCATCACTGGCTCAACCTGACGCTGATCGCGGGGGTGGCGTTGGTGGGGTTCGGCGTGATCGTCGCGATAGTAGGCAGCGTCCGGAAGTAAGTCTCTCGCCCAGATTGCCATGGTGGTCGTACTTTCGGCCTGAATCGCAGCCATGACGGCAATCTCGATGCAAGGCCGTCAGGTCAGGGGCAGCTCGGCCAATATCGCTCCGGTCGGCTGCGCCGACCCGGTGCCGGGTTCGACGGTGAACGCCAATGCCGTCGAGGTGCCGAGGTGACCGAGCGTCGCCGTTGTCGAGGGCGCTACCGCCGCGGTGTCCATCGTCCCTGCCGATGTTGGACCTTTAGCCGAGACGAGCCACATCTGATAAACGGTGCCCGGAGATGGCGGCGGCACGTTGTTCATCACCAGCACACCCGCATTGCGGTCGCGGGAGAACATCACCGTGGCCGTCCCGGCGCCCAGCTGACCAGACACCGTCCGGACATCGGGGGCCGCAAGAACTTGTTCGGCAACCGTCGACGGTGTGGCCGGCCGCATCAGCGACCCGACGCCAAATGCTGCCGCCCCCACCACGACCGCAGCCGCGGCGGACGCGACAGCGGCTGTGCGCCAGCTCAATTGGCGTCCAGCGTCAGGCTTGGCAGGTTCGGCCAGGGCCAGAATGGCGGCCCGCAGATACGCCGGTGGTTCGGCTGCGGTCACCGCCGAAATAATTGCCGTCGTCTCGCGGACGGCACGAACTTCGTCGGCGAAGGCCGTCGCGACCGGCGACGACGCGGCTGCGACCTGTCGGTCGATCTCGTATCGCTCGGCGTCGGTGACGGCCTGCAGGGCATACGGCGTGGCCAGTTCCAGCAATTCGAAATCGGTCGGCTCGGTCATGGCACATCCAGGCAGTTACGCAGGCCGCGCAGCGCGTCGCGCATGCGTGACTTGATCGTCGACAAATTGGCGGCTAACCGACGCGACACTTCGACGTACGTCAGCCCGTCGTAGTAGGCCATCTCGATGCACTGGCGCTGCACGTCGGTCAATGCGCCCAGGCATTCGACTACCCGGCGGCGCTCGTCACCGGCAATCGCCGAATCGGCGACCACGTCGGTGGCCGGATCGACATTGGCCGCTCCGTAACGCGATTCCCGGCGGCTGCCCGCCTGCTCGCTGCGCACCCGGTCGATGGCGCGCCGGTGTGCCATGGTCAGCAGCCAGGCCAGGGCAGAACCCTTGGCGGAGTCGTACTCCGACGCCGTCCGCCACACCTCGAGGTAGACCTCCTGGGTGGTCTCTTCGCTGTAGCCGGCATCACGCAGCACTCGTGTCACCAATCCGTACACCCGGGTCTTGGTGAGGTCGTAGACCAAGGCGAACGCGTCGCGGTCGCCGTCGGCGACCCGGCGCAACAAGGCGTCGAGGTCGCTGCTTATCCGTGGTGGTCCGGTCATCGATCGGTAGCTTATCGTCACCCTGACAGCTGTGTCGGCGGTCGTCATCGATGTAACAATCTGGGTGGCCGGGGGAAGAAAAATGCCGTATGTGATTTGTATTCGTCGAAGCCGGGTCGGCCGGCCATCAACTTCTCGGTCAACCGGGCGCCGGTGACGTAGACCAGGAAGTAGGTCATCAGCAGTGGCGAACCCACGGTGGCCAACGCCAACCAGCCGTTGATGGTGATCAGCCATACGCCCCACCAGGCAGCCGCGTCGCCGAAGTAGTTGGGATGGCGGGTCCAGGCCCACAGGCCGCGGTCCATCACCACGCCGCGATTTGCCGGATCGGATTTGAAGACCTTCAACTGCCGGTCACCGACCGATTCGAAGGTGACACCCACCAGCCAGACGGCCACGCCCAGCACCGTGACGGCGGTCAGCGGTTTCGGCGTTGCGCCGGTTACCGCCGACAGCTGCAGCGGTAACGAGACGAACCAGGTGATGAAGGCCTGCAGCAGAAAGACCTTCCGCAGCACCTGGCCCACCGAGGCGTCCCGGAGTAGCGCGGCGTAGCGGGGATCCTCGCCCTTACCGGCGGTCTTTCGCTGGATGTGCCAACTCAGTCGCAGACCCCAGATCGACACCAGCGCCAGCAGCAGCCACCGCCGGGTGGGGTCGCCGTGGCCCACGGTCGCGGCGACGGCAGCGATGGCCACAAAGCCCACGCCCCACGCCACGTCGACGACGTTGTAGCGACCGATCCGCCTGCCGATGGCGAACGTGACCGAATGCACCACCGCGAGGCCCAGAACGGAGGCGCCGGATACCTGGGCAAGGTTCGTCACGTTCACGAGGTCACCAGCTGACCTCGCGCGCGAACGTCCACTGGTAGACGTTGAGATAGCCGGACCGGAAGCCCGCCTCCGACCACGCCAGGTAGAGCTCCCACATCCGTCCGAATACCTCGTCGAAGCCCAAGTGCGCCAACGCGTCTCGCCGCTGGATGAACCGTTTGCGCCAGAGCCGCAAGGTTTCCGCGTAATGCGGACGCAGCGAGGTCATGTCGACCGTGCGTAAACCGGTGTGCTGCTCGGTGATAGTCGCGATCGCCTGGGCTGAGGGCAGCAGTCCGCCGGGAAAGATGTACTTCTGGATCCAGGTCCGGGTGTTGCGGCTGGCCAGCATCCGCTCGTGGGGCATGGTGATCGCCTGGATGGCTACCCGTCCGCCCGGCCGCACCAGCTGTTCGAGCGTGGCGAAATACCGCGGCCACGAGTGGTATCCCACCGCCTCGATCATCTCGACCGACACCACGGCGTCATAACACCCGTCGACGTCGCGGTAATCGCACAGGTCGATCTGCACCAAGTCGGACAGCCCCGCCGCGGCAACCCGAAGCTGCGCCAGGCGCTGCTGCTCGACCGACAAGGTCACCGACCGGATGTGTGCCCCGCGGGTGGCCGCGCGGATGCACAACTCGCCCCATCCGGTGCCGATCTCGAGAACCCGGCTGCCCGCCTGGACGCCGGCCATGTCCAGCAGGCGGTCGATCTTGCGTCGTTGCGCCTCAGCGAAATCGGACGACGATGCCGGCAGCTCGCTGAACAGCGCGCTCGAGTAGGTCATGGTCTCGTCGAGGAATTCAGCGAATAACTCGTTTGACAGGTCGTAGTGCCCGGCGATGTGGCGCCGCGCCTGATCCCGGCTGGCGCTGCGCCAGCGGGGACGGAAGGCCGGGGCGAGCGGCCGAAGCCATTGCAGCGCGATCGGCACCAGGTCGGCGACCGAGTTGGCGAAGACAGTCAGAACCTGCGTGAGGTCTTTCGATGACCATTCGCCGGCCATGTAGGACTCGCCGAACCCGATCAGCCCATACCGACCGATCCGGCGTGCCAGCGCGTCGGGCTGGTGGATCACCAGGGTCGGCGCGGTGGGGTCGGCGGCCCCGATCACTGTGCCATCGGGGTAGACCAACCGCAGTGGCAGGCTGGCACAGGCGCGGCGCAGCAGCCGGTCGGCAACCACCGCCGATACCGCGGAGACGGGACCCGACGGTACCTTCGCGACCGCTGGCCAACGACCGGAATCGATTGCTGCCGAAGGCGTTCGGATGTTTTCCTGGCTGGTTTGCAGGCTCATCGCGCCACCACTGGAACTCGCCGTAACCACAACTTGATCCCCTGTATCCGGATACGCGCTGCCACCAGCAGTGGCGCTAGCGGCGAAATGACTTGCATGATAGCGACTTGTTTGTTGGTCGCCGGATGCCGCTGTCCGTGCAGCCTGGCTGTGAATGCCGGCCTTTCGTCACGGTGCAGCGCCACGGTGATATCGACCTCGCTGCCCGGTCGTGGCGCTTGCACCAGGTAGTAGCCGTCCACCTGAAAGAACGGCGAGACGTAGAACTCCTTGGCCGTCACCACGGGCAGGTCGGCCGGTGGCAACAGGTAGGCATGGCGTTCCCCGTAGGTGTTGTGCACCTCGGCGATCACATGACTCAGCTGGCCGTCGCGGTCGTGGCACCAAAAGACGCTCAGCGGGTTGAAGACGTAACCGAAGACGCGTGCCTGCAGCAGTGCGGTGATGCGGCCCTCCGGGACAGCCAGATCGCGGTCGGCGAAGAAGGTGCTGAGCCGGTCGCGCAGCGAGCCGTGCGGCGGGTCGGCGAAGTGGTCTTCGGCGCGGAATCGCGCGAACGGTCGTAGCCACCAGGGCAGCCGTGGGAGGTCGTCGACGTCGACATACCAGCTGTAGCTTCGGTATTCGAACGAGTGGTGCACCGTGGCCTGTCGGCAGTGCGTGATCGTGGTGCGGTAGATCGCCGGTGTCAGCACTTGAGTCAGCACGGGGCGACCGCCTGCTGTCGGGTTATTGCGGGCCAGTCGGCGCCGAGCCGGCGGGCCGCGCGCAGTCCCGATGCGGCGCCATCCTCGTGGAATCCCCAGCCGTGGTAGGCGCCCGCAAAGACCACCCGATGGTCGTCGAGTGTCGCCAGCTTACCTTGGGCCGCAACCGATTCTGGCGTATAAATCGGATGGCTATAGGTCATCTCGGCAATCACCGACGCAGGATCGACCCGATCATGGCCACCGAGGGTAACCAGATATCGGCGGTTGCCCTTGATACGCATCAGCCTGCTGACGTCGTAGCTGACCACCACATGGTCCGTCCCGGGTGTCACCAGGTAGTTCCACGATGCGCGCGCGCGGTGGTGGCGGGGCAGCACCGATTCGTCGGTGTGCAGCTGGGCACGGTTGGTCGAATAAGGGATCGCGCCCAGAACGGCGCACTCCCATGGGGTTGGCTCGTCGAGCAAGAGCAGCGCCTGGTCGGGATGGACGGCGACGACGGCCGCGTCGAAAAACCGCGGTGCGCTGTCACCCGCCCGCAGCAACACGCCGTCGGGCAGCCGCTGTAGCGAGTGCACCGGCGTTCGGATTGACACCTCGTCGAGCCGAGAGGCAACGGCCTGAACGTAATTGGCCGAGCCTCCGGTGACGGTGCGCCACGTCGGCGAGCCGAAGACCGACAGCATGCCGTGATGGTCGAGAAAGACGAACAGGTACCGGGCCGGATAGCGCAGGGCGTCGTCGCCTGCGCAAGACCAGACCGCTGCCACCAGGGGCGTGATGAAGTAGTCGACGAAATACGACGAGAAGCGGTGCCGTTTCAGGAAGGCTTCCAGGGTCTCCAGGTCGCCTTCAGCCGCTCTGTCACGCAGCAGTCGCAACGCGGCGCGGTGGAAGCGGATGATCTCGGCAAGCATCCGCAGATAGCGTGGCCGCAGCGATTGCCGGCACGCGAACAGCCCGCCGATTCCCAGGGCTCCGGCATATTCGAGCCGCATGTCGTCGGCCCGTACCGACATCGACATCTCGGACTCTTGGGTGGCCACATCCAGTTCGCTGAACAACCGGCACAACGTTGGATAGGTCCGGTCGTTGTGCACCAGAAACGCTGAGTCGACCGCAACGACGTCGCCTTCTGCACTGCCGTCACCATCGTCGAGGAAGTGGGTGTGCGCATGGCCGCCCAGCCGTTCATCGGCTTCGTAGAGCGTGACCCGATGCTGCCCGGACAAGACGAAGGCCGCGGTGAGGCCGGCAACGCCGCTGCCGATGACCGCTACCGAGCGTCCTGAATTCCCCACGTCACCTATTCGTAGCAGCCTAGCGGCTGGACGGCGGCTCCCCGAATGGGAACGAGAACACCTGCAGGCCAGGGCCGACCGGCTGGTAGCTCTGCAGCCCGGCGGACTAGTCGCTATAGGCGAGCGTGCGGTCGGGTGGACGGGGTTCGACCCGCTCAACCCGTCGCCTGGCGGGCCGCGCACGCACCCGCATCGGCCACCAGAACCAGCGTCCCAGCAGTGCGGCGATGGACGGCGTCATGAAGGAGCGCACGATCAACGTGTCGAACATCAGACCCAGGCCGATGGTGGTGCCGATCTGACCGATAACCGTTAAATCGCTGACCGCCATGGACGCCATCGTGAACGCAAACACCAGGCCCGCGTTCGTCACGACCTTCCCGGTACCGCCCATCGACCGGATGATGCCAGTGTTCAATCCGGCATGGATCTCCTCTTTGAACCGGGAGACCAGGAGCAGGTTGTAGTCAGATCCCACGGCCAAGAGAATGATGACGGACATCGCCAGCACGAGCCAGTGCAATTGGATACCGAGAATGTGCTGCCAGAGCAGCACAGATAGCCCAAAGGAAGCACCCAGAGAAAGCGCTACCGTACCGACAATTACCGCAGCGGCAACAAAGGCTCGCGTGAGGATCAGCATGATGATGAAAATGAGGCAGAGAGACGATATTCCTGCGATCAGAAGATCCCATTGGGCGCCCTCGGAGATGTCCTTGAAGACAGCCGCCGTGCCGGCCAGGTAGATCTTGGCGTCCTCCAGCGGAGTTCCCTTGAGCGACTCTTCGGCCGCCGTGCGAATAGCGTTGATACTCGCGATTCCCTCGGCGGTGGCGGGGTCTCCTCGGTGCAAAATGATGAAACGAGCCGCGTGTCCGTCTGGCGATAGGAAGTTATTCATGGCCCGTTTGAAGTCTTTGTTTTTGAAGACCTCGGGCGGAAGGTAGAACGAGTCGTCGTTCTTGGCGGTGTCGAATGCATGACCCATGGCCGTCGCGTTATCGCTCATCTGGTCCATCTGGTCGAAAATGCCGGACATCGTGCTGTGCATGGTCAGCATCATGGTCCGCATGCTCACCATGGTTTCGATCATCGGTGGGAACTGGGCGATCATCTGCGGCATCAGCTGATCGAGCTCTTTGATGTCACCGACGAGCCTGTTCAGTTTCTCATCGATCTCGTCCAAGCCGTCCAGCGCGTCGAATATCGATCTCAACGACCAGCACACCGGAATGTCGAAACAGTGCTTTTCCCAATAAAAGTAAGAGCGGATCGGTCGGAAGAAGTCATCGAATTCTGAGATGTTATCGCGCAGCTTATTGGTGATTTGTTGCATTTCTTCGGTATCGCCCACCATGCGATGCGTGGTAGCGACCAGCTTTTTCATGATGCCGTACATGGTATTCATGGTGGCGATCGTCTTGGTCATCTCGTCGGCCTGCTTGAGCATGTCAGCCATCCGGTCGCGCTGGTATTTCATCGTCTGTATCTGACCGGCGTTCTGCATGCTCATCTGGAACGGTATGGAGGTGTGGTCCATCGTTGTTCCGTCGGGCCTGGTTATTGCCTGCACCCGGGAGATTCCCGGAACGCGGAAAACACCCTTGACCAGCTTGTCCAAGACCAGAAAGTCGGCTGGATTGCGCATATCGTGATCTGATTCGATCATTAAAATCTCAGGCTTCATCCGGGCCTGCGAGAAGTGCCGGTCTGCGGCTGCGAATCCCTGATTGGCGGGGATGGATGCCGGCAGGTATGCCCGGTCGTTGTAGCTGGCCCTGTATCCGGGCAGCGTGAGCAGGCCGACGAGGGCGATGGCGAAGGTCGCGGCCAGGACGGGCACCGGCCAGCGGACCACCACGGTGCCTACCCGTCGCCATCCGCGAACCAGGATCTTTCGCTTGAGGTCGAACAGGCCGAAACGGCTACCGACGATCAGGATTGCCGGCCCCAGCGTGAGCGCGGCCGCGACCGCGACCACCATCCCCAGCGCGCAAGGGATGCCCAGCGTCTGGAAGTACGGCATCCGGGTGAAGCGCAGGCAAAAAGTGGCCCCGGCGATCGTCAATCCGGAGCCCAAGATGACGTGTGCCGTCCCGCGGTACATCGTGTAGAAGGCCGCGTCCTTGTCCTGGCCGGCCTGCCTGGCTTCCTGGTACCGCCCGAAGATGAATATCCCGTAATCGGTTCCGGCCGCCATCGCCAGCGAAGTGAGCAGGCTGACGGCAAACGTGGAGAGCCCAATCGCACCGCTATGCCCGAGGATCGCGACGGCTCCTCGCGCTGCGGTCACTTCCACTCCGACCGTGACCAGCAGCACAACCACGGTGATGATCGAGCGGTAGACGATTAGCAACATCGTCACGATCACCAGGACCGAGATGACGGTGACCAGCATCATGGACTGGTCGCCAGCATGGTGCATATCCGCAGCCATCGCCGATGCCCCGGTAACCCAGACAGTCACCCCGGGTGGTGCGGGTTCGCTGTTGACGAGTTTACGGACTGCTTCGACGGATTCGTTGGCCAGCGGCTCGCCTTGGTTTCCGGCCATGTTCACCTGAACATATGCGGCCTTGCCGTCGTTGCTTTGCGCGCCGGACGCCGTGAGTGGATCCCCCCAGAAGTCCTGGACGCTCTGCACATGCTGGTCGGCTCTCAATTTTCGAATCAGGCTGTCGTAATACCTGTGGGCATCATCGCCGAGGGGCTGATTACCCTCCAAGATGATCATTCCCGCGCTGTCGGAGTTTCCCTCGTTGAAAACCTTGCCGATGCGTTTCATCGCCTGGAACGACGGCGCGTCGGTAGGGCTCAGGGATACCGAACGCTCTTGCCCGACCTGCTCCAGCGACGGGACGGCGACACTGAGCAGGACGACGATTCCCAGCCAGCCCAGGATGATCGGAACCGCGAACCGGTGGATCATCCTCGCGGCGAACGGGCGTTCGTTGTGCGCGTGCGGAGGGGCGTCGTTGGCGAATTGTGTACTCACGCGGACTTCACCACGCAGAAGGTGAAGGCGTTGACTTCATTCGAGACGTGTTCGGCTTTAACCTCGCCGTCCACCGTGATCCGGCAGCCGATGCTGTCGCTATCACCTTGTGCCACAAGATTTCCCATCACTGTCGGCTTAGTCGTCGAGATATCGTACTTCCACGGCAGCTGGGCTTTGTCAACTCGCTTGGGGTCGGCATTCACGTCGAAATAACTGATGTCTGCCAATGTTCCGGCCGGGCCGAACACCTCGTAAACAATCCGTTTTGGGTTGAAAGGCTTGCTGCTCTCCATGTTGCTGTCCGCGTAAGACTCCCGCTTCTCGGACCCGAAGTAGCCGTGGACCCGATTCACGACGAATCCCCCGACGATGACCACCGCCAGGACCACCATCGGAATCCAAAACCGCGACAGAAACCTGAAAATTGAAATCCCTTTCACCGGTGGGCATTTCCGTTGGGCGGACGGTTACTATCCCACGTTGACTTCGCTTGAACTTGTTCAAACCACAGATCGCCGCGCCGGCCCTACCGCCTTGGTGGCAGCGTAACCAAGCCTTACCTAAGCAATTCATGGCGTGCCCACCCTAAGCCGGAACTGTCGACTCCTTCCCCTCGCGCACGTGAAGTGTAACGCATATCACGTGCGTAACGGCAAACTATAGGTTCGGTTGGCCTCTCGCAAATCACATACCGTGCGTTATACAAATCACATGGCGTGCGTTATCCTCTGCCGGTGGCGCCACTAACGTTCCAGCGCGCCCGCACGGAGGAGAACAAGCGCCAGCGTGCGGCGGCGCTCGTCGAAGCTGCTCGTTCGTTGGCGCTCGAGACCGGCGTTGCTTCGGTGACACTGACCGCTGTCGCCGGCCGCGCCGGAATCCACTACTCCGCGGTGCGCCGCTACTTCACCTCCCACAAAGAGGTGCTGCTACATCTCGCGGCTGAAGGTTGGGTGCGGTGGTCGGGCACGGTGTGCGACAAGTTGGGCGAGTCCGGTCCGGTGTCGCCAACGCAGGTGGCCGAGACGTTGGCCAACGGACTGGCCGACGACCCGCTGTTTTGTGACCTGCTCGCCAATCTCCACCTGCACCTCGAGCACGAGGTGGACATCGACAGGGTTGTCGAGATCAGGCGGACCATTGCGGCCGCCGCGGTCGCGCTCGCGGACGCCATCGAACTCGCGTTGCCCGCGCTCGGCCGTTCCGGCGCCTTCGACATGTTGATCGCCGCTTACTCGTTGGCCGCCGCCTTCTGGCAGATCGCCAACCAGCCTAAGCGGCTCACCGACGCCTATGCGGAGGAGCCCGAGGTCCTCCCCTCCGAGTGGAACATCGATTTCGCGCCAGCACTCAATCGACTGCTCACCGCTACGTGTATCGGACTCGTCTCCGAATCCCAATCGGCAGCGCAGAACGGTGCCGCGAAGTGAAGCGGAACCGGAGCACCTCGGACGATGCCGGCCGTAGCAAGAACCGTGAATCGCCTGACTTGGCGAAGACCGATCGGTACCCGGCGAGCACGACGCCACACTTCTGAGGAATCTGAGATTGAGGTGCGCGTCAGTCACGACGCGCCTCGGGCCCGACTTGGTCTGGACGGCGCGGTAGTGGCGTGAGGGCGCGCGAATTTACCAATGCCCCAACCGGTTTGGTGCTCGATCCAGTGGCTGACACTGGCGTCGGCTGGCTGATTTCGAACGCGATAGCGCATGCGTTATCGCTTTTCGAAACGGTTCAGGGAGCCCCGCAGCGGCTCATGTGATTGGTGTGACGGATACGACTCGCCTCCGGGGGGGCGGACGCCGAGACCATCCCCGAACTCTGAATGACAAAGAGCCCCTGTGGTAAGGGTGGATTCACTAGGTCAAGCGGTCCAGTTCCACACCGACATGTCGCCGGGCGGGTATTGAGTGCAGACTTCGGTGGCCTTGGCGACGACGCCCTTGTTGTTGAAGAAGATCTTCGCCCAGTTTCCCCAATGTGTGGCCATCTGCTCGTAGTAGACGTCCGTCGCGGTGTCCTCGGAGTACTGCCTGCGGTCAGCGGGGCTCAAAGAGTAGAACCAGTGGATACGGTCGATCGCGCCCTGCTGGATGTCGGCCGGCCTGTTGTGGAAGTCGATCATGTAGCGCTGGTAGTAGATCGGGCTGGTATCCCTGGCGGCCGCCAGATACTGCTCCGCGTCGCAGGTGGTGGCGATCTGCCTGCGGGGTATCGGAAAGTCGTCTGTGGAATCTGCCGCCGCGGTCTGCGGAAAGGTCACAGCGGCGATCGCCAGAGCGAGAAAAACGGAGCCTGCGCGCAGGCTAGAACTCAGCCGAGACATAGTCGTAACCGTAGCACTTTCGGCAGTCCGTGGGGCGGCCGGGGGCACATTAGTAGTCCATCTCACTATCCATCGCGATCAGGCATGATGACGTGTGTGGGATCAGGCTGCAGCTCCGGCGGCGCCTGGCTTTAGTCGCCGAGCCGACCCCTCGCTACCGATGTGTACTGCGCCAAAGGAGCGACATCCGGTGCCCGTCTCACGCGCTAGCGTTCTTCTTCGGGCCGATCGGGCTCCCGATCGGCCCGACTCGACGCATAGATGCGGCCGCCGATCTTGAGATACGGCGTCGTCAGGTAGGCGGAGCCGGCAACGATGGAGGTAAAGAACAACGCCACCAGGACGCCGTTCGGCCATATTTTGCCGACTCCCAGCGCGAAGCAGACGGTGCCGATAGCCGATGTGGTCCAGTAGAAGCGTCGGCCCCGGCGGCGACCAGAGACATAGCGGTAGCGCGCCTGGAATGTCCCGGCCGCGATGAGGAACAGTCCGAGCACCACCAAGCCGAGTTCGATGCGTTCTGTCGCAGACACGCCGGCGATCTTACGGCTGCGCTGGGTCGACGACCTGCAGTCCGCCGCCGAGCACGCGGTGCAGGAACGAGTAGCTCAGCGCTGCCTTGAACGCGGCTTGCTCGTTGTCAGCCGCGCCGGCGTGCCCTCCCTCGATGTTTTCGTACAACCAGATGCGATGGCCGGCGGCCTGAAGCGCCGCCACCATTTTGCGGGCGTGTCCGGGATGCACCCGGTCGTCACGGGTGGACGTGGTGAAGAGCACTGGCGGGTACTTCGCGGTCGCCGAAATATTCTGGTAAGGCGAGTACTCGGAGATGAACTCCCAGTCGCTCGGGTTGTCCGGATCGCCGTACTCGGCCACCCATGAGGCGCCGGCCAGCAACAGGTGGTAGCGCCTCATGTCGAGCAACGGCACGTCGCAGACCAGAGCGCCGAATTTCTCCGGGTACTTGGTCAGCATGATGCCCATCAGCAGTCCGCCGTTGCTTCCGCCCTGCGCACCAAGCTGCTCGACGGTGGCGATGCCTCGCTTGACCAAATCACCTGCCACGGCGGCGAAGTCTTCGGCCACCTTGTGGCGGCCCTCGCGCATGGCCTGGGTGTGCCAGCTAGGCCCGTACTCGCCGCCGCCGCGGATATTGGCCAGCGCATAAGTGCCGCCGCGAGCCAGCCACAGCCGGCCCATCACGCCGCTGTACCCGGGCGTCAGGGCTGTCTCGAATCCGCCGTAGCCGCCTAACAGGGTGGGGCCGGGACCGTCGGCATCTTTGGGCCGCACCACGAAGTACGGAATCAACGTCCCATCCTCCGAGGACACGAAATATTGCTGCACATCCAGGGTTTCGGCGTCGAAGAAGGCCGGCGCGGACTTGATCTGTTCCAGCGGGCCGGCATTGTTGCCACGCATCAGTCGGGAGGGAGTGTCGAATCCGCTGGAGTCGAGAAAGAACTCGTCGCCGGTGTCGTCGGCGGTAACGATCACGGTGTTGGTCGCCGCGGGAATGCCCGACATCGGTTCGCGCTGCCAGCTGCCCGGCGTAACGATCTCGACCAGGCTGGCCACATCGGCCAGTGTGACGAGCAACAGCCGGTCCCGCGTCCATGCGTACTGGTACAGGCAGGTGTGGTCATCGGGCTCGAATATCACCTGTAATTCTCTTGTACCGGAAAGGAATTCGTCGTACTTGGCGGCCAGCAACGAGCCGGCGCGGTAGGTGTTGGCACCGACACGCCAGTCGGTGCGCAGTTCGATCAACAGCCAATCGCGGTGAATCGACAAGCTGCTGGCATCGGTGGGCACGTCGATGGGGATCAGTTCCGAACCGCGCAGTTCGTATCGCTGGCTGTTCCAAAAGTCGACGGAACGGGCTAGGAAGGTGCGTTCGAAACCTGGCGTCCGATCCGTTGAACCTCCGGCGCTGACATCGGTGCGCGCACCCTCGAAGATCGTTTCCGCGTCCGTCAGTGGTGTGCCGCGGCGCCACCGCTTGACGATGCGTGGGTAGCCGGATTCGGTCAACGAGTCGGCGCCGAAGTCGGTGCCTACCAGGACGGTATCCGGGTCATCCCAGCTGATCTGCGATTTGGCCTCCGGCAGATCGAACCCGTCGGCGATGAATTCGCGCGTAAGCATGTCGAATTCACGCACGACGACCGCATCCGAGCCGCCGCGGGACAGACTGACCAGGGCACGGCTCAACTCCGGCTCGATGACGGCCGCGCCGGCCCACACCCACGTCTCGTTGTCGGCGCGACCTAATGCGTCGACGTCGATCAGCACATCCCACTGCGGCGAGTCGGTGCGGTAACTATCCAGCGTGGTGCGCCGCCACAGCCCACGCGGGTTGGTGGCGTCGCGCCAGAAGTCGTAGAGATACTCGCCGCGGCGGCGCACATACGGTATGCGGGCATCGGTGTCGAGAACCTCAAGCGCTTCGGCGCGCATGCGCTCGAACTCCGCCTCGCAGAATTCCGCCTCGCAAAATTCGGCCAAGGCCGCTTTGTTGCGCGCGCGCACCCAATCCAGCGCCTCGTCACCTGTGACTTCCTCGAGCCAGAGGTACGGATCGTGGCTGTCTTCAGAGCTAGCCGCAGCTTCAGATGTCATGGAGCCATTGTGGCCTTCGGCGGTAGTGTGAGTTGCATTACATAAGGTCGACTGAGGAGCGCAGAGCAGATGACTGTTTTCGCACGTCCAGGTTCCAACGGGGCGTTGATGTCGTATGAATCCCGGTACGACAACTTCATCGGGGGTGAGTGGGTCGCGCCCGCCAAAGGTCTCTACTTCGAGAACCCGACGCCGGTGACCGGCCAAACGTTCTGTGAGGTGGCACGCTCCGATGAGGCCGATGTCGAAAAAGCGCTCGACGCCGCACACGCGGCGGCCCCGGCATGGGGCAAAACCGCCCCGGCCGAGCGGGCGGCGATTCTGAACAAGATCGCTGATCGCATCCAGGCAAACACGGACTCGCTCGCGCTGGCCGAAGTCTGGGACAACGGCAAACCGATTCGGGAGGCGCTGGCCGCCGACATCCCGCTGGCAGCTGATCATTTCCGGTATTTCGCCGCAGCGATCCGCGCCCAGGAGGGTTCGCTGTCGCAGATCGACGACGACACCGTTGCCTACCACTTCCATGAGCCGCTCGGGGTGGTGGCGCAGATCATCCCGTGGAACTTCCCTATCCTGATGGGCGCCTGGAAGCTGGCGCCGGCCCTGGCTGCCGGCAACACGGTCGTACTCAAACCCGCCGAGCAGACGCCGGCTTCGGTGCTCTACCTCATGTCGCTCATCGGCGATCTGTTGCCGCCCGGTGTGGTCAACATCGTCAGCGGGTTCGGCGTCGAAGCCGGCAAGCCGTTGGCGTCCAGCGACCGGATCGCCAAGGTCTCGTTCACCGGGGAAACCACCACCGGGCGACTGATCATGCAATACGCGTCGCAGAACCTGATCCCGGTCACCCTGGAGCTTGGCGGCAAGAGCCCCAACATCTTCTTTTCCGACGTCATGGCCGCCGATGACAACTTCCAGGACAAGGCCCTCGAGGGTTTCGCCATGTTCGCCCTCAACCAGGGCGAGGTTTGCACCTGCCCGTCGCGCAGCCTGATCCAGGCCGACATCCACGACGAGTTCCTGGAACTGGCCGCGATCAGAACCAAGGCGGTCCGCCAAGGCGATCCGCTGGACACCCAGACCATGCTGGGTTCCCAGGCCTCCAACGACCAGCTGGAAAAGATCCTGTCGTACATCGAGATCGGCAAGGCAGAAGGCGCCAAGATCATCACCGGCGGCGAGCGGTCCGAGCTGGGTGGTGACCTGTCCGGCGGCTACTACATGCAGCCGACGATCTTCAGCGGGAACAACCAGATGCGCGTCTTTCAGGAGGAGATTTTCGGGCCGGTGGTGGCGGTGACGTCGTTCACGGACTACGACGACGCGATGGGCATTGCCAACGACACCCTCTACGGTCTGGGTGCGGGCGTATGGAGCCGCGACGGCAACACCGCCTACCGGGCCGGCCGGGATATCAAGGCCGGCCGGGTGTGGGTCAACTGCTACCACGTGTACCCGCCGCACGCGGCCTTCGGTGGCTACAAGCAATCAGGTTTTGGCCGAGAAACGCACAAGATGGCGCTCGACCACTACCAGCAGACCAAGAACCTGCTGGTGTCGTACTCCGACAAGGCGGTCGGGTTGTTCTGATGAACGCGGTGCACACGAAGCCCGCAGGGCCTCCAGCAGGCGTCGTCATCACCGCCGGCGCCGCCGACCTGCTGGCTCGACTGCAGGATCGTCACGGTGCGGTGATGTTCCACCAGTCCGGTGGCTGCTGCGACGGGTCGTCGCCGATGTGCTACCCGTGCGCGGACTTCATCGTCGGCGACCGCGACGTGTTGCTCGGCGTGCTCGATGTGGGGGCCGAGGGCGTCGCGGTATGGATCTCGGGTCCGCAGTATCAGGCCCATTACCGAGGAGCGCAGCACACCCAGCTGGTCATCGACGTGGTGCCCGGCCGCGGCGGCGGGTTCAGCCTGGAAGCCCCCGAGGGCGTGCGGTTCCTCAGTCGCGGGCGGGTCTTCACCGACGCCGAAAAGGGCCTGGTACAGGCGATTCCGGTGATCACCGGCGCACGTTACGAGCGCGGCGAACGCCCGCCGGTACGCGGGGAAGTGGTGGCCTCTGATACGACAACTGATACACCGGCCGCGCCGGAAAAGTGCAGCCCTGGGCGTCGGTAACCGCAGTAAGGTCGTCACCGTGATCCCTCTTCCGCGTCCGTGGCTGCTGGCCAGCGCCATGCTCATCGGCAGCGCGGTCGGACTGCTCGCGGGGGTGGCATGCACCGTGCTGGTCCATCCCCGAATGAGGCCGGATGTGGTGATTGCGTTGGTGTTCGGGATTCCCAGTGTGATCGGGCTGCTCACGGTCGTGCTTTCCGGACGCCGATGGGTCACGATGGTCGGCGCGTTCATCCTCGCGCTGGCGCCCGGCTGGTTCGGTGTGCTCGTCGCTATCCGGGTGGTGTCCGGTGGCTGACGACGATCGCCCGTCGAACCCGGGGACTGAGCCGTTCGTGCCGGAGTTTGACACCGGCGAGGACTCGGTGCCGTTCGTGCCGGACTTCGACGACACTGGCTCGCGGCCGTCGTTGCCGCCGCTCGTCGGCGAACCGGCGAAGCCGGGGAAGCCCGGGGCGGAACGGTCCTCGGAGCCGAAGGAAACACCCGAAAAAGACGCATCGGACGCCGATGCCGAGGAGGATCCGGCTGCCGCGCCGGTGGGATCGGTCACCGTCCCCGGCCGGTATCAGTACCTGAATTGGTGGAAGTTGGTTCTGGTGATCCTCGGTGTGTGGATGGCCGCGGCAGAGGTCGGGCTGAGTCTGTTCTATTGGTGGTATCACACGATCGACAAGACGGCGGCGGTGTTCATGGTCCTGGTGTACGTCGTCGCGTGCATCGTAGGTGGCGTGATGCTGGCGATGGTGCACGGCAGGCCGCTGATTTCGGCGTTGTCGCTCGGGGTGATGTCGGGGCCGTTTGCCTCAGTGGCTGCCGCGGCACCCCTCTACGGCTATTACTACTGCGCGCGGGCGAGCCACTGCGTAGTCGGTGTCATTCCGTTATAGGTGCGGGCGCCCACGAGGTGTCCGGCCACTAGGCTAAGGGCCGTGACCCACTATGACGTCGTCGTCCTCGGAGCCGGTCCCGGCGGATATGTCGCGGCCATTCGTGCCGCACAGCTAGGCCTGAACACCGCAGTCATAGAGCCGAAGTATTGGGGCGGTGTCTGCCTCAACGTGGGCTGCATCCCGTCCAAGGCTTTACTGCGCAACGCCGAACTCGCGCACATCTTCACCAAAGAGGCGACGACGTTCGGCATCAGCGGCGAGGCGCACTTCGATTACGGGATCGCCTACGACCGCAGCCGCAAAGTGGCCGAAGGCCGCGTCACCGGCGTGCATTTCCTGATGAAGAAGAACAAGATCACCGAGATCCATGGCTATGGCAGATTTACCGACGCCAACACGCTGTCGGTTGAGCTCAATGACGGGGGCCCTGAAAATCCGGTAAAGGTCACATTCGACAACGTCATCATCGCCACTGGCAGCAGCACCCGGCTGGTGCCCGGCACGTCGCTGTCAGCCAACGTGGTCACCTACGAGGAACAGATCTTGTCCCGGGAGTTGCCGGAATCGATCGTCATCGCCGGAGCCGGGGCCATCGGCATGGAGTTCGGCTACATCCTGAAAAACTATGGCGTCGACGTGACCATCGTGGAATTCCTGCCGCGCGCACTGCCCAACGAGGATGTCGAGGTTTCCAAAGAGATCGAGAAGCAGTTCAAGAAGCTGGGCGTGAAGATCCTTACCGGAACCAAAGTCGAATCCATAATTGACAGTGGCTCCGCCGGTGCCGGAGTCACGGTGACTGTCAGCAAGGACGGTCAGTCCCAGGAGCTCAAGGCCGAGAAAGTGTTGCAGGCCATCGGGTTTGCGCCCAACGTCGAGGGCTACGGACTGGAAAATACCGGGGTCAAGCTGACCGAACGCAAGGCCATCGGCGTCGACGACTACATGCGCACCAACGTCGGCCACATCTACGCCATCGGAGACGTCACTGCCCTGCTGCAGCTGGCGCATGTCGCTGAGGCCCAGGGTGTGGTGGCCGCCGAAACCATCGCCGGCGCAGAGACTTTGGCGCTCGGCGACTACCGCATGCTGCCCCGCGCGACGTTCTGTCAGCCGCAGGTCGCCAGCTTTGGGCTCACCGAGCAGCAAGCCCGGGACGAAGGCTACGACGTCGTGGTGGCGAAGTTTCCGTTCACCGCGAACGCCAAAGCGCACGGTGTCGGTGACCCCAGTGGGTTCGTCAAGCTTGTCGCCGACGCCAAGTACCTCGAATTGTTGGGCGGCCACATCGTGGGCCATGACGTGTCCGAGCTGCTGCCGGAGCTCACGCTGGCGCAGAAGTGGGATCTGACGGCTACCGAGCTGGCTCGCAATGTGCATACCCATCCGACCATGTCAGAGGCGCTGCAGGAGTGCTTCCACGGCCTGACCGGCCACATGATCAACTTCTGAGGAGCTGATGACGAGCACCGATACTCGGGGAACTGTCGTGGGCGCCATCGGTGGTCTGGCCGCCGGTTATGTCTTGTGGCTGGTCGCTTATTCCATCGGCGATGACACCACGACCGTGAGTAGCTGGAGCCCGATCGTGCTGGTGCTCTCGGGTGTGCTGGCAGTCGGCGCCGGGGTCTGGGGCTGGTGGCTGCGCAGGCGCGGTGAGCGGCTGTGGGCGTCATTCGCGTTTGGCCTGCCGATACTGCCGGTGGTACTGACCCTGGCCGTGCTGGCCGATATCTCCTTCTAAGGCGACGTCGGATTGTCCGACGGGATGCCCAGCGCGGATATCGTAGCGGCCAACCCATCGTATTGACCTGCGAGCAAGCAGAATTCGATCAGCTGTCGCCGATCAAGGTGAATCGCGAGCTGCTGCCAAGTCCCTGCACTGACGGTCCGGTCCTTGACGAACTCATCGGTCGCGGCCAACAGAGCCTGCTGCCGGGCGCTGAGCTTGTCCCGGGCCCCTTCCGGCGCAACGGGCCAGGCGAAGATCGCGGCCTGCGTGGTCGCGTCCAGCCCTGCTTTGCGCGCCATCCGGACATGATGCTGCAACTCGTATTCGCTTGAGCGCAAATGCGCGACGCGCAGGATCACCAGTTCGGTATCGATCCGTGGCAGCCGTCCGCGCAGTAGTCGGCCACCATAGATCGACCACGCCCAGAACAGCGCTCGGCGCTGACCGAGCGTGGTGAACAGATGCATCTCGGGTGCCCGGACCGAACGTGCGGCCAGCTTCGCGAGCACCCAGTTGATCAGTCCCAGTTGGCGAAATCTACCCGGCGGGATACGACCGACTTGACCAATCGGGCTGACATCGCCGTGCGGAGCTGTGCTCACGTTTGCTTCACCAGATACGGAGACACCGTACTGCGGTGCTCGTCGAGATCCAGTGCGCGACCCAGAGCGGGGAACGCCCGCTGCGGACAGTTGTCGCGCTCGCAGACGCGGCAACCCGCTCCGATCGGTGTGGCGATATCCCCGGACAAGTCGAGTCCTTCCGAGTAGGCGAGCCGGTGAGCGTGGCGGAGTTCGCAGCCCAGCCCGATCGCGAAGGTTTTACCCGGCTGACCATACCGGGCGGCGCGGCGCTCGACGGTGCGGGCCACCCACATGTAGTTGCGGCCGTCGGGCATCTGGGCAATCTGCACGAGGATCTTGCCCGGGTTGGCGAACGTTTCGTAGACGTTCCACAATGGGCAGGTGCCGCCGCTGGAGGAGAAGTGAAAACCTGTGGCCGACTGGCGTTTTGACATGTTGCCGGCCCGGTCTACCCGGATGAACGAGAACGGCACGCCTCGCATCGACGGCCTTTGCAGCGTTGACAGCCGGTGCGCGATGGTCTCGTAGCTCACCGAGTAGAACGCCGACAGCCGCTCGACGTCGTAGCGGAAGTTCCCAGCGACGTCGTGGAACTGGCGGTAGGGCAGTACGGCGGCCGCGGCGAAGTAATTGGCCAGCCCGAGCCGGGCCAGCGTGCGCGACTCGCCGCTGGTGAACTTGCCCTCTTCGACCATGCCGTCGATCAGCTCGCCGAATTCGAGGTAGGCCAGTTCGGCGGCCATTTTGAATACCTGCTGACCCGATGAAAGATGACTGCTGATTTCCAGGGTGTTGGTTTTGGGGTCGTAGCGGTGCAGCACGGTGTCACCGAGATCGATCCGCCTGGTGATGTGCACGCCGTGCACCTCGGTGAGCCGGCGGGTCAACTCCCGTGCCAGGTCGCCGTGGTGCAAGCGCATCTGGATCGTCAGGTCTTCGGCGGCGGTGTCGAGCTCGTGCAGGTAGTTCTGGCGTTGGTAGAAGTAGTCGCGCACCTCTTCGTGCGGCATGGTTATCGAGCCGCTGCCGCTGCCGTCGAAGAACCGCTCCTCGGTGGCCGCAGCCAGCTGTGCGGTGGTGATCCGGTAGCGCCGGTGCAGGTTGAC
>Ga0182012_10001074_pt1 | contig 30234 bp, 25 predicted proteins | sample 612S2SmetaG_FD_120486 | JGI IMG/M metagenome (GOLD analysis project Ga0182012, IMG submission 120486) | Permafrost microbial communities from Stordalen Mire, Sweden - 612S2S metaG | ecosystem: Environmental > Terrestrial > Soil > Wetlands > Permafrost | place: Sweden: Stordalen | collected...
AAGCCCTGATATGGAGTGACCGTGTCAACTCTGCGTAGTAGTGGGGTTGTTTTTGTTTTTGTCTTGGCCTTTCCCGAGGACAGAGCGAGCAGCAGCCTGGGCAGAAATGGCGACGATTGATCAGTCTGATATTCGCGGGTCGGAACCGCATAATCATGATCCGTCGGGAGCTGCCTCTGACTGTTATCGCGAGTCCGGTCGAGCCTGTCGCATAGGGCAAGCGAGGATTCTCCTTCGTGTTTGCCCCGGCTGCTGCCGGCTCTGTGCTCGAGATGGGTGGCATCGTTCATAGAGTGAATGTTTTTGGCTTTTTCATTTTCAGGAAGGTTCTTGTCTTTGCCGTTGGCTCCCTTAGACTGCGGCCTGCTGCCTAACGATCGTCTCTGCTCTGGTTCCAATCGCCCAGATGAAACCCAGCAGTTCACGAGCGACCGCGGTAGCGATCTTCCTCTGGTCCTTGCCGGCTGCACCCAGTTTCACATAGCGCTTATGCAGCCTGTGTTGTGCTTTCCATGCAATCTCCTTGGCCTCCTCGGAAATGCTCTCCTGTCGTCTGCGCAATCCGTACCAGATAGCTGGTGGACGACGATAGCTCCACGCTGCTTCGACGACGATTCGTCGCATGTGCGCGTTGCCGGTTTTAGTGATGCCCCCGCGTCTTGTTCGCTTGCCACTGGAGTCTTCGCTGGGAACAACGCCGCAATACCCCATCAGTTGCCGTGCGCTGGCAAAGCGGGATACCTGGCCCAACTCGGCAGCAATGGTCACAGCCGAGATATCGGCGATTCCGCGTAGTGCCTGTAGGTCGTTGACGACTTGTTGCAACTCGGGCGAGGCCAACTTTAGAGCCTCCGTGATGGCTTGCTCCAGACGTGCTACCCGTTCGCGCATGTGCTCAACCTCATGCAGGTAGTCCAGACGTGTGGACTCCTGAGCTATCTGAGTGAAACGTAGCTGCGCAACCCAGATCAGATAAGCGCGCGTCCAGGGTTTCACTCCCGAGGGTGGACGCCGGCCTGAGCGCAGAAGGAACTTGCCCAACCGATGCCGTGCCCGCAGTTGATCCTGCTTGGCTGCTTCTCGGGCACGCACCAAGTCTCGCAAGGCCTCAGAACCTTCATCCGGAATCCACACTGCCGTCAGATCTCCGGATCGATAGCAACGTGCCAGCTTCTCCGCATCCCGCCGATCCGTCTTGACGCGATCACCGGCCTTGACCGGTACCAACGTGGGTGCCACAACCTCGCACTCGATGCCCAGTTCCGTCAACTGCCAATACACAACGTAGCCCGTCGGTCCTGCTTCGTAACAAGCCCTCAGCTTGTCCAGCGGACCAAGCTTCTTGATCAACTTGCGGATCGACTCGGCGCGATTCGGAATCGTTCCCAAGCTTCGCACTTCGCCATCCGACTCCGCGACCGCTACGGCAATCGTCTCCGCATGGACATCCAAACCTAAATATCGTAACTTCTCCTTCATGACCGGCTCCCTTCCGCCTGTGGCTCTGAACTGTGTGTCTCTCCGACTCACAGCCTAACCCACGATCAGCGCATCGGCGCCGGTCACTCCATACTGACTGTTATCGTCCGGTATCACTCCGAAATATGTTTGTTGAATATGGGAGATACCTTAGCTACTCTGCAAGGAACATCGGACTCGACGATACTAGCTGCTCGTGGAGGAATGGATGTGGTTCAAGCCGCTTGAGTTCTTGTTTCCCGCGATGTTGCTAGTTGCTTCTACATTCCTTGTTGGGGGCATCTTCTTGGCGCTGGCGTGGGCGCAAATAAATGCTGATTGGACGAACATAACCGCCGGAAGGCCACGAAAAGCGTTCGCATCGTTCGCGTTTTCCGTGATTCTCGGAACGGCATCAGTCTTCGTGCTTCCACTCTTCTCACTTGGCGACCTTGGAATACTTCTTGGCATGTCAGTTCTTGCCGCCAGCTTCGTTCTGCTGTTCATCGCTGTCGTTCTTTCACGCCAGAGTCGGGGCATGATCAAGATCGGCTCCAGAGTATTGTTTGTGATAAATCTGCCGCTGTTCATCATGCTCATTGACGGGCTCAGGAACAAGTGACTCTTCACCGCCGTGATTGCGAGCGCAAAATCGCCAAGGCACTCAGTATCCCGAAACGGGCCGAAGGGTACTTCAGTTAACTGCCCCCACTCAACGAAAAACGCGTTGAATGGGCCACCCGGGAAGTCGCAAAGTGAGCGGTAAATCGCCGAGGCGCTCGCTATCCTAGGCTGGTATTGACCTGCTGCTTGCCCAGGAGAGGCCCGTTCTGCGCACTAAGGAATCCCATATCCAGCATTTGCACATCCTAATCAGGAGTAGGTCAGGTAGTTTCGCGTTTCAAACGAAAGGAATCGCAATGAGATTGGTTCGGTCGCTTCGCTGGAGTGTACTTCTACTGGCAATATTGGCGTTATCCATGGCTGCGTTCGCGCAGGTCAGCATTTCCGTGAACTTTGGTCCGCCCGCGTTGCCGGTCTATGAGCAACCTGTATGCCCCGGTGACGGTTACATCTGGACGCCGGGTTACTGGGCCTGGGACCCCGATGTCGAAAGCTATTACTGGATTCCCGGAACCTGGGTCGAGGCCCCCGAAGTGGGCTATCTCTGGACGCCGCCCTGGTGGGGTTTTGAAGCTGGAGTCTATGGCTTCCATCCCGGCTGGTGGGGCCCGCACGTCGGCTTCTACGGAGGCATCAACTACGGCTTCGGATACTTCGGCAATGGCTTTTATGGAGGTCGTTGGCAAGGCAATCACTTCTTCTATAACCGCGAGGTCTCCAACGTCAACGTGGTCAACATCCGCAACGTCTATAACGAGCACGTCACGATCGTGAATAACACTCACGTTGCTTTCAATGGCGGCAACGGCGGAGTGCAGGTTCGTCCTTCACCACAGGAGCAACAGTGGGGGAAGGAGCGTCACATCGGCCCGGTCGCCGCGCAAACCCAGCACGTCAACGCCGCTCGTGGCAATCCTGAACTGCGCGCTTCCGCGAACCATGGCAAGCCGCCTATTGCCGCAACGGCCCGCCCCGGAGATTTCAAGGGAGGTGCCGTCCCAGCCCGGGAAGCTGGAGGAGCGTATAAGCCCGCAGAACATGAGGCCCGTCCTGGCGCCAACGCAACGCCCGCACGCGCCGCCTCAGCACCAGCGCACGTGAAGGATCTCCCGCCAGCCGAGAAGATGCCTGCTCCCAATACCGGCAATGCCAAGGCTGATAAGCAGCAGCAGAAGCAGCAGCAAAAGATGGAGGCTCAGCAGAATAAAGAGCGCCAGAATCTTCAGGCGCAGCAGGAGAAAGAACACGCCCAACTCGCCAAGCAGAAGGCCCCTCCGGAGAAACAGCAGCAGCTAGAACAGAAGCACCAGCAGCAGACGCAGGCTCTCGTCCAGAAACATACGGAGCAGCGTCAACAGGTCGTATCCCGGCAGCAAGCGCCGCCCAAGGAAGAAAAGGGCAAACGATAGCTTCGACGAGGCAAGTGGGCCACTCGCTCAGGGTGGCCCACTCAACGCTCTTTTCGTTGAGTGGGGTAGTTTTATCTGTTGTGGGTCTTCCGCCTAATCCAGCCTTTCCAGTTGCGAAGAGGTCTTAAGCTTCCTATCCAAATGCCGGTCGATAATCTGCATAAGAAACTTCCTCAAATCCGCCAACCGTGACGACGGAAGCGGCTCTCCCGCGAAGTGATTCACCGGATTCCGAAACATACGGGCCGCCAGCGCGCGAGACTCCACCGTAAGCTCGGAACTCGCAATGCGGCGGTCGCGCTCGCAGACCAGCCCGTCGCGTAGCGCGTGGAAAAACGCGGGCTTTCCTACCAGCGATTCGCCACACTCGATGCATTCATCCAGCGGCGGCAAAAAGCCCAGCAAGCGGACCATCCACAGATCGAAATACGTGATCGGCAGCCAGATCGAATCGGTTTCCAGCGACTGAAGAATGGCCCAGGCCAGGCGGAAAACGCCGTCGTTGGGCTCGCGATCCGGCAGTAACTCGTCCAGCATCTCCGCCACATGCGCCAGCGCCACGGCCCGCGCGTAATCCATCGGCGCAGCCAGCGGAGACAGCAGCGGGTCGCACGAATCCAGCCGCGCCAGCTCGCTCCCTTCACGATCCTGCCAGAAGGCGCGCACACACGTCAGCGGTTCCAGCGCGCCGCCAAAGCGCTTCTGCGAACGCTTGGCGCTCTTGGCAACTCCCTTCACCTTGCCTTCCGCGCGAGTGAAGAGCGTGACAAGCAAGTCAGCCTCGCGCAGAGGGTAGGTGCGAAGGACGATGGCCTCGGATTGCTTGACGGGCATAGAAAGGGATTGTAGAACAGGTTCCGAAGTTTCAAGGTTTCAAAGTAAAGTGCACTATCTGCGTTGGCGGGATTCGGACATTTCTACCGCGTAGTGTAATCTAATTAGTCCCGCTGTTTGGGCCTACAGAGGAGTGAAGCGATGAAGGGAAACGACAAGGTAATTGCCGTGTTGAATGAGGCTCTGCAAGAAGAGCTGTTGGCCATCAATCAGTATTTCCTACATGCTGAAATGTGCGAGAACTGGAAGTATGAAACGCTTTCGAAGTTCATCAAGAAGCAGTCCATTGACGAGATGAAGCACGCGGAAAAGCTGATCGAGCGGATTCTCTTTTTGGACGCCACGCCATCCGTAATCGGTCCCGCAACATTGAAGGTTGGCAAGAACGTGAAGGAACAGCTCGCCAATGATCTGGAGTTGGAGTTGGGAGCCGTGAAACTTTACAACGACGCAATCAAGCTTTCGCGTGACCTGGGTGATAACGCTACAGCCGAGTTCCTTCAGGGCATCCTGGCCGATGAAGAAGGTCACGTGGATTGGCTGGAGTCTCAACTGCACCTCATCCATGAGATTGGCTATGAGCGCTACTTGTCTAAACAGGTACGCGAAGACTAAGCCCAACCAAGCGGTTTACAGCGCAACTTCAAGAGGCCCGGCGACGGGCCTCTTTTGTTTGCGCTGCAAGGTCTGGCTTCGGACGTATTCTTCTTATTTGCGAAACGTCAGGCAGTAGAGTTTGCCGCGATTCACCGTGCTGAGGCTGATGCCCTGGGCGGCGGCTGGCAGTAAATCGGTGGGCGAGATGACCGGTGCGGTGCGCTCCCGGAAGAACCGGTTGACAAACGGAATTCGCCGGTAGGTTCCCGCAACAACCATTTCGGTTTCATCGCTGACGATGATCTTGCTGCCCGGCCTCGCCACTCGAAACATTTCGGCCAGCGCGCGGCGGCGGTCGGAGAAGAAGTTGATGCCGCCCACATGAAATACAAGGTCAAAGGAGTTGTCGCGAAAGGGCAATCGCTCAGCCTCTCCCTGGTAAAGCGCAGCCTCGCGGTGGGTGCGGCGCAGATTGCGGCGGCACGCTCGCAACATTCCCATGGAAACATCAAGCCCATGCACTTCGGCGTCCTGCGGAAGCAATCGCAGGTTAGCTCCCGTGCCGATGGAGACTTCGAGGATGCGCATATGCGGGCGCAGTTCGAGTTCGGCGGCGAGAAACGCTCGAATGTCGCGCTTGACGATTCGCTTGTACGCTTTCTCGGCAAAATCGTAGAGCGGGGCAATGCGGTCATACATCCGCTGATACTTGCGGTTGAGAGCTTCCGGCGCGGCCGCGAAGATCGGAATGCCCTCCTGGATGCAATAGCTGGAGCTTCCGGAGATCAGAGAGTTGGCGCGTACTTCGAGTGGTGCTCTGGTAAGGGGATCGCAGAGGACAGCGAGGTCGAGCGGTGCCATGCGGGCTCCTGAGGATGAAGAATTATTGTAGCGGAGCGGAAAAACTCAAGGCGGGAGCAAGACGAAGAACGCGGAAAAGGACAAAGTGAGATACCCCAGCCTCGCCATGGCAAGGCTGGGGCCGTGTTGAAACGGCTACCCGTTCATGCCGTTTTCTTCATTCCGCTTACCTTCTGTTCGAGCGCACTCCACTCGTCTTCGCTGAGCTTGATCTTGGACGCGCCAAGGTTCTCTTCCAGGTGGCGAACGGACGAGGTGCCCGGGATGGGCAGGATCACCTCGGAGCGATGCAGCAACCACGCAAGCGCCAGTTGTGCGACCGTCGCGTTGTGCTTCTTCGCCGTTTCATCGAGCAGACCTCCCGGCTGGGCAAGCTTGCCCGCCGCCACCGGAAACCAGGGAATAAACGCGAGCTTGTTCTTCTCGCAATATTGCAGGGTGTCTTCGTGGCCGCGGTCGCCAATGTTGTACATATTCTGCACGCTGACCACCTTGATGGTTTTGCGCGCATTCTCGATTTCCGCAGGCTTCACCTCAGACAGTCCAATGTGGCGGATCTTGCCTTCATCCTGCAGCTTCTTGAGTTCGCCAAACTGCTCTTCAGCAGGAACCTTGGGATCGATACGATGCAGCTGGTAGAGATCGATGCGTTTCAGCTTCAACCTCCGCAGGCTCATCTCAACGCACTGCCGCAAATATTCCGGTCTGCCGAGCGGCTCCCACTTGTTCGGCCCGGAGCGGGTCAGGCCACCCTTGGTTGCGATCACCAGGCCGTTGGGATAAGGGGATAGCGCTTCCCCGATCAGCCGCTCGCTTACCTCAGGACCGTAAGCATCAGCCGTGTCAATGAAGTTGACACCCAACTCCACGGCGCGCTTCAGCACACGCTTGGCTTCCGCAGGGTCTTTCGGTTCTCCCCAAATGCCTTCTCCGGTAAGGCGCATTGCGCCGAATCCCAATCTGTTTACAGTTAGATCGCCGCCGATAGTGAATGTACTGCTTGAAGTAATCGTATGTGTAGGCATACCCATAAGATTCGCCGCGAATCAAAAGGTTTGAAGAATCATGGAGAATTTTGCGAGCAGACGTTCTACGGACGGGTGTGGCACAACGAGAACGGACAGCACGAATGCTGTCCGTTCTCGTCATGCGTGATTCGACGATCAGTGTTTTCCTGCACCCTCGGGGCGAAGATACTGATTGCTCTCATCCGGTTGCGCCGCCGCCAGCCGCTTGGCGCGGTGCTGATAGCTCGCGTTGATGAAGCTCACGAAGAGCGGATGCGGCTCCAGCGGTTTTGACTTGAATTCAGGATGGAACTGGCAGCCGAGGAAGTACGGATGGTCCGGCAGCTCCACAATCTCAACGTAGGTTCCATCAGGAGAGCTTCCAGTAATCCGCAATCCCGCGCCGGTTAGCAGCGCTTCATACTCGCGATTGAACTCGTAGCGATGCCGATGGCGCTCGCTGATGTCCGTGCTGCCATAGGCCTTGGAGGCCTGCGACCCCGCTTCGATCTTGCAGTCCCAAGCGCCCAGTCGCATCGTGCCGCCCAGCTCTTCCACGCCGCGCAGTTCGCGCAATTTGTAGATCACGCGATGCGGCGTCGCCGGATCAAACTCGCTGGAGTTTGCGTCCGCGAGTCCGCACACGTTTTGCGCGAATTCGATGCACGCGGTCTGCATCCCCAGGCAGATGCCGAAGTAGGGGACTTTGTGCTCGCGGGCAAAACGAATCCCGTTGAGCATTCCGGCAATTCCGCGCTTGCCAAACCCGCCAGGCACCAGGATTCCGTCATACCCGGTAAGCTGGGATTCATAGCTCCTGTCGTCCTTGTCTTTTGTTTCAAGCCCTTCAGCTTCAATCCATTGCAGGTTTAGCTTAAGGTTGTACTTGAGGGCTGCGTGAACCAGAGCTTCCTTCAAGGACTTGTACGAATCCTCGTATTCCACATACTTTCCCACCACGCCAATCAGCACCTCATCCTGAGGATTGTAGGCGCGGTGCACCAGCGCTTCCCACTCGCTCATGTCTGCATCTTTGGCGTCGATATGCAAATACTTCAGCACCAATTTGTCCACGCCTTCTTGCGCAAAAGCTAGGGGGCATTCATAGATGCTGGCCACATCGCGAGCCGTGATCACAGCGCGCTCTTCGACGTTGCAGAACAGTGCGATCTTGCTCTTCATCTCCTGCGGCAAGAAGCGGTCGGTGCGGCAGAGGAGAATGTCCGGTTGAATTCCAATCGACAGCAGCTCCTTCACCGAGTGCTGGGTCGGCTTGGTCTTCAGCTCTCCGGCGGCGGCAATGAAAGGTACCAGCGTCACGTGGACGAACAGTGTGTTCTCGCGTCCGTGCTCCTGCCGCATCTGCCGAATCGCTTCCAGAAATGGCAGCGACTCGATATCGCCGACCGTACCGCCAATCTCGCAGATGACCACATCGACATCGTGCGACACCTTTTTCATCGCGGCTTTTATCTCGTTCGTCACGTGAGGAATCACCTGCACGGTCTTCCCTAGATAGTCTCCGCGGCGTTCTTTGGCAATAATCTGCTCGTAGATGCGCCCCGTCGTCAGGTTGTTCTCCCGCGTGAGTTTGGCGTGGGTAAAGCGCTCGTAGTGACCGAGGTCGAGATCGGTTTCCGCGCCATCATCGGTGACGAAGACCTCTCCATGTTGAAAGGGCGACATGGTTCCGGGGTCGACGTTAAGGTAGGGATCGAACTTCTGAAGGTTGACCCGCAGGCCGCGACTCTCCAGCAGGCAGCCGATGCTCGCAGCAGCAAGGCCCTTGCCAAGAGAGGACACGACTCCGCCCGTCACAAAGATGTACTTTGCCGACATATCTTCCTCGTAACCAGGTTGTATTTTGATTGGTGAATTGCGTAGGGGTGCACAATCAATTTTCTACGAAAACGGCGCTGCGGGCAAGGTGCAGCGCAACAGAATTTGCACCATTTCGGAAACCGCACGCAGCAACAAGCATCAGAAAGGCATGAGCGGTGGTATCTTTTGAGCGTGAGAGACCTAATGCAATGCCTATGGGGATACGTCCTATGTTGCGAGTGATAAAAGGCTTGGCGGTCATGACATTCTTGTGTCTCCTGCTGGTGAACCCCGCCCAGCCGCAGACGGTGAAGCGACTGATTCTGACCGACGGCAGCTACCAGACGGCGACGGAGTGGCAGAAAATCGGCGATCGCGTGAAGTACTTCAGCGCCGAGCGCGGCGAGTGGGAGGAAATTCCCGTCGCCTTGGTGGACTGGAAAGCCACCGATGAATGGAACGCCGAGCGCGCGAAGGCCGCCACCGAAGAGATGAAGCAGGTCACCGGCGAAGAGGTAGCCGCCCGCAAGGAGGAGATGTTGAACACTCCGCTGGTCGCCCCCGGAATGCGGCTGCCCGCCGAGGGTGGCGTGTTTCTTCTTGAGGAAGTTCCCGGCAAGCCGGTGCTGCACAAGGTGGAAGCCAACAAAGTTCAGGTGAATGACAACGCCGGCAAGAACATGCTGAAGCGCTCAGTCATCCCCGTAGCCAGCGCCACCCAGACGATCGAGCTGAAAGGCGCGGCGGCCAAGGTGCGCCTGCACACCGCAACTCCAACGATTTTCGTAGATCAGGACAACGAGCAGGGATTGATTCCCGCGGACAACTTCCGCATCGTGCGCCTGTACCGCAAGAAAGATTTGCGAGTGGTTGCAAAAAACAAAGTGTCCATTGCCGGCCAGCAAAGTGTAACCGAGCGCTACCTGCACACCCGCGCCGAGAAGTTCAGCGGCGACTGGTGGAAGCTGATCCCCTTGGAAGACCTCACGCCCGGCGAGTACGCAATCGTGCTTTTCGTCGGAGGCGAGGACGCCAGCGTCGTCTGGGACTTTGGCGTGGAAAAGTAAGCGCGCGCTTCTAGGGCAGGTGGCCCACTCAACGTTCTATTCGTTGAGTGGGGCATTGTTTCAGTGCGGCAGCAATGATCGCAGGACTTCTAGCGGACCTCACGAGCGCGTCAGCTCCCGAATCATCATCGCCTGCTCAGGATATTGCCCGGCGAGCACGGCGCACCTCCCACTCTCATAGTCCGCATACTCAAAGCCGGGGCTGACCGTGCAGCCAAGCAGCGCCAGCTTTCCTCCCGCAGCAAGCCGCGAACCCTGCCACACTCCCCGAGGCACCACAACCTGCGGCCTCATACCTCGCTCGAAGTCCGTGCCAATCACAACTTGCCGCGCCGAACCGTCCGGCCATAGTTGAAGCATCTCCACCGGATCACCAAAATAGAAATGAAAGATTTCGTCCGACCCCACGCGATGCAGCTCCGAGAAAGTTCCGGGCTCCAGCAAGTAGTAGATCGCAGTGCAGGCGCATCGCGCACCGCTGTAATTTCCCGGCAGCGCCCCCTGCGGTATCAGATCCGCCGAGCGATAGCTCTCCGAAAAGTACCCGCCCTCAAACGAAAGTGGCACAAGCTCCAGCAGCAACTTCAACTCTTCCGCATCCATAAGTTCCTCGCGACCTGTGTAACTTGTGCAACCTGCGCAACCTTTGCAACCTGCGCAACCTATCTTCTCTTCTGCCCCGCAATCAGCCTCGCGTACCACTTCGCGCTTGCCTTCGGAATCCGTGCCTGGGTCTTGTAGTCGATGTAAACAAGGCCGAAGCGCGGAGTAAATCCCTCCGTCCACTCAAAGTTGTCGAGCAAACTCCAAGCGGTGAACCCGCGCACGTCGGCCCCGTCGGCGATAGCCCGGGCGAGTTCGCGGATGTAGGAGTCGTAGAACTCTATCCGCGCCTGGTCTGGAACTTCGCCTTCGTCATCGGGCGCAGTGTTGTAGGCAGCGCCATTTTCGGTGATCTCAATCGGCACATGATAGTCGTGCCAGATGCGCATGGTGATCTCATAAAGCCCGCGTGGAAACACCTCCCACTGCACATCGGTTTTCGATCCCGACTCACCGCTCAGCCAGCGCACGCCCACAAACGGAATAGGGAATGCAGGGTCGTGCATGATGACCGCTCGCGAGTAGTTATTGATGCCGATAAAGTCGAACGGCGCGCGAATCTGCTCCATATCGCCAGCGCGAATGTCGAGCAGCTTTTCCGGCGCGGGGCCAATCGCCGCCGGATACTGCCCTCGCAGCGCAGGCTCCAGGTACCAGACGTTTTCCCACGCATGAAAGCGCTCGGCGGCCTTGCGATCCTCCTCGGAGCCGGTGGCAGGATGCGCGGGCGACATACTGAACGCGCTGCCAATCCGAAGCCTGTGCGACACCGCCTTCATCGCTCGGAACGATTTCCCCTGCGCAATGTTGGCAATGTGTCCGGCCCGCATGGCAATGGCCGGGTCCTTGATGCCCGGTGCGTGGAGTCCCGTGAGGTGCCCAAGGTTCACAAACATGCTGGGCTCGTTGTAGATGAGCCAGTGTCCGCAGCGGTCTGCGTAGGCGCGCGCGGCGATGGCGGCGTAGTCGGCAAAGCGGTCGGCGGTCTCGCGGGAATCCCAGCCACCCCGATCCTGCAACGGCTGCGGCAGGTCCCAGTGATAAAGCGTCGGCAGCGGACGAATCCCAGCTCTCAGCAACTCGTCGATAATCCGCGAGTAGAAGTCGATGCCGTGATGGTTGACCGCTCCCGAGCCCAGTGGCTGAATGCGTGGCCACGCCAGCGAAAACCGGTAACGCTGGATGCCGAGCGACTTCATCAGCGCAATATCGGATTTCCAGAGATGGTAGTGATCGCAGCTAACGTCGGCGTTTTCGCCGTTCCGGATCCGTCCGGGAGTGTGGCAGAAGCGATCCCAAATGCTCTCGCCGCGTCCATGCTCGTGGACTCCGCCTTCAATCTGGTAAGCACTGCCCGCCACTCCCCAGATGAACTTCGGTGGAAAGCGCGGAAACCGGCTGACGTGTGCATTTTCATCCATGAGAGCGTCCCAGCTGGAAGCCTCTCCCTCTGGCGACATTTGCGCCGAGGCCACAGCACCGAGGGTAGAGAGCAGGAAGGCGCGCCGTTTCATGGGCGCAATGGTAAGCGGAGTGGAGCGGCAGAGCAATAGAGGATGTGCGGCAGAACAGTCGAACCTAACTTACCAGTCCTTGGCCGCAAAGCGCGATGCCGTCGCGGGTCGAGTTCTTCACCGTGTACATCATTTCGTCCGCGCAGCGGATGAGGTCGTGGGCGTTCTTGGCATCATCCGGGAATCCGGCTACACCCAGCGAGGCGCGCACATTTAGGTCGAGGTTCTCGCCCACATGGAATTTCGTGTTGCGCATCAGCTCCAGCAGGCGCCGGGCCACGACCATGGCGGACTTTTTGTTGGTCTGGGGTAGCAGCACGACGAACTCATCCCCGCCGTACCGGAAGGCGTAGTCGATGAGGCGAAGGCGGCTCTTGATGGTTGTGCCGATCTCGAACAGCAGGCGGCTGCCAACAAGGTGGCCATAGGTATCGTTGACCAGCTTGAAGCGGTCCAGGTCGAGGAAGAGGACGCTGAACTCATAGCTGAAACGGGTGGAGCGGTAAAGCTCGGACTCAATGGTGTTGTAAAGATGACGTGCGTTGTAGAGTCCGGTGCAGTCGTCGGTGATCGTCAGTTCCTGTATCTTTTCGACGGCATGCGCGTTATCAATCGCAATGGCCGCGTAATCCGCCAGGGCCTGCAGCAGCATGAACTGATCCGCGCCGAAGGTCTTCATGTCCACGTTGACGAGCTGAATGACGCCATGCACGTGATCCTTGGACGTAAGCGGCACGCACAGAATGGAACTTGTCTTCCACTGCGTAACCTGATCGATGCGGGATGCAAAACGCTGGTCCTTCGATACATCCGGAACGATCAGCGGCTCCCCATACTTGGCGACCCATCCGGCAATACCCTCGCCAATGCGGAGGCGTACGGATTTGAGCGATTCAGCGGCTTCGCCTACGGCAATCGCAAAGTACAGTTCGTGATGCTCCTCATCGGTCATGAGGAGGCTCCAGGTGTCAGGGCGGAAATAGGCCGCAACCTTATCCATGATGTTCTGCAGGATGGAATCAAGGTTGAGCGAAGACGTGATTGCCTTGGCTACGTCGTGAAGGATCGCGAGCTCCGGTTTGGAGTGACTGACTTCTGCGAGTTCGTCGGGTCGAATCATCGTGTCGGTCCTGCAATGGCGCAGCTGGAGAATAGGAAGAGTCTTCATTATATCGTGTGAACGCTCGTTGCACAGTGCCGAAGTTGGGACCTCCGTGAAGCATTTTGAAGATCGGAAAACGCGGTGGAGTTGCGTAGAGCCCACAAAATAGCAATCAAACATGGGGAATGTGTTTGACTTGCGTTTGCAGCATTTCTATGATGGCCGCAGACCTGCAACTACTTTCAAATGTCGAATAACGCATATCGACAGAGCGCTGGCGGAAGACTGCAGTTCAGAGACCGGGAATCAGACGAGGGCGGACGTGGCATCGTTTGGGCAAAAACTGCGCCAGGCACGAGAAGCGCGTAACATCACGCTGCAGGAGATTGCAGCCACAACCAAGATCGGCACCAGGGCCCTGCAGGCGCTCGAATGGGATCGTTTTGAGCAGTTGCCGGGTGGCATCTTTAACAAGGGATTTGTGCGGGCGTACGCGCGCTGCGTGGGTCTGAATGAAGATGAGACGGTAGCGGCCTACATGGAAGCCGCCAAGGTTGCTGCCCCGGAAACTGATATGGAGACGCTGGCCACCCAGGTGGAGGCTGCACGCCCACTCCGGCAGGGCGGCGGACCGAACGCCGCAACCGTGGTCGGTGTGGTGGCTATGCTGGTAGCGTTGGCACTCGGCGCACTCTGGCTCAGAGAGCACAGGAAGGAATCCAGGGAATCGGCAGAGGCGCAACAGAGCCGGGTCACTGCGGCCAATCCGGTAGCTCCTGTGGTAACTGCACCTCCGGCCACGGCACCCAATGCGCTCGTGACTCCGGCGACAAATTCCACGGTGGATGCCACTCAGAATCCTGCATTGCAGGCCACCGCACCACCGGCCAATCAGAGCGCGGAAGAAAAGCAGGCTGCCGCTCCCATCGAGGTTTCGATTGTAGCGACCTCGCGAGCCTGGATCAGCGTGCTCAGCGATGACAAACCGGCGGAGACCGTTACCTTGGATCCCAGCAAGCCCGAGATGAGCACCCGAAGCTACAAGGCAAAAGACCACGTGAAGCTGATTCTGGGGAACCCCGCCGGTGTGACCGTAACCTATAACGGCAAACCCGCAGGATCGCTGGGCAAAGCAGGGCAGCGCTCCGTGGTGACGTTTACCGCCGAGGGCATCGACAAGCAATAACTGCTCTGGTGAGTATAAGGATAAGGATGAGGCCGCGAGAAGATCGCGGCCTTTCTGTTTGTGCGTGGAATCCTTGCCTCGCCGAGTTTGAGCTCAAGCGGCGCGGGTCAGTGTGGAGCGCACCGCCTCGGCGCTGGCTCCATAGACCACATGAGAGGCGAGCGCGCGGAGGTGGCTGGAAACGGGATAGTGGGTCGGACCGGCTGAAAATCCGGCGAGCGGTACAGCAGTCTCATCGGCCAGCGCGAAGAGCAATGTTCCAAAGAGGGTGCCAAAGCCTGCACTGGCCTCCGGAAAGTACTCCGAAGTCAAGCCGTAGAGTGCGCCCATGGCGGTGCCAAAGGCGTAGTGAACAATGGGACCGGCTTTGGCTTTCTCCGCTTGCGTTAGCGGGCGGAAGTGGAGGTCGCGCGCAATACGGTCGGCGGCTTTCATGGTTGCGTCTTCATCGGAGGGCAGGTTCTGGGCAGACTGGCCGGAGTCACGCTTCTGCGATTGCATGGCTTTGCTCAGGAGCACCTGAAACTGGTTCATCGTCCAGGCAGCTGTGGCTCCGGCAATGGCTCCAAAGAGTAAGCCCCGGTATGGATTGGGCGAGCGGTTGGTCATGGGAGTTTTCCTCCCGCGATTGGACGCCATGGGCGTGCGCGGAGTGGCTTCGCCGCGTGAGCGGCGCAACCTCCGCGATCTCAGCGCGGAGCCCGCAGCAGCAGTGTGCCCGAGCAACTACGCTGGGCAGGTGAGCACGCGCGTAGCTTCAGATCCTTGGTGAAGCACGCCTCCACGGCCACCAGCTCTCCGTCATGGCAGGAGGTCACGAACGCCCCCTCAGGTGCAGAGTTGGCCTGCTCGAATTGGCGAGTCAGAGCCGACGCGCGCAACTGAGTGTCCGTGCTGAGAGCAGAAATCGCCGCCGGGATTTTCAGCGACTGATACGCCCTTCCCACGGCAGTGAAGTAGTCGCCTGCAGAGAGTCCGGAGTACACGCCATGGCACTGCCACTCGTGCTGCACCAACCCTGCATCCGGGTAGAAGTTAAGAGCATAGCGCACCACCTCTGCGGCCACTGGAGAGGTATGCTGGCAGTGTTCGTCTCGGCGTCCGCGCTCATCCTGCGGCCAGAGTCCATGCACCACAAAAGCGACGTGCCTTCCCGTGCCGCACTCGTTCGCAGAGCCGGAGTGCGTAGCGCAGAAATTCGGTGCCCATGACAGCGAGAGCAGGTAGTAGTCAAAGTCTCCGGACGGCTGCTGCGCGGCGTCAGCCCGCGAGGATGATTCGTCCCGGGGCGCAGTCGGACGAGGGCTGCTCGTACAGGCCGAGGGCGTGGCGAGCAGCAGGGCGCTCACAAATAGAAGACAAAGCGAGAGCGGTTTCAAGCGCGGAGCTTCCATAGTCCGAACAGTGTAGCGCGGAAGGGTTACAATTTGTGGTCGTCCATCCGGGCGGCTGGAGCGGGAATGAAACAGATTGGAGATTGGGCGCTGGCCGTGGCCATGGCCGGAGGCGCAAGTCACGCCGAGGCGCGCATTGTGCATGAGCGCGGCCGTGCTCTGGGCACTCGCAACGGGCGCGTTGCCGTGGCCTCCGAGGGTGAGTCGCTGGGCTTGGGCGTGCGCGTGCTCTGCCAAGGGGGCTGGGGATTTGCCGCCACGCAGCAGCTTACTCGTGAAGGTGTCGAGCGTTGCGCAGCCCTTGCCGTGGAGATCGCGAAGGCCTCCGCGCGAGTGCAGCGCGAGCCCGTCCACCTTTTGCCCGAACCTCCAGCCGTAGCCGATTGGAGTTCGCCCTGCAAAATCGATCCCTTCACCATCCCTATAGAAGAGAACTTCGATCTCCTCCGCAAGATCGACGCCGCCCTTACCGCCGTTGAAGGCGTAACTCTGGCCGAAACCAGCATGACCTTCCGTCGCTACGAGCAGTGGTTCTACAGCTCTGAAGGCGCGGCCATCCACCAGACGCGCACCACCACCGGCGCAGGATTTGCAGCGCACGCCTTCGAAGGCGACTCCATCCAGACACGCTCGTATCCCAACTCCTTCGGTGGCCAATACCAGAATAAAGGCTATGAGTTGGTCGATGAACTTCACCTGCTGGAGAACGCCTCTCGCGTAGCCCGCGAATGCGTGGCCTTGCTCCAGGCTCCGCAATGCCCCGAGGGTAGGCAGGACCTCGTGCTCGACAGCTCGCAGCTCGGTCTTCAGATTCACGAATCCATCGGCCATCCCATCGAGTTGGACCGTGTTCTCGGCTACGAAGCGAACTTCGCCGGAACCTCGTTCCTCACCCTCGACAAGCTGCACACCCTGCGTTACGGCAGCGACCTTGTAAACGTAGTGGCCGATGCACGTCCCGAACATGGTCCCGGTCTCGGAACATTCGCATATGACGATGAAGGCGTCGCCGCCCAGTGCGTGCCCATCATCACCCACGGCCAGTTCGAAGGCTATCTCTCCTCGCGTGACACCGCTGCCATGATCGGCCGCGCTCGCTCCGGCGGACACATGAGGGCCGAAGGTTGGGCCCGCGTTCCCATAGTGCGCATGAGCAACGTGAGCATCCTCCCCGGCGATGCGCCGCTAAGCTTCGACGACCTGATCAGTTCGACCGACAACGGAATCTACATGGAGACCAACCGCTCGTGGTCCATCGACGACAAGCGCTTCAACTTCCAGTTCGGCTGTGAAGCCGCATGGGAGATCAAAGGCGGCAAGCTCGGACGCATGTTGCGCAACCCTTCTTACTCAGGCATCACCACCGAGTTCTGGAATTCAATGGACGCCATCTGCGACCGGCGACACTGGACTCTCTGGGGCACTCCGAACTGCGGCAAGGGACAGCCCGAGCAGGGAATGGGAACCGGACACGGTGCCGCTCCCGCTCGCTTCCATCAGGTAAAAATCGGCGGAGCCTACGGAGCTTGAGAGCAGGTATGAACACTGAACTGGCGCCAGAAAAGGCACCCTTTCCGGAGCGCGCATTTGTCAAGCCCCGGTAACATATACCAGTTAATAAACTTGGACATTCTAACGATTATCTCAATGGTCAACCATAAAAGCAGTTTTCAACGACTTACAACCAGCAAGCTCGCACTAAGCGCGAAAAAACAGCAATGCAACAACGCGTTCTCCGCAACTGAATTTCGCACCACCCGGAACGGTAAGAATCGATGAATGTAAATGTATCGATGGATCAGGACCGCTGTTTCAGCCTATTTGAGAAAGTCCGTCGCGCCGCCTCAGTAAGCGACGTGGAAGTCACCATCACGGGTGGTCACTCGGCCCTCACCCGCTTCGCCAACAACGGAATTACCCAAAATGTGAGCGAAGAAAGCAGCGAAGTTTCGGTGCGCGTGCAGATGGGCGGACGCACCGCGCGCGCCACTACCAATCGCTTTGATGAAGAGAGTTTGCAGCGAGCGGTGCAGCAGGCCGAGCAGTTGGCGCGAGTGCAGGAAGAGGACGCCGAGCTGCTCCCAATGCTGACTTCAGCAGAGGAGGGAAGCACCACAGAACTCCACCGCTACTGCGAAGCAACCGCTGCAATGAACGCGGGCGAGCGCGCCGAACAAGTGGCCGCCATGGTCGCAATCGCGATGCGCAGCGGGCTGAACTCAGCGGGCACGTACTCGTGCGGAGACAACTACGAGGCGCTGTTTAACTCGCATGGAGTTGCGCGCTTCCATAGGGAAACACTGGCCGAAGCCTCCATCACCATGCAGGCCGCCGACAGCTCAGGCTGGCAGAAACAGAACTACACAAGCGCCCGCCAACTCGATGCGCGCGGGCTCGCGGAGATCGCGGCGGAGAAGGCGCTGCGCTCCGCAGCTCCCATTGAGCTTGCGCCCGGGAAGTACACGGTAATCCTGGAGCCATCGGCAGTGGTCGATCTCATCGGCTTTCTAGCCGCCGACTTCAGCGGAGTTGCGTTGCTTGAACAGCGCTCATGTTTGAACGAGCGGCTGGGGACGCAGCTCTTCGGCGAAAACATTTCCATAGTTGACGATGTGCATCATGCGGGACAGACCGGTGCTGCCTTTGACGGCGAGGGAGTGGCGCGGCAGCCGCTGACGCTGGTAGAGCGCGGCGTGGTGCGCGAATTGGCCATGTCACGCGGGACAGCGGCACGCATTCGTCGCGCAGAGCTGGCACAGAAGCTGAGCAGTGTTCAGCCCACAGGGCACGGCCTGGGCCTGCCAAACGAAAGCGGCGAGGCGGCGACCAACATCGTATTCAAGGTGCCGGAAGGTGAGGCGAAGAGTGTGGACGAAATGATCTCCCAAACCGAACGAGGCCTGCTGGTGACGCGCCTCTGGTACATCCGCGAGGTGGACGCCTACGAGAAGATACTCACGGGCATGACTCGCGATGGCACGTTCCTCGTGGAAGACGGTAAGGTCGCTCAGGGCATCCGCAACTTCCGATTCAATCAGAGCGTGCTGCAGATGCTGAGGCAAGTGCTGGACTTGGGCACGCCAATGCGGGCGTGTGGTGAAGAAGCCTTTGACATGGTGGCTCCGGCCATGCGCGTGCAGGATTTCCAGTTTACGGAAGTGACCCGCTTCTAGACCGAAGGACGTCCGAAGGTTCTGTGTACCGCAGGGGACACTTTGGTAATTTTCCATTTGAGGCGAGCGGGGATATGCTTTGCGAGTGAAAGACAATGTTGTGATCGACCGCGTGAAAGCCGAGGGCGCGAACGACCTGCGAGGCGCCGTGCGGTTCCCTTTGCATTTGCATGTTGACCTGCACGAGAAGGCCGAGGGCCAATCCGCCGAGACCATGGATATCTCAGCGGGAGGCGTGCTGATCCACTGCGGGGTGGACTACGCGGTAGGATCGACAATCCAATTCTCTATCTCCATGCCTGCGCAGGCGATGGGCGCGCAGAAGGACGTGGTGGTGGATTGCGTGGGGCGTGTGGTGCGCTGCACGCCCATTGGAGATAAAGTTGCTGTCGGCGCGATCATTGACGAATACCACATTTCCCGCTAATCTAGGCCAAACCAGAACTCACAAGAGAGCGGGATAGCCAAATGGCCATCGACGGGGCCAAACCTCTACTGCAAGCAGAAGTGGAAGCTGGTTCGGAAGATGCCATTCGCATTATCGTGGCAGACAGCGAGCCGATTTTTCGCGTAGGCTTGCGGAAAATTGTTGCGATCGAAGATGACATCCGCATCGTGGCACAGGCGGAATCTGCGGAGAACGCGCTGACTGCTGTGAGCCGTTTCGACGCCGACCTGATCCTGTTTGAATGCGGGTTGAGCGAGTCGCCATCTGAGGCGGTAAGCAATATCCTGACCATCGCTCCTTCCCTCAAGATTGTGCTGGTGATGATTGAGCCGACCGAGGAAGAGACGGTCGAGTTGTTGCGGCGTGGAGTGCGCGGCATTGTGACGCGTTCGATTGCGCCCGACCTATTGATCCGCTGCATTCGCAAGGTGCACGCGGGTGAAACCTGGCTGGACAACCAGGGCGTGAACTGGGTGATTGAGGCTTACCGTGCGCAAGCTGCGCAGCTGACCTCTCCGCGGAACAGGGTGAAGCTGAGCAACAAGGAATTGCAGATTATAGCGGGCGTTACGCAGGGACTCCGCAACAAAGACATTGCTCAGGAAGTGGGCACAACCGAGCAGGTAGTGAAGAATTACTTGCGCAAAGTGTATGACAAACTCGGTGTCTCAGACAGGCTGGAACTTGCGCTGTACTGCATGCACCACAAGCTCCTGGAAAACTATTCCAAGCCGGAAGATACCAGTGCCACATCTGCGCAGTCATTAACGGCAGCGGCTGTGGGCACCGTTGTACTTTCGCGAAAGTGAAGTGAGCAGGTAATCCACAGGCTGCGCGGTGCTCCGTGCCCACGGAAGCGATTGCGTACGTTACAATGGAAATGTTCGCGCAAGCGAATCCCGCCAATTAAGCGGAGAGATGGCCGAGTGGCTGAAGGCGCACGCTTGGAAAGCGTGTTTAGGGGAAACTCTAACGTGGGTTCGAATCCCACTCTCTCCGCCAGACCTTTCCTGAAACACCCTACAATCAACTACCTGATATCAATCTATTAGCCCCTATACGTCATCCTCCAAGATCAGCACGCTGGAGAGTTTCCGGCTTGGGCGAGTCGATTCGATCCGCGCCGGACTTGCGGGATTTTACCGGTAAACAGGCGTAAGCAGAGTACGTGTTGCCTTTGCAGGTTTCGTTGCTGCTGGTTGCTGATTTGAACGTTTGCGGGATGACTGTGCTATTTTGAGTTCAACCGGTGAAGGGTTCGGGAATTGCCCCGGAGCGCAATCGGAGCGACAACTGTATGTAGCGCGACGGGATTTCACTTTCGTGTGCAACACTGTATGTCGCAGATCGTAGAGCCCATGAGTCTTTCGCTTCGTTCCAGGCTTCTACTCTCCTTCGTGAGTATCGTTGTATTGGGTGCTCTGTTCTCCTCTTTCCTCGGTCTCCGTCTTATCAATCGAATCTTGCCCAAGGTTCAGAACGTTCTCGTGCTTGATCTGGGTGGGGCCCACGAGATTTACCGCCAATACTCCTCCAACATCGCAGCCGAAGTTAGTCTGACGGCACAACAGCCCTTCATCCGCGCTCATGTGCAGCGGAGAGAAGTTGAGGACCTGGACGCACCGCTGCAAGCCATACGGCAAAGCGAGAACCTGGATCTGTTGATTCTGACTGATACACACGGCAATGTTCTGCTCCGGGTTGGGAATGCCAGTGAGCATCGGCAAGTGGCCGGTATAGAGTCGCTGGTCGAGCAGGTGGTCGGGCAGCGAACAGATGTCGCGTCGACCGTAGTTCTTTCGGGGCAGGAGCTCTCACTGGAGAGTCTTCCCTTGGTCGAGCGCGCTCACGTCGAGAACGTACCGACTGCCCATGCGGGCTCCCCGGTCGGCGGAAACGCTTCGTCTGGTCTCGTTGTGGTTGGGGCGGCACCAGTCCTTAGCGACAGTGGCGAAGTTCTGGGGGTACTTTGTGGCGGGCAACTCCTCAATAAGCAGAGCGCCATCGTGGATCGTGTGCGGAGCACCCTCTATAGAGAAGAGAAGTACGATGGGCGCGAAGTGGCCGTAGTTTCGATTTTTCTAGGAGACAAGCGGATCGCGACCAGTATGACCCTTCCTACCGGTGCGCGGGAAGTGGGCACGCTCCTCTCCGAGGACGTTCGTGATCGTGTGCTTGGGCGGGGCGAGAATTGGATTCGCCCAGTGTTTATCGTGGACGACTGGTACTTAAGCGCCTACGAGCCAATTCGCGATCCGAAAGGTACGGTGATTGGTGCGCTCGGGCTTGGGTTGCTCGAACGGAAGTTCAAGGAAACAGAGCATCGAGCACTGGGTACCTTCGCTCTCTTAACTGGTCTAGTCGTGTTGTTGGCGGTCCTGGCCTCGTATCTTCTTTCTAATTCGATTCTGAAGCCACTGAACGCCCTGATTGCAGCAAAGGAAAAGATGATCGCAGGAGGTTCGCTGGAGGAGGTGGACCTGAGGAGCGCTCCCCAGGAGATTGCGGCTCTCGGGAACTCCTTCAATGCCCTGGTGCGCGCCATTCGTGAGCGCGATAAACAAATGAGCCGCCAAACACAGGAAAAGCTGATGCGCTCAGACCGCCTCGCAATGGTAGGCCAGTTGGCCTCGGGCGTAGCCCATGAGATCAACAATCCGCTGGGAAGTATCCTCCTCTTCAGCCGTCTGATTATGCAGCAGGTCCCACCTGAAGGCAGGGTCAGGGAAAACCTAGACCGCATCGAGAAGGAAACCAAACGCTGTCATAACATTGTTCGCAACCTACTCGATTTTGCTCGCCAGCGGAAGCCGCTCGTGGAATCTGTGGACATAAACCAGCTCATGGAAGCGACCCTCACTGTGTTGGGAGACCAGTATCTCTTCCACAATGTTGAGATTGTGAAGAATTACAGTTCAGGACTTCCTGCTTTGCAAGCAGATAGTGCTCAGTTACAGCAGGTCCTTATGAATATCATTATGAATGCGGTTGATGCGATGGATAAGAAGGGCCGACTCATCCTCGAAACCAGGGCGGGGAGCCAGGACGGCTATATCGACGTGAGCATATCGGATACCGGCTGTGGAATTTCGAATGAAAATATCGAGCGTATATTTGACCCGTTTTTTACAACCAAAGAAGTAGGGCATGGCACAGGCCTAGGTCTCTCCGTCAGTTACGGCATTGTGCAAACGCACCAAGGAGATATCAGCGTGTCGAGCACGCCGGGCGCAGGTAGCACGTTCACCGTTAGCCTCCCAGCAAAGAGGGAGACGAAGTAATGTCCAGAGGGAAGGTTCTCATAATAGACGACGATGAGTCGCTTCGCATTGCTTGCGCGCAAGCACTTGAGCATAGCGATTTCAGCATTGCGATAGCGTGCAACGGTGCACAGGGACTGGAAAGAGCGCATCGGGAGTCCTTCGATGTCGCATTGCTGGATTTGAAGATGCCAGGAATGCCAGGGATGGAAGTACTCCAAAAGTTGAAGGAAGAGTCGCCGAATGTGATGGTCATTATCATGACCGGCTATGCGAGCATCGATTCAGCGGTGGAAGCCATCAAGCATGGGGCTTACGACTATCTCCCAAAACCTTTTACTCCGGAGGCCCTGACCGACCTTGTTCTAAGAGCCGCCAGGGTCGGAAGAAAGACTCTCGAGGATGCCTGCGTAGCACAGGAACTCGACCGCAAGATGCTGTCGGACACTCTCATCGGAGACTCCGACGCAATGAATCGTGTGACCCGGCTCGTTCAGAAGGCAGCGCCTGGGAATTCTACGGTGCTGATCACAGGTGAGACCGGGGTAGGAAAGGAAGTAGTCGCACGAGCCACGCATCGATTGAGCGATAGAGCAAACAAAGCCTTTGTTACCGTGGATTGCGGGACGCTGGTGGAAAGCCTTTTTGAAAGCGAACTCTTCGGCCATGTGAAAGGCGCTTTTTCCGGTGCGATCGAAAGCACTGTCGGAAAGGTCGAACTCGCCGAAGGTGGAACGCTGTTTCTCGACGAGATCGCGAATATCAGTCTCCAAATGCAAGCCAGGCTTTTGCGCGTGGTTCAAGAGCGCGAAATATGTCGCGTCGGATCCACACAGAAAAAGAAAGTTGACGTGCGTATCATCTCCGCTACCAATCGCGAGTTGCTAGCCGCCGCCCACGAGGGAAAGTTTCGCCAGGACCTTTACTATCGGCTAAACGTCATTCATATTTTTGTACCGCCTTTGCGCGACCGACTGGACGACATACCGGCGCTCAGTTCCTATTTCCTCAGGAAGCTTTCTAACGAGAAACAGAGGCCGGGTCTGTCTCTTTCCGCGGAAGCCATTCAGTTCCTGAAGACGCACACATGGCCGGGCAACGTGCGCGAACTTGTCAACGCGCTGGAATACGCAGTCGTAACCTGCGAGGGAAATATCATCGGAGTCTCTGATCTTCCTTATTGCGATGAGGATGACATGCCCCGCGCCGATAGGCAGAGCCTCGCCTGCGCTCCTGACTCGGACGGGGGCTACTTGGCCCACGTGGAGCGAACCGAGATTGCCAGGGCGATAGAGCAATTTCATGGAAACAAGACTCGAACAGCTGAACACCTGGGAATCAACCGTAAGACGCTGCGCGAGAAGATGCGAAGATATGGATTGGAAGACGGCTCCTCCTAGGCGAGCCAGCACACAGCCGCAACGACTCTGAATTCGCGACCGGCACATTTCGTACCACCGGCCATGTGCGTGCGACGAAAAGTATCAGTCCTGTGAAATCTTCCTGCCGTGAACTCCCGCATCTTGTTTTTCACGATCACTTGCAACCCCAATCAATGCAACATCCCTGGCGATGCAGATTGTGCTATCCGAAACACCATGTGGATTGGCCCACGGCCTGCACTATGGGGCAGTGAGCTTGATGCGTCCTTGTCGAAATAATCGCATAAAGCAAATGAGGGTTGCCGATGGAAAACATGACAGAAACGACGGCAGAGCGAGCGCTTCCAGGACAGTTAGATGTTGTCGTCATTGACGATGAAGAGACTTTCACCGAAGGATTACGCCAGACGCTCGAAATGGGCGGATATCGGGCTGCAGTGGCAAAGAATGGGGAACAAGGGTTGAACCTGGTGCGCTCTGCGCATCCTGGTGTGGTGCTGGTGGATCTCAAGATGCCCGGCATGAACGGGATCGAGGTTCTTGGCCACCTGTCCTCCAGCGCGCCTTGCACTGTGCCGATCATGGTCACGGGCCACGGCACAATGGATTCGGCAGTCGAGTCGATGAAGGTTGGGGCTTTCGACTTCCTGACCAAGCCCTTCGACCCGGAAAGACTTCTCGAATCGGTGCGCCGGGGAATGAGCTTAAATGTCCTTCGCAAAGAGAGGGTAGCCGCCACGGAACCTGTTCCTGCGCCTCCCCCTGACAAAAATGACCTACTGTTGCGCGGCTTGGAGGTTCTAGGAGAGGCCTATTCTCTCGGGCTCGACAATAGGCAACTATTCGACGATCTCGCCTATCTTGAGTCGGAGGCGAAGTATCACGCGCAGAGCCTTGGCCAGATCAAGCAAAAGGAACGGGCCATCCTCGACATCAGGGACGATCTTCGAGATGTGGACACTATTCTTGAAAAATATGATTTTGAGAAGGGCGCGCTGATCCAGGTGCTGCTTGATGCGCAAGAAAAGTTCAATTGGCTCCCACGCCACGTCCTGCACTGGATCTCAGCTCGCCTCAATGTAACGGTCAAGGAAATCTACACTATCGCAGGTTTCTACGAAGCCTTCAGCCTGAAGCCGCGAGGCCGCCATTGTGTCCAGGTCTGTACGGGCACTGCCTGCCACGTTCGGGGTGCTTCAGAAATGCTATCCAGGGTTTCGGCTACGCTTGGCCTCCAGCCCGGACAGACCGATGAAGATCAGCAGTTTTCCTTGTCGACAGTCCACTGCCTTGGATGCTGTGCACTCGCGCCGGTAGTCCAGGTTGACAAGCAGTACTATCACAGCCCTTCGCGAAACAAATTTGAAAAAATCATCAAGTCTCTAGACAAAGAGGTTCCACAAAATGTCTAAGCTAAAGATTGCTGCAGACCTTGAATCACTAAGGAAAAATGTAATTGCGCAGCGCGAAACCAAGTCGAAGTGGGTAACTGTCTGCACTGGCACTGGCTGCTGCGCTTATGGGGCGGAAGCACTGGCCGATGGCTTTGAGGAAGAAATCAAGAAGCTAGGTCTAAGCGCGACCGTGGGAATTCGTCGTACCGGTTGTCATGGTTTTTGCGAACGCGGACCGTTGGTGGTAATCGAGTCCAAGGGGCATACCTGCTATGTCGGAGCGCAGTTGAAGGATGTCCCGCTCATCGTGGAAAAAACCGTCGTCGGCGATGAAGCCGTGGAGCGTCTTCTGTATCTGGATGGGGAAACTGGCAAGCGCGCAAGCAATGTTGAGGACATCCCATTCTATAAGCATCAGACGCGCATCCTGCTGAAGAACAATTCCCTGATCGATGCTTCAAACATTCTCGACTACATTGCCGTTGGCGGCTACTCCGCGCTGGCGAAAGCCCTCACGGGTATGAGTCCGGTGGACGTGCTTAACGAAGTGAAAGAAGCGAACTTGCGCGGTCGCGGAGGAGCTGGCTTCCCGGCCGGTGTGAAATGGGAATCTGCTCGCAAGGCGTTGGACAGTACCAAGTACGTCATCGTCAATGCTGACGAAGGCGACCCGGGCGCCTACATGGACCGCAGCCTGCTTGAGGGGAACCCTCACAGCGTGCTCGAAGGCCTGATACTCGGTGCCTATGCGATTGGAGCCAGCCAGGGATTCATCTATGTTCGCCAGGAATATCCGATGGCCCACAAGCACGCGCAAAAAGCTATCGATCAAGCCAGGGAATACGGTCTGCTGGGCAAACACATCTTTGGGTCTTCATTTTCCTTCGATGTTAAAATTCACCGCGGCGCGGGTGCCTTTGTATCCGGCGAATCGACAGCTCTTATCAATGCGATAGAAGGTCATGTTGGTGAACCTCGGCCGAAATACATCCACACCACGGAGAAAGGCCTGTGGGGAAAACCGACCTGTCTGAATAATGTGGAAACGTGGGCCAACGTCCCCTTCATTATCAACCGAGGCGCGGAGTGGTTCCGCACCATGGGAACTGAAAGTAGTAAAGGAACGAAGATATTCTCGCTTGTCGGCAAGGTCAACAACACTGGCCTGGTCGAAGTGCCGATGGGAATGTCATTGCGCGACATCATTTTCAAGATTGGTGGCGGTCTGCCTGAAGGAAAAAAATTCAAGGCAGTGCAAACCGGCGGTCCATCGGGTGGAGTTTTACCCGAGTCGATGCTTGACACTCCAGTTGGATTTGACGAGCTGACCAAGGTCGGCTCCATGATGGGTTCAGGCGGAATGATCGTGATGGATCAAGACACCTGTATGGTTGACACGGCGCGGTACTACATTAACTTCCTCGCCCATGAGTCGTGCGGTAAATGTATCCCATGCCGTGAAGGTTTGCGGCAGATGCTGAACATCTTGAACCGCATCACCGCCGGAGAAGGCAGGGAGGGTGACCTTGATTTACTCGAAGAGCTCTCCGAGTTCATGGAGATGGCTTCGTTATGCGCCCTGGGACAGACGGCGTCTAATCCCGTCCGCAGCACCATCCGGTATTTCCGAGATGAATTCGAAGCGCACATTCGAGAGAAGCGATGCCCTGCGGGCGTTTGCACCGCGCTCATTGCGTATGAGATCGATCCCGTGAAATGCACAGCGTGCGGGGCGTGTGCCAAGTCCTGTGCTGTCGGCGCGATTGAAAAGGTTGATTCGAAAACCTATAGGGTCGATCAGGAGAAGTGCATTAAGTGCGGGTCCTGTTATTCGACATGCCCGGATAAATGGGGAGCACTCGTGAAGGTACCGGCCGTCCCTATTACTCGACCGCCCGTTGGTCTTGGAGCACTCTGCGAAGTGAGGTCACAATGCAAAAATTAACGTTGGTTATCGACGGGAAATCCGTTCAGGCTGAGCCAGGGACGAGCGTCCTGAAAGCGGCAAAACTGGCTGGTATTACGATACCGACCTTGTGCCATGACGACGGTCTGGAGCCTTACGGGGCCTGCCGCATGTGCACAGTCGAAATCGAAAAGCACGGGCGCAGCAAACTGGTCGCGTCTTGCCTTTATCAAGTTGAAGAAGGGCTTGTCGTGCAGACCAGCAGTGAAAAAGTCAGGCGCATTCGCAAGATGATCATCGAACTCATCTGGCCAGCCGGGCAGCAATATCACAAAGAGTATGGGGTTACCGAATCTCGTTTCACACCCGAAATGACCGACTGTAGTCTCTGCGGCATGTGCGTCCGTTACAGTACTGAAGTCAAGAAGTGCAACGCCCTTTACTTCAAAGGACGCGGAATCGACCGTAAGCCTGCAATGGTCGAGGAAGAAACTTCCGCGGAATGCGCCGCGTGCGGTGAGTGCTTCAATCTGTGCAGCGGTGGTTGGGTGGTGGCTTCACGCTGCTAGGACTGGCGAGCGGGAGCTTGCGAAAGCACAACAATGATCACGATGGGGCGGATGTCATGTTTTACCCGTTAGGAGGCGGCCACAAGTTTCACAATGGCCGCCTCTCTGACGTCAGTCGCATGAAATCCTATTTACTGTATGGGCCGGTCAGCCGAAGTCGCAATCTGCGCAGTGTTGTAATGAATTAAGCCCGAACTATCGGTATAGAAGTAGCGTTGTCCAGTCTGACCTAAGGTAACGGGGTTCGCGTTCACCGAGTAGGACCCGAGCGGGATTCCTGCTCCAGCAGTAATGTTGAAGTTGTACCCACTCTTCTGGCAGGATGCCGTCCCAACCCCAGCAGTGCAGCCCAAAACGCTGTCCAGCATCTGACCATTGCTTGAACTCGCAGTCGCGGTCGCCGTCGGGCCGGGCCCCAGCGTGTTCAGATCAGGAGCGAAGCCTAGTGTCGGATATGTCAAGGAATAGGTCACTTGAGCGGTGGCGATGTTGTGCAGCGAGCCAGCGGCAGAAGCTTCGTTCGCGGCCATGCGTGAATGCAAGAAGGATGGTACTGCAATAGCAGCGATGACCAGGATGATCGCAACGACGATGAGAAGTTCAATCAGAGAAAATCCATTCCTCTTGTTCATCTGACAATCACCCCTTTGGTGTCTGTAAAGTATTCTAAATGATCAAGCAAGGCCTCGTGACTGTATTGCCTTCCTGCTCTCCCTGATTGTGGCTTCGGCGTGGACGTAACTGTGTGCGGCAGACAGGCGTTGGACAACCTGCAGCGCATGTAACGACAAGTTCGGACTCCCCACATCCGGTTCGATAAGAGGCGCACTCGCCAGACCGTATCCCTTGTGCTCTCGCCCTAAAGCAACGGTCCGGCCCGCCTACTTTTCTAACGTCTCGATCGTAAAAGCTCGATTGTCCTGGCGGCCAAGCCTGCGACATTTTCACTCTTTATTCACGTCACCTTTACAGTGCAGTGTATGTACCCGGTTCAACATAAGTGCGCGTGAAAGCACGCCAACCGAAGTATTGGCTACCTGGGACTTTGCCGTATTGTTCACAATTTCATGTGTCAGACGCCACGGCCCCGAACAGCTTTCATGGATCAAGAAAATCGCCGGACAGAAACTCGAACCTAACGGAGAGGCAATGAATCTAGGACATTGGACTGTAGGAATTCTCGCCCTGTCTCTATTTGGTGTTATTAGTGCGGCGGCACAGCAACAGACCGCCGACCCCTCCCAGCAATCTGCTCAGCAACCCAAGATTCTCCATACGGAGACCGTAACCGTCACCGCTCCTGGAGAGATTCGAACCGAACAATCCGTGAGCGACGTCACCATACAGGAGTCCGCACCTGGCACCAGTCCAATCCGGATCATCTCGCAACTGCCCAGCGTCAATTACACTTCTGCTGACCCCTACGGGAGCTACGAGTGGGCAGTGCGCATTTCGGTGCGCGGCTTCAATCAAAATCAGCTCGGCTTCACGATGGACGATATCCCGCTCGGCGACATGTCCTACGGCAACTGGAATGGCCTGCACATCAGCCGCGCAATCATGGATGAAAACATCGGTCGTGTTGTGTTGTCGCAAGGCACGGGAGCGCTGGAGACCGCGTCTAACAGCAACCTTGGCGGCACGGTTCAGTTTTATTCGGTGGATCCCTCCGACAAGCGCTCATTCAGTGCGGACCAATCTTTTGGCAGCTTCAACGCCTTCCGTACCTTGGCGCGTTTTGAAAGTGGCCTCATTGGAGGCAATACGAAGTTTTACATCACAGGCGTCAACCAGCTGTCCGATAAGTGGAAAGGGCACGGTGACATTGGCCAGAACTACTGGCAACTTAACGGAAAGATCGTTCACTATTTTGGGAGCAAGGGCGTGCTTACCGCATTCCTCGACTACTCTAACCGTCACGAAACCGACTACCAGGATCTGTCAAAGGCATACGTCGGTGTGCTTGGCTACAGCTTTGACAACTATGGAAACTGGTCACAGTCGACGCAGGCAGCGTTTGCTTGCAATGGTATTGGAAGCTACCCCGGAAAAGTGGCAAATCTCACTCCCGCTCAGGACCCTTGCGATGCGGGATACTACGCAGGTGCCGGGTTGCGTAAAGATATCTTGGGGGGCGTCAGCTACAAAGTTCAGCTGACGGATAAGTTGTTGTGGAAGACAACAGCGTATGGGCACGGCAACGACGGCATCGGCTTGTGGTTCGCGCCTACGATTGAGTTTGGTTCAACATTCTACGATGGAGTCCTTGCGGCAACTGGCTCGCCGATCGCAATGCGCAGTTCCGAGTACGGCATTCAGCGTGGCGGTTTTCTGACCGCTTTGACGTATGAGACCGGACGTAACAAGCTGGAAGGTGGAATGTGGTTTGAGAAGGAGAACTTTACCCTGGCCCGCCGTTTCTATGCCACGACCCTGAATGCTCCAGGACAGTCGCTGGACAGCTTCCCGAAGAATCCGTTCTACACCCAGTGGGCGTATGATTTTGGAACTACGGTCTATCAAATTCATTTACAGGACCAATTCAAGGTCACCAATGCATTAACTGTTTCAGCGGGCTTCAAGACGATTGAAACCACCACGGATGGAACGCTAACCGCGTTTGAT
>Ga0182012_10001075_pt1 | contig 30210 bp, 17 predicted proteins | sample 612S2SmetaG_FD_120486 | JGI IMG/M metagenome (GOLD analysis project Ga0182012, IMG submission 120486) | Permafrost microbial communities from Stordalen Mire, Sweden - 612S2S metaG | ecosystem: Environmental > Terrestrial > Soil > Wetlands > Permafrost | place: Sweden: Stordalen | collected...
CTGGTGGATCTTGCGGATAAAGTGGCAAAACGCAACTCTCCGCATCTGGTGGGCGGAGACGTTTATTTCAACGACGGCCTGATTGAGGCGGGTGAAAAGCCTGTTCGGCCGGATTTGCCGCGCACTGCTGCCGCCGACCTGATCCGCCGGATTGAGACCAAGCAGGCATGGATCATTCTGAAGCACGTCGAGCGTGAGGAGGGTTATCGTGAAGTGCTCGAGACGTGCATCCTCGACATCCTCGAACTTTCCGGAAAGGAGCTGCTGAAGAAGATCAAGTGGTTCGAGGCGATCCTGTTTATCACGTCGCCGAACCGGGTCACGGAATATCACCTGGACCGCGAGGTCTCCTGGATTCTGCAGATTCAGGGGGACAAGGAGATTCACCTCTTCGACCGCGCGGATAAGGATATAGTTCCGGACGCAGAGCTTGAAACGTACTGGACCGCCGATAACAGAGCTGCAAGATACAAGCCGGAGTTCGAGTCGCGGGCCATTATCTACGACATGAAGCCGGGTAGCGGCGTACATATTCCTATCAACTCGCCGCACTGGCTGAAGAACAAGAACAACATCAGCGTCACGCTGAATGTGAATTTCCAGTTTCACGACCAGGACTGGGCCAATCTCTACAAGGCGAACTACTACCTTCGCCGGGCCGGCCTTACGCCGAATGCGCCGGGAGTGCATCCGATGGCGGACCGGCTGAAGAGCATGGCGTTTACGGCGGTGCAGCGGGCCAAGCAAACGGTGAAGGGAAGGCCGCATATTCCCGCCGAAGCGCGCGAGCAGAACCGGCGCATTGCCGCGTTGGCCGCGCAGCGCTGAGGCAGTCTGGCTAGGGAACGAGTTTGTCCAGAGTTGCTGCGATCGACCGCAGGAGCGGTTCGCGGGGATAGAAGTGGCCGCCGGGAAAGATGTGGGCGGCAAACTGGCAGCGGGTCTGCAGCTTCCATGCGAGAAGCTGCTGCCAGGTGACGCTCGAATCGGCCTCGCCGGCGAAAGCGCTGATCGGACAATCCAATGCGCTGCTTTTCTCGAAGTGGTAGCTTTCGACCACCGAGACGTCGGCGCGCAAAGTGGGCAAAAACACCTCCAGAATCTCCGGATTGTCGAGTAATTCGTCGGGAATGCCCTTGTAAATGAGGTTAAGCTGATCGAGGAATTCCGGATCCGTGAGAGCATGGAGCGGTTGCGGATCCGGGGCGCTGTCCGGGGCGCGGCGGCCAGAAACAAAGAGCCAGAGAGGCGCGGGAGCGCCGGTTTGCACGAACCGGCGGACGCTCTCAAAGGCCAGCAGAGCGCCCATGCTGTGCCCGAAGACTGCGTAGGGAAGATCCAGATGCGGCCTTAACTCCCTGACAAGGACATCTGTCAGTAGATCGAAGTCGGTATATGGCGGTTCGGAATAGCGGGTCTCGCGGCCCGGCAACAGGATTGGGCAGATCTGGACGGAAGCGGGCACGGACGCGCTCCAGGCACGGTAGTCGTTTGCTCCGCCACCGGCATGGGGCAGGCAAAAGAGTCGAAGGCGGGCAGGCGTTGCCGATGGCCGGCAAGGGAGCCAGGGTGATTTCCGATCCAAGACAGCCTTCCTCCGCGGTTGGGTATCGCCTGTATTATCACTCTTCGCTTGATGCCGGGTAGGGACGATTCGCGCAGATGGGAGTAGGACGATTTGTAAATCCCACAAAATGACCACGACCAACCCCCAGGCATCACAAGGATGGAGGCGAATCGGGATGGCAATTTTCGCCCGGCGCATGTATGTTTAGTGTAATTAGACACGCTTCGGAAATCGTGAAACCGGGGATATTTGAACCGTTGCGGAGTCTCTGCCGGAACCAAGGGGGCAGTCAAGGCGTGATTTCGCCTCAGGATATAATCTCGCACGACGTCGATTATTCCTATGCAACCGAATGGGACTAATGATGGCGAAGCCTGTCCCCTAGCTATCGGCGGACGCAACAATTCGCCGGCCAGTCAAAGCAGCGGGTGTGGCCGCGGCAACAAGAACGCAACGAGACCAGAAGCTTACTTTGAAAACAAAGCGCTGCGGTAAGTGGTGGGCTTGTCGGCTTAAGCGGGATGGTCTGCAGAGGATAACTTTTCGGCCTCGCCCTTTGTCCTATTCTGGCTGAAACCTCCAATCACAGAAATCCCGTGCAACGCGTTTCGGAAGGAGCGACTTCGATGGCAACCATGACTCATCCGGTGGCCGGTCCCGGGCTGTTTGGACAGGATGCCGAAAACAGGAAGCTCTTTGCGCAGAACTTCGATCATCAGCCGTTTCTATTTCACCACGCTCTTCATACGATGGAGCTATTTCAGATGCCGGCGCTGCTGAAGCTGGCGCAGAAGTGCATGGACAAGCGGCAGCAGAAGAGCCACTTCGAAACCGGGAAGCCGGTAGTGGATGGCTTCTTTGGAAACAAGCCGGCGGACCTAACCCTGGTGCAGGCGCTGGAGCGCATTGGGGAAGATAGCAACTGGATCATCCTCAAGCGTATCCATGAGGAGCCGGAATACCGCGAAGCCCTGGAGTTGTTTATCACGGAGCTTTCTGAACTTACCGGCATCGATCTGCGGCGCAAGTATCATGACCCTATCCTGACGATCTTCATCACTTCTCCAAACCGGATTACTCCTTACCATCTGGACAGTGAAGCCAATTTCCTTGCCCAGGTGCAGGGGAATAAGGCGGTCTTTCTCTATAACGCGAATGATCCGTTCATTCTGACGCCAGAAGAGAAAGAGCAGTACTGGACCGGCCATCTGGCCGCCCCGCGCTGGCATGAAGAGCTTTCGAACGGGCAGTGGCGTTACGATGTCACCCCCGGGACAGGAGCCTTCAATCCGGCAACGTTCCCGCACTGGGTCAAGAACTCGGACAATGTTTCGGTCTCGGTCAGCGTGAACTTCAAGCGTGTTCGCAATGACGCGATCGGAGCCTACCGAACCAACTACTTCTCGCGCAAACTTGGTCTGCATCCTTCGGAGCCGGGCAAGTCGCCGGGGATGGATCGCGTGAAGAATCTGACCTTTGGCAATCTCTACACCGGATTGCATGCGACGCGCAAAGCGCTGCGTTCACGATTCGGGATTTAGCTGGCGGCAATCCCCGGAGCGTTCCGTTCGCGCAAGTCTCTTCCGATGCGCGGACGTATTTTGGCCCCGGAGTGGTTGCTGGACCTCGACAAGACGCCTCCTCGGCGCGCCCAACCTGAACCTATGAGCACACTGCAAGGACAACTCGTGGTTGACGAGCCGAAGCCGTCTACGGCTGCGCCCGCACCCGACTGGTCAAAGATGCTGTTGCCCGGATTGCTGCTGCTGTGTCTGCTCCTCGCGGGTACCTTGGAGTGCTGGTATGGGCGTACGGACAAAGGCGCGGTTTACGGATCGGACGCAGTTCAGTATCTCGACATGTCGAGAGCGCTCAGCGCAGGCGATTGGAAGCTGGCGATGAATCCGCTGTGGGGACTGGGCTATCCGCTGCTGCTGTCAGGTTTGCGGCCTGCGTTTAGCGCCGGGATGGCGGGAGATCTGCTGTCGGTGCGGGTGCTCAACGTGGCGATTTTTGCCGCAACCTGGCTGAGTTTCTGGTACCTGGTGCAGGGATTGAGTTCGAATGCGAAACCGGGATGGAACGGGCGGCAGAATCTGCTGTTCTTTACGTTGATCTGCGTCTTTGCAGCGACGCAGATCTGCATCGACCGGGTCTCGCGGGTTGGGCCGGATCAACTGGTGGCGTGCCTCTTCTTCTTGACTTGCGGATTGCTGGCCCGGATGGCGAGGAAGGGAAATTTCGGGCTGGCTGTGCTTTGCGGCCTGACACTGGGCTTTGGCTACGTGACCAAGCAGGCCTTTCTGCCGTTGGGGATCTTTGTTCTCCTCGAAATGTGTGTTTTGCAGCGGCGCAGAACGGTGCGGATCGGTCAGGTTGCGGCAAGCGCGGCGATCTTTGGCGCGATCGTGGTTCTCTATGCCTCGGGAATGTCGGTAGAGTTGGGGCGGCGAACGCTGGGGGAAGCAGGCTCGATCAATTACGCCTGGGACGTGAACCGGCTGGCGAAATGGGTTCACTGGGAGGGCGGCACGGAGACCGCGGAGCAGGCGTGGCCCAAGGCCAGCATCGCTCGATTTACCGGCTGGACAGCGCATCCGCCGGATTTCGGCAAGCCAATCCATCCGACGCAGATTTTAGGCTCCGATCCGACGATTTATGCCTTTGGCGAACCGTTCGCCGTCACTTATGCGCCTTACTACAATCCACCCTGGTTTTACGAGGGGTACCGGCATTTTGTAAACTGGCGCTATCAAGCGGTTTCGTTGGCGTATAACTTGGTGCAACTGGCGCAGATTGTTTTTGGGCACCCGATGTTTTACGCGGCGGCGCTTGCGATCCTGCTACTTTCGCTGGGACGCAAAGAAGCGTGGAAGTCTTGGTTCACGGAGCAATGGCCGGTCTGGTTCTTCGCAGCGGCGGCGACGGCATTGTTCTTGCCGGTGCATCTGGAAGGCCGGTATATCGCTCCGGCGCTGGCGGTGCTGGTTGCCGTTCCGCTGGTCGGATTGCTGATACGGGCGAGCGATCTATCGGCTGGCCGCCGCAATGCCCTCCTGGCGATCTCTCTGGTGGGCGCTTTGCTCGAAGCGGGAGTTTCGGAGCGATACAACCTTCGCCGGTTGATCGGGCGCGACAGGACCGACGAGGCAGCGGAGTGGCAGGCCGCGGGACTGCTGAAGCAGGCCGGGCTGGGCACGCATCCCCGCATCGGCGTCATCGGCTGGGAGCCGAATGTGCATTGCGACTGGGCCTACATGGCTGGGTTGCGGATCACAGGCGAAATTGCTACAGCCGAGGACTGGAAGCAATTCTGGGAGCTTTCGCCCCAGATGCAGCAACAGGTGCTGGAGCGTTTTCGCTTGACGGGCGCAAGTACCGTCGTGGTATGGAACAAGCCGGATTCTCGCGTAGCGCCCGGATGGGAGCGATTGGGAAACCTGCCCGTTTGGCTATACCGGCTCTGATGCCGGCGATAACCGGCGGCAATGCCTGACACCTTTCCCACAACTCTCGGACGTACTTTGAAAGCCGATGAGTTTATCCGGGGACCAACTTTACCCTAACCTGAATCACCGAGACCCTATTGTCATCAGAAAACACATCTACGACGGAACTCCCGGCGGAATCTGAACTCGAGTCTCTGCCAGCCGATCCACTTGTTATCGAAGACCACGCCCGCAAAGGTTTGGAGTCAACGGCTGTGCGTGCGACCTTCTGGGTCGTGACGGACTATGGCGCGTCCATGGCGCTGCGCATCGTCAACAGCATGGTGCTGACCCGGTTGCTGATACCGGAAGCCTTTGGCCTGATGACGCTGGTCTCGACGTTGATTTCAGGCATCGGTCTGCTCTCGGACATCGGCCTCAATTCGAGCATCATTCAACATCCCAAGGGCGACGACCCGGTTCTGTTGAACACGGCTTGGACCTTGCAGGTACTGCGCGGTGCGGGTATTTGCGTGGTGGCGCTGCTGTTGGCGTGGCCGCTGTCGCTCCTGTACCACGAGCCGCGGCTGCTGCTGCTGATGCCGGCCCTGGGCCTGAACATCGTCCTCAACGCTTTCAACAGCACCAACCTGCTGTCGATGTCGCGTCACATGGGCGTACGGCGCGTGTTTGTGCTGGATATTACGACGCAGCTCTTCGGGTTGCTGGTGACCGCAGCGTGCGCCTTCTACTATCGGTCGGTATGGGCGCTGGTTCTGGGTGCGATTCTGAGCACTGTTTACAAGCTGGTGCTGAGTCATCGCAACTCCATCATCCCCGGCATCCGCAACCATTTCTGCTGGGACAAGGAGAGCGTCCATAGCCTGGTGAGTTTCGGTAAATGGATTCTGCTGGCCACGGCTTTGTATTTCTTTGCATCGCAGGCAGACAGGCTGATTATGGGCCGGCTGATCAGCTTCAGCCTGCTGGGTATTTACGGGATTGCGTACTCGGTCTCCGACATTCCCCGCCAGATCATCAATGCTTTTTCCAATCGCGTGGGCTTTCCGTTCATCGCGAAGATGTCGCATCTGCCCATCCAGGAATTCCGCAAGGTGTTTTTGCAATATCGCTTCCGCACTCTGCTGGCCGGGGCGTTCATGCTCACGCTAATGGTGCATCTGGGCGGCTTCCTGGTCACCCGGATGTATGACAAGCGCTACCACGATGCTTCGTGGATGGTGCCGATTCTTGCGCTTGGCTTGTGGCATACGCTGATGTACGCCACTACCATGCCGGCACTGCTTTCGCTGGGCAAATCGCAGTATGGGGCGATGGGGAACTTTGCGTATTTTGTCGCGATTGTCCTGGCCATTCCTGCCGGCTTTATCTACGGCGGCATGCCCGGTGCGGTGATCGCAGTGGCGGCTGGAGATTTTCCGCTGTACGTTGTGCTGGTCTGCGGTGCGAGTCGTGAGGGAGTGTCGACCTGGCGGCAGGATATTCAGACTACGTTTGCTTTCGTTGCGATGGTCGCCGTCGGTTTTCTCATTCGCACCTCCGTCTTCGGCCTGCCACTCAATATTTTTTCTACTCACCGATAGCCTTTTGAACCGCTTTTTACGCAAATACCGATATGACCACAACACAGATAACCGAGAGCACCTTGGAGATCGAGCAGACGCCCGACGGTCGCACGGCGCTGGCCGTGAAGCCGCTGTGGCGGATCTTCGATGAAGTTGCTGCGAAGCATCCGGATCGCACCGCGGTGAGCTTTGGTGCCGAGCGCATCTCGTATCGCGAGCTTGACGCCCAGGCCAGCCGCCTGGCGCGCCAGTTGCGCGCTTTGGGAGTTGGGCCGGATGTGCTGGTGGGCGTGTTCATGGAGCGTTCCGCCCAGGCGATCGTCGCTCTGCTCGCGATTCTGAAGGCAGGCGGCGCGTATCTGCCGCTCGATCCGGCGTACCCGGCCGATCGCATCGCGATGATTGTGGATGACGCCAAGCCCGCTGTGCTGCTGACAGAAAGCGCTCTTGCGGCCAGGCTTCCGGCGCAGACGGCAAGGGCGATTTGCCTTGACCTGAATCAAGACTTCGCTGACGGCGATTTAGCGGCTGAGGCGGTTGCGCAAGCTTCTGGGCCTGCGGACATGGCCTACGTCATCTACACTTCCGGTTCTACAGGGAAGCCGAAGGGCGTGATGGTGACTCACGCCAACGTGAGCCGTTTGCTGACGGCGACACAGGATTGGTTCCACTTCGACGAGCATGATGTCTGGACGCTTTTTCATTCGCTGGCCTTTGACTTTTCCGTATGGGAGATCTGGGGTTGCCTGCTTCGTGGCGGACGGCTGGTAGTAGTACCGTTTGCCGTGTCACGTTCGCCCGAGGACTTTCACGATCTATTGGTGCGGGAACAGGTGACAGTGCTAAACCAGACGCCTTCGGCGTTTTACCAGCTGATGCAGGTCGATGAGACGCGGCCGGCAACGGATCTGGCCCTGCGCGTGGTTGTCTTCGGCGGGGAAGCGCTGAATTTCAGTGCGCTGCGGTCTTGGTTCGCGAGACACGGCGACCTTCAGCCCAGGCTGATCAACATGTACGGCATCACGGAAACCACGGTCCATGTGACTTACCGGGAGGTTACGGCGTCCGATGCAGCCGGAGGCGAGCGCAGCCTGATCGGTGTTCCCATTCCGGATCTGCAGGTCTACCTGCTGGATGAGAATCGGCAACCCGTTGCCGTGGATCAAGTGGGCGAGATTTATGTGGGCGGCGCAGGTGTGGCGCGCGGCTATCTGAAACGGCCCGAGTTGAACGCCGAGCGCTTTCTGGCCGACCCTTTTTCATCCGTTGCGGGGGCGCGGATGTATAAGTCGGGTGACCTGGCGCGGCGCGTGGCCGATGGGGAAGTCGAGTACCTGGGACGCGGCGACGCGCAGGTAAAGATTCAGGGTTTTCGCATTGAACTGGGAGAAGTGGAAGCCGCGGTCGTGAGCCATCCCGGCGTGCGCGAAGCCCGCGTGATCGCCCATACCGATGCGACCGGAAACAAGCGCCTGGTGGCCTACTTCGTGCCCCAGGCAGGGGCCAATCCCAGCGCAAGAGAACTCAGTGAATTTCTTAGCGGCAGTCTGCCTCCGTGGATGCTGCCTTCGGTCTATCTGCCCATCGCCGTCTTTCCTCTCACGCCCAACGGCAAAGTGGATTATGCGGCGCTGCCGGCTCCCACGGTTGGTTCGGTGAAAGCCGAGACCAACGCGAAGGCCACCGATCTCGAAGCGGAAGTCGCCGGCGTGTGGAAGGCAGTTCTGGGCGCGGCGCACGTGGGCCTGGACGACAATTTCTTCGATATTGGCGGCACTTCCCTGCTGTTGGTGGCAGTGCATACCAAATTGCAAAATCTGCTTACCCGAAAGATTTCGATCGCCGATCTTTTTGGGTATACCACCGTGCGTAGCCTTTCAGCGAAACTGGGTCAAGTACCGGAAGCCGGCTTGGGGCAGGCGCAAACGGCCCAGGTGCAGACCCAAGCACAAAAACAGAAGGCGGCGTTTGCACGCGCCCGCGCAATGAACAAGGCAGCGCAGTAAGCAATTCTGAAGGCATTCCCCCATGGCAGAGATCGAAAACGAAAATCCGCTGGAAGGCATCGCGATTATCGGGATGGCAGGGAAGTTTCCCGGCGCTCCCGATCTCGATACCTTCTGGGCCAATATTGTGGCTGGCAAAGACACGATTAAGCACTTCTCCCGCGAGGAGCTGGAGGCGCGCGACCGCGCTTCGCTCGAATTTGGGCCGGACTACGTCGCTGCCCATGGGGTTCTTGAAGACGCGGAGCTTTTCGATGCGGGATTCTTTGGCATTTCCCCGCGCGACGCGGATTATCTGGATCCCCAGCACCGGCTGTTTCTTGAGTCATGCTGGAATGCGCTCGAAGATGGCGGCTACGATCCGGCGCGCTTTGCCGGACAGATTGGCGTCTTTGGCGGATGCAGCCTGAACACCTACCTGCTGGCCAATCTCGCGGCCAATCGCGAAGCTCTCGATGAGTTGACCGGCAGTTACCAGGTAGGCGAATTTCAGACGCTGCTGGGCAACGACAAGGACTTTCTCTGCACCCGCGCCGCGTACAAGCTCAACCTGCGTGGACCATGCCTCACCGTGCAGGCGGCGTGCGCCACATCGCTGGTGGCCATTGCCCAGGCATGCCAGAGTCTGCTGACCTACCAGGCCGACATGGCGCTTGCTGGCGGGGTCTCGGTCACCTATCCGCAGCACCGCGGATACACGTTTCAGGAAGGCAGCATGGGCTCGAAGGACGGGCGCTGCCGTCCCTTTGACGCCGAGGCGACGGGCACTGTCTTCGGTCATGGCGTCGGCGTGGTGCTGTTGAAGCGCCTGGAAGATGCCGTCAACGACGGCGACCGGATCGACGCCGTAATTCGCGGCTTTGCTGTGAACAACGACGGTGCTGCCAAGGTCGGCTATATGGCTCCCGGCGTGGATGGCCAGGCAGCGGTGATTGCCGCGGCGCAGGCCATGGCCGGTGTGAGCGCGGACGAAATCACGTATATCGAGGCGCACGGCACAGCCACTCCACTGGGCGATCCAGTGGAGATTGCCGGACTGACGAAAGCCTTTCGCGGTACCACGGAGCGCAACGGATTCTGCGCGCTGGGCAGCGTCAAGGCGAACATCGGCCATCTGGATGCGGCTGCCGGAGTGAGCGGACTAATCAAGGCGGTGCTGGCGATACGCCATAAGACGATTCCGCCCGTCGCAAATTTTCAAACTCCCAATCCGCGCATCGACTTTGAGGCCACACCGTTTTATGTGAGCCGCGAAGCTTCGCCTTGGGAGCCGCAGGGCGCTCGCATCGCAGGCATCAGCGCCTTTGGCGTGGGCGGCGTGAATGCCCATCTGGTGCTCGAAGAGGCTCCCCGCGCATCATCGAAGCCAGGGCACCGGCAAGCCGAGCTGCTCAATGTTTCCGCGCGCTCAGAAGGTGCGCTCAACGCGGCGCTGAGCAACCTCGGCAAGCATCTCGAAGCCAATCCGGAGTTGAATCTCGCAGATGTTGCGTACACGCTGCAGGCTGGCCGCCACGTGTTTGAACATCGTGCCACGCTTGCGTGCTCCAGTATTGGCGAAGCTGCCCGTCTGTTGAAAGAGACAGGCAATCGCGCGATTCATAAGTGCAAAGCCGCAGCGACGCGGCCGCAGCCGTTTTTTCTCTTTACCGGCCAGGGTGCGCAGTTCCCAGGAATGGGCCACGCACTCTACGAGTCGGAGCCGGTCTATCGGAAGCAGATCGACGAATGCGCGGAGATCCTTCTGCCCTTGCTCGGACTCGATCTGCGCGCGTTACTGTTTCCGGTGGATGGCGATGCTGATTCCGCGGCAGAAGCTTTGAATGAAACGCGTCTGGCTCAGCCGGCACTATTTGTGACCGAGGTAGCCATGGCCGCGCAGTGGATGGAATGGGGCATTGCTCCCAAAGCAATGACCGGCCATAGCCTGGGTGAGTTTGTGGCTGCCGTCGTGGCTGGAGTCATGAGCCGCGAGGATGGTCTGCGGCTGGTAGCCGTGCGCGGCAGGCTGATGCAGCAGATGGAGCGCGGCGCGATGCTCTCGGTTCGGCTCAGCGAAGAGCGCATTTCGGCGCTGATCCAGGACGATGCGCAGCTTTCGATTGCGGCTATCAACAGCCCGGCGCTGTGCGTGGTTTCAGGGCCGATCGCGAACATTGAAGCTCTCGAAAAGCGCCTCGAAGCCGAGTCGATCGTCTGCCGGCGTCTGCGCACCTCGCATGCCTTCCATTCGCCGATGATGGAACCGATGCTCGATGCCTTTGAGGCGGAAGTGCGCAGGACGAAACTTAATCCTCCTTCGATCCCGTATGTCTCCGGCGTAACCGGCACGTGGGTCACAGTAGAGGAAGCAACCGATCCTCTCTATTGGCGCGCGCATTGCAGCAGACCCGTACGCTTCGCGGATGCTGTCTCAACACTTCTGCATAGCCCAAGTCCGGCACTGCTGGAAGTCGGCCCAGGCCAGACGCTGACCACGCTTGCACATCAGCAGCGCGGCAACCGCGCCATACCGATCATCGCCTCCATGCCCGAACGCGATGGCGCCGACCTTGCATCCGGCAGCATGATGGACGCGCTTGGGCGTCTCTGGGCTGCCGGTGTCGAGCCGGAGTGGAACTCGCTGTGGAAGGACGAATCGCGCCAGCGCGTCTCGCTTCCGACCTATCCTTTTGAACGCAAGAAGCACTGGATCGAACCACCCGCGCGGCAGACGGCCACTGCGATTCCTCCTGTTGTAAATGCTTCGACGCAATCATCTATCAACCAATCTTCCCCGGCCGTTGTGCCGGTCCAGGAACCCTCAATCGAGAGAGAAGCAGCCATGTCCAACGATACAAATGGCAGTACTGCGGAACGACGGATTCGCCTCCAGCCCATTGTGGCGAATCTGTTTGAAGAGCTGAGCGGGATTGCCACCGGCCCCGAAACATTCGATACGTCTTTCCTTGAGCTTGGATTCGATTCGCTCTTCCTGACGCAGGTGACGCAATCCCTGCAGCGCAAGTTCGGCATGAAGGTGACCTTCCGCCAGATCGTGGAACAATTCTCGACCATCACCTCGCTGGCCGAGCGGCTGGACGCGATCCTGCCCGCCGACGCCTTCCCGGCCGAGGCTCCGCAGCCAGTTGCTGCCGCACCTGTCGCGGTTGCAAGCTCCGCATCCTCGGTTTCCGCTACTGTATCCTCCGGCCCTGCCGGATCGCCGCTCGAAGAACTGATGCGCGCACAGATGCAGGCCATGTCGCAGCTCTTTGAGCAGCAGCTTGCGGCAGTGCGCGGTGTTGCTTCGCAGCCAATTCAAGCAAAGGTTTCCGCTCCGGCTCCGGTCGCGGCAAAAGCAGTTATTCCAGCGCGCACCTCCGCGGTCGTCGCGGCCAAAGCCGATGGGCCGTTCAAGCCGGTGCAAGCTGGCTCGAAGGACGGCCTGACCGAAGAGCAGCGCGACCACATCCACGCTCTCATCGCCAAGTACACAAAGAAGACACCGAAATCCAAGGCAAACACGCAGAAGTATCGCCAGCATCTGGCCGATCCGCGCGCTGTTGCCGGCTTCCGGTCAATCTGGAAAGAGATGGTTTATCCGCTGGTTACCGACCGCTCCAAAGGCTCGAAAATCTGGGACCTGGACGGCAACGAGTACATCGACATCGTCAACGGATTTGGCGCGATCATGTTTGGTCATGGCCCCGAGTTTGTAACCGAGGCCGTGCGCAATCAGATCGACCTCGGCGTGGAGATTGGACCGCAGTGCGCGCTGGCCGGGGAAGTCGCGGCCATGATCTGCGAGCTGACCGGCATGGAACGCGCGGCCTTCTGCAACACCGGCTCGGAAGCGGTAATGGCGGCGATTCGCGTGGCCAGAACAGTAACTGCGCGGGACAAGATCGTCTACTTCATCGGCGACTACCACGGTACCTTCGACGAAGTACTGCTGCGCGCCGCCCCCCACGGAGCAGCGCCGATAGCGCCGGGCATTCTTGCCGGAAACGCGGGCAACACCGTGGTGCTCGAATACGGCTCAGACGCGTCGCTTGAATACATCCGCGACAACGCCAGCGAGATCGCCGCAGTGATGGTAGAGCCGATCCAAAGCCGCCATCCCGACGTTCAGCCGCGCGCCTTCCTCAAAGAACTGCGCAACATCACCGAACAGGCCGGTACGGCGCTCATCTTCGACGAAGTCGTTACCGGTTTCCGCGTTGCCCTGGGCGGCGCGCAGGAGTATTACGGCATTCGAGCCGATCTCGCGACCTACGGCAAAGTCATTGGCGGCGGATACCCGATTGGCGTGGTTGCAGGCAAAGCTGAGTATCTGGACGCGCTGGACGGCGGCGCATGGCAGTATGGCGACGACTCCGCGCCCGAAGTCGGCATGACCTTCTTCGCTGGAACCTTTGTGCGCCACCCACTTGCCATGGCTGCTGCTAAAGCAGTGCTGACCTATCTCAAGACGCAAGGTCCGGAACTTCAGGAATCGCTGGCGCGTAAAGTAGCGAAGGCCGCGGCTGAAGTGCAGGCAGCCTTCCGCGAAGCCGGGGTCGGCGCGTCGGTCCATCCCTGCGGAGCGTGGTTCATGCTCCATCTGCCGGCGGAGGCTCGCTTCGGCAGCCTGCTCTACTACCACATGCGTGAAAAGGGCGTGCATGTGCTGGAAAGTTATCCCTGCTTCTTCACCACCTCGCACTCGGACGAAGATTTCGATCGCGTGGTACGCACCTTCCGCGAGGCTATCCAGGAGCTGCGCCAGGGCGGTATGTGGCCTGTTGCCGTTGCCCCGCAACCAGCGTTGACCGTGGCTTCCGCGCCGGATGAGTACCACCCCGAAGCCTTGCGCGAACAGCAGTCTTCTGTGCCGCTGACCGAATCGCAGCGCGAAATCTGGCTGGCTGCCGCACTCAGCGATGACGCGAACTGCGCCTTCAACGAGTCGCTGACCTTGCGCCTGTTTGGAGCAGCGAGCGAAGACGATCTCCGAAGCGCGCTCGAAACCGCGATAGCGCGCCACGATGCGCTGCGTTCGACGATCGATCGCGATAAAGAATGCCTGCGCATTGCTAGTGAATTTTCGATCCAGATTCCGTATGTTGACCTGAGCGCACTTTCGAAAGAAGCAAGCTCGGCGCTGATCGAGTCGAGCATAACTGAAGAGGGCCGCAAGCCCTTCGATCTTTCGCTTGGCCCGCTGCTACGCGCCACCATCTTCCGCACCGCTGCGGACGAAGTGGCACTCCTCTTAATCGGGCATCACCTCGTCCTTGACGGCTGGTCGGCCAATCAGCTTCTCGAAGACATGGGCCGGATTTACTCTGCTGCGAAAACCAAATCGAAGCCAGTTCTTGCCCCTCTCATGCCCTTCAGCAGCTATGCTCTGAAGGAACAGAAAGAGTCGCAGGCAGGAAGCTTCGCGGAGAACGAACAATATTGGGTGGAGTTGTTTGCCGGACGCGCGCCAGTGCTGGATCTGCCCACCGATCGGCCTCGTCCAGCGATGAAGACCTACAACGGCGCGACTCTGCACATCGATCTTGACAAGGTGCTTTCGGCAGAAATCAAGAAAGCGAGCTCACGTCTCGGATGCTCTCTGTTCGTCACGCTGCTCTCAGGCTTCCAACTGTTGTTGCACCGGCTAACGCGCCAGTCGGAAGTCGTCGTCGGCATCTCGGCTGCGGGCCAGTCGCTCTTCGAAGAAGTCAGTCTGGTTGGCCACTGCGTCCACTTTCTGCCGATGCTGAGCGAAATGTCGACACCGGAATCAGCCAAGGAGCATCTCTCGGCCACTCGCACACGGCTGCTCGACGCATACGACCATCAGGAGTTCACCTACGGAACGCTGCTGCGCAAGCTGCCGATCGCCCGCGATGCGAGCCGCCTGCCGCTGATCGAGGTTCAGTTCAACCTTGAAAAGCTGGGCGCCAATGTCCAGTTCGACGGGCTTCGGACCGAGATGCAGTCGAATCCCAAGGCGTTTGTCAACACCGATCTCTTTCTGAATGTGATCGAGACACCGGAATCGCTGATTCTGAACTGCGACTACAACACCGATCTGATCGACCGGAGTACCCTGGAGCGCTGGATGGTCTCCTACGCGACGATTCTCAAGGGCATTGCCGAGGATGCGACGCGGGATGTACGCGAACTGGAGATCCTCGATGCAGCTCAACGGAAATTGGTCGTCGAAGATTGGAATCAGACGGCGGTCGACTTTGGCGCCTTTGAGCCGATCCATCGGATGTTTGAGCGGCAGGCTGCTCAGTCTCCCACCAAGGTGGCTGCAGTATGCGAGAACATCTCATGGACCTATCAGCAGCTCAACGAATACAGCAACAAGATGGCGCGGCATCTGCGCCGCAACGGAATTCAGAGCGGCTCGCTGGTGGGCGTTTGTGTCCAAAGGTCGCTGCCGATGCTGGGCGCGGTGCTGGGCGTGTTGAAGGCCGGTGCCGCCTATCTGCCGCTCGATCCCTGGCACCCAACCGATCGGCTGGAACTGGTGCTCGAAGACGCCAAGGCGTCGCTGCTGCTGACCGATGAAAATCTGGCCGCGCGGCTGCGCACCGACGCACGAGTCGTTTGCCTGGACAGCGAAGAGAACCTTTGGGCGCGGGAAAGCGGCGCTGATCTGGACGGAGTTTGTACGCCCGAGACGCTGGCTTACGTGATCTACACCTCCGGCTCCACGGGGCGCCCTAAGGGTGTGGCCATCGAACACTCAGCGCTAACCAACCTGTTGCGCAGCATGGAGCGCGAGCCGGGGTTGAAGTCGACTGACATTTTGGTCTCGGTGACCACGCTCTCCTTCGATATCGCTGCGCTGGAGCTGTTCCTACCGCTGATGGCGGGAGCGAAGCTGGTGATTGCGACGCGGGAACAAGTCATCGACGGTTTCCGGTTGCGCCATCTAATCGAAGATTCACAGGCGACGGTGTTGCAGGCGACGCCGGTCGGCTGGCGTGTGCTGCTCGAAGCAGGCTGGCGCGGTCAACCGCAGCTCAAGGTGCTGTGCGGTGGCGAGGCCCTGCCGCGCGATCTCGCCGATTCGCTGCTCGAATGCAATAGCGAAGTATGGAATGTCTACGGACCGACAGAGACCACCATCTGGTCCTCGGCCACGCGGCTTCAAAAGCAGACCGGTCCGGTCTCTATCGGACCGCCCATCGCCAACACACAGTTCTATGTGCTCGACGAACTACGCCGCCCGGTACCGATCGGAGTGACGGGACAGTTGTACATTGGCGGAGATGGACTGGCGCGCGGATACTGGCACCGGGCGGAACTGACCGCTGAGAAGTTTGTAGCGAATCCATTCGGTGCAGGACGCATTTACGATACTGGCGATCTGGCGCGCTGGCTACCGGACGGTCACATCGAAATCCTCGGCCGATCCGATTTCCAGGTCAAAGTCCGCGGCTTTCGCATTGAGCTGAGTGAGATCGAGAGCGTTCTTGCCACCCATCCGGCGGTGCGCGATGCCGTTGCGTCCGCGGTTGAAGCAGGCCCCGGAGACAAGCGGCTGGTGGCCTGGGTCGATTCGACTCTCGCGACTCCTCCGGCCGATTTGCACGTGCAGTTGCGATCTTTGCTCGCCGCCAAGCTGCCGGAGTATATGATTCCCTCTGTCATTGCCGTGCTTCCCGCGCTGCCTCGTACGGCCAATGGCAAGATTGATCGCAAGTCTTTGCCTGCGCCGGCATTTGCCGCCGTGGCACACGAGCGAGTCTTTACTCCCGCAGAAACACCGCAGCAAACAAAGCTGGCGGAAATTTGGGCCGATGTTCTTAAACTGGAGAGCGTATCCATTACCGACAGCATTTTTGAACTGGGGGCCGATTCGCTGTTGATCTTCCGAATCTCCGCTCGCGCCAACCGGGAAGGACTCCCGATTCAACCGGCGCAAATTTTCCAGCATCGCACCATCGCCAATCTTTCCAGCATTCTGGGCAACGCGAAGAACTCAGGCGCAGAGTCGATAACCACCGGACCGGCAATTCCAAAAGCATCAAGGGATCAATTCCGGAGACGGAACGCCTGATGGAGACCGCACAGCAAAAGACGAATACTTCGGCCGAGGCGCAGAAGGCGCAGAGCACCGCTCTTGGAGACCAGGAGGTGTTCGTGATGCCGGCTACGCCCAGCCAGGTGCGATTCTGGTGGCTGCACCAGACGCGCCCCGGGAACCATGCCCTGAACATGCCCCTGGCCTGGACCTGCAAAGGCAACGTCGATCAGGATCTGGCGAGTACGGCGCTGGCCGAATTGCTGCGTCGACACGAATCTTTGCGGACGACGTTTGAGGTGGTGAACGGAAAGCTCTCTCAGGTGATCCACCCACCTCAGAAGGTTCCTCTACCGGTGGAAGACCTGCGGAACCTGGTCGAAGAGGAGCGTCGACGGCAGCGGGATGCGATCATCCAGCGGGAAGCCCGCATCGTGATGGACATGGAGAAGGGCCCACTGTTCTACGCCCGGATGGTCCGCATGGGCGCCGCGGAGAGCATTCTCCTGATTACGATCCATCACGCGATATGCGATGGCTGGTCGAACGGAGTGGTGCTTCGCGATTTTGCGTCGATTTACGACGGACTGGCGCGAAATGTGATTCCTGAACTTCCGGATCTGTCGATCCAGTTTGGCGATTACGCAGTGTGGCTCGATCAATGGCGGAGCGGCCCGGAGCAGGCCAGTTCGCTGGAATTCTGGCGCTCCACTCTGGGCGGGAGTTTTGCTCCGTTTCAAATTCAGCACGATCTCGCCGGGCGCAACGTTGAAGATCAGGGCGAAATCGAGACCCTTCTCCTGCCCCCGGAATATGTGCAGCTGGCGCGCGATTTCTGCGCGGCGCAAGGCGTCACGATGTATATGCTGCTCTTGAGCGTGTACGCGGCGACGCTCCACCGGCTCACCGGATACGGTGACATTCTGATCGGAACACCGTGCGCCAATCGCAGAACTGGAACCGAAGACCTCATTGGTCCCTTCTCCAATCCTCAGGTCATTCGGATGCGGATGGAGGCCCAGGACACACTGGGCGCTCTGGTCGAACGGGTCCGTACCTGGACCATGGGGGCGCTGGCCCATCAGGATTTGCCCTTTGAAGATCTGAACGAGGACGACTTTTTCTCGCTCGCACAGAATCAGATTCACCTGAAGGTCTATTTCATCTATCAACGCGCATTTATGCAGGCTCAGAGCACTCCTTCGCTGGAAATCGTTCCCCTGCGTTCGGTCAGTCCGGGGACCATGTTCGATCTGACCTTGAGCATCGTCGAACGCTCAGAAGGTCCACGCCTGCAGTTGGAGTACAACCCGGGATTCTTCCGGGTCACCACCATCCAGCGGATCCTCAGACTGTACTTTCGCGTGCTCGAAACCACGCTTTCCAATCCGGGCTTCCCTGTTGCCGAAGGCCTGGAACAGACGGACATGGGTCGCCAGCCGATCCAGATTCTGAAGGAGTCGGTTGAGGGAATAAAAGCGCCTGAAATCTCAGGTCAAAACGCCGGCGATGCTTCGATTGAGGCTGATCAGGCCGATAGCAAAACAATCCGGGAACATGTAACTCCGCGGGACGCCCTTGAACTGCAGATTGCCGGGATTTGGGAAACTGCGATGGGGCTCAAGAAACTGAGCATCCGTGACAATTTCTTCGACCTCGGCGGCCGTTCCCTGGCGGCAATGCGCATTATCTGCCAGGTCAACCGAATCTATTCCGTCGATTTCGGCCTGGCTACTCTGTTTTCCGGCAATACCATCGAGCGGCTTGCTGAGCTGGTGCGCAAGCGCCTCTCGGCCAATACAAGTTCGGCCATCGTGGCGATGCAGCCGCGTGGTTCGGCCGCGCCGCTTTTCATCATCCACGGAGCCGGCGGCAACATCATCCGCTTTTACCAACTCGCCATGATGATCGGCACCGATCATCCCATCTACGGAATTCAGGCGCAGTCGCTTCTTCCGGGACAGCCGGCGTTGCTTCGGCTTGAGGATCAGGCGGCGTATTATCTCTCTGAAATCCGCAAGATCCAGCCCAAGGGGCCCTATTTTTTCCTGGGATATTCCTTCGGCGGTACGACGGCGCTTGAAATCGCGCACCAGTTGCGCGATCTGGGCGAGCAGGTTGAACTGCTGGGCATGCTGGATAGCCGCCAACGCGAATACATGAATGTGATCCTGAGCAAGGACTCGGTCCGGACTCGAATGGACCGGCGGATGGCGCGTTTCTTTAACAATCTTTCTCCCCTTTCCTTTTCTGAAAAAGTGGAATACATGCGCGGAAAGCTCTTCACCCGCACCCTGCGCCGCTTTTACTCGCTCGCGGTCAGGTTCGGCTTCCGCACTGTCCCATCTTTTCTCAAGAGCACCGAAGACATTTCCTGGGTCGCGGCGATGAACTACACGCCCAAGCCTTGGCCTGGACAATTGACACTGTTTCGCGCCTCGGTGCAGCCCGATCCCCGCCTGCCATGGGATCTGGGATGGACCCCATTGGCGTTGGGTGGCGTGCAGGTGTATGAGTTGCCAGGCGACCACGACCTGGTCTTCCGCGAAGATAACACGCGCGTGCTGGCCGAGAAGCTCCAGTTGCGTCTGGGGCAGTCCGACGCAGCCGAAGTGCGAGCGTACGACCCGGCGTATTCCGAAAAATAACCTGAAAGCGGCCCTATGTCCAATCCTCGCCACGTGTATATGGTTCTCTCGCCGCGTTCCCTGAGCTATGCCCGGGACGCGCTGGAGAGCCTCTTCCGCAACTCGATCGACGCCATGCACTTGCGCCTGATCACGGACTCCGAGCAGGATAAGGAAGAGTTGTCGGCGGCTGCGGCAACGCTCGACGCCGGCGCGCACACGTGGTCCGTCTACTCCGAAGACGACCTCGCCGAGCGCGAAGAAGTTATCTTTGGCGGGTACGACCATTTGCGCGATTTCCGCCGCGGTCACCCTTGCTGGCGCAAGATTTCCGACCCCCTGCTTCTGAGCGATCCGGGCGAGGAGATGGTGCTGCTGGACCCGGATCTCTACTTTCCCAACCGCTTCAAATTCGAGCAGACGCCGCAAAATGGGCTCCTCCTGATGTATCAATTGCCCAACTGCCTCTATCCTCCACAAGTGGTGAATACAGCCATCGAAGGCGGCATCCGTCTGGCGCATCATGTGGATATTGGCGTGGGCCACTGGCGGGCTACCGCCGATCTCGACTGGCTGAACTGGCTGATCGGCCGGCTGGGAGGCAAGCAGTTGCCCCGGCTCATGCACATCGAAGCGATCGTCTGGGCGGCGCTGGCTATGCGTGTCGGCGGAGGGCATCTCGATCCCGTCTATTGGAAATGCTGGCGCCGCTCTCCCGCAAAGCGTGTCATGACCAAGCTCGGAGTGAGCGGTCAGAGGATTCTCAAATCAGAACCCTGGACCGGAATCAAGTGTTTTCATGCCGGCGGCGAGGCCAAGAACTGGCTGCACGCCGCGCGCCTTGCTGGGATGCTGGATGGCGGGACCGAACAGACAACTCCCGGCCGGGTGATTCCGTTCGTAGAACTCACCCCCGCAAACTATGCGCGGGAACTAGCCTTCAAACGAGTGCTGCAGGCGCTCGGGTACTACCAAATCTTTCGCGCTGTCTGAGCCTATATGCGGATATGTATCGTCGCCGAACACGCCTCGGCAAAATTTGGCGGAGAGGCGATTCTTCCAGTTCACTACTTTCGCCTGTTACGATCCCTCCGGATCGAAACCTGGCTGGTGGTGCATGCCCGGACCCGCGGCGAGTTGTCCGAATTGTTTCCGCAGGAAGCGGATCGGATCCTGTACATTCCCGACCTCTGGATTCACAAGGTGCTGTTTCGTCTCAGCACCTATCTGCCCCGGCGGATATCCGAAGCGACGCTGGGTCTGGCCAACCAGATCATCACGCAATTCTGTCAGCGTTCCCTGGTGCGCAAGCTCATCGCGGAACAGCACATCGACGTGGTGCATCAACCGATTCCCGTCGCGCCGCGCTTTCCCTCCATGCTCTTCGGATTGGGAGTCCCGGTGGTGATCGGCCCCTTGAACGGCGGTATGGACTACCCGAGAGCCTTTCGCCGCAACGAGTCCTTGTTCAGCCGCGCGGCAATCGCTTTTGCCCGCCAATTCGTCAACCTCGCCAACTCGCTGATGCCGGGCAAGAAGTTCGCGGACGTGGTCCTGGTGGCCAACGAGCGAACGCGCAAAGCGCTCCCCTCGGGCCTGCATGGCAAAGTGATTGAGTTGGTGGAGAATGGCATCGATTTGGCCATTTGGCACGATCCAGCTAGTCAAGATTCCATCCCTTCAGAGGTTCGCTCCGAGGGTCTGCCGCCGCGCTTTGTTTTTATTGGGCGGCTTGTGGATTGGAAGGCTCTGGATATCGTCCTCCGTGCGCTGGAACGTGTCCCGACCGCGGAACTCGAAGTCATCGGAGATGGATCGATGGCGACCGCCTGGAAATCCCTGGCGAGCGAACTTGGAATTCGGGATCGCGTTCATTTTTCCGGCTGGCTCTCCCAACCGGAGTGCGCTCTTCGCTTGCAGGCCTGCGTTGCGCTGGTTCTGCCCAGCCTCTACGAATGCGGCGGAGCGGTGGTGCTGGAGGCCATGGCCATGGGCAAGCCGGTGATCGCCACCAATTGGGGCGGACCGGCCGATTATCTGAACGCATCCTGCGGCATGCTGATTGAACCGGAAAGCTATGCCGGATTGGTGGATGGTTTTGCTGGCGCTATGCAAAGGCTCATCGGTTCTCCCGAACTGTCTGAAGCGATGGGTGTATCCGGACGTCAGCGCGCGCTCCAGGATTTCGACTGGCGGCGCAAGATCGATCTGATGCTTCACATTTATCGCTCCGTCATCGAGAAGTCGCAGGTTTCTTTGCAATCCAGTGCGGATCGAGTTGCCCCCGGAGCCGTCCAGTAGGAACGCTCCATTGATTTTCGCTGGAAACAACGCCCAAACATCCCTTCAAGGAAAGTGAGTTTTCCATGAAAGAACTACTAAGTCCGGAGTATCTTCAGAAGCTTGAGAACCTCTCCAAGGAAAAGGCAGAGGAGTACGCCAACGCCAAGCCGTTTCCGCATATTTACTTCGATAACTTTCTTCCCATCGAAGCGGCGGAAGCAGCATTGGCTGCGTTTCCCGAGCCCAAGCAACTGGCCTGGAGCGAGTTCAGCACAGCCACCGAGCGGAAGCTGGCCTTCGATGATGTCGAGAAGCTGCCCGCGCCCGTGCGCGATGTGCTCTATTTTCTGAACAGCCGGCCCATGCTCAAGTTTCTCGAAGTGCTGACCGGAATTAAGAATGTCATTTCCGATCCGTATTTCGTAGGCGGAGGGTTGCATCAGATCAAGCGGGGCGGAAATCTCGAAGTGCACGCCGACTTCAACTTCCACACCCAGCTCAAGCTCGACCGCCGCATCAACGTGCTGGTCTACATGAACAAGGACTGGAAAGAAGAGTATGGCGGACATTTCGAATTATGGAACAAGGAGATGACGCACGCGGATCAAAAGATCCTTCCTCTCTTCAATCGCTGCGCTATCTTCAGCACCACCAGCACCTCGTATCACGGCCATCCGACGCCACTCAATTGCCCGCCGGAGCGGACCCGCAAATCGATTGCTACGTACTACTACTCCAACGGTCGCCCCGAAGAAGAAGTCGGCGACGTGCACTCCACGCTCTTCATGGAACGGCCCGGAACGAAGCGGCCATTTCAGGATGCGGCCAAGAAGGTTTTTCACGCGATTACGCCTCCAATTGTCGTAGACACCATCAAGAAGGTGCGCAACTAATGCAGTGTGGCCGTGCTCGTAACACAGGCAGGACAGGAAAGATCCGATGAGCGAACCATTGATCCGCGTCGGCGTGGATGCGTCTCCGCTGGGACCGGGCCGAACGGGAGTGGGGAACTACGTCGCGACGCTGCTGACCTCCATGTGCGAACAGCATCCGGAGGTTGAGTTTACGCTCTACGGCAACACCTCGGTGGTTTTTCCGGCAATGCCGAATGTGGTAGTCCGCTCAGCTCCCTCTCGATGGCGCGGGCCGCTCTGGCATACGTTCGAACTTGGAAGGCTGTTGGCCAAGAGCAATGTGCAGGCATTCTGGGGTTCCAACGGCTACCTTCCCCCGTATCGCATTCGCGGAGTCGCCACGGTAGTTACCGTGCACGATCTCGCGGAGATCTTTGTTCCTGAAACGCAGTCGCGATTTGTGCGGTTGGGAAGGCGCGTATTGCAGCCCCGCGCGGTGCGTGTGGCCAACCGTGTCATTGCAGTCTCCGGCGCAACCGCCGCGGACATTCAATCTGTCTATGGCCACGGTACAAATGAAGTCATTCACCCGCTGCTCTCACCACGTTTTCGTCCCGTAATCAAAGCCGATTCCGTTGCGATCCTCGCTAAATACGATCTCCCGGAGCGCTTCCTTTTGACCGTCGGGACGCTCGAGCCAAGAAAGAACCTGGCAACCCTCATCACGGCGTACATCGATCGCAGAAAGAACGGCGCCGACCTGCCATTGCTTGTTCTGGCTGGCGGCAAAGGCTGGCGCGACGGCGCAATCCAGACCATGGTGACCAACGCCGAGCAGAGCGGCTGGGTACGCCGCCTGGGCTTTGTGCCCAGTGACGATCTGCCTGCTCTCTACGCCTCGTGTGAAGTGTTTCTGATGCCATCGATCTATGAGGGCTTCGGCATGCCTCTTGTGGAAGCGCAGCTTTGCGGCGCTCCGGTCGTGCATGGATCGCACGCCTCGATGGTCGAGGCCGCTGGCGGCATCGGCGTCTCAGTGGGTCCTTCCGAAGCGGACCTCAAAGCCATGCTTGATCAACTTGCAGCCGGCCGCTGCGCCCTTGCCTGCCGCCTACCCGGATCGATCGTCAATGATCCTGCGTTATCAGCCAGGAAGCTATGGCAACAGCTTTCCGATGCAGCTTCTGAGGTCGCCGCGCGTTAGCGGATCGCGCGTCTCATCAGCGTGGGGTCGCCTTCGCCAATAACAGGTCAACCAGGTCGCCAACCGTCTTGAGCTTTTGCAGTTCAGCCAGGCCGAACTTGACTTTGAATTTACGTTGCACCATCTCGATAATTTCGATGTGAGCAAGCGAATCCCAATTCGGCGTGTTCTGCGCATCCGATTCGCGGGTCAGTTCGATGTCCGGCTCGTTCAGCGCCTCTTCGAAAATCGGTTGCAGGCCAGCGAGTACGGATTCTGCGTTCAAGTCAGGCATTCGTCTGCTCCATAAGCTTGATGTGCTTGTTCTGCTTCGTGTAACTACGTAAATCGAGCGTCCAGGCAATAGCTCCCGCTTCCATCATTGCAGAGTCGGCCTGTCCCGCACCCTCCTGCTCTGGTTGCCACGGCACAAAGCCCAGGCTGGGATAAAAATCGGCGACCATCCCATTCTTTTTGGTGGGGAGGTAATAGCCATAGAGCTTTGTGATTCCACGCTCGATAGCATGCGATGCCACTTCGTCGAGCATGGCAAACTCCATCCCCCGCTTGAGCACACGGCAGCTCATCAGCCATAGATTCATGTGAAGCTCGTCGCGCCGCCGCTGACCCACTACGACCGAGATGAGGCCATTGTCGCCGAAGCGGTCGCTAAGCCGGCCATAGATGCCGATGTAGTCAGGATTGTTGGTCAGCGCCTGAATCTCGGCCAGAGTGTAACGGCGGGTGGTCAGGTTGAACTGATTGGTCTTGTTGGTGAGCTGCGTAATGCGTTCGAGATAGACCGGCTTGAAGGACTCAATCTCTGCCGTCATCTCCAATGAGTCCAGATATTCGCCGTAATCGGCAAAGGCGGATTCAAGGTTCGCTCGCTGAGCATTGCCGGAGTATTGCGATGCGCGCTCCAGATCTTCAGCGGAAAGCGAGATGGCCTCGAAGTAGCGGCCGCGGTCGAGAATAGCAGGGAACTGAGAGACCTGATTGCCGACGTCGGGCACCGCAATCGAAGGAAGCTGCGCTGAAACAATGGCGCGCTCCGCCGGGTTATCGTCAACGAAGACAAAGCTGTCGACACCCAGGTTCAGTTCCTTGGCGATGGCCAGAATGTTTTCATGCTTCGGTTCCCAGTTCGCTTTGAAGCAGGAGATGTGTTCCAGCTTCAACACGGCGCTGGGATGTTCGAAGCCGGAACGGGCAATGTCGTCGTTGTTCTTGGAGCAGACGGCAAGAACCACGCCGCGATTGCGCAGCGCCAGGCAATACTCCTGGAACGCGGTATAGGCTTCTCCGACAGGAGTTTCGCGGCCCAGTTGAATCTGATCCACGCCATCGTCGCCGATCACGCCGCCCCAGAGTGTGTTGTCCAGATCAAGCACCAACACCTTGCGGCTCTTGCCATAGAGTGCTTTGACTATTGAGTTTAAAGAGCGCGCGACTTCGAGGTTGGCCTCTGGCGTCCAAAGCAGTTTGTAGCTGAAATAACGGTCCCAATCGAACCACTGCCGCAGCCCAAGTTGAGCCGAGAGGCTGTGGATGTCTTGCAAGAGCATTAGCGGCCGCTTCGCAGCCTCCTGTGCAAAGGCTACATTGAGTTGTAAGAGAAAGCGGCCAAGCCCGCCCGGTGATGTGGCGTTGAGGTTTCCCAAGAGGGCGTACGGAGGCACTTCAAAGTTGTTCTGGATCACCTGGCAACCCAGGTTCGCTTCGAGGGCATTCCATATCTGGCGATACCGTCCTACCTCCGATTCGACGCAACCTGCCAGCTCAGATTCGGTGCAGTTCAGCGGCGGGGGACTCTGAATATTGCGGCAGGAAGTATGGATGTAAACAATGTCCGGCTTGAAGTCGATCAGGCTCTGAGGATCGAGTACGGCATCCTCATAAAATCGTCCATATTCAGAGGCATGAAAGGTGGGGCGAAAGCCGCTCGAGAGCAGCAGTATCTCCCACAAGCCGACGATCTCATCGGTGGTGGAACCCCCGAGGACTGCAATCTTGATTCCCTGAAGTCCTTCGGTAGCGGCGAGATTTCTCCGCAGGGACTTGCGCTGCATCATCAGGTCGTCGATGGAGCAAGAGTCGAGGTTAAGCATACTCAATGTTAAACTGCTCGCAGCCGTCTCAATTGAATTGTTTCACCAGACAAACTGTGCAGAGCATGGCAAAGAAGTGGCATATCCACCACGTGTGCATTTCTCGATAATTGAATATAAGCGGCAACCCACAATGCGAAACAATAGCTGAGCGCACCTCAGTTCAGCGCTACAATTCCGGCACGACGGGAAGGCTTGCGCTCTCGATCACATTTCAGGTTCGCATCACCAGGAGATAGAAAATGTTCAGGGTACTGATTCGTAGGATTGCCTTTCGCACCGGGAGACTGCATGGCCTGTATCTGCGGCTATGCCGTCCCTCCGGCGACGAATACGCGCGTTATCTGCGAGCCAGAAACGTCTTTCAGTCCCAGGGTGAGCATTGCTTCATCATGCCCACCTCGGTCTTCACCGATCCCAGGTACGTTGAGATCGGCAACAACGTTCAGATGGCTTCCTGCACCGTGCTCGGGCACGACGGATCGATCGCCATGTTGAATCGGGCCTATAACGTAGTCCTGGACAGCGTGGGCCCGGTGCGCCTCAAGGACAATGTCTTCATCGGACACAACTCCATCCTGATGCCCAATATCACCATAGGTCCGAACGCGATCGTGGCTGCTGGTGCGCTTGTGACGCGGGATGTTCCCGAGGGCAAGATCGTCAGCGGCGTGCCGGCCAAAGTTGTTGGCAGCGTGGACACGCTGGTTGCCTTTCGTGAGCTGCAAACCAAAGAGTTGCCGTGGTTCGACCTGCTCGAAAAGCGCGGCATTTCAGGCTTCGATCCGCTGCTTGAGCCGGAACTCATGGCCCGGCGCGTTGCCCAATTTTTCCCCGAGAGTTCCACCAGGGGCTGACTATAAGATGCGGCAAATTACCCCGCGAATTGCGATGCTGAAGCGGCAAAACGCTGCCGCTAGAATGGTGATAATCGCGCACCTGTGAGGCTGTTTCAGAATCTATGATGGACCCTTCGATTCAGATTGTGTATCCCGACCCCGGCGGCGAAGGGTACCACTGCGTTTACTATATGGCGCGTCTTGCTGCCGAGTTGTTCAATGCTGAGTTGATTGTGCTCAAGTCTCAGCCTCTATCGCTGATGGACAAGCTGAGCGGCATGCTTCCTCCGCGCAAGCATTCCGACACCGCCTGCCTGCTGATTTGTCCTTCGCCTACAGACCTGAACTCCATCCTGTTCGTTGAGAATTGGCGAAAGAGATACGGCCGTCTCGTCGCATGGGTCTTCGATTCGTTCTGGACGACGAACATTCCACGCTGGGTCGAGTCCTCACGCATCTTCGACCATGTATTTGTCACCGAGCAGGAAGACCTCGAAACCTGGCGCCGGAAAATGCGTGCTCCCGTCGATTGGCTCCCCTGGGGCTCAGACGTACTAAATCTAGGCTCGCCCAGCGGAGACCGAAGCTTCGATGTTCTTCGCTTCGGCCGCCAGCCCGCCGATTGGGAAGATGACGAATCGAACCGGCTCGAATGTCAGGCCAGAAACCTGAGATTTCATGGCCGGCCGCCTTCCTACAGCGATGCCTCGGACAACGAACGAGGGCTGATGAGGCTCCTCGGCGAAACCAGGTTCACGCTCGCTTTTACCAATCGGGTCAGCCGCAGCATTCAGACCCATCCCGGCCGCGAGTACATCACTGGACGCTGGACCGACTCATTGGCGGCTGGCGCTACCGTCGCCGGAATACCGCCGCGCAGCGAGTCGGTAACATCTCTCCTGTGGCCCGAGGCGTTGCTCGATCTCGGAACCGTCGATCGCGCTGAGGGGCTCGAAGTGCTTTCCGAAGCAGTTCGCATATGGACCCCGGAGGTCGCTCAACGAAACTATATCAAGTCCCTGGAACATCTCGATTGGCGTTGGCGGTTCAAGGCTATCGCAGAGAAGCTTCAGGCGCCCACGCCGCGGCTCGACGAAGAGCTAACACGTTTGTCGGATAGGATTCAGCCGGCCCTTCCGGTTAACCTGATAGGACTACGATAGTAGTATCTTCGCAGAAAGAAAGCGCCATCGCGCACAACGGAAGCTACATTGCCCTGCGGTAATCCGGCATGCTCCTGTGAAACGACGCGGAACAAGTTGAGGGAGCAACGCATCATGCACGTTCTGGATTACTTCCAGCGGATTTACGTCATTAACCTGGCTCATCGGCATGATCGCCGGAGGGAGATGGCCAGGCAGCTCGATGAGATTGGCTTAACCTTTGACAGCCCAGGAGTTTGCCTGTTTGAGGCGATCCGGCCCGATTCTGCCGATGGGTTCCCGAGCATCGGCGCGAGAGGGTGCTTTCTAAGCCATCTGGGGATTCTTCAAGACGCACGGAAGCGGCGCCTGGAGCGGATTCTGATCCTCGAAGATGACTTGAATTTTGCTCCGGATTTTCCCGCCGCCATGAACGCCGCTTTAGCAACATTGAAGCAGGTCGACTGGAGCATTTTCTATGGCGGGTATGCGATGGAAACAGAGCCACAGCCCCAAAATGGCGAAGTGGTGGTTCTGGCCAACTCCACCGATTCCATCAAGACCACGCATTTCGTTGCCTTTCGCGGCCAGGCCATTACCGACGCTGTCGAATTTCTTGAAACGGTCATGGCTAGGCCGCCAGGGCACCCCAAAGGCGGTCCGATGCACGTTGACGGAGCCTATGGCTGGTTCCGGTATGAGTTTCCCTCGAAGGCGACCTGGCTCGCTGTTCCTCAACTCGGTTATCAGCGCAGTTCCAGGACGGATATTCATCCACTTCAATGGTTCGACAGAATTCCCGGCATCCGTTGGGCGATCGAATGGCTGCGCCAAATGAAGAACAGGCCGAAGAGATGAGTTTCTCAATCGCGGAACGGGAGGGTCGTTACCGCGGCGGGTGCGTCGGCCAACTTTAGACTGCAAGTGGCAATACATCCCTTGGGGAATGGCTAATCGATGAGTAAATGCGCGCAACTAAATCGAAAGGCCCGAATCCGGATGCGACGCGATTAGGAGGATCAATGCAACGCATTCCCTCGCTGGATGGCCTCAGAGCGGTCTCCATCACGGCGGTCATTGGCGGTCACCTCGCAATGAGCGGGAGTCTGCCTCTCGGAGCTGCCGGTTCAGCTATGCTGGAACGTCTCCCGCATTTCGGCGTCCGGGTATTCTTTGTCATCTCTGGCTTTCTGATCACCACCCTGATCCTTCAGGAACGCGCCAAAACAGGAGACTTCTCCCTTTCGCAGTTCTATCAACGCCGCGCCTGGCGAATTTTGCCGCCGGCCTATCTGCTGCTGCTTTGCCTGCTTGTCGCCAACCTCTTCCATTTCATCTCGATTCCTCCGTTCGATTACTTCCGCGCCTTCACCTATCTGATGAATTATGGGCCAATTCCCAATTGGTTCGTCGGCCATCTATGGTCGCTTTCGGTAGAAGAGCAGTTTTATCTCATCTGGCCGTTTTTGCTGGCATTCCTCTCTGTCAGAAGCTGCCGCTATATCGCCGTTGCCTTCATCTTGATCTCAGCGGGCCTTCGCTTTCATATGGCGCTCAATCCGCCCCTCGATATGTGGCGGCACGAGTACGAATTTCAATACTCCGGTACGGCGATCGCCTTCGGATGCTTACTGGCCATCGACCGGGACTGGCTTTACTCGCGGAAGTGGTTTCGCGCCGTCTGCTCCTCCTCCCTCACAGCGCCTGCCGCCGTTGTGCTTCTCTTCGCCAACTCTTTGGTTCTTCGGGCTTCGGGCGCGTTCGGTCTTTGCGTGGCCGACATCGTCACCAACCTCTGTATCCTTGCACTCGTCGCCAAGTTCACCTGTTGGCCGCGCGGGCCTATCGCAAGCCTGCTCAAGGCGCGCCCCATCGTGTTCATCGGGACGATCAGCTACTCGCTCTATCTTTGGCAACAAATCTTCGCTAACTCTATCCCGCATTTGTATTCTTCGTGGTTCCCATTCAATCTCCTGTTGATTGTCCTGTTCGCCCTGGGTTCCTACTACCTCGTGGAGAAACCCAGTCTTAGAATTCGCCGCAAACTGCACGAACGGCGACGGACAGTGAAGGGAAGTGCGCCCGCGGTCATGACCGCAGGGCAAATTGGCTCGGAGTGACGAACATAGGAACTCCGCTACATCTGAATTGAATCTCCCGCTTGTTCTGCGGGATCCAGTTACAGCACCGACGCCAGAAACGACTCCGGCGGGCTCATCCTCTCGATGGCCCGCCGGAGTCGTTTTCGATTGCAATCCATTCGCCCCTGCCGCATGCCCTGGCGAACGTGCTCAAGATGGGGTGACCGTTTAATTGATGGTGTAGCTCACAGCTACGACGCCGCTGTTTGTGTGTCCGGCAAGCACTGCGATGGCCTGCACCTTTTCCGACTTGGCGACTGCGATAGGGCCTGTGTACTTGGTGGAGGACGTCGTTGGTACGGTTCCATTCGTCGTGTAATAGATGGTGGCGCCGCCTGTGGCATCCGTGATCGTAACCGTCTGGCTAGCCGAGTAAGCTCCGGCAGCCTTCGAGAAGGTGGGATTCGCGGCCGGTGTCTCGATGGTATAAGCAACGGAGGCCACGCC
>Ga0182012_10001076_pt1 | contig 30188 bp, 25 predicted proteins | sample 612S2SmetaG_FD_120486 | JGI IMG/M metagenome (GOLD analysis project Ga0182012, IMG submission 120486) | Permafrost microbial communities from Stordalen Mire, Sweden - 612S2S metaG | ecosystem: Environmental > Terrestrial > Soil > Wetlands > Permafrost | place: Sweden: Stordalen | collected...
ATGTACGGCCACGTGTTCGTCGTGGGCGGCTCCGTTGGCAAGAACGGTGCACCAGTTATGACGGGAATGGCTTCGTATCGCAGTGGAGCCGGTTTGGTAACGGTCGCATCTCCCACCCCCGGTTCGGATCGCCCTGAGCTAATGACCGAACCGCTCCAAGACGCCGCCCAGATCCTAGAGATTCTAAAGAAGAAGATGACAGTTCTTGCCCTCGGTCCAGGCCTAGGCACAGGCGACTCCCAAGTTCGTTTGGTAAAAGCGCTCTACGAACAAGCCGACCTCCCCGCCGTGGTCGATGCCGACGCCCTCAATGCCCTCGCTGGTTCGCTCCCCCGTACCGATAAGGTCAGAATCCTTACCCCCCATCCCGGCGAAATGGGCCGCCTCACCGGCAAGACCGCCAAGGAAGTTCAAGCGGACCGTCTCGCTCTAGCCCAGGAATTGGCTTCGAACAGTAATGCCGCCATCGTCCTCAAAGGTGACCGCACCATCATCGCCTTCCCCGACGGCGAAACCTGGGTTAACCCCACCGGGTCCCCTGCGCTGGCTAAGGGTGGTACGGGCGACATCCTAACCGGTGTCATCGCAGGGTTGGTCGCGCAGCATCCCAAAGATTGGAAGCGGGCAGTTGTCGCGGCCGTCTGGCTCCATGGCCGCGCTGGCGAACTGGCAGGCGCCCACTGGGGCGAAGAGTCGGCTCTGGCCACGGATCTGGTCGACTATCTGCCGGAGGCGATGAATGAAGTCCGGCCAGCGCTTTGAAACCCATTCCGACGAAGAAACTCGCGCGCTCGGCCGCCAACTCGCCCCGCAACTGAGTGGCGTCGTTCTCTTAATCGGCGATCTGGGCGCTGGCAAAACCACCCTAGCCAAAGGCATCGTGGAAGGCCGCGGCGCCGCCGCCGCCGACGAAGTCTCCAGCCCAACCTTCACTCTGATCCATGAGTACGGGAATCCCGTCAAGGTCTACCACGCGGACTTATATAGGTTAGACACCGCCGAACAAGTCCGCCGCCTCGGCCTGGAAGAACTCTTCGATCGCCCGGCCCTCGTGCTGATCGAATGGGGCGAACGTTTCCCCGAACTCATGCCGCTGACTCACACCGAAATCCGCCTATCCCCAACCGGCGAGGACTCCCGTGTGATCGAAGTGCTTGTCACCGCTTGAGGCGAATCTACATTTGCAGCCTTATCAATGCCTTACCGTCAAAACTCGCGTCTGATGGCACGCCCTTCGTTCATACTGGCACCGAAAGGAAAGTTCTGCTGGCCCAAATCCGTTCTGCAAAAAACGCCGTTTATTCGCCAAAATGCGGTTCCATAATTCGCTAAAGTAAAGCAGCGGCCAAATTTTATGGAGATGTTTCCCATCAAACCTGAGCGCAATACTAGGAATCGGTGGAAGCGATTCGCAAGGGTTATGAGGACGTCAAGGGCGGCCGTACTAGGCCAGCAGCAGAATTTCTTAAAGAACTGCGCCTGAAGCATGGTTTTCCGGGTTGATTCCATTGCCATATTGGAATGGCTAATCTCAGAGCATGCTCGAGAGACGGGCTTCCGGTGGTTCGAGGGCTTGGAGAAAGCGATCCAATCGCTTTCGTCGATGCCGGAACGTTGCCCGCTTGCGCCGGAGAGCGCCGAGTTTCCTTTTTGAAGTTCGACATCTTCTCTTGGTCGAAAGCCACACGTGTACCGCCTGTTTTCACTATCGACCACTCGGTCGTGAATATTCTCCGCATTCTGCATGGCCGCCGAAGACACTTTACAGCGCATTGACCAGATCTACTCCTCGCTTGGCTGTTCTCGTCTCGCTGCGAAAAACCGAACCAACATCTCTCCTGCATCCGCTGCGAGCAGGCCCTCCATCACCTCGACCCGGTGATTCATCAACTCTGAATCGGCTAGCCGGAACTTACTGCGCACCGCGCCAAACCGAATATCCCGAGCGGCGAAAACGAGCCTTTGTATTCGTGCCGTTACAATCGCGCCGGCGCACATCGCGCAAGGTTCGAGCGTCACATAGAGCGTCGCGTCATGCAAACGGTAGTTCTCCCGCTGCGCAGCTGCTTGCCGTAGCGCCAAAATTTCTGCATGAGCGGTAGGATCAGAAGTGGCAATCGGCTGGTTCCAGCCTTCGCCGATAATGGTCCCGTCAGCCACCAAAACCGCTCCCACCGGCACTTCGCCTTGGGCTTGGGCCCGCGCGGCCAGCGTCAGGGCACGTAACATAAATACATGATCGTCTGGTGTCCAGCGATCATCCAAGTTTGGGTGAACTGTTGTTTGCAACGGTTCGTATCCTTTTCGGGGCGTTTCGTCGCCCCTCAACGCGCCATAGTCGCCCTTTAGGGTACCCTACAGAAAAGAGTTGCACATGCTTCGATACTTCTCATTGGCCTTCAAAAACACGTTTCGTAATAAACGGCGCAGTATTTTGACCATTTCGAGCATTGCCGTGTCGTTGTGTTTGTTCGGCGTGCTCATTGCCATGTACCACGCTCTGTTCATGTCGCAGCCAACGCCGGGACAAGCACTGCGCTTAGTAACGCGCCACAAAGTTTCGCTCGCTCAAGTCATTCCCTTTGCCGACGAAGCGAAAGTGCGCGCGGTTCCGGGCGTCAAAGAAATCTCCGTTTGGAATTGGTTTGGCGGCACATACAAAGACAACCGCGACCGCCGGAATTTCTTCGCGCGTTTGGGTGTTGAGCCAAAGGCCTTCCTCGCTATCCGCACGGATATGCAGATGCCCGAAGACCAACGCAAAGCGTTCCTCACCGACCGCACGGGCTGCATCGTCTCTAAAGACCTCGCACAGAGCCTGAATTTCAAGGTTGGTGACCGTATCACTTTGAAGGGCGATATTTATCCCTACAATCTAGATTTGAAAGTGGTGGGCATCTTTGACGACCCCGATGCCACGCAATCGCTGTTCTTCAATTGGGAGTATCTGCGCGACTTGCTTCCTGTCGCTAGGCGCTCGCTCATCAGTACCATGGCCATTCTCGTGAATACCACCGAAGATTCACCGAAGGTGGCGAAGGCCGTTGATGAAATGTTCGCTGAATCGCCCTATCCAACTAAGACCGAATCGGAAGGGCAATTCGCGTTATCGTTTGTTTCATTCCTTGGCAACATAAAGTTGTTTCTGTTGATTATTTGCGCGGCCGTTACCTTTACTATATTGCTCGTTTCGGGCAACACCATGGCCATGTCGGTGCGTGAGCGCATTAAAGAAGTAGGCGTGTTGAAAACTCTGGGCTTCAATAACGATGCCATTCTCGGCATGATCGTAGGTGAAGCGGTTTGCATTTCGTTGATTGGCGGGGCGATTGGTTTGCTTATTGCGTCCTTTCTCACCATCGGTGTCGGCAAGGCCGCTGGCAGCACTATTCCGCAGTTGAATCATCTTTCCGTTACGCCGTTCACCGTGCTGGTAGCGCTGGGCCTAGCTTTCGTGGTCGGCGTAGTAAGTTCGTTCATACCCGCGTGGAACGCGGCGAAAACTAACATTCTTGAATCATTGCGGTACGCAGGTTAAACCTATATGGCGATCCCAATTTCTTACAACATTCGCAACTTGATTGTCCGCAAAACCACCACGCTGATGACAGGCGCAGGCATCGCCTTAACGGTCGCTGTATTGCTCGCTGTGTTGGGCCTGGTGTCGGGTTTGCAATCGGCGTTTGATTCGAGCGGCGATCCGTTGCATGTTCTGGTGCTGCGAAAAGGCGGTAATTCCGAACTCACCAGCCTCCTTACGCAAGAGCAGTTTCAGATTGTGAAGAACTTTCCCGGCATTGCCAAAGGCAAAGATGGTCAGCCGATGGCCTCGTTGGAAGTGATCACGGTGATCAACCTGCCAAACGTGGAGAACCCTGAGGGTTCGAACGTCACATTGCGCGGGCTTTCAACACGCGGCCTGGGGATGCGGAAGCTGAAGATTCTTTCGGGTAGGCCGTTCAATGAGGGCCAACGCGAAGTGATGGTGGGTAAGTCTATTGCTAAGCGCTATCCCAATACGCAGTTGGGCAAGCAGTTGCGCTTCGGCAAGGGCTTGTGGACTGTGGTGGGCATCATGGATGGCAACGGTAGTTCCACCGACAGCGAGATTTTTGCTGATGGACCGCAAGTCGCCAGCGACTACAATCGGCCCGATACGTACAGTTCCGCATTGTTGCAAGCCACCGATGAAGTAACAGCCGCCGCGTTGCCTAACTCGCTGCAGAGTGACCCGCGGCTGAACGTATCGGTTTTGAGCGAGAAAGATTACTTCAGTTCGCAAACGGAAGTGTCTGCCGCTCCCATCAAATTCATGGGCTTTTTTGTCTGTATCGTGATGGCCGTCGGTAGTTGTTTTGCGGCTATGAATACCATGTACGCGGCCGTGGCGCGACGTGCGAAGGAAGTGGGCACCCTGCGAATTTTAGGGTTTACGCAAGGCAGCATTCTTGTCAGCTTCTTTCTGGAATCTCTGTTGCTCTCCTTGCTTGGCGGCTTAATCGCCTGCGTAGTGGTGCTGCCGTTGAATTCGATTACTACCGGCGTGGGTAATTTTGCTACCTTTAGCGAAACTAGTTTCAACATTCAAATCGGCCCTTCGGTGATGCTAACTGGCCTGTTATTTTCACTCATTTTAGGCGCGGTGGGTGGTTTGTTGCCCGCTATGCAAGCGGCCAAGAAGGAGATTTTAACCGCCCTGCGCGAAGTGTAAACATATGGAACTTGAGCTTAAAAATTTAAAGATTGACCGTTCGGCCCGGCGTGAGAAAGAATCGTCGAAATCTTACGTCAACCTGATTGTGTTGGCAATCGTGGTGGCCTTAGCAGCGATAGCGGTCATATTGTTGCTTAAGAAGCTCACTGCGGCCACTCCGGTGCAGGTTGTACAAGCGCAATCGCCCATCGGCGTTTCGGCCGCAGGGCAGCAAGTGGTTTTGAGCGCGACGGGCTATATCATCGCAGCGCACAAAATCGAGGTGGCTTCCAAAGTAAATGGCCGCGTAGCGTGGATTGGTGTCGATAAAGGCGATAAGGTAAAGGCCGGGCAAGTGCTGGTGCGCCTGGAAGATGATGAATATCGCGCGCAAGTCACTCAGCAAAAGGGGCAATTGGAGAACTTGCTAGGCCGGCAACTCGAAATCAAGAACGGCAACCGGCCAGAAGAAATTGAAAAGGCGCGTTTTGATGTGAGTCAGGCAAAGGCCGATTTGGACAATGCCAAGGTGTCACTCGACCGCACGAAGCAACTCGTGGAAGGCGGAGTCTTCTCGAAGCAATCGCTCGACGATGCGCAGTCGAAGTACGATAACGCTGTGGCGAAAGTTGCAAGCTTACAGAGGCTGCTTGATTTGGAAGTATTGGGTCCGCGCAAAGAGCAGAGCACGCAAATTGCCGGCCAGGTGGAACAAGCGCGCGGCGCTTTGGAATACGCCCAGACCCAGTTGGATAACACGGTAATCAAGGCACCGATTAGCGGTACAATCCTCGATCGCAACGTGGAACGTGGTGAGTTCATCACCACGGGTTTTGTGGGCGACAAAGGAGCCAAGGGCTACATTGTGACCATGGCCGATTTGAACGATCTCCAAGTGGAGTTGGATATCACCCAAAATGATTTTCCGAAGCTGGGGCCAAAGCAGAAAGGCACTATCACTACCGATGCCTACCCGGATCGGAAATACGAAGGCTTCATTGAACAGGTTTCGCCCGAGGCTGACCGTGCCAAGGCAACGGTACAGGTGAAGGTAAGAGTCATCAAGCCGGATGATTATTTGCGGCCTGATATGAATGCCACCGTGCAGTTCTATAACGATGCGCCCACCGACACGGGCACGAATGAAACCAAGCGTGTGGTGATTGTTCCGGAAGGTACAGTCCAAGGCGACCATGTGTTTGTGGTGGTGAAGAACAGAGCGATCAAACGCGCCGTCACGACGGGTGGATCTTCAGGCAAAGGTGTGATTGTGGAGAGTGGTTTGATTGGCGGCGAGGAGTTGATTGTTGCTCCGCCGGCTGATATGAAGGATGGACAAAGGGTAGAGATCAAGCAGTAGCGGGGAGCGCAAACAAATGAGCGAACAAGTCGTAGTCACAAATAAACTGAGCAAAGAATACGTGCGTGATGAATTCCGCGTAGCGGCTTTGGACGCGGTGGATATCACAATTGACAAGGGCGATTTCGTGGCGCTTATGGGGCCGTCTGGATCGGGCAAATCGACGCTACTGCACTTGATTGCGGCGATGGATAAAGCCACCGACGGCCAGATTCGCGTGCTGGGCGCGGACTTGCGCGGCATGAACGATAAAGAGATCGCGCACTGGCGCAACATCCACATCGGCTTCATCTTCCAATCGTTCAACTTGATTCCCGTGCTGACGGCGTTAGAGAACGTGGAACTGCCGTTGAAGCTGACCAAGCTTAACAAGAAAGAGCGTTTCGAGCACGCGGAGACAGCCTTGAAGCTGGTGGGCTTGGGAGACCGCATGGGACACTTGCCGAAGCAGTTGTCGGGCGGCCAGGAGCAGCGCGTGGCCATCGCGCGCGCGATTGTGACCGATCCCGATTTGATCCTCGCCGACGAGCCGACTGGAAACTTGGACGCCGCCGCGGCTGAAGATGTGTTGACGATGTTAACTCGCCTAAACCGCGAATTCGGCAAGACCATCATTATGGTGACGCACGACCCACACGCCGCAAAATTCGCGAAGACAATTCGGCATTTGGAGAAAGGCCAGTTGCTGCCTTTGGGAACGCTGCCGGCAGATTGGGCCTCGGCCATGGCGACTAGGCAATAGCTAATGCCTAAAGTGCCGCACGCCGGTAAATACCATCGCTAGATTCAAGCGGTTGGCAGCGGCGATTACCTCTTCGTCCTTTACCGAGCCGCCGGGTTGGATGGCGGCCGTGATGCCGTGTTTGGCGGCCTCCTCTAAGCCGTCGGGGAATGGGAAGAACGCATCGGAGGCGAGCACCGTGCCTTTGAGCGGCAGGACAGCTTTCATTGCCCCAAACTTGGCGGAATCGACGCGGCTCATTTGCCCCGCACCTACGCTCACCGATTGCCCAGCGTTGGCGTAGACGATAGCGTTTGACTTGACGTGCTTGCAAACTTTCCAGGCGAAGAGCAGGGCAATCATTTCTTCAGGTGTCGGCGGGCGCACCGTTTTGATCTCCAGTTCGGATTCGATGAGTGCCGTGGTATCTGCTGTCTGCGCGAGCAGGCCGCCAGTGATGGATTTGATGACAAGTTCGGGCTTCGCTAGCGGCTTCACTTTCACCAGACGAAGGTTCTTCTTGGCGCTGAGAATGGCAAGCGCGTCGGCAGAATAAGCGGGAGCGGCAATGGCTTCAACAAAGAGTTTGGCTACTTCGGAGGCCGTCTCTTTGTCGAGTTCGCGGTTGAAGGCGAGCACGCCGCCGAAAGCAGAGATGGGGTCGGCTTCGAGTGCCTTGCGATAGGCCTCGGCCAAGGTAGCCTGCTCGGCACAGCCGCATGGATTGGTGTGTTTGATGATGGCTGCTGCTGGCGCTTCGAACTCCTGCACAAGCAGCCACGCAGCGTCCAAGTCGACCAGATTGTTGTAGGAAAGCTCTTTGCCGTGGAGTTGTTCCGCGCCAGCGATGCCGGTGTCGCCCAGCTTATAAAGAGCAGCTTGTTGGTGCGGGTTCTCGCCATAACGCAGGACAGCGGCGCGCGGAGCGGAGATTTCGAGTGATGCCGGAAGTTCTGTAGAAGCTGCCGTGTTGCCGACCGCGTCGATTTGCAGAAGACGTGCGGAGACTGCCTGGTCGTATGCAGCCGTGTGTAGAAACGCTTGTTGCGCTAAATGCCAGTGCGTAGCGAACTGCAGCGTACCGGAGTGCTGATTGAGTTCAGCGAGGATCGAATCGTATTGCTCGGGCGCAACCACGATGGCGACGTCTTGAAAATTCTTAGCCGCAGCGCGAATCATGGTGGGGCCGCCGATATCGATGTTCTCAATCAGTTCTTCGCGCGTAACACCGGGTTTGTTGGCGAATTTAGAAAACTGGTAGAGATTGACCACAACCATTTGAATGGGCGGGATACTGTGTTCGGCCAGCGCCTGCATGTGTTCCGCGTTTGAGCGTATGGCCAAAATGCCAGCGGCGATGCGTGGATGAATGGTCTTCACGCGGCCATCAAGCATTTCGGGGAAGCCGGTGACGTCGGCCACTTCGCGCACGGGGATCTGGTTATCGCGCAGTAACTTTGCGGTGCCACCGGTAGAAATCAGCTCCACGCCTAAGGAATGAAGGCCTTGCGCAAAGGGTAAGAGTCCGGTCTTGTCGGTCACGCTTAAGAGTGCGCGTTCGATCTTGGGCATAATCGAATAGTGTCACACTATTGCACTTTAATACCAGGCGACGGAATAGGCCCTGAGGTTGCGCAGGCTGCAGTGCGCGCGGTGGAAGCTACTGGCGTGGATATCGTTTGGCGGCGCGCTGAGCTGAATGAATCGATCATATTGGAATCGGGCAAGACGTTGCCGCAGTATTTGCTCGATTCGCTGAACGATACGAAGATTGGCCTAAAGGGTCCGGTGACGACGCCGGTCGCGGGTGGCTTTCAAAGTGTAAACGTCGCGTTACGCAAGACGCTCGACCTGTTCGCCAACGTTCGGCCCGTGAAGACGCTGCCGGGTGTGAAGACGCGCTTTCAGGATGTGCAGATTGACATGGTGATTTTCCGCGAAAACACCGAAGATTTGTACTCTGGCCTGGAACACGAAATTGTGAAGGATGTCGTGACCAGCTTGAAGGTGATTACGCGTACGGCTTCGGAGCGGATTGCCCGCTACGCGTTCAACTACGCAAAGAAGAACGGGCGCAAGACGGTAGTGGCGATTCATAAGGCCAACATTATGAAGCTGGCTGATGGATTGTTTTTGCGTTGTTGCCGCGAGACGGCGAAACAGTTTAGCGAGATTAACTACAAGGAACTGATTGTGGATAACGCGTCGATGCAATTGGTGATGCGGCCGGAGACGTTCGACATTCTTCTTCTGCCGAACTTGTATGGCGATATTGTGTCTGATTTAGCGGCGGGTTTGGTGGGCGGACTCGGAATCGTGCCAGGTGCGAATATGGGTGAAACGCACGCGGTGTTTGAAGCAGTGCATGGCAGTGCGCCCGACATTGCGGGGCAGGGCAAAGCGAACCCAACGGCGCTGATGCTATCCGCCGTTATGATGCTGATTCATATGAGTGAGACTGCTGCAGCCCAAAAAATGCAGAGCGCGATTGAGGCGGTTTATCGGGAAGGGAAGTATTTGACAGGAGACGTGGGAGGCACCGCGTCTACGGGTGAATTCGCAGACGCGGTGGTGAAGGCGATTAGAGGCTAAAGACCTTTCTTGCCGAAGAACTCGATGAGATCGACGACGCGGCTGGAATAACCCCATTCGTTGTCGTACCAAGCTACGACCTTCGCTAGATTGCCGCAAATGACTTTAGTGAGATCGGCGTCGACGGTTGAGCTGTTGGAGTTGTGCAGCAGATCACTGGACACCACGGGATCAGTGGTATAGCCGAGGATGCCTTTCAACGCGCCTTCCGCTGCGCTCTTCAAAGCGGCGTTGACGGCCTCGGTGGTTGTGTCTTTCTTGAGCACAGCAACTAGATCGACAACCGAAACGTCGGGTGTGGGAACGCGCATCGCATAGCCGTCTAGCTTGCCATTCAATTCGGGCAAGACCAGGCCAATCGCTTTGGCAGCGCCGGTTGAAGTGGGGATCATGTTCAACGCCGCTGCGCGGGCACGGCGCAGATCTTTGTGCGGAAAGTCGAGAATCGGCTGATCGTTGGTGTAGCTGTGGATGGTGGTCATCGAGCCTTTCTCGATGCCGAAAACGTCGTTCAGGACCTTTGCCACGGGCGCGAGGCAGTTGGTAGTGCACGACGCATTGGAAACGATGTGGTGCTTGGCTGGATCGTAAACGTTATCGTTCACGCCGAGGACTACCGTAAGATCTTCGCCTTTAGCAGGGGCGGAAATGATGACTTTCTTCACAGAACCGCGCATATGCTTCTTGGCATCGGCGGCATCTGTAAAGCGGCCGGTGGATTCAACAACCACCTGGGCGCCGAGGCTCGACCAATCGATTTCAGCGGGATCTTTGATTGCGAAAACTCTAATTCTCGTGTTGTCGATGTAAACGCTATCGCCTTCTGCGCGGATGGTGTTGTGCAGTTGACCGAGAATGGAATCGTATTTCAGGAGATGGGCCAACGTTTTTGTGTCGGTTAAGTCATTCGCCGCGACAAACTCAATGTTGGGGTTATTCAGGCCAGCGCGGACGACATTACGCCCGATGCGTCCGAAGCCGTTAATTCCTACTTTAATTGGCATTCCTTTATCTTAAAGGGCGAGGTTGATAGGAACTCAATGATTGAGGCGCCTTTCCATTCGCCGCGTTTGTTCCAGCGTTATTTCTAGGAGGAGTCGATGGCGTTTCTTTGTCGGAGTAGTGAAGCAAGGCCATGACTTCGTTCTATTTCAGCGCGCTGTCGGGAGCGGTGGTGCGGTGGTGCCGCCGATATTGGCGTAGGAGTCCTTCACTTCGACCACTTTGCCTTCGCTGAACTTGATAAAGGTCATCTTGCCGGGAGGTTCACCATAGATCCAACTCTCTACTTCATCGCCGTCTTTATTGGTCTCGCGGCTCTTGTTGCGCGGCTTGCCTAACGCGAGCATGACCTGATCGCGGTCCATGCCTTCGATCACGCGCTGCTCTTTGATGGCCTTCTTAACGGGCTCGGGCAAACGGTCGACGTATTGATCGGATGCGGAATGCTTCTCGAAATCAAAGATGGGCGTTAGCATACGACGGATGTCCGCTGATTTCAAAGAAGGGATGGAACCGGGGAAAACCAGTTCAACCTTGGAGCCATTGACGGGCGCGCCGTTTTGACCCCGCGAGACCGGTGAGGCGCCGCCGCCCACGCCAACCTCGACGTGGTCGTACCAATGGCCAGTCGACTTGGTGCCCCCGTTGATTTCTAGCAGAATCTTGTTGGATTCGATTTTCACGCCAGTGATTTGAATCTGATCGCCAAGGCGGGCGGCCGGGCCAGTTTCGCGCAAGGCGTCTTCCCAGGCGGCTTTGTCATATTGGCCATCGCTGTGAATAACGAGCGCCTTCTTGCCGTGCGGCAGGATGACTTTGGCGGTAGCGAATTCGGCGGTGAGCCCGCGCTCGATTTCTACCCGCTCGTCGAAGCTGAGTTTGTCTGCGAAAAGGCTTGGGGTAAAGACGCAGAGGAGAACCGCTAGACATCCAAGTCCGGCAAATCCGGTTCGTTGAGCGACTGGGCGATGTCGGCATGCTGCGGGCGCAGGGGCATCCGGTATAAAACGTAGAACAGCAGAGCGCCGAAGAAGGTTGTGAGCAAGCCGCCTTCGGGTCCGTAAGCGCCGCCACTCCACAGGGGCGATGAATCCCATTTGTAGAAATACCTCGACACTTCGATTGTAATCCCGCTCAGATTGACCCCAAAGAGCGGCAGCACGGCGTTCCAACCGAAATGGATGCCGATGGGTAGCCAGAGATCTCGGCTGCGCAGAAAGGCGTAACCCAGAAGCGCGCCCCAAAGGCTGGTGTTAAAGACGCTGAGGGCGGTGGCATGAGGGTTTGAGCTGTGCGCCAAGCCGAAGATCACTGCCACGGGAAGGAGGGACGCGTAAGCGCCTATTTTCTCGATGAGGAATTGGAAGGCGTACCCGTGGAAGATCATTTCTTCTCCGGCGGCGGCCAAGAGCAGGGTAGTCAAGTAGAAGGCAAGAGTGGGCCAAGGAAGGCCCGCGTTCGGTTTCAGGATCAGGTGAGCCGTGCCCTCGAGTAGAGGCAGTGCCAGTGACAGCGCGGCGGATGTTGCGCCGAGCACGATGCCGAAAATAAGGTGCAAACCGGAAGCCGGGACCAAATGCAAGCCGATGTCAGTGAAGGAGCGGCGATCAAAAATGGCCAAGGTGAGCAGGTTCGCGCCCAAACCCGCGGCGGCAAGCCCAAGGGTACCGGCAATTTGCAAGCCGAATAGGGGGTAGAGGATGGGCAAAAGGAAGTTGCTGGCGAGGTATGCCGTGAAAATGAAAAACCCGATGCGGAGTATGATTCCAAGCTTCGTATCGCCAGAAGCTGTTGGCGGAGTAGGTACGGGGGCGGACGGAGTCATAAGAAAAACAACATTCCAATCCTAACTGTAAGCGGATTCCGAGCCGATAATTGAAGTATGGACATGACCTCGGATCGCCGTGGAGGCGACAGGCTGCTTTGCGCAGAACTTGTGCAGATTATCTGGCAAGACGAAAGCGGACGGGAACGGAGACGGATAGCGAACTTGGAAGATATTTCACTCTCGGGCGTCTGCTTGCAGGTGGAAAGTCCGATTGCTGCGGGCACGCCAATCGCAATGCAGTATGGCGACGGGGAATTGCTGGGTACCATCCGATATTGCCGTTTTAGGGAATCAGGCTATTTCCTGGGAGTGCAATTGGCGGAGGGCTCGCGCTGGTCGACCCAACATTACAAGCCGGAACACCTGCTGGATCCGAGCGAATTGCTGGACCAAGCGATGATACGGCGCACCGGTCACAAATCGAAGGTTTGTTGAACCTTTACCTCGACAGAAGACCAAATTGCAACGAGTTGTCAGCACCTCTAATGGCATCCATGGTGAGGGCGATATCGCGGTATTCCAAATCTGCGTCTGCCCGAATGAACAAGACTTTTGTGTAGCGATTCCGGTACACCTCGGATATTTCGCGCGGTAAATCGGCTCGATTCACGGGCTGGCCGTTTATGAGGAATTGATGGGCCCTCGTGATTTCCAGAACGACCGACGACGATTCGGTTTGCGTGACGTTTGGTGTTGCTGGAATGGGCAATTTCGCGTCAATGCCGTGCGATGCGAGTGGCGTAATCACCATGAAAATGATGAGAAGGACCAGCAGAATATCGATGAGCGGGGTGACGTTGATGTTGGCGCTTGTTTCGGATGAGCTTGTCATCACAAACATAGACACCAAGTCGTGTGAATAAGATCCCCGCAACTCAGAAATTGAATTGATCGATATTGTCTTTGCGGAACAAGAGCGGAGCGCCTAAGATGATGTCGCTGCCTTTGATCTCCACGTTACCCAGTCGGCCAGCGTGAAAGCTGGTGGCGCCGGCCTGCAAGGTGCCACGCGCCAGAGCGGCGGGCGCGGCCACAGCCAAGTAGCCCAAATCCTTTGTATTCCATAGCGCCACAGCCTCAATCTCTCCGCCATGAACGTAGGGTTTGCATAAGTTCGGCAGGGAAAGGCCAATCACTTGAACGTCCTTTCGGCCCGACTGGCGAACAGCTTCTCCCGCACCTGGAACAGCCGGCGCGGAAATGGCCACTAGCATTTTGACCTTGGGATAAACCTTCATCAAAGTTTGCGCTTCGGCGAAGGCCTTGTCGCGATCGTCATCGGACGGGCGAACGGCTACCAACTTCAGATCAGGATATTTTTCAGCGAGTCGCTGGCGCATAAAGCTCATCCACAGATTTTGATTGGCGGCGCTGAGTGCTCCGGTGATGATGGCGAAATCGCCGCGATTGTGCATGACGCGGGCTGCCTCGTCTGTTAGTGTGAAGCCGATGGATTGAGCGGTGGCTTGGTTGATGAAATAATCGCGGGCGTCGAGCTCGGCGTCGGCATCCCAGGTGACAACTTTTATGCCTTGCGCGCGAGCTTCACGAAGAACGGTTGAAATGCCCGGCGCGTTTTCAACGCTGACCGAGATAGCGTCCACATGGCGAGTGATCCATCCCTGGACCAGCTCATTCTGTTTAGCGGCGTCGAGCCCGGTAGGGCCATCCCAGATGAGATCGACATTGAGAGAAGCAGCAGCCTCTTCGGCACCGACTTTGCAACTAATGAAGTAGGGGTCGCCCTTCGCTTTAGGCATGACCGCTACGGTCACGCGCTTGCCAGCTGAAGTGTTGGTGAGTCCGGCACTGGAGGAACGGAAATGGAAAACGGCGAATGCGGCGACGAGAGCCACTGCGCCGACCGCGCTCCATTGCAAGATCGGTGTGGTTTTACGGACTTTCTCTTGATTCACCCAGCGTTCAATGGCGATGGTAAGAATCAGCAATGTGCCGGTTGAGATGCCGGCGACTTCAGTGGGCCAGGCAGAGAGGCGCAGGCCATTTTGCAGAACTACGATGGCGGCCAAGCCCAGGCAGGTTCCTAATATTGTCCCAGAGCCGCCAAAGATGGAAGTGCCGCCAAGCACGACGGCCGTAATAGCGATGAGTTCGTAACCGGTACCCGCGTCCGATTTGGCTTGGCCTAGGTGCGCTACGTAAACGATGGCAGCCAAGCCAGCGGCCAAGCCTGACAGAACGTAGACAAGCACCAGACGCGAGGCAACGGGAATAGCAGCGTAGCGAGCTCCTTCAGAAGAGTGGCCTATCGCGTAGAGTCCGCGACCGATGACGGTGCGTTGGAGGAGCAGATAGAAGCCAGCGATCGCGATGACAAGGAGGATGGTTTGAGTTGGAACGATGCCGCCCAAGTAGCCCTGTCCAAGGTACAAGAAGCTTGCGGGGAAACCTGAATAGTTGCGTGCGCCTGCGGTGATGCCTTCGGCCATGCCGCGAAACAGTGAAAACGTTCCGAGCGTCACGATAAGAGGCGAAACTCGTAATTTGGAAATGAGGGCCGCGTTTAGAAATCCGCCCACCAAACTGACGAGCAGCGCTGCAACGATCGCAACTGTGATGGAAAAGTGGGCATCGCTCCAGAGTGCTCCAAAGGTAACCGTGCAAAGGCCCATCATTGAGCCTACGGAAAGATCGATGCCGCCACTAACAATGACTGGAGTCAGAGCGAGTGCGAGTAAGCCTAGCTCAACACTCAAGCGAATCACTTCAAAGAAGTTGGTAATGGAAAAGAAGTTGCGACCGGTAAGACTGAACAGCAAGATTTCCGCGAGGATAAACGCGGCAAGAATCCATTCCTGTTGGCGATTGGTTTTCACGTGACCTCAGGCGAGCGCCAAACGCCTTTCGCGATGTGAGCGGAGCGCGTCGAAAAGAACGGTGGCGAGGATGATTGCGCCCTGAATTGCTTTCTCCCAATAGGGGTTGATCCCTAGAAACGTGAGCGCGGGCGCTATGCTGCCCAGCAACAGTACACCGATGAATGTGCCAAGAAGACTGCCGCGGCCTCCGGTGATTGGCGTTCCACCGACTACGACAGCAGCAATCGCCTTCAGTTCAAGATTCATGCCGCTGTTGGCAGGAACGTCAGAAAATCGGACTGCGTTCAAAACAGCGGCAACGCCAGTGAGAGCGCCCATCAGTACAAAAACTGCGAACAGAACTTGCTTTACCGGAATGCCCGCAAGACGAGCGGCTTCCGCGTCGGAACCAGTGGCATAGATGGCGCGAAACGCCGAGACGTTTTCCGAGGCCCACCAAAAAACTCCAAAGAGGATGAGCGCTGACGAAACGATAACCGCTTGCCCAATGTGTTGGCCGAATCCGAACCACTGGAAATTCTTGGGCAAATCTTCCACCCAGGCGCCGCCGGTGCTCCAGCGAAGAGATTCGCGCCAGACGATCATGGTGGCGAGAGTAACGACGATTGATGGCGCACGAACATAAGAGATTAAAGCGCCGTTCATTGCGCCAAGTGCAGCGCCGATAAGCAAGGCGGCAAAAGGCGCCAGCAACAACGGCAATCCAGCTTTAATAAGAGCGCCAAAAGCAACGCTAACTACGGCAAATAAGGAGCCGACGGATATGTCAATTTGTGCGATGACGATGATAAGTGTCATGCCAGCCGCGACTAACAACAGCGAGACATTGGCGAGAGCTAAATCGCGCAGGTTATCGAAGTGATAGAAGTTTGGTGCTGCAATAGCCAGGAAGATGTAGAGCACAACTAAGGCTGCTAATGCCGGCCACTCACGATCAAGGCTTAGTTTCATTCGCTATGCCCCAAGGCCATTTCAAGAATTAATTGCGGCGTGGCTTCCGCGCGATCGAGCACTCCGACGATTTCTCCGTGCGACATTACAGCTACGCGATCACTGAGTCCGAGGACTTCGGAGGTCTCAGACGAGATCATCAAAATCGCTAGGCCGCGGGCGGCTAGTTGGCCAATGAGATGGTAAATCTCAGACTTGGCGCCGACGTCGATACCTTGGGTGGGTTCATCGAGAATGAGCACCTTAGGATCGGTCATGAGCCAGCGCGCCAATGCGACTTTTTGCTGATTGCCGCCGGACAAATTTTTCGTGAGTGTATCTGCCGAAGGGGCTTTGACTCCCAAGGTGGCGATTGAATCGTTTGCTAATTGGCGTTCGGTGGCGGGATTGAGAAAGCCAGAAGCGTTGGAAATTTTGCCGAGGCTGGCCATGGTGCTATTCGCCGCAATGGAGAGTTCGAGAATTACGCCGTGGCGGCGGCGATCTTCCGGTACATAGGCCAAGCCAGCGCGCACTGCGTCGCCAGGCGAATTCACTTTAAGCGGTTGGCCGTTCAAGAAAACTTCCCCGCTGTCGACTGGAGCCAAACCAAACAAAGCTTCTGCGAGTTGAGTGCGCCCCGAGCCAACTAAGCCGGCAAGGCCGAGAATTTCTCCGCGGCGAATGGTGAGGCTGGCATTTTTTACGCCCAAGCTGCGGCAACTGAGTTCCCGAACTTCAAAGGCCGTGTCGCCAAGAGTGGTTTGATGTTTGGGGAAAACGGTATCCAACTCGCGGCCAACCATGAGGCGGATTAAATCAGCGTTTGTGACATCGTTCATGGCGCAGGTTTGAATGCTGACGCCGTCGCGCAGTACTGTGACGCGGTTCGCGAGCAGGAACAGTTCTTCAAAACGATGGGAGATATAGACGATGGCAGTGCCCTTAGCGCGGAGCTCGGAAACGAGGCGGAACAGGTTGGCGGCATCTTGATCGCCTAGTGAAGCGGTAGGCTCGTCCATGATCAGGACTTGAGCGTTTGCATGAATGGCCTTGGCGATCTCGACCATCTGCTGTTCGGGCATGCTTAGGGTGCCAGCGCGAGCGTCCGGTGAAAGGCGCGCGCCGACGGTTGCCAGTAATTGGGCCGCCGTTTCACGACGCAGACGCCAATCGACCCTGCGCCAAGGCGTACCGCTTTCGGAAGCTAGCGCCAAATTTTCAGCGACGGTTAAATCAGGGAACAGGGCGGGCTGCTGATAAATGACCGCAATACCGAGCGACCGAGCTTTGGCGGGAGTGTTATCTACGATACGTTCACCACGCAGTAACAGTTCGCCGGCATCAGGCTGGAGCGCTCCGGTTAGAATCTTGATTAGTGTCGACTTGCCGGCGCCGTTCTCGCCCACCAGGGCATGAACTTCACCCGCCCGTAAATCAAACGAAACACCTTTCAATGCCTGGACTGCGCCGAACGACTTGCGAACCTGCCTGGCTTCGAGAATTACCGGCGAGAATGGCGCGTCACTGGTTTTCGTTGGGGGCAACCGTCTAGTGTATTCCAAGCAACAATTCAGCGTTTGGCTTTACAAAACTTAGGCGACAAAAGGGCTGAATTAGCGTTTACTGTAAGAGATGGTATTCCGATCTGTGCGTTTAGTCTGCTTTGCCACATTGGCCTTTTCTTCTTCGTTCATAGCTTTTGGGCAAGTTCCCGAACGCATGGTTGGGACAGTTGTTTCCATTTCGCCTGCGCTGGCCTCGCTTGATGTGAAGGGCCAAGATGGCAAGCAAATCACGCTGCTTTTTACGTCGGAGACAGTTCTACAGCGCGTCGCACCCGGTGAGAAGAGTTTGAAGAATGCCGAAACCATTCAATTTTCGGATATTGCGATTGGCGACAAAGTGCTGGTGAATACCGATCCAGCGACCTCAACGGCGCGTCGGTTGGTGGTGATGTCGGCGACAGCGATTAGCAAAAAAGATGAAGCCGAGCGGATGGATTGGACGACGCATGGCATTTCTGGGATCGTGGTCGCGAAGACAGGCGATGACCTGACTCTTCGTTTGCGCGGCATGCAGGGCGATACTCAGGCGCATGTCATCGTTTCACAGGCGACCGGCTTTCGCAAGTACTCCGCCGATTCGGTGAAATTCGCCGATGCCAAGGTGAGTAATCTGGCAGCGGTGCAGGTGGGCGACCAGTTGCGGGCGCGCGGCGATAAGAGCGAAGACGGATCAAAAGTCACGGCGCGCGAAGTTGTTTTTGGCACGTTTGTAACTAAGGCGGGAACGATTACAGCTATTGATGCGGAACATAAGTCTGTTGCAATTAAAGAGCTGAACACCAACCAGGTTTTCAACGTGAAGTTAACGGCGGATTCGCAATTGAAGCAAATGCCAGATTTCGCTGCAATGTTTGCTGGCGGTGCGCCACCGGCGGGAGCGCGTTTGAACGGTGGTCCGCCCCCGGCAGGCGGTGGCATGACGATGAGGCCCCCGGAGAACGGCGGGATGATGGGAAACCGGCCGCCGGATATCAGTCAAATGATTGAGCATCTGCCGACGGTAGGTCTCGATGGGCTGAAAGTGGGCGACACGATTGTCATGTCGAGCACAAAGGGCGCGGTGGCAAACGAGTACACGGCGATTGTATTGCTGGACAAGGCGGACATGTTGATTCGAATGGCGACGATGCAGCGCGGCGGTCAAACGCAAGGCGCTGGCGGACAAGGCATGCCAGGCGGCGGCCCGCAGGGGATGGGCGGCGGGTTAGGAAACCTTGAGCTGCCTGGAATGATGCAGTAGATCCACAAAGAAACTTCGAGAACAAAATGAACCAATTTAGAAATACAAAGCGATACGTGTATTTGCTGTTACTGTTATGCGCCGCCGCGTTTGCGCAAAACATCTTTGCGCAAAATAATGGGAGCATTCGCGGCGTAGTTACGGATCCGTCGGGTGCGGCGGTGCCTAATGCCGTGGTGCTGGTAAAAGGAGCGAACGGTGACGTTCACGCAAAGGCAGACGGCAACGGGAAATATTCGGTCAATAATCTGGCCGCAGGCAAGTACCTAGTGGCAATTGGCGCTAAGGGATTTGCGGTGAGCAAGAACAGCGACGTGAGCGTGGCGGGCGCAGTGACGCTCGATGTGCAACTGGTGATCAAGGGCGAAGCGCAGGTTGTGAACGTGGAAGACGAGGTGAATTCCGTTTCTACGGATCCGACGGCGAATGGCACGGCGCTAGTGCTTGGGCAGAAAGAATTGGCGATGCTGTCTGACGATCCGGACGAACTATCACAAGAGCTGCAAGCGATGGCCGGCCCCGGCGGCGGGCCGAACGGCGGGCAAATTTATGTGGATGGATTTACGGGCGGGAACATGCCGCCAAAATCTTCGATTCGGGAAGTGAGGATTAATTCCAATCCTTACTCGACCGAATACGACAAGCCGGGTTTCGGGCGAATTGAAATTCTGACCAAGCCAGGAAGCGACAAATTTCGCGGCCAGGCGTTCTTTCAATTTAATGATCAATATTTGAATTCGCGCAGTCCGCTGTTGACTACGAGCACGCGGTCACCTTATGGCAATAAAATTGAAGGCTTAAACGTAAGTGGTCCCATTAAAGCGAACAAAGCATCTTTCAGTTTTGATTTTGAAAGGCGAGATATTACGGAGAATGCCTTTGTGGATGCGACGATCTTGAACAGCAGTTTGAATCCGCAAAGTGTGAATCAGTCGATTGTTACGCCGCAAACCCGCACGAATTTCAGTCCGCGTCTGGACTATACGATTGATGCCAAGAACACGCTGGTGGTGCGGTACCAATACACGAATATCGCGCTTGACGATACAGGTGTGGGCGGCTTCAACCTGGCCTCACAAGGCTACAAAACTACGCAGGGGGAGCAGACTCTACAAGCGACCGAGACGGCCGTGATTAGCGCGACCATGATTAACGAGAGCCGCTTTCAATTCATGCACACGACGTCGAACGATCTCGTAAAAAGCACTTCACCAACAATTAGCGTGGCGGATGCGTTTACCGATGGCGGCGTATCGGTGGGTAATTCGGGGAATACGACTAATAAAATCGAGTTCACGAACGCTTCGACGATCACTCACGGTACACACACTTACAAGATTGGCGGAAGAATACGTCAGAGTTTTAATGACGACACGTCGGTGAATGGCTTTAACGGGAGCTTTATTTTTCTCGGCGGCGAGGGGCCGGTGTTGGATGCCAATAACCAGCCAACTGGGGCTTTGGAGCAGCTGACGGCGCTTGATGTGTACGAACGCACACTGCTGGGAGAGCAGCTCGGATTTACGCCGGCACAGATTAGAGCGATCGGCGGTGGTGCTTCGCAGTTTACTTACAGCACGGGTAAGGCGCTTACATCAGTGCCGCAATTCGATATCGGGCTGTTCTTGAATGACGATTGGCGGATTAAACCAAACCTGACGTTGAGTTACGGACTGCGTTATGAAACGCAGACGAATATTGGCGACTACAAAGATGTGGCGCCCAGGTTTGGACTTGCTTGGGGAATTGGGGGAAATGCTAAGCAAACAGCAAAGACGGTTTTGCGTGCGGGAGCTGGTATCTTTTACGACCGCATCGCAGATACGGTTACTTTGGCCGCAGAACGCTACAACGGCCAAACGCAGCAATCGTATTTTGTAGAGAATCCAAATTTTTTCCCGAATATTCCAGTGCTAAGTTCGCTGACTGGCAGTTTGTCGCCGCAGGAATACAAGCCTGTCTTCTCGGGACTTCAAACGCCACGAAACTATCAAGCGAGCATTGGCATTGAAAGACAGGTTAACAAGTATGTACGAGTGACAAGCCAATATGTGGAATCGCGAGGCGTGCACTTGGCCAATTCGCGCAACATCAATGAGCCGACAGATGGTATTTATCCATTTGGCGATTCAGGCCCGCGGCTCTTAACGGAGTCATCAGGCTTGAGCCGGACGCACCAACTCTTCTTCAGCCCAAATGTGAATTATAAGAAGTTATTTCTGTTCGGCTTCTACGTGTACTCGCATGGCAAAGACGATAACGAAGGTGAACCAGCCAATCCGAATAACTTGCGAGCGGAATGGGGACCTTCTACTTTCGCGGATGTGCGGCATCGGTTTGTGTTGGGAACTTCCATTCCGATGCCGCTTAAGATTAGCGTGAGCCCGTTTATCGTGGCCAACAGCGGTACGCCATACAACATTACGACCGGCGAAGACCCGAATCAGGATGGCTTCGCGACTCAGAGACCCTCATTGAATAAGACGTTGAGCGCATCTGCCTGCACTGGCACGTCTTTGATCTATGAATCTGGTTTTGGGTGTTTCAATCTCAACCCCCTTCCGGGAACGCAGATTGAACGCAACTACGGGCGAGGGCCTGCGAGCTTTACGGTGAACATGCGCGTGGCGCGAACGTGGTCATTCGGCAATAAGGGTGAGTCTGGACCACGAGATCAAAATGGTCCTCCTCCCGGTATGGGCGGGGTGCGAGGTGGTGGTGGTCCTCCGCCAGGCGGTGGGCCCGGCGGACCTGGCGGTGGAGGTCCTCCTCCGGGGATGTTTGGCGGAGTGAATAGCGGCAAGAAATACAATTTGACGCTTACTGTCAGCGCACGTAACCTACTCAACCACGCTAACTACGCGACTCCGAATGGCGACTTATCTTCACCGTTCTTTGGACAGTCAACAAGTCTGGCGAGCGGGTTCGGACCGATGGGTGGATCGAGCACTTTTGAAAGGAAGATCGATTTACAATTAAGACTGCAATTCTGATGCGGCAGTTTCTCGCTTTGCTTATTGCGGCTACCTGCAGCGCCGCCGACTGGACCTGTGGCAGCGGCGTGCAGAAGCACGAGAAGATACTGAGCGTTGCCAGCGTCAGCAAATTGCAGCTGGTTTTGAAATTGAAGCTGAGCAACGCTCCTTTGAGCGCGCCCGTTATGGTTGGCGGATTGGTAACAGCTAAGGGAATCAAGGATCTGGTGTTCGTTTCATCCGGCAGCGATGTTTACGCTGTCGATTCAGATTTGGGAACTCTTTTGTGGCAGCGCCGGTTGGCAACGCGCGGCGATGTTGCTCCGGTTTTGGGGCCCGTAGCAGACAACGATGACGACGATTATTTATTTTTTGAAGTTCGCCCATTGTTTCTGCTGCAAGTCGGGGGTAAGGTAGTTACGTTGAATGCGGGCGCCGGAACAGATATTCCGACCCCTACCGAGATCCCACATTGTGATTCGCCAAGAGTGAATGGTGCAGTGGCGAACGGCGTGCGTTTTGAATTAGCTAACACTCGCACGAAACCCGTTCTGCGCGCTTTTGACGTCTTAAGTGGCAACGAATTATTTAACAGCGGCAATCAAATCGAAGCGCCCGTTGACTCTAGCGGACTCGCTATTGCCAACGGGCACGTTTGTTTCGGAGATAAAGCTGGGACGCTTTATTGCTTCGGTTTCCCGATTGATCTCTAAGGTTTGGGTAGACCGAAACAATATAAAGTACTATCGAACGTTGCTATATAAACGCGGCCGTTCGCTTCCGAGAGACCACTGAAGTGATTGAAGGAAGTAATTTGGTCGCCGCTGGAGTAAAGTTCTTTTCCAGTTTGGGCATCGAGCGCGTACAAAACAGCGTGCGATGAATTCTTGATGCGTTCCTTGCTCGAATCGAAAAGTCCGCGTTCCGGATAGGCTTGTTCGGTGTTCTCACCATTGCCGTACGCGTACACGACTCCGTTAGCAATGAGCGGTGGCTCGGCGCGATTCATGTCGCGAGACATCCAGGCTGGCTCCAATTCGAACTTGCCGTTGTTCTCTTTCACCTTGAATGCGACAACGGCTCCGTGCGTGACCGGACCATAAGAAACAGGGACTTTGAAGGTGGGACGGACGGGTCCCCAAAATGGTGTCAGAACCCAGCGTGTTCCGTCCGAATCTTCCCATGTCGCCATGGAGCCCCAAATGCCAGCGGAGGCGAAATTCACTTCTTCATTGCAGATGAGAGGCGTGCGGTAGAGGGGGGTTTGATGGTCGTTGCCGCCAGCGTCGTTAGTGTCAAGAAGGTAGACCCGGCATTCCTTGCTACCGGTAACCATCAAGTCGTGGCCTTTGAACTTGAAGACTGCGGGCGTGACTTGCATATCGAGATCACGCTTTTGTAGCCAGGCCCAATTCGAGGGCTCAAACCAATCCTTTAAAACCAACTGGCTGCCGTCGACTTTCGCGCCTATTAGACCGTTGCCGTAGACGTGATTCTCAGGATCGTAGCGACCGTCACCAGTGGGCGCCCATGCCGTTCCATTGAAATCAATGGCGGCGCCGGTGCGTCCCCATAAGCCACCACTCTTTGGATTGTAGGTCATCACTTTCTTTTCGGGATCGGTAATGTTGATGGCCCAGATCTGGTTTGGATTGCCGTTGCAGCCTTGCGATGTCGTGGTGAAAATTACGTTGTTCCACATGTTTAAGGCGTAAGACTTGCCATTGCCAAAGCCGAACTTGACGGGCACCTGGACATCTTCGCCATCTGCGACGTTCAAGAAGTGGAGCTTGCCATCGCCAGCAAGCGCATAAAGAGTTCTATTGCCAGACGAATCGCGCGCGCCTATGACCGGCGTCGCTGTTTGTCCGCCGGGGCAGAGCGGGTCGTCGGGGTTGAACCCGCGCCCCTCTGTTACGGGAGGATAGTCAAAGTGCTTCTGCCAAATCACCTTGCCGGTTGCAACATCTATAGCGAAAATGTTGTCGGAGATACCAGCTTCAATGGCGATCTGCTTGACTCCATCTTTGGTCTTGATGTCGTTGGCAATCAAAGGAGGAAAGAGCGAGTGCATGTGCCTTGGCTCGTTATCGAGCTTGAGCTTCCAAACGACTTGCAAGTTTTTGACGTTGTCTTTGGAAAGTATGTGTTCGTCAGGCTGCCAGCCGGTTCGTTGAGGGCTGCCGCCATCGGTTAGCCAGTCAGCTCCCCAAACAATTGCGCCGCAAAGGGCGATCAAGGAATAGGATAGTTTTCGCATCAAAAGGCCTCTTTGTCTTTTACCGGCTCGCTACTTGTCTGTCAACTGCGGATTCATTTTCGAAAAACCAAAAGCGTACATGGCGTTGTCGCTGGCCGCAAAATAGATTCGGCCGTTGGCAACCGCCAGTCCGCTTCCATAAGATGGTTTGGGAACTGCGCCAGCGCTCGAATATAACTGCTTGCCGCTCTCGGCGTCCAACGCAAACAGCGTAGCGTGAGTGGAAGCTTTTTCAATTTCGCTCAAACTATACGGTTTCCCTTTAGCCTTAGCCAAAGAAGTGGGTTCGCCGGTGGACAACGCAAAAACTACGCCACCTGCTGTAACCGCAGGAGCGGGGCCAGGAACGTTTGGCGAAATCCAAGCGGGCGATAGCGTCGGCTGGCCATTCTGTTCCGTCACTTTGAAAGCTACGATGCTACCGTTGGCAGCGTCGCCATTTTGCACCGGGAACTTGGCGGACGCCTGGGGCGGGCCCCAGAGAGATGCGTATACCCAACGATTGCCATCGGCGTCGGTCCAACTCGAAAAACCGCCGCGAAATCCATGACCGGCATAATCGGCTGCCGCGCTGGCGATTGGTTCAGTGGCAAACAGCGGCGTGTGATGGTCGGAACCGCCTAAGGACGTTGCGTCGAGCAGATACAGGCGGCCATTGTCGCCGGATGCCAAAACCAAATCTTTGCCTTTCCAAGCGAAGACAAGCGGAGTTGCGCCTTCCGCTTGAACACTCTTCTTGGGGTTGGGAATATTTTCTGTGACAAAGGAATCTTTGACCCCCAAGGTTTGCGGTTGCAAAGCGAGAATTGTTGTGTGGTGGCTTGCATCGGTGTCTCCCTGTTCGTAGGGGACTTGGACGTACACTGTTCCGTCGGTACCGATGGTGGTTCCAGGCGCGCCATGTGCGGGCACAGAAGCAACTTTCTTATCAGTGCTACCCAGGTCGACGGCGTAGATCGCATCGGCATGTCCACCGCAACTGCCAGATGTTGCGGCATAAATTGTGTTGCCATCTACGTTAAGCGCACTGACAGTAGAATTCTCCGGCACCAGCTTCACAGCAGGAATGAGGTCGGCCCCAGTGGATGGATTCAGCGTGTGGAGATAACCATCACTACTGACGACGTAAAATGCGCCAACGCTGCCGAAACCACTTCCACCAATGAGTTGGTTAGACATGATTCCGCCGGGCCTCACCGGCACCGCTTGCCTGCGCCCGAAGCTAACGCCCGCAGAGCTACTGCCAGCCATGCTGACGGATGACGTTAAGCCGCCCGGACACGTGGCCGTTGAATGTTTGGATTGACGTTCTGCTCCCTTGTATTCGAAATGGGTTTTCCAGAGCAGCCGGTTGAGGTCGGCATCAATGTTGTAGACATTGTCGGAGCTTCCACTGAAGACGAGCATTTCCTTGAAGCCGCGGTAAGTGATGAGCATCCCGTCAATCAGCGGAGCCGTTAAGGAGTAGAGACCTCTCGCCTTGTTATCGGCTTGATATTTGTAGAGCAAGTTGAGCCCACCCACGCTGTCTTTAGTAAGAATTTTCTCAGCGCGCGCCCAACCTTCACGAGACGGGCTGCCGCCGGGTGTTGGCCAATCCGCAGCCGTAATGACCGCGCAGGCGACAGCTACCGCCAGCAGGAAAAAGGAAAATCTTCGTACAACGGAGCGCTTAAGGTTAGGGATGAGCGAACGTGGCATAAGTTTGTCAGAATGTGATTCTTGATTTTTGAGTCTCAATTTTCTTGAAGTCTAAACCTGCGATGTTGCGAAGATCTTCGATTGATTTGAATGCGCCCTTTTCGTCGCGATAATGAATCACGGCGGCGGCTTCAGACTTTGTCAGAACCAGGGACGATTCTAGTTCGACGCTATCGGCCTTGTTGATGTTCACGTGAGGCGCCTCTTCCGGGCCAAAGTTCTTTGTTAGGTAGGCAAGGATGGTATTGAACTCGTCGTCGCTGCCTTGCGCGCCCATCTTCACCATTTTTGCGATGGTGTCGGTCCAACCATCCTCGTCTTGGTGCAAAGACGCGGCCTTGTCTGCGGAATGACACTTACCGCAAACGCGAACAGTGACAGCCTTGCCCGGACCGTCGGGCAATTCGGCGTAAGCGTTCGAAGCGACGGAAGCGCCGAGGCCGAGAACTATCAGCGCAAGGAAGGTGTGTCGCATAGGTTCTTGAAACGTTTCAGTAAGCCGCTGCAGAAGCATATCACAAATTACGATGAAAATTACTAGAATGCCAAGTTAGTCTTTTTCGAGTCGATCTTCGCCGCATCGATACCCGGGACCTTCTTTAAGTCGTCTACAGACTTGAAATCGCCCTTTTCCGCGCGATAGTGCAAGATGGCGTCCGCATCCTTTTCAGAAATTTCTAGGGCGGTCTGCAACTCTTTGGCCGTGGCCTTATTTATGTAAATCTTCGTGGCGGTTGCAGACACAGTATTGGTCAGGTAATCGACAATGTCAGCAAATTCGTCGTCGGTGCCCTGAGCGCCACGCTGAACCATGTTTGAGACGATCGTGGTCCAGCCCTCGTGATCAAGCTTCTTCCCTAAAACGATTTCAGCTGCGTGGCAAGATGCGCAAACGCGCTGCATGGTCTCTTTGCCTGGGCCGTCAGGAAGCTTGGGCTTGTCAGCAGCGCCCGCGAGAAGAGCGGTGAATAAAAAAGGGATAACAAAGCGCACCAACTTCATGCTTCAATTATCCAATTTTCTTCAAAGGTGCGTCCGGATTGCCTGGACCAAAGTGTTTCAGCATGACTAGATTTTCCGTGCTGCTCTTGTTGGTGATGACGACGCCATGCGCGGCAGCATCGGCCGTGACAAACAACTCGTCTTTGGTCATCTGGCCAAAGCGGATAAGGCTGGGCGTTTCAATCTCATGCTTGCCGAGCGTTCCATAACCTGAAACCAGGATCATGCCATAGGCAGCGGCATCTTTAATCGTGACCGATTTGCCTGGGAATACTGTGAGTTCTTTCGCGGAATAGAAAGGTGTTGAATACACGACCCAACTTTCTGAATAACCTGCATCATTCATTGTGTGGACAGGCGCAACAGGAGCAGGGTCGAAAAGGCGATGCTCAGCAAATTCGGGGTCGGTATTGGCGGGCCAATCGAGCATGTCGAGAAGATATTCAAGGTCGTTATGGTGCTCCGGCGGCACATCTTTCACAAGCAGTTCCCAACCAACGGCGCGGCCTTCTACCAGCGATTGGTACATAGCGAAGACATCTGAGTTGACCTGCGGCTCATACGTGACAAGCGAGCCAGGAGCATGCAGAATACCGGGGTCAATCTGCCAGCCCGTGCCGGGCTTCAACTTATAGGCGCGAGAGAGATGGAGAATTTCGTTGTCGCCTTCGTTCCACCTTTCTAGGCAACGCTTGAGGTCGGCCCGCGTGACACCAGGATTTAGGCCCATGAACGTATAAGGGAAATTATTGCCCTTGAAATTGTATTGCGGCGGAAAATAATAGGCCTCTGGCTTGCCCTTTTGGCCGACACGTGCGGCGAACGCATCGTTTTGATGGAGGTGGTGCGGGATGGGGCCAAGGTTGTCAAAAAACTTACACAACAGGTTCCAGCCGCCGTGTTTCTGCATGACGGCGGAGCCAAGAAACTTATCGCCAACAGTTTCGACGGCTTCTTTGAGCAGCGCCTTCTTGCCGTTGAATTCGATATAGCTCAAGCCTTCGTCGTCGGCGGTAAGCGGACCGTTCGCGGCTTTGGTGGTGGAGGAAAACCAGCGTTCGTCGATGCCACCGCGATGGGCGCCCAACGCATAGAGGTCGCGGGGGTCAAGTTTGAGACGTCCGCCCGGCATAAGGAAGGAACGCGGGACCCAGCAGGGAGCGAGTCTGACAACACCATCGCCTGCGGTTAGGGCATCGGAAAAGAAACTTTGGTTGAACATTGTAATAGAGAGATGAGCTATTGGGAAGCTTTGAAACGACTCAAATCAAACCGCCAGCATATATCGGAGGGAGGGTTCTGTCAAGAAAAGATGTGTTTAACTGGATCTCGCATGAAAGCGCACCGTATTTACAATATTGGATCTACGTGCTGTTTTGGTTGGGACGAGAAGAAAAAGGAAGGCGAATTCCCAGAGACATCGCGGAATCACTTTCGAGTTGGCGCGAGAGGGTTTTTGACGATCCGTATCACGTGGTTCTGGACAACTACTTCATAGCCCGAAGACGGTGAGCAGAGGAAGCAGGCCATCGGAATGAGCAGCAAGTTGCTTCTTTTGCCTTTGCCGTCAGTGGAACGATCCACAAAGATCACCAGTTATCGTTCACATAATCTCTGCAAGAAAGGCGACTGCGTATGAACAAGGCATCTACCAAGACCAATTCCGTTAAACGGATCAAGATCAGCCAAGAGACCGCCGGTTAGACAAGGACCCGGACGCGCCGACGCTTCCGCCAGAAATGTGGGACAACGCCCTCATTGGCAAATACTACCGTCCCAAGAAAACTCCCGTCACGTTCAGAGCTGATAATGATGTGTTGGCGTGGCTTAAGTCGAAAGGTCAAGGTCACCTTAGCCGGATTAACGAAATTCTCCGGCAACAGATGCGCGCGGAGATGAAGCGGTAGGTTGGGTCGAAGTTAGACGAGTGCGCCCTTTTATGGTTCTTTACCGCAACTGCGGAAGATAGACAAGAACTAGGCGGCAAGCTGAGAACGTGCAGGTGCAGCCGATTGGCAGCGGATGTTCCCTGATATACTCTGGCGGAGAATTGAGACGTTTCAAATCGCCATGAGCACACATCACAAATACCCTGCCGTTCACAATGCCATGTGGCCGGGCCTCGTTGGCAAAGGGCCTGATTCCGAACCACCAATTGATCTCGACACAATGTTAAACCTGACGGCAGCCGCTGAAATTGATGGCGCGCGCTTCGATGGTGTCGATTTATTTCTGTCGCTGCCGCATACCGATATTGATTCCACACAAGACGACCTAAAACATTTAGCCGATAAATTGTCGGCTCACAAATTAATGGCCGGCTCTCTGGTCGCGCCGGTTTGGGGCGGTACTGGCGGCGGGTCCGCGATGGGTAGCGAGGAAGAGCGTGGACGTTTTCTCGAGCAGGTTCGGAAGGCGTGCTTGATTGGTGGCAGGCTGCGCGATCTGGGTGTTCGCAAGTATGGCGTGATTCGTATTGATTCGGCAGCGAGTCCCGCTGAGTGGGTGAAAGATCCAGAGGGCAATACCAAGCGGATTGCGCAAACATTTCGCGAAGCTGGCACTATTGCCTCAAATCACGGTGAAAAGCTCGCCGCGGAAGGTGAAATCTGTTGGGCCGGTATGCATAGCTGGCGTCGCAATGTGCAGCTTTTAGAAATGGTCGGCATGCCGGGCCTGGTCGGATTTCAGGCTGACATGGCGCACACCATGTTATTCACCATGGGCTACAACGCGCCCGAAGATCGCTTGCTGCCAGAAAATTTTGATTGGGCGCAAGGTCACTTGCTGGCGGATGCTTATAAAGTGATGGCACGCGCACTGCGGCCCTGGACTATTGATTTTCATGTGGCACAAAACGACGGCACCGTGAAGGGGGCGGGGGAGCACGACAAAACGGGCCGGCACTGTCCGCCGAACGATCCGAACGGCAAGCTTGATATCGTACGCGATGCGGGGGCTTGGATGCGGGACGACAAAGATAATCCAACGCGCGCCTTCGCGCATATTTGTTGGGATGGCTGCATGTTTCCGAACGACGTGATGATGAACCAGCAGACTTGGAACGATGTGTTGCGCGTGATGCTTGCGGTAAGGGCTGCGCATGGGTGGGACTAGATGAAGAAACTGAATATTGCCATTGTGGGTTGCGGCTTTATGGGCCGCACGCATTCGAATGCATTTCGTAAAGTCAGCAATTTTTTTGACACGCCCTACCAGCCAATCTTGAAAAAGATCTGCGCGCGCAACGGCGAGAAGGCGAAATCGTTCGCTGAAAAATGGGGTTTTGAAGCGGCCGAGACCGATTGGCGAAAACTCGTTGACGACCGCGACATCGACTTAATTGATATCGCAAGTCCAAATGATACGCACGCTGAAATTGCCGTTGCGGCCGCGAGTGCCGGCAAGATGTTGATGTGCGAAAAACCGCTTGGCCGCAATCCCAGCGAATCGGAAGCGATGGTGAAGGCCGTGGA
>Ga0182012_10001077_pt1 | contig 30184 bp, 24 predicted proteins | sample 612S2SmetaG_FD_120486 | JGI IMG/M metagenome (GOLD analysis project Ga0182012, IMG submission 120486) | Permafrost microbial communities from Stordalen Mire, Sweden - 612S2S metaG | ecosystem: Environmental > Terrestrial > Soil > Wetlands > Permafrost | place: Sweden: Stordalen | collected...
CGAACCCGCGACCACCGCATTAAAAGTGCGATGCTCTACCAACTGAGCTACCGGCTCGCTTTGTGGAGGGGAAAGTCTGAATTTCCAGCGTAGCACGGCCGGTGATCACGGCACTTCACCCAGCGCGCCAAGATTAAGCCGCAGAGCGCTTCGGGAGTTCGCCCGTGGCTAGCCAATGCGCGCATTCCAGGCCGAGTTCCTGAATCGCCCTGGCTTCGTATTCCGCTGAATCCCGGGCAGTCAGTGTATCTTTCCAGCGGCCGTTAGTGCCCCGGTTGATGAAGGTCTTGGTGCCGCCCTTCCACATCTTGCCACCCATGGGAACGCTCTTCTCCCCGTTCGCTTTCATCCAATCAAAAGTGCAGTGTTCCACCATCAAGTCCCACTTCGATTCATCGATCTCAATGGACAGAAACTCCGCTATGCGACGCATCCCCGCCGGCATGTCCCGCTTTAAGGTTTCGAAGTGCACCAACAGGATATTCGGGAGAGACCGGATTTCCCACCACGACCGCACGTTTTCCCAGAACGACCAATAGGGAAAACCGTCACGCTCCAACCAATCGCGAAAGTACTGGCGAATGTCCTCCGTCGGAGGCTCCAGCGGTGGACCCACGCGGCCCGGCTCGTTGTTCAGGGCGTTGTACATGGCCTCATTTCCATTGGCGTGATGGTTGTAAAGGCTCCACAAAACGTCTCGGCCATCGCGCCCGATGTAGATGTACCTGGCGAGTGGAGAATACACCAGAGCATCCACCGGCAGATGCGTTTTGACAAAGCGGCGGTGCTGCTGCGCCTCTACTTCCGGAAGTTTGACGTGCTTGGGGGGAAGCCGGAAGTCGATCCATGGCGACATGGAATGAACTTCCATTTCGGTGTCGCCCGCGAACAGCATCTGAAAAATGATCTGTTGCATCCAGGTGGTTCCGGATTTCGCATAAGTCGAGATGATGATGTCGTCATCTCGAAATTTGAAATCGTTCCAAACCGTGGAATCGATGTGTTGATTGTGCATCTCGCGGGTCTTCCTGGGCCACGCGATTTCAGTGCTGGCGGTCATTGTTCTCCTCCTCTGGTGCTGCCGGACGGGGGCCAGAGCACAATAGATTAGAACACGCGGTAAGACAGAGCGCAACGGTCCTATGTAATGCGGTCTTAGTAAACGCCAAGGTCGCGACCGCTTACTACGGCCCCGGAATATCCCTGCTTGATCTCTTTCACCAGATCCACCTCGTCTGGGTTGGCGAAGTAGAGCTGATGATAGAGCACTAACAGCTTCGGTTTGGCCTTGGAGGCGATTTCAGCCAGTTCTTTCGTCGAGGTATGGGAGAGTGCGTGATACCGTCCAGCCTCGGGACTGAACCGCGCATGGAAGCGCTCGTCCGAATAGACCTCGTGAACCAGAACGTCACAGGCATGGCAAAATTCCGCTATGGCGGCGCTGGGAGCGGTGTCTCCGGATATCACGATCGAACGGCCGGATGCATCGATCGCGAAGCCGAAGGCCTGCGGCCACGATCCATGCGGCACGGCGAACGCCCGAATGGTGACGTTCTCATCGCGATAGATCTGGCCAGGGGAAATCTCGTGGACGTTGACGCGCAGGCCACGCTCGCTCAGTTGCTCGAGTCCCGTGGTGCGGATGCGAATGTCTTCGGCATAAGCCAACTTGATGTACTCGGTCATGGAGGCGATTCCCTTCGGACCATAAACCTCCAATGGTTGCAGGCGTCCAACCACCCAAGGGGTAAGAATGATATCGGGGTAACCCAGCGTGTGGTCGGAATGGAGGTGGGTGATGAAAAGCCTGGTCAGATTGGGCGCCCGGAGTGCCGCAATCCCGTTCTTCTCGGCGGCCGCCTCCGCCTGGCGTACAACCCCTGGGCCCGCGTCAAACACGTAGGCCTGCCCATTCACAACGACTGCAACGGATGGCCCGGACGCACGCGGGTCTGGGATCGGAGTACCGGAGCCGAGAATAACCACCTTGGCTTGTTCCGTTGGTTGGGCGCAGAGACTGAGCGTCGAAACAGCGGCGAGAAGACAAGCGACGCGACGCGTATTGGGAACCTCCCCGACAGTCTAACAGCGGACGGTGTAAACTGACTCAACTCGCGTGCCTTCCGAAACATTGCCAACGTCAGTAAAGATCAACGCGGCTGAACTACCCGACCCGGGACGGTGGAAGTCACTGGCTGTCGTCCTCTCGGCTGCTTTCGTGGTTGGCCTCGACTTCTTTGTGGTCAACGTCTCCATCCCGTCCATTCGGGCGAACCTGCATGCCACTTTCGCTGAAGTGCAGATGGTGATCGCCAGCTACGGCCTGGTCTATGCGGTCCTCCTGATCTCCGGAGGAAGGCTGGGGGACATTTACGGCCGTAAGCGGATGTTCATTTGGGGGACGGCGGCTTTCACAGTGGCGTCCATTTTCTGCGGGCTGGCGCCAAACCCGGCAGTTTTGATCATGGCCCGGGCGCTGCAAGGCGTGACGGGAGCTTTGATGTTTCCGCAAGTCCTGTCGATCATGCAAGTGACGTTCCCGCCGCACGAGCGTGCGAAAGCCTTCGGCTTGTTCGGGACCGTTATCGGCACCTCATCTTTTTCCGGAAACGTCCTTGGAGGACTGCTGGTGAGCGCCAACATTTTCAATCTGAGCTGGCGCCCCATTTTTCTGATTAACCTGCCCATTGGGATCCTCACCGTCTTCACCGCCGTTCGATTCGTAAAGGAGTCACGCTCCCCCAAGGCCCGCGGGCTGGATATGGGAGGCGTGGCCATCCTCACGACGGCCCTCCTGCTTCTGCTCTACCCCCTGATTCAGGGACGTGAAGCCGGGTGGCCGCTGTGGACGTTCCTCTCCATTTGCGCGTCTCTGCCGGCGCTTCTATTGTTTGTGCAATATGAAAGGCGCGTAGCCGCAAAGGGCGGTTCCCCGTTAGTGGAGCTCTCGCTGTTCCACGATCGCGCGTTCGTCATCGGCCTTTTCAGCGGAGTCTGTTTCTTTAGCGGCGCGGCCGCGTTCTTCCTTATCTCTACTGTCTTCCTGCAGAACGGGCTGGGTTATTCCGCAAGGGACGCGGGGTTGACGTTCACTTCATTCGCGGTGGCATTCCTCGGAAGCTCGCTCTCCTCGGTCCGGCTCCAGCCGAAAATCGGTAGCCGCATCATCAATCTAGGAGCGGCGCTGATGATGACCGGTCTGGCGTTGCTGCTTTGGCTGACAGCGTGGCGCGGTGGATCGCTGAGCGGACTCGAACTCGCGCCGGTCCTGTTGATCTACGGCACGGGTCAAGGCTTCGTGATGCCTACTCTGATCAATACAATCCTGGTGAACATCCATGGGCATGACGCTGGATCGGCTGCGGGCGTGCTGACAACAGTCCAGCAGGTTTCGTTTGCGATGGGGGTGGCCGTGATCGGAACGGTTTTCTTCAGTTCTCTGGGCCACCTGACCACCACGGCTGCTTTCGTAACGGCGTTGCGTACGGCCCTCTCCGTGAATATCTGCCTGCTCGCCGTGACGTTCATGCTGATCCTCCAGATACCTCGGAATCCTGTTCGAAAGCTGTGACATACTAATTGACCATGCTTACGAAGTTCTCCCTGCTGACTCTCGTCAGCTTCTGCGCCAGCGCAGCGCCACTCTCGGTCCGGCTGGTCTCGAACCTTCCCGCTCCGCAGCCCGTGGGGACGGTGGTGGGTCTGATGCCGCGGGTTGAAAACGCGACGCCGGGAATGTACGTTTATCGATACTCGGTGAGCGTAGACAATGGACCGTTCCGCGTGGTTCGGGACTTCAGTCAGGCCTTCAACTTCGAATGGGCGCCGGAACTTTACAAACAGGACGCCGTGGTGCGAGTGGCCGTGCGGAATAACAAGACCAAGGAGACCGCGGACGGAGAGTTGCCGTTCCGTATCACGTCGCGGGTATTCGGCGGGACGGCGGTGGTTTCGCCGACTTCGCACCCATTGGTGGCGTTGTTCAGCGCGCCGCCCTGCCCAGCCGGCAATCAGTTCCAGGTTGAGTTCCGCCGGCGTGGCGATACCAAGGTCAGCCATACGCCCCCAGAACCATGCCGGGCAGGCGGCAACAGCGTGTACGTGGCGGGGATGCGCGCGGACACCGACTACGAGATGCGCGAAGCCACCCCGACGGAGGGAGCCTGGGTCACGTTCCACACGGGAATACTGGACGGAAGGTTCCCCAGAGTCTCCGTTCAAACTCCGCGGCAGGGGGGCGCCAGCACAGAGGGAATCATCCTGCGGAGCATGCTGGATCCGTGGCGCAGCACCGCGAGCGACCTCGATGGAAACGTGGTCTGGTACCTGGACTCAGACTCGCCACTGATGCTGACGCGGATGCTTTCCGGCGGGCGATTTCTGGTGCATGCTTATGGTGACAATTCGGTCAACGACATGCAGCGCCTGCAACTTCTGCGTGAGTTAGACCTTGTGGGCCATACCGTTCAAGAGACCAACATCAGCCGCGTGGCCGAGCAGTTGGAACGCTACGGAATCAAATCCGACTGCGGGAAGGGAGGCCAGGAGTGTGTCTCCGGTTTTCACCACGAAGCAATCCGGCTCCCCAATGGGCATACGGTGGCGATCGCCGGCCTGGAGAGAATGTTCCCCGCCGGAACTCAAGGCTCGAAGGAACCCGTGGACATTCTCGGCGATCTGGTTATCGACCTCGACGAGAATTTACAGGTTGCTTGGTTCTGGAACTCGTTCGACCACATGGATTTGAAACGCGCGTCTTTGGGCGATGAGAAGTGCGCAATCGGTCCGGGCGGCGACGGTTGCACCCCTGTGTTTCTTGCGCCCACCGCGAACGGCTGGCTGCACAGCAACTCACTGCAGTACATCCCAGGAACCGGCGACCTGCTGATGTCCATCCCGGAGCAGGACTGGGTCGTAAAGATCGATTATAAGAACGGCACCGGAACCGGGAAGGTTCTGTGGCGATTGGGAAAAGACGGGGATTTCACCACAGCATCAACCGATCCGTATCCGTGGTTCTCCTACCAGCATGACGCGGGCTTCGACCCCGCAACGAATCTGCTGGTGCTCTTCGATGACGGACACCGGCGGAAGGAGAAATTTCCGAAGGCGAATAATCGCGGGCAGGCGTGGAAGCTGGATGAGGAGAAGCGCACGGCTACGCTGGTACTGAATGCCGACATGGGAATTTACGCGATCGCGGTTGGCTCTGCGCAGCCGCTCTCCAATGGCGGGTACTCGTTCGAATCCGGTTTCATCAATCCTGGTCCCGCGGGAATGGGAGCCATCTTCTCGCGCACCACCGAGACATCAGCCGACGGCAAGATTACCTATGCGCAGGAGGCGGACGGAGCCCTGACTTACAGGAGTTTTCGGGTTCCGGATTTGTACACGGCACCGCGGAAATAGGATTTTCGGCCTAACATGTTAGGCTCGAAGAAGTTCCCGAGTGGCTCTGTGGCGGAATTGGCAGACGCGCCAGACTTAGGATCTGGTACTCGAAAGGGTGTTCCGGTTCGACCCCGGACAGAGCCACCAACCCGCGACGTAAATGATCGAATATCGCTCCGGAATCTGCTTCACGCTCGACCAAATGATCGAGCTCTACAACGCTTCCACGCTGAGCGAACGCCGGCCCGCGGGCGACCGGCAGCGAATGGCCAAAATGCTGGAGAACGCCAACCTGATCGTGACCGCGTGGGACGGCGAGGAACTGGTTGGCATCGCACGCTCTTTGACCGATTTTGCATTCTGCACCTATCTGTCGGATCTGGCCGTGCGCGTGTCCTATCAGCGCCGGGGAATTGGGAAGGAACTGATCCGGCGAACGCGCGAACTGGGCGGTCCGGACGCCAAAGTCATTCTGCTCTCCGCGCCCAAAGCCGTGGAGTACTATCCGCACATCGGGTTCACGCAGCACCCATCGGCCTGGGTGCTCTAGTGCCCTATTTCGCTGTGTCTTTCTAAAGGGCCGGAGCATCCTAAGTACAATCAGGTAGCGCAGAGATGATCGGCGAAATTCGCGAACTTGTTCGCACCATATTCCGCGAAGACCCCGCCGCGAAGAGCGCCCTCGAAATTGTGCTCTGCTACCCAGGGCTGCACGCCGTTGTCGTTCACCGGTGGTCGCACCGCTTGTACGAGATGAGGCTGAACCTGCTGGCGAGGCTTTTATCGCAGTACATGCGGTGGGTGACAGGCATCGAAATTCACCCCGGCGCGCGGATCGGGCGGCGGCTGTTTATCGACCACGGCATGGGAGTGGTGATCGGCGAAACGGCGGAAATTGGCGACGATGTTCTGATCTACCAGGCGGTGACGCTGGGCGGAACTGGAGCGGATCGCGGCAAGCGCCATCCGACGATCGGAAACCGGGTGGTGATCGGGGCGGGGGCGAAGGTACTGGGAAACATCACGGTTGGGGATGAGGCCAAAATCGGCGCCGGCTCGGTAGTCGTAAAATCGGTGCCTTCGAGCAGCACGGTGGTCGGGATTCCGGCCAAGGTGGTGGGGGCGCGTGGGGACCACCCCAAGCTTCTGGAACACGGCAATTTGCCGGACCCGTCGGCGCAGGACATGGCCGGATTGCGAGCGCGGGTCGAGGAGTTAGAGGAGTTGGTTCGCCAACTGCTGGAGCGGCGCGAGCAAGCGGCTGTGAGTGACTGATGCTGCCCGCTTTGAGAAGCGACCTCGAGGTCATGCCTTCCCCGGTGGCGGACCGGCCCGGGATTCTGATTCGGGATCCGATGCGGTATTCGAACGCGGTCCTGATTATTCCTTACGCATTTGCCGGCGCCCTGGAATGCTTCGACGGGCAGCATAGCGAACTGGACCTGCGCGCAGCCGGGGATTCCGGCCTCCAACTGCTTGACGCGTTACGCGAGAGCGCGTTCCTCGAAGACGAGATCTTCGCGGAACGGCGCGGCGCCCGCGAACGCGAATTTGCCGCGGCCGAAGTGCGGGAGCCTTGTCACGCCGGAAGCGGGTACCCGGTGGAGGCCGGCGCGCTGCAGGAGACCATGCGCGGCTACGTGGACCGAGGTTCGCTCACCGCTCAGTCCGAGACGATTGCGATCGCCGCGCCGCACGTCAGCCCGTTTGGCGGGTGGCAATCCTACCAAGCCGCGTATCAAAGGCTTCCCCGCGATGCCGGCGACCGCACTTTCGTGATCCTCGGAACCTCGCATTATGGCCCCATGGACAAGTTCGGCCTCACCCGTAAGCGCTTCCGCACGCCGCTGGGGGAAACACGCCCAAACACGGAACTGATCAACCGGCTCAGCACCCGAGCGGCGACGGCGATTACCGAAGAAGACTACTGCCACTCGGTGGAGCATTCCATCGAATTCCAAGTGGTCTTTCTGCAGTGGCTGTATGGGCCCGGCATCAAAGTGGCCCCCATCCTGTGCGGTTCCTTCGCGCGCAGCATCTATCTGGGCGGCAAGCCCGAAGAGAACGACGCCATCAACCGATTTATCGGGGAACTGGGGGAGATTGATGCGCAGGCCGGCGGCAAGCTCGTCTGGGTGCTGGGAGTGGATATGGCGCACATTGGACGCCGCTACGGCGATGCGGTTCCTGCGCGCGCCCACAGCGATCACATGATCGAAGTGGCCGAGCGTGACCGGGCGCGCAACGAGCGAGTGGCCGCGGGAGACGCTGACGGTTTCTGGGACCTCATCCAGCAGAATCGGGACGATTTGCGCTGGTGCGGATCTGCGCCTTTCTACACGTTCCTCCGGGCCGTGCGGGGGATTCAAGGCAAAGTGGAACGCTATGAGCAGTGGAATATCGATGAGGCCAGCGTAGTGAGCTTCGCTGGAATTTCGTTCACCCGCTGATGGGTGCGGCGTTACAATCGGAACAAAGCTGGATGCCGACGCTGGTCACAAACATTCCGGAATCTTCTCCCGCTCCGGCCCCGCCGCGCAAGCGGTGGACTCGCGAGCAATGCGCCCCGCTTGAGGCATCCGGCCTGTTTGAGCAGGAACGCCTCGAGTTAGTGGATGGGGAATTGATCAGTAAGATGGGCAAAAACCGTCCGCACGTGAACGCCTCCATGCTCTTGCTGGAGTGGATTCAGGACACCTTCGGCAGACGCTTTGTAAATGCCGAAGCACCCATCGACGTTGGTCCGGACGACAATCCGTGGAGCGAGCCCGAACCCGATCTCATCGTGCTGAAGCGCGAGTACTCAAACTTCAAGTCCGGGAACCCGCAGCCCCATGACCTCGCGCTGGTGATTGAAATTTCCGACAGCAGTCTCGCGTTCGACCTCACCACGAAGGCGCGATTATACGCGCGCGCCGGCATTGAAGAATATTGGGTTCTCGATGTCGCGGGCAGGCGGCTGATCGCACATCGTAGCCCCGTTTCGGGGAACTACACTTCCGTGGTCGCCTACGGCGAAAACGAAATGATCGCTCCGCTCGCCGCCCCGGCCGCGGGTTTTCGTCCGGCCGAGGCATTGCCCGGTTAAGAATCGCATCGCATGATAGAACCAATGTCATGCACCGTCGCGATTTTCTGAAAGCTTCTCTGGCCGCAACCGCGCTGGCCGCTCCACTCAAATCCGCCGCACCCGCCGGCATCAAGCTGGGCTTGGATACATATTCCCTGCGCGCTTTCAAATGGAAGGCCTTCGAGCTTCTCGACTACGCGGCCTCTCAAAAGGCCGACGCAATCCAGATCTCCAGCCTGGAAGACTACGAGAGCCTCGATACCGGTCATCTTCAACAAGTGCGAGCGAAGGCGGAGCAACTCGGCATCATGATCGATGCGGGAACGGGGTGCGTCTGCCCTCTTTCAAAAAGTTGGGGAAAGCGCGCAGGCACAGGGCGCGATGCGATGCTCGAGGGACTGCGCGTCGCCAAACAGGTGAACGCCCGCTCGGTCCGCTGCTTCATGGGTTCGATGGCGGATCGCCGCACGAACGACGATTCACTGGCGCGCTGCATGGAAGAAACCATCAAAGTCTTTAGGTCGGTGAAATCGGAGGCGCAGGATCTGAACGTGAAGATCGCGCTCGAAAACCACGCGGGCGATATGCAGGCGCGCGAAGTGCTGACCATTATCGAAGAATCCGGCGCGGATTTCGTCGGCGCGTGCCTTGATACGGGAAATCCGATGTGGGTGATGGAGAATCCTCTGGTGACAATGGAAGTGCTGGGTTCTCACGTTTTGACCACGCATGTGCGCGATTCGGCCGTGTTCGAACATCCCCAAGGCGCGGCGGCGCAATGGGTGGCAATGGGGGACGGCAATGTCGATCTGGCGGGAATCATCGCGTTGCACCGCAAGCTCTGTCCGCAGGCGGCGATGCATCTTGAGATCATCACGGGCCGGCCGCCGCAGGTGCTGCCGTATTTCGATCCGGCGTTCTGGAACTGGTTCCCGAAGATGCCCGCCGGTGAGTTCGTGCGTTTCGTGGACCTGGCGAAGCACGGCCATCCGTTCATGGGCGTGATGGTGATTGAAGATTCCGCGAACGCGAAGAAGCTGCCGGAGTATCAGGCGGCGCTGAAGGAGCAGCAGCGCGTGGATCTGGAGCGGAGCCTGGACTACGCGCGGCAGGCGCTCGGAGTGGGAATCAAATGGCGCGGGTAGTCCCGAAGGCGGCTCGGAGCCGGCTAGTCCACAACCTGCGTGAAGATTGGAGAAACGCTCGGAGCATTGCTGGCATCTCCGCCGTAGCTCGCCACGAGATCGTGTCCGCCGGCCGTGAGTTGCGAATACACCAAGGAGGCCACTCCATCGACCAACGTACCTGTTCCCATCACCGTGGATCCATGCGTGAAGGTCACCGTGCCGGTGGCGGTGGAAGGCGTCACCGTGGCCGTATAGGTCACGCTCTGATTGAGGTTTGACGGGTTAATGGACGAAGTCAATGTCGTAGTGGTCGGGTTGGTTCCAATCGGCGTTACGGTTTGAGACACCGAGGGCGACGTGCTCGCCAGATAGTTTCCATTGCCCCCGTACTTAGCGGTCAACGAATGCTTGCCTTGCGTGAGCGTCGTTACGGCCAGGGTTGCGACGCCGCCGCTTAAAGTTGCCGTGCCCAATTTCTTGATGCCGTCATAAAAGGTTACAGTGCCTCCGGCAGTTGGGGTGACAGTAGCCGTCAAGGTCACCGTCTGCTGAAGCGCGGAAGGGTTCGGAGAAGACGTCAACATCGTCGAACTCGCGTCCTTGTCAACCGTTTGGGTGATGGCATGAGAGGTGCTTGGCGCATCGTTCGCGTCCCCTCCGTACGCAGCCGTCAGCGAGTGCCCTCCAACGGATAGCGCCGCCGTGGCGAACGTAGCCGTACCGTCCGTCAAAGTGGCGGTTCCCAGAACCGTGGAACTACGATAGAAAGTGATCGAGCCCGTCGCCGTAGCGGGCGTAACCGTCGCGGTAAACGTCACGTTCTGCCCCAGGTTCGATGGATTGAGGGAAGACGTCAATACGGTGGTGGTGGGCCCAAAGGCGGTGCCGAGAAGGACGCTCACGTTGTTGCTATTGCGGTTGGCGGAGGCAATGTCGACCTTACCGTTGCCCTTGAAATCCCCTACCGCGACCGACGAGGGGTTCACGCCGGCAGTGTAGCTGGTGGGCTCCTGGAATGTCCCATCGCCGTTGCCCAGCAGCACGCTTACATTTCCTCCGGTGGAGAAGTCGAAATTGGCCAGCGCGATGTCGGGCTTACCATCGCCATTGAAATCGGTCACCGCGACGGAGGTGGGTTGCGTGTCGCCGGCATAGTTCACCGCCGGCTGAAAAGTCCCATTGCCGTTGCCCAGAAAAATGCTGATGCCATCAGCGGCGGCCACGGCCAGGTCCTGCTTGCCATCGCTGTTGAAATCCCCCACGGCAACAAAGTTGGGGTTATCGCCGCCGTTGGAATAGTTGACCGCGGGCTGGAAGGTCCCATCGCCGTTACCCAGCAGCACGGCCACTTCGCTGGGGCTGTCGAGGCCAGGCGAACTACTCATGGCCAGATCTGCTTTGCCATCGCCATTAAAGTCCCCCACCGCAATGGAACTGGGGAAGAAACCGGTGTAGGTGAGGGGCGCGCTGAATGTTCCATCTCCATTGCCGAGCAGCACACAAAGGCTACCGGTGGAGACATCGGAGGCGACGGCGAGATCGGCCTGGCCGTCCGCATTGAAATCCGCTACAACGACGAAGCCGGGATTGAAACCGGCCGCATAACTCACCTGAGTCGCGAAGGTTCCGTCGCCGTTACCCAGAAGGATGCTCACGCTGCCGGCGGTGGAAGAACCGCTCCCCAGGTTGGCTACAGCGAGATCGGTCTTCCCATCCCCATTGAAATCTCCCAGGGCGATGGAGTAGGGGCTGATGCCCGCCGCGTAATCCACAGCCGCTTGAAAGGTTCCGTCTCCGTTCCCCAGGAACACGCTGACGGCGCCGGTTTGGGTGTTCCCGGTGTAGTTGGCAACGGCCAAATCCTGCTTGCCGTCTCCATTGAAATCTCCGATGGCGATCGAAGCCGGGTTGGTTACGCCGTTGTAGTTCACAGCAGCCAGGAATCCGTTTCCCGCAACGGGGTTGACCGTTTGCGTAAGCACTGCGGAAAAACCGGCCGCGTCCTGGCTATCTCCGCCGTAGTAAGCTTTCAGCGCGCGCGGCCCAGCGGCGAGCAGTGTGGTGGTAAACGTGGCGCGCCCATCAACCACGGCCTTGGTTTCCAGCACCGTCGTCCCGTCATAAAACGTGACGCTGCCGGTGGCGGTGGCTGGCTCCACGATCGAGATCAACGTGACCGGCTGCCCAAATGCAGAAGGGTTCAGGGAACTGCTCAGCGTGACGTCGGTGGCGTGTAGGATGGCAGGAATGACGAGTAAGAAAGCCGGGAATTTATACAGCATGAAGTTATTTGACCATTTGACTCGCGGTGTGAGAAACGCCGGGGCCTTAAATTGTACTAGCGGCTCACGGTATCCGCCACCAGCCCGGTCCGCACCAACAATGCATTCGGATCCGGATCGCGTCCCATAAAATCCCGATACAATTCCGCCGGATCTTTACTGTCGCCCTGGGAAAGGATGCGCTCACGGAACTCCGCCCCTACCGCGGCGCTGAAGACTCCTTCGTTGCGGAAACGGGTGAAGGCATCCGCTTCCAGTACTTCGGCCCACTTATAAGAGTAGTATCCCGCTCCGTACCCCACGGGGCTCGAAAATAGGTGCGTGAAGGCGCAAATGGAAGCATGCCCTTCCGGCAGGCGGGAGGAAGAGAAGCGCTGCAGGATGCCCTTCGCGTACTCCACCACGTCGCCATATTTTTCGGGCGAATACTCCACGTGGAGCAGCAGGTCGCAGAACGAGAAGCCAAGCTGACGCATCTGCCCGTTCGCGCCGCGGAACGTTCGGGCGCGGACCATTTTCTGATAGAGTTCTTCGGGTATCGGATCGCCGGTCTGCCAGTGCCGCGCGAAAAGGTCGAGCGCATCGCGTTCCCAACACCAGTTCTCCATAATCTGCGACGGAAGCTCGACGAAATCCCACGCCACATTCGTTCCCGCGAGCGACCGCACTTCCACGCGGCTGAGCGTGTGATGCAGAAGGTGCCCGAACTCATGAAATATTGTCTCGACTTCGCGGTGCGTGAGCAGAGCCGGCTGATCTCCGATAGGCCGCGTCATGTTGCCGCAGATTGTGCCGGAATGCGGGATGGGTTCCCCGGTGATGAATGCATCCATCCAGGCTCCGCCACGCTTGGTCTCGCGTGGAAACCAATCCGCATAGAAGATTCCCAGCGCCGTGCCGTCTGCATCGCAAACGCGGTAAACTTTCACGTCCGGATGCCACACGGGAAGGTCCGTTCTTTCTGACACGCGAATTCCGTACAGGCGCTCCACAATTTCGAACATGCCAGCCACCACGCGGTCCGCCGGAAAGTAGGGGCGCAGCGCTTCCTCATCGAAGTCGTAAAGCGCCTGCCGCAATTTTTCGGCGTAATAGCCCGAGTCCCAGGCTTCGATTTCGTGGCCCACGAACTCCTCCATCCGTTCGTTCTCCTTCTGAAACCACGGTGCGCTTTTCTGTTCCAGATCCGTCAGGAATTCGATGGCGCGTTCGCCGGTGTGAGCCATGCGGTCTTCCAGAACCAGGTCGGCGAAATTCTTGTAACCCAGCAACTCCGCTTTCTCGCGGCGCAGTTCCAGAATGCGCTTCACCGCGTCGCGATTATTGAATGGACCGGAAGAGGCGCGGGACTGGAAGGCGCGGTAGGCTTGTTCGCGGACGCCGCGGTCGTCGAGATAGGTCATCAGCGGCAGGTAGCTGGGGGCCTGCAGAGTAAACCGGAATCCTTCCACGCCTTTCTGCGCGGCCGATGCGCGAGCAGCGGCAACAGCGGAGGGCGGCAACCCGGCCAACTGGGCTTCGTCGTTAAGGATCAGCTCCCAGGCGTTGGTGGCATCGAGGGTATTCTCGCCAAACTTGGTGGTGATATTGGTGAGTTCCACGGCGATTTCCGCCAGCCGCTTTTTCCCGGCCAGGTCGAGTTCCGCGCCGTGCCGCCGGAAGGAATCGAGGGTCTTCACCAGAAACCGGCGCCGCGCACCGCTCAGCTCCTTCGCTTCCGCGGTTCCGGAGAAGGCTTTCAGCGAGGTCCACAGCTCCTCATTCAGCGGGATTGATGAATAGAACTCGCTTACTTCGGGCTGCATGGCGTTGAACTCGGCGCGAAGTTCCGGCGAGGTCTCAACGGCTTCCAGGTGACGCACGATGGTCATTGCGTAATCCAGCCGCTCAGTCGCGCGCTCCATCGCGATCAGTGTATTCGCATAGGTGAGAGTGCCCGCAGTGACGGCGATTTTGTCGATATCGCGCCGCGCCCCGCCCAGCAACTCTGTAATGGCCGGCCTGACGTGCTCCGTGCGGATCTGATCGAAAGGAATCTCGAAACGAATTTCGAGAAGGGGATTGTCCATGTCTTCTTTGAGTTTAGTAAAGCGGAAATTACTCGGGCATCAAGACCGGGATCACCTTGTTGCCGTGCCTGCGATAAACTTCAAGCTCCGAAAGCCGAACCAGACAGGCATCCGCAAGGGACATCGGCCTGTTCCGATAGCGGCGCATGAGGACTCGCAGGTCCGAGTGCTCCTGTTGGACATCGAGCGCGGCGCGAATGACTCCGCGCTCCAGCAAAGCGAACAGGGGATCGGCGTCGCAGCCTTCGCGCTTCAAGAGAGATGCAGCCTCGGTAAGAACAGGTTCGCAGGTGAGCAACGGTGGGCGAAACGATTTCCACTTTTCGCAACACCAGGAATGGTGCTGCAACCCGGAGCCAAGGAAACTTACCAGAGGGCCGGTATCGAGAAGCCCCGGCCCTTTTTTCACTGCCCGAAACCATCCATGTATTTTGGATTGTCAGCCAGATCTTTCGGCAGTCCTTTGATCTTACCCGCAAGGTCGCGCGACAGGTCGTAACACGAGGGCGCGCCGGCAGACGGCTGCGCGTGAAGTTCGTTTTCCAGGCTCTCCCTGATCAGAGAGGATTTCGTTATCCGTCTGGTCTTCGCTGCCTTGGAGAGTTGGGCGTGAAGATCGTCCGGCAACTTCACTGAAATCGTCCGCATGATCTCAGGGTCATACTTGCTGTTCTCCCGCGCAATACGCTGAAACCTTTGATCGGCTCCGCGATCTAACCCGGCATATGGCAAATGCAAGAAAGATTGCTCTGATCACGGGAGCGAACAAAGGATTAGGATTCGAGATGGCGCGGCAATTGGGGCAGGCAGGTGTAACCGTGGTGTTGGCGGCGCGCGACACGGAGAAGGGCGAAGCGGCTGCCGCGAAACTAAGCGAAGAGGGCTTAGACGTACAGTTTCTGAGGCTGGATGTGACCAAGGAAAAGGACTCCTCGGCGGCCGCGGTAGCTCTGGACAAACAGTTTGGAAGGCTGGATATTCTGATCAACAACGCCGGAATTTCGTCCGGTGAACTGGGCGGCGAAAAGGCAAGCCAGGCGAGTCAGGACGTCATGCACCGAATCTTTGAGACGAACTTCTTTGCGCCCGTGGCACTGACGCAGGCGATGCTGCCGCTGCTGCAAAAGAGCGATGCGGCGCGCATTGTAAATATGTCGAGCATACTGGGATCGCAAACTTTGCACGCGGATCCGACAAGCCCGATCTACGATTTCAAATCGCTTTCCTATGACGCTTCCAAGGCAGCACTGAACTCGTTTACCATCCATCTGGCTTACGAGCTGAAAGACACCAAGATCAAGGTGAACTCGGCGCACCCCGGTTGGGTGAAGACCGACATGGGCACGGACGCCGCGCCCATGGAAATTCCAGAAGGCGCAAAGACCGGTGTGGAATTGGCGCTGTTAGGCGAAGATGGGCCTACCGGCGGCTTCTTCCATTTGGGTAAGCCGCTGCCCTGGTAGCAAGCTCATTGGTCACGATGAGAGAGGATGGCGATGATCGCATCCTCTCTCATCTTTTCCGCCCACGCTTTCGGCGTTGCCCATGGCGGCGCGCCGGCCTCATCGATCTGGGCACCGCGTGCGATCAGAACCTGCGCGAGTTTATTGCGTCCCCAGCGGCACGCCCAGCCGAGTGGCGTGGATTGCAGGAGTTCGTCGCGGAGATCGAGCCGTGCGCCGGCATCGCATAACATTGAGGCGAAGTGCGCACGATCCGCATCGCTCACGCTCCCGCGATAGCCGGCGGCGAAATGCAGAGGGGTTTGGCCGTACCGCGAGACATTCGGGTTCACCCCGCGCCGAAGCAAGGCAGCCATCGCCTGGAAGTGCCCCTGGCGATCGGGGCGATCTTCCGTCGCGCCGCGGATCGGCTGGATCAGAATCCAATGCCACCGCGGATCGTTGCCGGGCCAGGCAAGCAGCGGCAGCGCCAGATTGACAATTTCGGGGCATCCATGATCGGCTGCGGACCACGCTAATTCCTGCGCCAGGTCTTCGGTTGGATTTGCCTCAAGCAAACGTTGTGCTTCAGCCGCATCGTGCGCCTCGGCCACCATATAAGGTTGCGGCCTTGCGCCCCGCGACAGTAACAGCCGCTTGACGGCGCCGTCTTCGTGGCCCCACGCGTTGCGCAGCGGCCATCCGGATGCATAGACATTGGCGTTCGGGTCGGCGCCACGGTCGAGCAGCAGTTCGGCGATATCGAACTGGTTGGCCAGTGCAGCATACCAGAGCGGCATGCCCCAGGTGGGCGTGGGGTCTTCGAGTTCTTCCAGCAAGATGCGCTCATCTACGTCTGCGCCCAGGTCAAGCAATAGCCGGACCATTTCGATTTGGCCATGATTGACGGCCAGCGAGACTAATCCGCCACTCCCGCTGATTCGACCAAGCGCGGCGGGGTCGGCTTGCAACAGATCGTAAACCCGGGCGGCGTCTCCGAGCGCGACGGCGGCGTGAATGGTTCGCTCCGCGCCCTTCGCGAGAAGGAGCTCGGCTATTGCCGGAAAGCTCTCCCCTATGTCGTTTCGAGGATCCGCGGCCAGCGCCGCGCGGTCGAGCGGTGTGCGGTCGCGCAGATCGCGTTTCCGTACATCAGCCCTTCGATTGAGGAGCCACGCGACCATTTCCTCATTGGCCTGCTGTGCCGCTACATGCAATGGAGTGGCCCCTTCGCGGTCGCAAGCCTGAATGAGTGAGCCGTCGGCCTGAAGCAGTTGCATGGCCATCTGATTGTCTCCCTCGGAAATGGCGGCGTTGATCTGATCCTGCACGGGCGAGATGGTTGCGTTGGGGCAACTCATCTCCTGGCGGCGCAGGCGCTCCTCATCCTCGATGACCGTCACGATGTCGTGATATTCGCGATCTCGCGCAATCGCCAGGGCGGAGGTTGCGTCGCGGTGGGGATAGATGCCCTTGCGCGCGTCTGCGCCCGCTTCCATCAGCAGCCGCACCATGGCGGGATCGCGGCGCAAGACCGCGTGGTGCAGGGCGCGATGCTCGTTGCTCGCGCTGGTGTCCATGCCAACGAGTTCCGGACGGGCGTTCAGCAAGACGCGCGCCTTCGCTATATCGCCGGAGTTGACCGCCCCAGTGAGTTCCTCAACATTCACCCCATCGACGAATGCCTTCAGGCGGGACCAGCTTTCATAGCCGTAAGCGCGCGCCAGCACGCGCTGGGCATCATTTAGAGCAAACGACGACGGGTCGGGGTTGCGCTCGAAGCGCTGCACTTCCTCCTGCGCGGCCAGATCTGAGGCGCGATAGGCAGCGAGCAGATCTTTGGCCTGTTTCTTGAGTTGCTCCAGGCTTGGGCCGTGCGGCAGCCGCCTGGTGGGATGAGACATGACGATCTCCTTTCGAGTGATTGCCCGGCGTCCGCGTGACGGGCGGAAAGAAGATTCGTCTAACTTACAGAAGTGATGAGATCGGTAGGCTCGGCCTTTCCCGCGGACACGGAGGCGCCCGACGCGCCAAAATTTAATATAGCGCGGAGGGGCCGGGGATGTGTGGAGGAGTCACCGCGTCAATGCATACCAGGCGCCAACGCGCACGTCATTGAAATTTGGCCCTCTCGGGTTCCCGGAATTGATCAGATAGACCCCTCGCAACGCGCTTGCTGAAAACGTGAGTGCGTCCGGGGTGCCGTTCCAGTGGAACTTCACGCCCGGCCCGGTCTCGGCGAAATTCGCCCAATACTGGCGCTTCAAATCACCGGTCAGATTCACATTCCAGAAGAACTGTGTTTGCAGTGGACCAAGTGCCGGAGTGTACCCAGCGCGGTTCTGGGTGTATCCCAACGTGTCCCGGTCAAAGCGGCTCACATATACCAGATCATCATTCGATTCCCAGAACCAGCCAGCTTCCTTCGAGAACAGATTGCGTCCCCGCGAACGGGACCAGGATGCGCCGCCGCGATAATCCGGAACAACGTGACCAGTCAGGTAGCCCATAGAGGAACCCGCTTCTCCCCACAGGACTAGGCCGTGCCACATCTTGCTGGCCACGCCGGCGCCAAGTATGAACGCGCTCTCCGAGAGATACTGCGGAGCGATTCCACCCGCGTTCGGCAGCGTCTCGCGCGTATCGCCTACAAATCGCAAAGATACATAGGGCCGGAACCAACTGGTCCAGTTCAGTTTCATGTCGGTCTTTACCTGACCATAAGAGAACAGATCGTGCCAGCGCGAAGAGAAGACCGGGAAGGTCCACACCGTGGAGCGGAAGCTTTCCACCGCGGGCCGCAGCGCATTGATGCTTTTCTCCGCCTGCGCCACCATCGCCTCGTCGCCACTCCGCTTGGCCAGCGCGAACCAGCGGATGGCGGTGGCGTCATCGTGCATCATGTTGTACACGCTGGCCATTTTTAGAATCAACGAGAAATCCACCGGATCGGCATCGTAGGCCAGTTTCAGGTACTTCAACGCATCTTTCAGATACCCGGCCTGCAGGCTTTTCTCAGCCATGATGCGGGCTTCGGCGGCGGCTTCTTCCGGAGTGTCCGTGCGCCGCAGTTGCAGCGGCAAATGCAGCGCGGCCCGCACGCGATTCGCCAGTTCGGCATCGTCGCCCTCCAGCACGCGTTTGAGAACCGGTGTGGCCTTCGCCAGGTCTTTCCGGCCCAGGTAGAGGAACCCGAGCTGCGCGGCGGAGAGCAGATCGTTGGGCTCGGAATCGACGATGGTTTTGAATTCGTTCTCCGCTTCTTCGGGCTTGGCCTCGTTGCGATCGGACATGCGCAGCAGCAAGTAGGCGAGTTCCCGGTGAAGCTCGATATTGTGAGGATCAATCTCCAGGGCGCGCCGGAATTCGTAGACAAAGGGATACCGATCGGGGAGCATCGCCCGCGCCAGTTCCGCCGCCCTGGGCTCACCCCCGCGTGACGCGGCCAGCAGAACCGCATCGGCCTCGTCCATGCGGTTCAGGCGCAGGAGAACGCGGCCCAGATCCAACAAAACGCTCTTGCGCGCCGGCAGCATCTGCCAGGCGCGCCGGTAATTCTCGGCCGCCAACTCCAACTGATCGCGCTGCTCACAAAGCTCCGCCAGTTCGTAGTGCGCGGAGAAGGATTCCGGACCCATGGCCAGAGCCTGCTGCCAGCGTTGAATGCCCTCCGCCAGGGGCGCGTCGACGTTTTGAAAAGCTTGCTCCGCGGTGGCGCGCGAAGCGGAGTCATCCGATTTGCGAATGCGATCGAAAATGCGCCGCGCCGTGGCTTTGAACCCGATGGCTTCTCCGTGGCTGGTGCGGTCCTGCGCCTCGTAGCAGAGGAACGCGTATTCCAGCGCAACGTGGTTGTCGGCCGGATTCAACCGCATGGCTTCGCCAAACTGTTCGCGCGCCAAATCGGTTTCCCCAATCTTGAGATAGGTGTAGGCGAGGTCTTTCCGGATATCCGCGCGATGCGGCGAGAGCCGGACGGCTTCGGCGAAACCGGCGACGGCACGGTCGTAATCCTTTTGGCGGAGCGCACTGTACGCGCTGGTGAGCAGGTCGTAGGCCGGTTCTTTTATTGGTTCTTTTATTCGGTCTTTTATTGGGTCTTGGGCGTTCAGGACCAGGCCGGCCAGCAACAGACCAGCAAACAGTCTGGTGAGGCCGCCCCACGATTTATTGGCCGCTCCGGATTCCACACCAACGCTAGTGCTCCCGGGGTGCGCGATCCTCTCAATTAGATTCCAGGGCCAGCATGCGTTCATACTCCGCATTGAACTCGCATCCCACGATGGAGATGGCACACAGGAGGTACATCCACACGAGCAGGGCGATGCCTGTGCCGATGCTTCCGTAAACCACGTTGTAGTGAGCCAGGTGTTTCATGTACCAGGCAAATCCCGTTGTGGCGCCCAACCAGAGCAGTGTTGCCAGAACAGCGCCGGGGAGGACGCGGCGGAATCGCTGCCTCCGGTATGGGCCGAAGTAGTAGAGGATGGACATGAGGCTGGCGGTGGCCGCGAGGGCCACTCCGTAACGCGCGATGCGCGAGAGTAATTCCCAGGCGTCGGTGAGCGGATTCAGGATTGGGTCCACCTTGAAGAGGCTGAGCATGACGGCTTCGGCCTGTTGACCGAACAGGACCAGTGAGGAAGCCACGATAAAGGGTAATGCCGCCGCCAGGACCATGAGCATCGAGATCGCGGTGGATTGGAAAAATCCCCGGTTGCGCGGCACGCGGTACGCCACATGGAACCCCTCAATGAGCGATTTCACCACGCTGGATGCGGCCCAAAGAGCCACCACGAGCGCCACCACGAGCAGCCCGATGGGCCGGCCGCCGCGGAGTTGCAACTGGCTGATGACCACCTCATCGGTGCCGGGAGGAAGAATCTCAGACAGAAAACTGGTGAGCTGCGCGGCTACGAAATCCGCGCGGGCCTCCACAAGGATGGCAGCAGCGGAGGTGAGCAGGGGAAAGAAGGAGAGCAGCGACGAGTAGGCCGCGCCTTTCGCTATGCCGAAGACGCCGTCCTGAGCTGAGGAAACAATGGTGCGTCGGAACAGAAACGGCAGATTGCGCCAGAAGCCCGCCATGGGAGAAAATCAGGCGGCGGGAACGCCGGGCCGACGCCACAGTTGCAAGGCGACCGGAATCAGCGAGAGAACCACAATGGCCAGAATCACGATTTCAATGTTCTTCTGGATCACGGGAACACTTCCCAGCTTGAAACCGAGGCACGTCATCAGCACGATCCAGCCGAAGCCTCCGAAGAGACTATAGCTCAGAAAGCGGCCATAGCGCATTCCGGCCACGCCCGCCATGAAGGGCATGCAGGTGCGGATCACGGGCACAAACCGGGCATAAATGATGGCGCGTCCACCGTACTTCTCATAGAAATCGCGCGCGCGCCGCACGTGGTCCGGATGAAAGAATCGCGATTTCGGCCGGCTGAAAACCAGCGGGCCGGCCGCCCGGCCCAGAAAATAGCCTGTATTGTCGCCCACAATCGCCGCGCAGGTGAGGGTGAGAATGATCCATTGTAGCTTCAGATACCCGAATCCGCAGACCATGCCCACGGCGAAAAGCAGAGAATCCCCCGGCAGGAAAAACCCGGCGAGCAAGCCCGTCTCCGCGAATACGATCAGTGCAAGGAAAGCGTAACCCAGCCAACCCGTAAATTGAAGGGTCAGCATGGCCTGCAGCCGGTGCGGGTCGGTCAGAGACTTCAGGAAATCGAGAAACTGATGAAGCAAGCCTTAGCCCCGCATTCCCTGCACGAACTTGTTCAGGGCGTCGGTGTGAACGGTGACTTTTCCATCCTTCTCCAGTCGCTTGCGCAACCCTTCCTCGAACAGGGCAAACCGCTCGCGCGAAAGCTTCTGCTTCAGTTCGTCGCGAATAGCGGCCTGCTGCGCGGCGAATCCGTTCATATCGACGGGGGTGTGGGAAACAACCTTCACCAGCGCTTTGCCGTCGGCGACCGGCACCGGGCCCACAATCGATCCATCCTTGGCTGTGAACGCCGCGGAAAGCGAGGAAGCTGAGCCCAGCCCTTCGATGGCCCCTTGCGGGTCGAAAGGAGCGGACTCCTTCATTTCGAGGCCCAGTTCCGACGCAGCCTTGCCCAGATCGTTCCCGTCGGCCTTGGTCTTGGCGATCAGGTCATTCATCTTCTTCTGAAGCGCGTCCTGGGCTTTATCCTTGCGCACGGCGGCCTCCACCTGCGGACGCACTTCATCCAGAGGAGACGCATGCGAGGGTGTTACGCCGGTTACCAGCCCGATGGCAATTTCGACCGGTGTGATGGTCACCGGTTCAGTGACTCCCCCCTGTTTGAGGCCGTTTAGCGCCGTCTGGAATTGCTGATTGACCCCTATTTTAGGCAGCGGCTCTCCGGCCTTCACGTTATCCGCGCGAACCAACTCGCCCCTGGCATCCGCCGCCGCTTTTTCGGGATGCGCCGGATCGCTCTTCAGGTCGCGCGTGGCGGCATCGGTCAACTGCTGGGCCATTTCCGCGGCCTTTCTCTTCTTGTATTCCGTAGCCAGAAGGTCTCTCACTTCGGCGAACGGCTTGACGTGCGCGTCTTCGCGCGCCTCTACCTTCAGAATGTGATAGCCGTAAGTGGTCTTGACTAAGCCGCTCATCTCGCCGGGCTTGAGTGAGAATGCCGCGTCTTCAAACGGCTTGACCATCTGGCCGCGCGCGATAAACCCGACGTCACCGCCCCTTGCCTTGGAACCGGGGTCCTCCGAGTACTTCGTCGCCAGCTCGGCGAAATCCGCGCCACCCTTCAACTGCTTCAGCAGATCTTCGGCCCGCGCCTGAACCGCCGCATCGTCTTTCTTTGCGGCGTCACCCTGTTTTGAAGGGTCGGTTTTCAACAAGATATGCCGCACCTTCACCTGTTCCGGACTGCGGAAGCGGTCGAGGCTCTGGTTGTAGACGATCTGCAGTTCCGCATCGGTCGGGGTGATGGAGGATTCCAGGTTCGCCGTGTTGATCAGGACTATCGCCAGGCTTTTCGTCTCGGGCGTGTTGTACATCCCCTTGGCGGTCTTGTAGTAAGCTTCCACCTCGGCCGGGGAGACTTGTACCTGCGCGTCAAACATGGCCGGCTTCAACACCACGTAATCCACCTGCACCTTTTCTCCGCGGCGCTTGAACTCCTGTTCGACATCGGACCGGGTGACGACCACACTGTCGAGAATGATCTGCCGGAGACGCTCCACATAAAGCTGCTGCTTGGTTTGATCAATGAAGTCCTGGACGCTCAGGTTGTGCTGCGCGAGCGTTCCGGAGAGGCGGTCCTGATCGATTGCGCCATCCGCCTTGAAGTACTCGGGCGGCAGTTGCGAGCGCACGTTGGCCAGTACGTCGTCATCGGACACCTGGATACCCAGGCGCTTCGCTTCGTAGGCCATGGCCTGTTCATTGATCAACTGCTCGACCACCTGCGGCGCATAGAAGCCGCGGATTTCGGGCGGCATATTGCGCCCCTGCATGGCATTGGTAATCGCCTGCAGAGCCGCCATGGTGGTGATCTTCTGATCCCCCACTTTCGCGAGAACGTTGTCGTCGCTTGAGGAGAAACCGGTCCCGCCCGAACCGGGAATCAGGTACCCGACCATCGAGACACAGACGACGAGCAGAATCGCACCGAGCAGAATGCGCACAGCCTTATCGCGGCTGCGGAACAAATCAAACATGTTACGGAAATCCTTTCAGAACCTCAGAATTTTCCATTGTATCGTGATGCGGGATGAAACGTTTCGCTCGTGAGGGTCACTAAGGGGAAGAGCGTAGATAAAGGAGGCCGGGAAATCGGTACTTCTTTGCTGCGCTTTGATTCTCCCAAGCTGTAAACCTCTCTCCTTGCCCCCTCAACCGGCGCTGATATCGTGCTGTTTGGGGGGGCGATTTTCTTGTCGGATGATTGAAACGCTGGCCGTTTCAGTTTCACTACAGAATTGAGAGCGGCGGAACGCAAGAGTACTCACTTATGCGGCGGTCTGCCGGACTTGGTTAACGAGGCAATTGCTGGTTGCGTCCTGGCCGGGACGGTGGGCCACCGCGCCAGAAAAGAGCGCACCGCGAACGGCGAAATGAAATGACGGCGGATTGGGGTATACGCGTATGATGAATGGGTCGGGCGCAACGCTTGTGATACGCGCGGCCGATCGCGCGGCTGAGGAGCAGGCTCAGCGTGCGCCGGCGCTTGGGCGCCGGACCTACGGATACCCCGTGTTTAGACAAGAATTCGACGCCGAATATGTGGAACGGCTGAGCGCTGGCGACGAGGCCATCGAAGAGCATTTCACGGCTTATTTTGAAGGGCTGCTGCGGGTGAAACTGAGCCGGCGCGGCTGGTCCGGTCACGACGTCGAGGACATGTGCCAGGAAACCTTCCTGCGCGTCTTGCAGACGCTGCGGAACAAAGGGATTGAGCACCCGGAACGAATTGGCGCCTACGTAAACTCCGTGTGTAACAACGTGATGCTGGAGTTGTGCCGCTCGCATGCGCGGCACCCCAGCGTCGGCGCCACGGAGACCGAGCCGATGGACACGGCGATCGACATGGACGGCGTGCTGATCAATGCGGAGCGCAAGGAGTTTGTGCAGGTCATTTTGAAGGAAATGCCCACCATTGAAGCGCGAATTTTACAACTGGTCTTCGTTGAGGATATTGACAGGGACGAGATTTGCAGGCAGATGAATGTGAGAAGGGATTATTTGCGCGTGATCTTGCATCGCGCGCTGGCGCGTTTCAAGAAGCTCGCCGGCGGAACCAGCACCGCCGCAGGCTCTTAGCAGAGAGACAGAGAGATATGCGACATAGCGAGGCGGATCAAACAATGGCCACCGAAAGATATTTGCTGGGCGAGATGAGCGGCCCTGAACTGGATGATTTTGAAGAGCACATGTTCGTGTGCGCGGAGTGCGCGGAAGCAGTGAGGAGCGGCGCGGCATTCACGGAGAATGCGCGCGCGGTGTTTCATGAGCACCCGAATCTATTGGAGGAGGGGAAACCGCGGGCGACGGCTAACCAGAAGCCGGCGTTGTTTTTCTGGAAATGGTTGAGCTTCCCGCAACTGGCCACCAGCTTCGCGGCATTGGCTCTGCTATGCGTGGTGGGCTACCAGCAGAAGGAAATCAACAAGATGCGAGCGCCGCAGGCCATCTCTGAATATGTGCTGACGGGCACGGCGCGGGGAGCCGAAACGACCAGCATTCCCGCCGGCGCCGGGCCACTCGCCATCGAGCTCGATGGCCTGCCCAAGAAATGCATGAATGGATGCACCGCCCTGTTTCGAGGCAGCGCGTTTCCATTCAAGACGGCGCAGGATCGCACGGCGCATCTCTTGTTGCCCCGAGCGGCCGCGACACCGGGCGACTATACGATCGTTATCCAAACAGGGACCACGAGGGCAGAAACCGTAGAAGAGGAGCAGTATCCATTCCAGGTGAGGTAAGGCTTCGGAGAGAAAATGACGGAACACGACGAGAAGCGGTTTATTTACAATGGTCATGCAATAGGGGCCGGGGCGCATGTGCACCGGTTGGACAACCACAGCGGTCTGGATATTCAGGTGCCGACGCAGGGCGCGAGCGTCCTTCCCGTCACCGGCGGCTTGTCCGAATCAAAGGCCTCCAACTTTTTGTACGCCGTTGATCAGCCCGTGAAACGGCGCATCCTTTCCGTGCAACACGTCGATACGAAGGCCCACGGACGCCACGACGGCAAGCTCTACCGGACCGGCGTTCAGACGACCGTGGAACACAGCACCTGGGCGGAGAGGGTGCACTTCGACCTGCTGAGCCTGAAGATGGAAACCACGCACAATGGAATCGACGCCGCTCCCGTCATCTTCATCAAAGACCTGAAAATCGAGGGTGTGCACCTGGGTTCCGTCACTGCGAACGTGGAAGTGGATGAAGAGCCGTTCTCAAACTGCGGAACCTGGGAGAGTCTGGCGGATTTCTGGGCGAAAGCCAGTGACAAGTACAAGCAGGAGAACGCCGCGCGGTTTCCGGTGCACCCGAGCGACCCGACGAAGCTGGTTCCGCTCCATGCCTACTACCATTGCTCGGTTGTACGGAAGATTACGCTGTCCGGTCCGGCGAACGAAATTGCTCAAATGAGAGTGGAGGGTAATACGATCATTTGGGACGATCCGAAGGACCACTCCGTAGGATTCGGTAAGATCAGTCTCGGTGAAGTGCTTGTCAGCGGTACCGAGCGTCGCATCACGCTGGCCCGGATGCAAATGGGGTGTCCAACGGGAGGCTCCGGGACGGGCGGCGAAGGCCAGTCGAACGGCGGCCCTGGCGCGTAGATTCGCGCTACTCTCCATTTTGATGGGCGCGGCGTCGTGCAGCCGCGCACCTGAACAACAATACGCGCCCGCCAGAGCGGAATACCTTCACGGGAATCTCCCGGAAGTGATTCGCGAGGCATCGCTCGGTATTGGCCAACATCCGGATCAAAACTCCGCTCTCTACTGGCAGTTCCGTCTACTGAAGGCGGAAGCGCTTCTCGATCAAGGGAAAGCATCCGAAGCACTCCCGCTGCTGGGCCAGCCCGTACCTGCGACATTTGGCCAACTGGAAGTGCGCCGTCTGATCGACATGGCGCTTGCGCACAGAACAGAGCCGAAGGTCGCATGGCCGTTGCTGGAGCAGGCCCAGGCGAAGGTTACCGATGAGGAACTCCGGCTCCAGATTCTGCAGCTACAAGGGTCGGTCGCCTCCGTGGACGGGAGACGGGATGAGGCCGAGGCCAAGGTTCGCGAAGCGCTGGCGCTGGCCCAGAAGTCGGGCGCCGATTATTACGCGGCCCGTTCTCTGCTGAGCCTCGGCTATTTCCAGAAAACGAAGAACCGGTATAGCGACGGGATCGACTTGAACGAGCAGGCCCTGTCGATCGCGAGGAGAATCGGCGCAGCCAAGATCACCGCCGGCGCGCTTCTGAATCTCGGATACCTCTACGCTTTCTTTGGGGATTTTGACCGCGGCGTGAAGAGCGAGAAAGAGGCGGTGGAAATCTCTTCGAGGATCGGCGACGAACCACGCTACGTGAACGCGGCCGGCGAGCTGGCGCTCGTGCTCAACATGCGGGGCGATACGAAGGAAGCGATCGTCTGGGAGAAGAAGGCGTTCGACCTGGCCAAGCGAGACGGGTCCGCCGCGGACGCCAGCCGGATGGCAGCCAATCTGGCGGTGTCGTACCTGGATCTTTCCGACTGGGATCAAGCGGAGCACTGGAACCGGCTGGCGACGCCGCGAACGCCCAACATTGCCATGAATGAGGCGGATATCGCCCTGGGGCGCGGGCAGTATGACCGGTTCTTCCAGCTCTGCGACGAAGTGATCCGCACGGCGAAGACGACGGCCCTCGAATGGCAGGTTCACGGCGACATGGCGGGCGCTTACGAGGAGAGGTCCGACTACAAGAACGCCTTCCTCGAATACAAGCGGGCCCTGGCGGTGTATGAGAAGGCGCGCGCGCAGTTGCCGGCGGGAGACATCCGGCGGGTGACAATGCTCCCCCGTTTGATTCGCACCTACCAGGAATATGTGGAAGCGCTGATTCGAGACAAGAAACCGGATGAGGCGCTGCAACTGGTGGAATCGAGCCGCGCGCGCGTACTTGAGGAGCGGTTCGGAGAGGACAACCGGCGGAGGGGCAGGCCCTCTGGCCATGCGCAAAGCGGCGCGGCCGGCGCACTGCTGCTTTCGTTCTGGATCGCTCCGCACCACTCCTATCTGTGGTTGTTCTCGGGCAGCGGCAATCGGCTGTTCGACTTACCCGGCGAAAAAGAAATCATGGATGCCGTGACGGACTACAAGAGGTTGACCGAAACGGAGAAGAAGAATCCGCTGTCCCTCACCGGCGATGCGGCGAGCCCGCTATGGGGCATGCTTCTCGAAAAAGCCGCGCAGGATATCCCCCCGGGCAGCAGGGTGGTCGTGATCCCGGATGGCCCGCTGCATCAGGTGAATCTGGAGACGCTGGTGGTGCCGGGGCCGCATCCCCACTACTGGCTGAAGGATGTGGAACTGGTGGTTGCGCCTTCGCGCGCGCTGGCTCCCTCTTTCGCGGGACCCCTGACAGGCTCGGTCGCCGGGAACTCATTAGATGGCAAGAAGATGCTGCTGATCGGCGCGGCGGACTATCGGGGAACCAGTTACCCGACCCTTCGCTATGCGATGGAAGAGTTGAGCGACATTCAGGCGAAGCTTCCGAACATGCACGCGGCGGTGTATGAGAAGGAGAAGGCCACGCCGCAGGCTTACCTGGACTCACAGCCGGAGCAATTCGCGATCATTCATTTCGCGGCGCACGCCGAGTCAAACCAGGAGAGCCCGCTCGAATCCGCCGTCATCCTTTCCCGGTCCGGGCCGGGTGCAGGGTCGGGCTCTGGGGAAGGTTACCGACTTTATGCCCAGAACATATTCAAGATCCCGATCCAGGCCGACCTGGTTACGATTTCCGCCTGCCGCAGCGCGGGCGCCAAAGCTTTCGCGGGCGAAGGTTTGATCGGTTTCGCCTGGGCGTTCCTGGCCTCGGGCGCGCGGAATGTGATTGGCGGACTTTGGGACGTCGACGATGAATCCACCGCGCAACTGATGTCCGATTTGTATGCGGGCATTGCGGCAGGCGACGATCCGGTGAGGGCGCTGCACCAGGCCAAGTTGAAACTGATTCAGAATTATCCGAAGCCGTATTATTGGGGGCCGCTGCAGATTTATTCGGCTTCGAAGTAAGGCGGGCTGGCGGTGACCCATAGCTGGCCACCCGTCAGAGGAGGCGCCCAGGGGCACGCTCAAGAATAAACTGAAAACAGGCGGGTGTCGAGCAATGAAGTACGCTGTTGTTTTCGAAAGAGGGCCTTCGAGCGTGGGATCCAGGGTCCCGGACCTCCCCGGTTGTGTGGCCGTGGCTAGGCCTGTGTGGGAGTGGGTCTACCGTCCCGCAGTCCAGGCCTGACATGCCCCGTCCCTCACCCAAAAGTATCCCTGGTGGGAGACCGCGCAGTGCGAGCTCTTGATCTCACTCCGTCGGCCAGTGTAGACCTCCAGGGCCGATAGGCTAAAGAAATACGAGTCGCACAGGGGCCATCCGACCAGGAGGTATCGGGAGTCGGGGGACCACGTCGGGTACTCGTCGTAGCCTCTCCCAAGAGCCCGAACCCGTCGAAAGCTGGTGGCTTCGAGAAGCGCGAGTCGGCCGCCGCCGAATACGGCGAGCCACTTGCCGTCCGGGGACCAGGTTGCGTGCTTGTAGGTGCCGATTTTCCTGGCCGACCCAGTTGCCAGATCGACCACCTCGGTGCCCGTGCCGTTGGTCCTGAGAACGCTCGCGCCGTCTGGGGAGACGCTCAATTTTGCCGAGTATTCCGAGCATGGGTCGCGCGGCCGAACAACGCGAGCATTGCCCTCGGGTTGCGAAATCACGTAGAGCCCACAAAACGGGTACGCGACCGAATTCGAGACCAACGCCACAAAGTCACGGTGGGGGAAACCGAGAACGAAGCGATCGAGGGGAAATTCCCGGTTCCCGGAAGCGTCGCGAGATCGCGGGAAACAAGGTCCAGCCTCTGAACGCCGCGTCGGACGCTCGACAGTCCGTAAAGTGTTCTTCCATCGGGAGTCCCGTAGAGAGACCGCCCGGGGTCTTGGGAGGGCACCGGCCTACCACGAAATGGGAACGCGGTAAAACCAGCGGCGAATGCCACTGCCGTGAAGCCAGCGCCTGGGGCCCATCCAGGCTCGACGCCGCCCGATGCGAGGCCAGCTAGAAGAACCATTAAAGCAGTGCGACTCAAAGCCCCGGAACCGTGAGGCCCCAGCCCGGGGCCCAAAATGGTGTCGAAAGGGAAGGCCCCAATACTCCACCTGATGCACGTAGTAACTACGTTCCAGGTTCGCCGCTTGCCGGTCTTTCTTACTGAACTTGGGCCCCGGCACGAATGTCCAGTAATCCAGCCGATTCCGGATCACCTCTCCCGTCAACCGGTCCGCCGCCGCTTGTAACTGCGAAGCGTCTTCCTCACCGATGGAATCAAGCTCGGGAAAATTTCAAATATCTTTGGCTAGGGATAGTCCTCGACAGAGTTCCCCGTCGTGTACTGCGACAACCGGTTCTCCACGTCGTAACTCAACGTCGCATTGCTCAGCGTGATTACATCCCCTTCCGATCGCGGAGAGCTAGCCTTGCGCTAGCCTAAGGTTTGCGCCCAGGGCTCATCTCAAAACACCTTATCGAGGATGGTGGGTAGAACCCGCAAGACGCGTACCTCGTCCCGAGGAATTCTTCCTGAGTTGGCACCTTTGCCAGGCGTTCGAACGGGTACACAGCAGGGAAGCCGCAGGCGTCGAAAAACCAGGAATCGGATCGCAAGACAATGCTGACATCCTCCGCGTCAGTTATGGTCTCCAAACGTGCCGTAGCCGCCCTCCCGAGACTTACAGTCGCAGGCCCGTCAGTCCGCACAAAAAGCTCCGCCCCAACACGCCGCAGGTTCTCTTTCCCCCAAGGACGGTGAAAATGCATTTCGAGGATCTCCATGCGATGGCCGTCCACCACGAAGTCGAGAGGGCTAGCCCGCCCTTGCAGCAATTCACTGCTCCGCCTGCAATGGCCGTCGACGCTGCGGTACAGGATCGCCGAGCCCACCTTTACGGCCTCCTGCACGCTGAGACACCCGAGCTGATCCGGCCGATAGCGGTCGAAAATCGACCGCCAGAGCCCGTAGCTGCAATGTAAGCGTCTGAGCAAACCATTGCCAAGGCCCCGTTATCGCG
>Ga0182012_10001078_pt1 | contig 30181 bp, 26 predicted proteins | sample 612S2SmetaG_FD_120486 | JGI IMG/M metagenome (GOLD analysis project Ga0182012, IMG submission 120486) | Permafrost microbial communities from Stordalen Mire, Sweden - 612S2S metaG | ecosystem: Environmental > Terrestrial > Soil > Wetlands > Permafrost | place: Sweden: Stordalen | collected...
CCCATCCCCCGCCCCCGCTAGTCCGGGGCCTATTCCTTGCCCCTGGCCGCCGGTCACTCGCACCGGCTGCGCTGCGCCCACGTCGATGGTTGGCAGTTGCTCCTGCGCGAGGGCCAATGGGGAAACGAGAACGAGAGTGAGCGCGCTGGCGGAAACGCCGCGCAACAGAGCTGGACGAAGCATGTGGGATTCTCCCGACGCGGCGACATGCGTCCGCGCAAATCAAGACGAAAGGATGCGACCGAAGGGCGTGATCCTTCGGTCGCGTTCAGCCTGTCAGGAGAAAATCGGGGGAGCGCGGGATTGCCAGGGACGGACGTGATCGCCATTACTGACGAGTCGATCGTCCAGATCGACCCAGACCGCCTTGGAAGCGTCTCGCGGCAGGCGCAGCAGCGCCGTCGCGACTATCGTCACAACGCGATCAATCCGCGAAGCATGGTCGCAGGTCGCGCAAAGCAAACAATCAGACGGGCAATGTTCGTGTTTAGCCGGCGCTTTTTCCCCGACCCGCGAGGAGAGACAGTCCGCCTCGACCACCTCGGCAATATTGGATGTATGAGACAGCGCGTCGACCGCGCCATGCGAGCTGAAAGCAAGTAGCAGGACCCGAAGAATAAACAGAAAAGCGAGCGACAGCGTGATTACGCCGCGCCTTTTTCCTGTTTCTCGGACCTTTGTCGCCATCGGGGTGCCGTGCCAGCCTTCGCCTCAGATAAAGCACAGGAAATCGGATGGAATTGATTTCGCCGGCTCAACTTGCTGACGTTCTGATTGTTAGGAGCAAACCTAAAATCGAAGCACCAGCGACTTCACTCATTACGCGCGCAACCTTTCATGGGCATAACATGGGGGTGGTTGTACTTTTTTTGCCGAGTCTGTTGCAACAATGTCACAGATTAAACTAGCCTTTGAGAACACCAATTCACGGATTCGAACGCGAGGGCGTCAGATGCGAGCGCTCATTATCGAGGATGAAATGGAGCTGAGCCGGGTCATCGCCAGCAAGCTTGGGCGGTCCGGATTCATCGCGGATCATGCGGCGTCCATCAAGGAGGCGCAATACGCGGTGCAAGCACACAGCTATGCCTTCGCCCTGCTGGATCGGCGCTTACCGGATGGCGACGGGATTTCACTCTTGTCCGATTTGCGCCGTATCCAGCCGGGCATTCGCATTTTGGTCTTGACGGCCTGCGACGCTGTGAGCGACCGCATCGCGGGGCTGGACGCCGGCGCCGACGACTATCTAACCAAGCCGTTTGACATGGACGAATTGATGGCTCGAATAAGAGCCTGCCTGCGGCGACCCGGTGTCGACACAACGCCGCCCATCACTGTTGGCGAATTGTCTTTCGACACGAAAAAGCGAGACGTCTCTATCAGGGGTGAACCGATCGTCCTGCACAGGCGCGAACTTGCGCTGCTGGAAGCCTTGGTGCGCCGATCCGGCCGCGTGATTTTGCGGGCCGCGCTGATGGAGGAAGTCTATGGAGACGAAGACGAAATCGAAGCTAATGCTTTGAACATACTCGTATCGAGGTTGCGTCGTCGCCTCTTTGAACTCGACGCCGGCGTCGAAATTCACTCGGCGCGCGGGATCGGCTACATACTCGTCAGGTCAATGGCGTGAAAAAGCCGCTACCTCTGTCAATTCGACTTGTAGCCTATTTGTTGATTGCTCAGATCGTCGCATTGCTTCTGGTTCCGCTCACCTCCTTTTTCATCGGGACCGTCGGATTGGATCCAGAAGCCGACGTCTATTGGAACGACTGGGGAGAAAGCAGAGCGCGCGAACTGGTCGCCAACTCCATCGTTCGAGAACCGGGCGGCGCAATTCGTATCGAACCGACGGAGCCGCTGCGCGCCTACATCGCCGAGAATCCGGAGTTCCGATATGCGGCGTTCGACAGCGCGACAGGCGTTCCTGCACGGGACTCCTCCGCCGACCTCGCCTCCATGCTCGGCGAAATGACCCGTCTACGTGCGAATTATTTATCATTCCAGATCTTGGGCGCGTCAAACCGTCAGCTCGTCGGAAGCTTTCGTAAGTCATCGTCGCCAATTGGCTTGACGCCTATCGCAGTATACGGATATTCGGTTCAGTGGCCCGACGTGATTTCTCTTGCGTTTAGCTGGTTCACTGCCCCCAATATTCTCGGGCTATCGCCAATCATCTTCGGGGGCGTCGTGATCGCTTGGCTGATGGTTCGACGAAGCTTGATGCCATTGCGCGTCGCGGCGGAGGCCGTGTCGCAAATCGACATGAATTCTCTTGATCAGCGCGTGCCGGAAACAAATCTTCCTGCCGAAGTAGTGCCCTTTGTTCAGGCGGTGAACCAGGCCTTGTCGCGTCTGGACGTCGGAGTTGAGGCCCAGCGCCGTTTTACCGCGAATGCCGCGCATGAATTGCGCACGCCGGTCGCGATTCTGCGTGCTCGCATGAACCATCCGGACGACGCCTTTTTCATTTCGGATATCAAGCGGGACGCGCGCCGAATCCAGACGATCGTGGAGCAGTTGCTGATCGCCGCACGCATCTCCAGCCGCGAGAGCGCCTTGAATGAACAAGTTGATCTCGGTGAAACCATCCTGGCCATGGTGGCGGACTACTTGCCGCTCGTGATCGAAAGCCGCAGACGAATAGAATACGAGCCGCCGCCGCAACCGGCCCTCGTAAAAGGGAATCGTCGCGCTTTGGAATGTATTGTCGCAAATCTGATCGACAATGCGCTGAGAGTGGAGCCCGAAGGCGGCACGGTGCTCGTGCGGGTGAGCGAGGTCTCCCGCATCGAGGTTATTGATCACGGCCCGGGAGTCCGACCTGAAGATCGCGAAAGAGTGTTCGAACCGTTCTGGCGCAAGGACGAAACAACTCCAGGCACCGGGCTAGGCCTTTCGATCGTTCGTGAACTCGTCGAAACACTGGGGGGAACGGTTGCGATCGACGCCACGCCGGGGGGTGGCGCTACCTTCAGGGTTTCGCTTTAGGATCGATGAAAGCGGGAATAGAAGCTGTCCGACGCGAATACTCCCTTCTCACGTAGCGCCGACGCAACCGGAGAGAAAGACATCCTGCACTAAGCGGTCTTCTGGCGATCAGTCGATGACCTTGCCGCCCTCGTCCTGGCACGCCTTTTCGCTGTCCTTGTAGATCCAGCCCTGACCTTTACAAGCATTCATGCCAGCGCAGGAGTTCTTCGGAGTCATGCAATCGCTCTTGCCCTTGCAGCTATTGACGCCCAGGCAGTGCACCTTGGCTGTCGCCGCCACCACCGGCGTGGCTATGCCGGCCAAAGCCAGCGAAACGGCCGCAATGGCGAGAGCGGTTCCTGATCGCGCATTATTTCTCATTAGACATTTCCTGCCTGTGTGATCCAAAATTCCCCGGGTCAATCCGGATCGGGCGTTTATTTTGAAGTCATTTGGCTTCTGAAGCAAGGCCAGCCCTCAGACATTGAGCAAGCGAACTTCCGCGCCCCAGAGCGACACCGCAGCAATGTCTCGATCGGGTAGTAATCAAAGCGCGCTTCCGAGGATTTGGCCGCATGAACAGGTGACCGGCGCTCGCATGGTGGCATGGTCTTGCAGCGGCCAAGACTCGAGGGTCATTTCCTGATTTCGAAGAATTGCGGGCTGAACGAAACGGATGCCCAATATTTAGGGACACGGCAGCATGAAAAAGCCGTCGAAAATGCCCTCTACTGCATAGGTAACAGTTGTCCCCCTGCTGAATGGTTAGGGCGCAAGCCTGATGACCTCACCTCCCCGATGTTGGAAACGGGGCTTAACGGCGGCGTATGTTCGTTATTGGAAGGGGAGCGCTCTCATGGAAAGTCGCGAATTCATAACCACATTCGGCGCCGCTGCTAATGCGCCAAGGCTTCCTTTGACGTAATCGCCGCCTGCGGCGCTCTTTAAACATTGGCCTCGGTCAATTCGACCTATACGCCCGCACTCAACAAGGATGTCATGGAGGCGCGTCTGGCCTGCAAAAAGGAATGCGACAAATTTCCACAGTACAGCGAGTGCGTGGACATGGGCGCATCGTGCAAGGAATGCGCCGAAGAGTGCAAGAAGATCGCAGCGTAACGTAAACACCGCCTCGACTGCGACGTTTACGAGAACGGACGGGCGATGGCCGAGGCGGGTGACCCGTTGAGCATTTCGCTGGTGTTGAAGTCTGTAAGGAAAATTAAGTCCTGACATAATGGTGCTGAAGTCCGCCGAGGGTTAGCTGTGATTTGATGTTCACAATCCTCTGAACCATGCGAGATTGAGGCGCATCCTTTTCTAATGACCGACGAGTTCTGATCCCGCTATGGTAATGCGTATAAGATTACAGGATCCGACGCAAAAGCGCCTCTGCCAAGACGATGGCGCCGTCCACGCACTCGCGACGTATTGATCCGATCAATCGTTCGGCGAAAGCATTATACCGAGGCGGCGCAGGCGCAATCGGCTGGCCCGGCCCACCGACGACGAACGCATAAAGCAGGTCGAAACCCTTAGTCGGCGCAACAAACGAATCCATCGCCGCGATATCAGCGGCATGACTGCGTACAAAGGCGCCCCAACCCGGGCTCGGCGCTTCCGTCGCTTCCGTCGCTTGGACATATATTACGGACGCTTGACTGAGAAACCTCGAACCCAAGCTTGAGCAGCTCGCCATGACGTTTTCGTAATATCAACCCATCGTCGCTCAAGAGGCCGGTTGTTCCTCTTACGATAACCGTGCGCTTGTTTCACGCGGTGGTTCTAATAATAACGCGGGGCCGCATTCTTACGAATCGCCCAAAACATCCGGAAACAGCGCAGAGGCGCCACCGCACAGGTTTCCAGATAGGCCATGGGTGCGGCTTGGGAATCCAGCCACTCTCCATCAATCACATTTTCTAACGCCAGAATTTGTTCACCGGCTGGGTGTTCGCCCCCTTCTCGGCATGCGAACCGGGCCAAACCGATGGCTCAATGTGCGTTCCAGGGTTCATGACGGCGCCTGCTTGTCTGACGGGGATCGAATCGGCGATCCAGGAACGTCACAAAACTTATCCGCGACAATTCTGGCGGCTTGAATTTTGGCTTAAGCGTCGCTTTTGAAACCGCTCCTTGCGAAATTCCGCGTGCGCCGCTAACACCGCAAAACTGCAAACGAGACTTAATTCCTGCATTTGGAAATCCAACCAAACCTGAAAGCATTCTCATGGCCAAGGCAAAAACCAGCAAGTCGAAAATCGTCAAGTCCAACGCGGCGCCTCTTCGTCCGGTCAAGGAAACCTTCACCAAGTCGGCACTGATCAATCTGATCGCCGAGCAGAACGACATCCCCCGCAAGACCGCCCTGGGCGTCTTCGCCACGCTGGAAAGCGTGCTGCTCGGATCGGTGCATCCGCGCGGCGTCGGTGAATTCACTTTGCCGGGCTTGTTGAAAGTGACCCTTCGCAAAGTGCCGGCTCGCAGGGCCGGAACCTTGGTCCGCAATCCCGCCACCGGTGAGATGGTCAAGGCCGCCGCCAAGCCGGCGAGCATGCGCGTAAAAATCCGCGCCTTGTCCAAACTGAAGACGGCGGCCTCGGGCTGATTCGTCAATCGGGCGGTCAAGGGGCTCGGGCAATTGCTTTGTCCGGGCCCCTTGCCTGGCGAAAGATACCGCAGCCTTCGTTGATGCGGACCGCGCATTTGGAACCCTCATCACACCGCCGATAGATAGCGAGGCCTCAAGCCCAATCTGGCGTTATCGGTTCAAAAGATATCCACGCATTCAAGTTCAGGCCGCTCTCCAGTTAACGGATCGGAAACAGGGTTCCTTCCCCGAATCGCGAAACCCCGATTCGGACGACATTTGTTCGGCTTGTGTGCGGAAATTCCACAAGCGGGACAGAACGATGGCGGCACTCCGCAAGATATTGAAAAGTAATTGATTTTAGCGCCGCAAGACCGCCTCCGCATTCAAGGCGAGGGGATTGGACACGCTCACGAGCGATTTGGCGTTGCATTCGACTTTGCGGGTCTTTATCTTTCGCCCATCGATTTTCGGCCTGACGACTTGGATTTGCTTTGGAAACGAAGCCGCTGACGACCTCTTCCAAACATCGATCGACCCGGCCCCGCGTATGCGGGCCAACTTCTAAAATATGCTTGGAGAGATGAAATGGCTACCGGCACCGTGAAATGGTTCAATGGTCAAAAAGGCTTCGGCTTCATCCAGCCCGATGATGGCGGCCCGGATGTTTTCGTTCATATCAGCGCGGTCGAGCGCGCCGGCCTGCGTGATTTGCCCGAAGGCCAGAAGCTGAGCTACGAGATCACGCAGGACAAGCGCAGCGGCAAGTCCTCCGCAGATCAGCTCAAGGAAATCTGAGACGAGTGGATCTCCGCTGCGTTCCATCGTGATACGCGCATAGATGAAGGGTCGCCGTTCGCGGCGGCCTTTTTCTTTTTTGAAGCGAGGTCCCTGCAAATCGGCGAACAGGTTCGCGTGCTCTGCAAGCGCCGGGCAGCCCGCAGCTCCGAGAGCCCGCTTCAGGCAGATAGTCGTTCGCCCGCCTGGCTTGCCGTTTGGGCTTTTACGATATTATGGCGCAAACGCCACATGAAGTGAATCGGGTCATCGCCTAAATTTTTGGAAAGTATTTTTAATGGACGAATCGTCATAGCTCAATATAGAACCGAGGCGATACCAATATTGTGGAATAAAATTAATCAAGGCCCCATTACAGATGGTATAACTATATTTATTATCACATCCACATATCATGATGCTATAGGATATACTCACGTTTCCGAGTTCAAATATCTTACTATGCGCGGCGCCAATGGCGATATCAAATTCATTGCAATATCCGGAAACGAAAACAATAGCAGCAAGTCCAAAAAGTTCATTGCGCCGGATGAGTGGACGCCTGCTTGGAGCGCCACATGGCCAGATGAGAAACCGCAAGAACGAGGACAGCCCGCACCGCGCCGCCGCCCTCACTTAGCGGCTCTCGCAAGTGCTTGATTTACATGCGGGGTGGCGTTTGCGCCATAATACCGAAAATGTCGCGACTTTCGGGGAAGGTGCCCGATGCACTTGGCGGTTGACAGCGTAGGCGCGCGCCAATCAAGGGTAGAGACCGCGTTCTAAGTGTGCCGTCAATATTCGCTCGCAGGCGACTATGAATGCGGCTGTGCGAAGGGAAACGCCGCGTCGCTCTGAGGTTTGCCAAATTTGTTCGAGGGCGTCGAGAACGATTTTTTCGAGGCGCTGATTAATCTCGTCCTCGGTCCAAAAGTAGCTCGCGAAGTCCTGCACCCACTCGAAATAGCTGACCGTCACGCCCCCAGAGTTGCAGATTACATCCGGAACGACGACGATCCCTCGTGAACCGAGAACGTCATCGGCTTCGGGAAGCGTCGGTCCATTGGCGCCTTCGAGCACCAGCCGGGCGCGTAGCCGCTCGGCGCGCGCAACAGTTATTTGCCCTTCGAGCGCCGCAGGTATGATAATGTCGCAAGCAACGTCCCAAAACGCCTCCGGATTCAGACTTTCTCCGCCTGGAAAGCCGCCGACGGTGCGATAACGCTGGACGTGGTCGGCAAGCTCGGCAATCGGCACCCCTTGGAAATTGTAAATCGTGCCGCCAGAATCTTGCGCCGCGACGATCAGAGCGCCTGCCTGCGCAAATAATTCCGATGTTGTGGAGCCGACATTGCCGAACCCCTGAATGGCGATGCGAACGCCCTGGACCGGCATGTTCAATCGTCGCATTACTTCGCGCCCAATGACAAAAACGCCACGCCCGGTCGCCTTGACCCGGCCGAGCGAACCGCCGAGATGGACTGGCTTCCCAGTGACGACGCCCGGACTGGCAAGCCCGGTGTTCATCGAATAAGTGTCCATCATCCAGGCCATGACTTGGCTGTCGGTATTAACGTCTGGAGCCGGAATATCCTGGTGTGGGCCGATAATGACGCCAATCTCGCTGGTGTACCTGCGCGTCGCCCGTTCGAGTTCTTTTTTTGAAAGCCGTTCCGGATCCAGACGAATGCCGCCTTTGGCGCCGCCGAAAGGGAGATTTACTGCGGCATTCTTGATCGTCATCCATGCGGAGAGCGCCATAACCTCTTCCAGCGTCACGTCGGGGTGATAGCGCACCCCGCCTTTACCTGGCCCGCGCGCCAGATTGTGTTGTACGCGATAGCCTTCGAAATGGGCGAAATCACCATTGTCCAGTTCAATTGGAACGTCGACAATCAGCGTTCTCTTGGGCCGCCGGAGAGTCTCCGCCCAACGCGCCAATGGGCCCAGATATGGCGTCACCCGATCCACTTGGGCGAGGTAAGTCCCCCACGCGCTGAGGTTTGTCGGCCAAGCATAGGACAGACCGCTATTGACCGCGACAGTCGGGTTGCTTGTCGACGGCATCATCATTAACTCCTTTGAGTCCTATCGCCTCTCCTCCCGAAGGGAGGCGAGGCGCAATCTTCGAGAACCGCAAGACACTCAGCCAGAATTGCGCGAGACTTATCTGCGCTTCCCTCCAGAGACCGTGAATCATATCCCACACGCTAAGCAAATCAATTTATGAACCTGACGGGAAGTCGCTGGCGCTCACGTCCCTCTATTCGGGAGTAGCGAGGTCCACCATGACCGCGGCCAGGAAGCGACCGGCTTCGCCCCCAGACACCACTCTGTGGTCGAAGGTGAGGCTGAGTGGCAAAATGCGGTGCGCGCACGGCGTGTCACCGACCGCGACGATTTCTCGCCGGATTCGGCCGGCGCCGAGAATCGCGACGGTCGGGGGCACCACGACGGGCGCGGCATATTTGCCCGCGATCATGCCGAAATTAGACAATGTGATCGTGGCGCCGCGCAATTCTTCAGACAGGATACGGCGCGCCGCCATGTCTGCGAGCATTTGATCGAGACCCTCTCGCAAACCAGCGGCGTCGCGCTCGCCGACATTGCGCAGCACCGGAACGAACAGTCCTTCGGGCAGATCGACCGCGATGCCGAGGTCGATTCTACGCAAGACGCGACGCGCCAGGGCTTGGCTTTCAAACCAAGCGTTAAGCGCGGGCTCCGCCCGACACCCTACGACGAGCGCACGGATAAGCCGGATCGTCGTATCAGCGTCTGCGCCCCAAGCTTCCACGTCGGCGTCATCCATGATCGTCGCGGCTGCCACCTCCGACTGGGCCAGCGTCATGTTCTGCGCCATGGCGCGACGGAAGCCGCGCAAGGGCTCGGAGGGCTCGGCCTCACTCAAGATCCGCGCGACGCGCTGAACGTCGGCACTGGTAATCACGCCGTCCGCGCCCGAGGGCGTCACCATCGCGAGTTCGACCCCGAGCTTGTGGGCCAGAGCGCGCACGGCCGGCGCCGCGCGAAATCCGCTAACGGTATGACCGAGAGAAGCTGGCGCCTCTCGCACCACACGCCCTTCCGATGCGATGGCGCCAACGATTGAGCCCACTTCTTCGCGCTCCGTCTCAGCCGCTTCGAAGCCGACGAGCGGCGCGCCGATGTGGACGATGTCGCCGATCTCTGCGAACAGACGTTCGATACGCCCCCCGATCGGAGAGGGTATTTCGACGACGGCCTTGGCCGTTTCGACGGCGACCAAAGGCTCGTCCACGGCGATGGTCTGCCCTTGCTTCACCCGCCATTCCACCAGTTCCGCCTCCTGCAGTCCCTCGCCCAGGTCGGGCAATCTGAAGATTTTCACGACGCCTCCATGACATTGCGCACTGCGTCGGCGATGCGTTCGACACTCGGGATATATTGCTGCTCCAAGCGCGAGAGCGGCACGACGACGTCGTAGCCGGTGACGCGCAGGATAGGCGCCAGCAGAGAATAAAGCGCGCGCTCGCCCACCTCGGCCGCGATTTCGGCACCAAAGCCGGCGGTGCGCGGAGCCTCGTGCACGACGACGCAGCGTCCGGTTTTCTCCACTGATCTCAGGATGGTTTCGCAGTCGAACGGCTTTAAGGTCGCGACGTCGATCACTTCGATCAGTACGCCCTCCTGTTCAAGAAGATCGGCCGCTTTCACTACATCGGAATGGGCCGCGCCCCACGTGACCAACGTCGCATCACGGCCTACGCGCGAAAGGAAGCATGCATCGAGCGGGAGGGCTTCGCCGCTGTCTACGACTTCTTGGCGAAACAAGCGATAAAGACGGGTCGGCTCCAGAAATATTACGGGATCCGGGTCGCGGATTGCGGCCAACAACAGGCCGTAGGCGCGCGCAGGCGTCGAGGGGATCACAACGCGCAACCCCGGCATATGTGCGAACATCGCTTCTGGACTCTCGGAATGATGCTCCGGCGCGTGTATGCCCGCGCCGCAGGGTGAACGAAGCACCATCGGGCAGGTCAGACGCCCACGCGTGCGATGACGCAGCCGCGAAGCGTGGTTGATGATTTGATCGATAGCCGGATATATGAAGCCGGAGAATTGAATCTCCGCGACTGGCTTCAACCCCATCGCCGCCATGCCGACCGCGACGCCGGCGATCGCCGATTCGGCAAGAGGCGTGTCGAGCACGCGGGCGCGTCCATAGCGCGCATACAACCCATTGGTGGCGCGAAACACGCCACCATTCACTCCAATGTCCTCGCCCAACAAGAGCACCTCGGGGTCTCGCGCCATTTCATGGGCCAGCGCCAGATTGACTGCCTCCACGAGGGTCAATTCAGCCATTGCTTACTTCCTTCGTTGGCGCGAAGCGTCGCGCCTCCGCTAGTTGTCCTTCAAGCGCGCGCGGAAGCACCGCATAAAGATGCTCGAACATGGCGTCGCACGACGGCGCGGGCGCCGAGAGATAGGCCTCTACAGCGCTCTCGACTTCTTCCGCGCATTGTCTTTGCAACGCTGCTTCCATGTCTTTTGACCAGAATCCCTTGGCCAGAAGAAAGGCGCGCAGTCTCCCTAAGGGTTCCTTCGGCCATTCTGAACGCACGATTTCTGGGTCCCGATAGCGCGTTGCGTCGTCAGCCGTGGTGTGATCGCCCAATCGGTAACTGAGGGCTTCGAGCAGCGTCGGTCCGCCGCCTTTGCGTGCCTTCTCGATTGCTTCTTGCGCCGCCACATACACGGCGATGACGTCGTTGCCGTCCACCTGACGTCCTTCGACACCGGCGGCGATCCCCTTTTGCGCAAGGGTTTCCGAAGCGCTTCCCCACTCCCTCGGCGTCGAGATGGCCCAGCGATTATTGTTGACGACGACAACGACGGGCGCATTCCATACTCCCGCCATGTTGAGCGCCTCATAAAAGCCGCCATTGCCGCAGCCGCCGTCGCCGATGAAGCAAACAACGACGCGCTCTTCCCTGCGCAGCATGAAGCTGTAAGCTGCGCCGACGGCGTGCGCCACCTGTGTGCCGACGGGAACGCATATCGGAAAATCCGAGCGCGGAATGGCAAAGTCGCTGCCGCGTTCGTCGCCACCCCAGTAGAGCAGAACTTCCGTCATTGTTACGCCGCGCACAAATTGCGCGGCATGATCGCGGTAGGATGGAACCAGGACGTCGCCCGATTGCATGGCCGCCGCGACGCCGACGCCGACTGCCTCTTGACCGAGGGAGGAAGCGAAAGTACCGAGCTGGCCGGTACGCTGCAGCGCAATCGCCTTTGCGTCGAAGATCCGCGTTCGCGTCATCGCGCGATAGAGCGACTGCAACAGATCGCCATCCTGAGAGATTACGCTGGTCTGCTCGGTCGCTTCGCCTGAAGGCGAGAGGAGACGGAGACAGTCAATGTGAAAATCATACCCCATAGGCGTAGCCCAAAGGCTCGGTTCGACCCGCACTCGATAGACAGATTAGTGCGCTCGACGGCAAAGTCATCGACCGTCCCATAATTTTCGCCGCCTGTTTGCCCAACGCGAAATCAGGAAGCCGGCCGCGTTAACTTTCTCGCTCGATCGCAATTGCCGTCGCCTCTCCGCCACCGATGCAAAGTGCGGCGACCCCGCGGCGAAGACCGTATCGCCGCAGCGCGGCAATCAATGTGACGACGATTCGCGCGCCCGATGCGCCGATCGGATGGCCCAGCGCACAGGCGCCTCCGTGCACATTCACCTTGTCATGCGGCAAATCGAGATCGTGCATGGCCGCCAGGACAATGACAGCGAATGCTTCATTGATCTCGAAAAGGTCAACATCTTTCGTGGTCCAACCGACGCGTTGCAGCAGTTTCGCAATCGCGCCGATGGGAGCAGTCGGGAAATCGCCGGGCGCGCCGGCATATGTGGCGCAACCTGGAATCCAGGCCAAAGGCGTCAACGCTAACCGCTCACAGGCTTCCAAAGTCGTCAGCGCCAGGGCGGCGGCGCCGTCGCAAATGGAGCTGGCGTTGGCGGCGGTGATCGATCCGTCGGATTTGAACGCCGGTTTCAACCTTGAAATCTCGTCCGGTTTAGCTTTCTCTGGTTCTTCGTCCCGCGTGATCATTCGCTCGGCCATAGACACTGAAGTGCGCACAGGCGTGATTTCAGCGTCGAAAGAGCCATCCGCGATCGCGCGCCGCGCGCGCATCAGCGAGGCAAGGGCATATTCGTCCTGCATAGCTCGGGTGAATTGATAACTCGTCGCACAATCTTCTGCGAAGCAGCCCATCAGGCGGCCCTTGTCATAAGCATCTTCTAGTCCGTCGAGAAACATATGATCGATGATCTTGCGGTGTCCCATACGATAGCCGATGCGTGCGCGGTCGAGCAGATAAGGTGCGTTACTCATGCTCTCCATGCCGCCAGCGAGGACGGCGCGCGCGCTCCCAGCGCGCAAGGCGTCATGCGCCAGCATGATCGCCTTCATCCCCGAGCCGCACATTTTGTTGATTGTCGTGCAACCGATCGTTTGCGGAAGTCCGGCGCCCAGCGCCGCCTGCCGTGCCGGCGCCTGACCGAGGCCGGCGGACAGGACGCAGCCCATGATCGTCTCGTCGAACATTTCAACTGGAATTTTCGCCCGCATCACCGCCGCTTCTATCGCACAGGCGCCAAGCGCTGGCGCGCTCACCACCTTCAACGCGCCGAGAAAAGCGCCGAGCGGCGTGCGTGCGGCGCCGATGATCGCTACTTGATTCGGAGCGCTCATCCGCGCGCCCCCTGCATTGACGACCCAACGGCGCATCCGGTGCTTTGGGCGTGTTGCGGAGAGCCCCACTTTCCTTGGGCCCAGGGTTGGTAGGCCGGCTCGGGATCGCCGGTGCCTTGCAGAATCGCAGTGATGCTATCCTCGGAAACCTCGGCCAGCGTGGCGGGAGACCAGTGCGGCCTTTTGTCCTTGTCGATGAGCGCCGCGCGGACGCCCTCATAAAGATCGGAAGTTTCGAGCAGGCGGCATGCGGCGCGAAACTCCCGCGTCAGGCAGGATTCCAGTTTGTCTGCAAAGCGGGCGCACTTCAAAAGTTCATGGGTAACACGTAAGCTTGTCGGCGATTTCGAACCGATCTCTAATATTGCCTGACGCGCGAAATCCGAATTGTCGGCCGCGAGCGAAGCGAGAATGCCCTCGATACGATCATTCGCCATCGCCGTTTCGAGCAGCGACCTATGCCTGGCGAAAACGCCTGGCCCGGGCCCTTGCGTGAAGCGCAGGAGGACCGCGTCTACGTCCTCTGAGCGCTGAACGGTCGCAAGTTCGTTCATCAATCGCGGAATGTCTGCGGAACCGATCGAGAAATCGGCGAGACCAAGACTTATAGCGTCGGCTGCGGAAACGCTGGTCCCTGAAAGCGCCAGATAGATCCCCACGCCGCTGTCATCTCGGGTAAGTAGCCAGGTGCCGCCGACGTCGGGAATGAAGCCAATGCCCGTCTCGGGCATCGCGAGGCGGGTTCTTTCGGTGACGAGGCGACGGTTGCCATGGGCCGAAATTCCGACGCCACCGCCCATGACGACGCCATCCATCACCACGACATAGGGTTTCGGGAAGGAGGCAATGCGGGCGTTCAATCGATATTCTTCGCGCCAAAACTGCTTGTATGGATTATGCGTCGCGCCCCTGAGTTCATAAAGTCCGCGAATGTCGCCGCCCGCGCACAATCCCCGTTCGCCAGCGCCCGACACCAGTACCGCGCATATTTTGGCGTCCGCACCGAATTCGTCCAATGCGCGCGCGAACCCTTGCACCATGCCGAGCGTCAGACTGTTGAGGGCCGTCGGCCTGTTGAGGCGGATGATGCCCAATCGACCGACCCGCGACACAAGGAGGCTCTCGCTGTTCACCGCCGCGTCTCCAGGAGGCTGCGCGCCACGATCACGCGCATGATCTCATTGGCGCCTTCAAGAATTTGATGGACGCGCAAGTCCCGGACGATCTTCTCGATCCCATAATCGGCCAGATAGCCATAACCGCCGTGCAATTGCAGCGCCTCGTTGGCGACGACGAAGCCCGCGTCGGTGGCGACGCACTTAGCCATGGCGCAGAGCGTTGTCGCATCGGGAGCGCGCGCATCGAGCGCTGTCGCCGCCCGCCAGAGCAGCGCGCGCGCGGCTTCGAGCTCCGTCGCCATGTCGGCAAGCTTGAATTGAAGTGCCTGAAATTCATCGAGCCGCCGTCCAAAGGCTTTCCGCTCGCGCATATAGACGATCGCGCGGTCGAGCGCCGCTTGTCCCCCGCCTAGCGAGCAGGCGCCGATATTCAGACGGCCACCGTCCAACGCCGCCATCGCGATTTTGAAGCCGGCCCCTTCGCCTCCCAAGAGATTTTGTGAGGGCACGCGACAGTTCTCGAAGCTTACAGCATGGGTCGGCTGCGCATTCCAGCCCATTTTCCTTTCCGCGGCGCCGAGCGTCAGGCCCGGCGTCCCGCCATGGACGAGCAGCGCGGAGACGCCTCCCGGACCCTCGCCTCCCGTGCGCGCCATCACGACATAGATATGCTCAGGGCCGCTCGCCCCCGCGCCAGAGATGAACTGCTTTTCGCCGTTCAAGACATAATCGTCGCCACGCCGCTCGGCCCGCGTGCGGAGCGCGGCTGCGTCGGATCCGGAGCCGGGTTCAGTGAGGCAGTAGCTGGAGAGCGATTCCATCGCGCAAAGCCGCGGCAAATAGGCGCGCCGCTGCGTCTCGGAGCCGAAGGCATCGATCATCCAGACGCACATGTTGTGCACGGAAAGATAGGCGGCGATGCTGGGGCAGCCGGTCGCCAACGCTTCGAATATCAGCACAGAGTCGAAGCGCTTGAGGCCGACGCCGCCAAACTCTTCCCTGGCGTTGATCGCCGCAAAGCCAAGCGCCGCCGCTTGGCGCAAAATATCGACGGGAAATTGTTTGTCCCGGTCCCACTGCCCGGCTTTAGGGGCCAGTTTTTCCCGCGCGAACAAGAGCGCCGTCTCTCGGATCGCCAGTTGTTCCGCGGTCACTCCGAATAGCATAGCCATTCGCCACCTGCTGCAAAGGATTACCTATGGCGAAGCCGACGCCGATCAAGCGCCCCATCACTGTTAAGCTTTCGCTGTAAAGGCCCGCCCCATCGAGCTGCTCGGGAGACGCCCGAGCCGCTTCGAGATGAACGCCCCAGCTTCCAGCACCGCTTTGAGCTTAATTCCCGTCTCGACACCCATCCCGTTCAACATATAAACGACGTCCTCTGTCGCCACATTCCCTCTGGCGCCAGGCGCGTGGGGACAACCCCCAAGCCCTGCAACGGAGGCGTCGACGATCGACACGCCAGATTCGAGACAGGCGAAAATATTGGCGAGCGCTTGACCATAAGTGTCATGGAAGTGGACCGCCACCGGCGCGAGGCCAATCTCCCCTGCGACCGTTTCGACCAGACGCCGCGTTCTGAGCGGCGTGCCGACGCCGATCGTATCGCCGAGAGATATTTCGCCGCAGCCGATCCCCCGCAGTTCCCGAGCCAGCACCGCGACTTTTCGTGGCGCGATCTCGCCCTCGTAGGGACACCCAAGCGCGCAGGAAATATAACCGCGCGCAGGAACGCCACGCCGTATGGCTTCTGCGACAACCGCCGCGAAGCGCTCGATGCTTTCTGCAATGGAGCAATTAATGTTCTTGTGCGAGAATGTTTCCGAGGCGGCAGCGAACACGGCGATCTCGCGCACGCCCGCGGAGAGCGCCGCCGTCAACCCTTGCAGATTGGGTACGAGCGCGGACAAGCGGAGCCCTGGCCGCGCTCCCAATCGCCGAAAAAGCTCGTCCGTAGACGCCATTTGCGGCACAGCCGCTGGCGACACGAAACTGCCGGCCTCGATACGGATCAACCCGGCCCGCGCCAATAGCTCGATTAATTCCGCCTTGTCTGCGACAGGCAGAAGCAAGCTCTCGTTTTGCAGCCCGTCGCGGGGGCCGACTTCGACGATCTCGACACGCGCAGGGATGGTCATCCATGCTCCTTTCACTAATCTGCAACGAAGCACGCACGCATCACGCTGGCGGCGCCTCGCCTAACGTGGCCAATCTGGCGCCCTCGGCGATCCACTCGCCTTCCTTGCAGTGCAGCACCGCGACCTCCGCATCGCGCGGAGCGGCGAGTGTGAACTCAGTCTTCATGACCTCAAGGATCACAAGCGCGTCGCCTTTCTTCACGGCTTCGCCTTCGGCGACCAGCACGCGCGATATGCGGGCGGGAAGCGGCGCACGCAACTCCTGATCGAGACTCTCCGTCACCGCTCCCGTCCACAGCGGATCACAAGGACCGAGTTGGTAATTGCGTCCCGCCAGCGTCACGACGAATCCATTCGCGCGCGAGAGGACTCCAATTTCTCGCGTCGCGCCGTCGAGCCAGAGGCGGAACCTTTCGCCGCGCTCCTGGAAGCGGAGCTGCGCCTGTCGGGAGCCTATGTCGAGACGAAAGCCGCACGCACCGTCTGGGCGGATTTGCACGAGTAGATGACGTCCGTTCAGCATGAATGCGATACTGGCGCCGCCTAACGCGTCGAGACGCCACCCGTCGATCGTGGCCCACGGCGACCAGGGATCCTGGCTATCCATAGCGCGCGCTTGCGCCTGCTGCGACAGCGTCGCAAGCCATTTCGCGCTCCCTGCAGCGAGAAGCAATATTTCCTCGTCTTCGGATATGGGGGCCGTTCTCGTGAGTCTCCCAACATTGCTCTCCACGAATCCGGAGTCATATTCCGCGCGCAAGAAGCCGGGCTCTTCGCACAGCGCGCGCAGGAAATCGCTATTGGTCATGACGCCGACGATTTCGAACCCTCCCAGCGCGCTTTTTAGTCGCCGCACAGCCTCATCGCGATCGGCGCCCCAAGCGATCACTTTCGCAAGGAGCGGATCGTAATATTGTTCAATCCGATCTCCGATCCGTACACCCGTGTCGACTCGAACGAAGCCTGTCTCGGACGGCAAGCGGAGATGTTCGATCTCTCCGACCGAGGGTAAGAAATCATTTGCGGGGTCCTCTGCACAGATGCGAACCTCCATGGCGCATCCCCGCGTGACGAGATCTTGCTGCGCGAGCGGGAGCGCTTCGCCGGAAGCGACGTGCAATTGCCATTCGACGAGATCTTGCCCGGAGATCATTTCGGTGATCGGATGCTCGACCTGCAACCGTGTGTTCATTTCCAGGAAGAAGTAACGTCCATCCTGCACGAGGAATTCGACCGTTCCTGCGCCGACATAACCGACAGCTTTCGCGGCTTTGATCGCAGCCTCGTGCATCACTTGTCGCAAGGAGGAAGAAAGTCGAGGCGCGGGCGTCTCCTCCAGCACCTTTTGGCGTCGTCGCTGCATGGAGCAATCGCGTTCCGGAAAGGAAATGCAGTTTCCTTGCGCGTCGGCGAAAATCTGCACTTCTACATGCCTCGATCGTATCAGATATTTCTCGATCAGAAGGCGGCCGTCCCCGAAGGACGCAAGCGCTTCGCGCGCGGCGCCAGCGATGGCGGCTTCAAGTTCGCCGGCCTCCCGCACGAGCCGCATGCCTCGTCCGCCGCCGCCACACGACGCTTTGATGAGGAGTGGAAAGCCGATGTGTTCCGCGGCAGCTGTAAGCGTCGCCAAATCTGTAGCGTCGCCATGATAGCCTGGCGGGATCGCCACACCTGCGCGCTGCATCAGAGTTTTCGCAAGAACCTTCGAGCCCATCGACCGCATGGCGGACGCGGGGGGGCCGACAAAGACCAGCCCCGCCGCAGCGCAAGCCTCGGCGAAAGCGGGATTCTCCGACAGAAAGCCATAGCCCGGATGCACCGCCTCGGCGCGCGAGCGCCGCGCGACCTCCAACAACTTGTCGATTGCAAGATAACTATCGCGCGCCGGCCCGCCGCCGATGGACCACGCTTCGTCGGCGAGATCGACATGCATCGCCGACGCATCGGGTTCCGAATACACGGCGACCGTCTGGATACCCAGCCGCTTGGCCGTCTTGACGACGCGGCAAGCGATCTCACCGCGATTAGCGATGAGGAGCTTGCGAAACATCTCGTTTGCCCCCTGCCCAGCTCCAATCAGGCCTGCGCTTTTCGACAAAGGCGCGCAATCCTTCGCGCCCCTCCGCCGAGTCGCGCAACTCGGCAAGACGGCGCGCCGACTCTCGCACCAGGTGCTCGTCTATGAGGCGACCGGCGCACGAGGCGACAAAGGCTTTTGCTTGCGCCTGCGCTCCCGGGGCGCAGCGCAACAAAGCGGCGATAAATTTCTCGAGCAATGCATCCGCCTCTCCCTCGCGCGCGACTTCGTGAACGAGCCCGAGCTCGCGCGCGCGTACGGCCGAGACCGTTTCGGCGGTCAATATCAGGCGGCGCGCCTGGCGCGCGCCGATGGCGCGTGTCACGTAAGGTCCGATGACGGCGGGAATGATGCCGAGCTTTGCTTCACTCAAAGAAAAACTGGCGCTTTCCGTTGCAAGCGCGATGTCACAGCAGACGGCAAGGCCGACGCCTCCCCCATAGGCGGCGCCATGAACGACGGCTACCGTCGGCTTGGGAAGCCGATCGAGACAATGCATCAGCTCCGCGAGCGCGTTTGCGTCCGCGAGGTTCTCGTCGAACGGCGCGTGCGACATGCGCTCCAACCAGCCGATGTCCGCTCCAGCGGAGAAACTGGGGCCAGCGGCACGCATGACGACGAGGCGAACATCTCCGGCTGCGGCAAGGCTACGGAGGGCCATCGTCAACTGCGCTGCGAGCCCGTCGTCGAAAGCGTTGTGTCGCGCCGGACGGTTGAGCGTCAGGGTGGCCACTCCGCGCGTGTCGATTGATTGGAACAAGTCAGGCATCGTTTCCTCACATGCGAAACAGGCCAAAGTGTGTTTCCTCGATCGGAGCGCAGGCGCAAACCGCCAAACAAAGACCGAGCACCCGCCTGGTGTCGATGGGATTAATTACGCCGTCGTCCCAAAGTCTGGCGCTAGAATAGAGTGGATGGCCTTGACGTTCGTATTGCTCGCGGATCGGGGCACGGAAGTCTTCTTCCTCTTGCGCGCTCCATGTCTCGCCGCGGCCCTCCATAGCATCCCGCTTGACGCCGGAGAGCACGCGCGCAGCCTGTTCCCCGCCCATCACGCCGATGCGCGCATTTGGCCAGATCCACAAAAAGCGCGGGGAGTATGCGCGCCCGCACATGGCGTAGTTGCCGGCGCCGAAACTACCGCCTACGATAACGGTGATTTTCGGAATTGCCGCCGTTGCGACCGCAGTCACCATCTTGGCGCCATCCTTGGCAATGCCGCCGGCTTCATATTTGGCTCCGATCATAAAGCCGGTCGTGTTTTGCAGGAACACGAGAGGAATGCGCTGTTTGGCGGCGAGCTCTATGAAATGCGTGGCTTTTAGGGCGCTTTCGGAGAATAGAATTCCATTGTTAGCTAGAATGGCGACGCGATAGCCGCATATATGCGCGAAGCCAGCGACCAATGTGACGCCGTAGAGCGCCTTGAATTCATCGAACGCACTGTTGTCGACGAGGCGTGCGATCACTTCTCGCATGTCGAATTGCTTGCGCGCATCTACGGGCACGATCCCCATGAGCTCCGTCGGATTGTAGCGCGGCGACGCGGGCTCTTGGGCGACGAAACTGGGGCGCTCCGGACTTCCTAGATTTGCGATCGCTGCGCGTGCGAGCAAAAGCGCATGCGCGTCGCTTTCGGCATAATGATCGGCGACGCCGGAATGGCGACAATGCACGTCTGCGCCGCCAAGCTGCTCGGCCGAGACGATTTCACCGGTCGCCACCGCCACGAGGGGCGGACCGCCCAAAAATATTGTGCCTTCTCCACGAACGATAATTGTTTGATCGCACATGGCCGGGACATAAGCACCCCCTGCCGTGCAGGATCCCATGACGACAGCGATCTGCGCGAGGCCTTGGGCCGACATCTTGGCCTGATTATAGAAGATGCGTCCAAAATGGTCGCGGTCAGGAAAGACCTCGTCCTGCGTCGGCAAATTGGCGCCGCCGGAGTCGACCAGGTAGACGCAGGGTAAGCAATTTTGCGTGGCGATTTCCTGAGCTCGCAGATGTTTCTTTACGCTGATGGGGAAATAGGCGCCGCCCTTCACGGTCGCATCATTGGCGACAATCATGCACGCTCGCCCACAGACGCGGCCGATTCCCGCGACGATCCCTGCGCAAGCGATCTTCCCGTCGTACATCCCATGCGCCGCGAATCTTCCTATCTCGAGAAAGGGCGAGAGCGGATCGATCAACGCGTCGATACGGGCGCGCGCCGACATTTTGCCGCGCGCCGCGTGGCGCGCCTGCGCTTCGGCGCCGCCGCCGTCGCGGACTCGTTCATAGCTCCGCCGCAGTTCAGTGACGAGCCCCATCATCGCCGCATGGTTCTCGGTATATTCTGGCGAGGAGAAATCGATCGAAGATTTGATAACGGCCACGGGTTTTTCTCATGGAGCCAATGACGGCGTGTCGCTCACGCCGTTTCTTCAAACAGTTCGCGGCCGATCAGCATGCGTCGGATTTCGCTGGTGCCGGCGCCGATTTCATAGAGTTTGGCGTCACGCAGCAATCTCCCCGTCGGATATTCGTTCATGTAGCCGTTTCCGCCGAGGCATTGGATCGCCTCCAATGCCATGCCGGTGGCCCGTTCCGCCGCAAACAGGATTGCGCCGGCCGCGTCCTTGCGGGAAGCCCGGCCGATGTCGCAGGCCTTCGCCACAGCATAGACATAGGCGCGCGTGGCGCTCAAAATTGTGTACATGTCAGCAAGCTTTCCTTGCATGATTTCGAATTCGCCGATCGGACGTCCAAACTGCTCCCGGGCGTGGACATAGGGTAGGACGACATCCATGCAGGCGCGCATGATGCCTAGGGGGCCACCGGCCAGCACCGTGCGCTCGTAGTCGAGCCCGCTCATCAGGACAGCGACGCCGCGATCAGGTTCCCCCAGGACGTTTTCCGGTGGAATGATGCAATTCTTAAATAAAAGCTCGCAGGTGTTGGACCCGCGCATGCCGAGCTTGTCGAGCTTTGGCGCCCGCACGAGGCCTTCGAGGGCGCCCTCGACGATGAAGGCGGTGATTCCGTGCGACCCCTCTGCGGGCGAAGTCTTGGCATATACGATCACCACGTCCGCATCGGGGCCGTTGGTCACCCACATCTTGTCACCGTCGAGGACATAGTGATCGCCACGGCGCTCCGCGCGCATCTTCATGTTGACGACATCGGACCCGGCGTTCGGCTCGGACATGGCGAGCGCGCCGACATGTTCCCCGGAAATCAGTTTCGGCAGATAACGCGACCTTTGTTGATGGGTTCCGTTACGCTGAATCTGATTGACGCAAAGATTGGAGTGGGCGCCATAGGAAAGTCCGACGGACGCCGAGGCGCGACTGATCTCCTCCATGGCGATGACATGCTCGAGATAGCCGAGTCCGGCTCCGCCATACTCCGGCGAGACGGAAATGCCTAGGAGGCCGATATCACCCATCTTTCGCCATAGATCCATCGGGAAGGTATTTTCAGCATCAATTATGGCGGCGCGCGGCGCAATTTCGCGAGAGGCGAAGCTTTCGATCTCCCGCCGCAACATTTCCGTCGTGTCGCTGAGACAAAAGTCCAGAGTGGGAATCCAATGACGCATGGCGACCAACGTTTGCAGCTCAATCGGCGGCATAGCCGGTATATTTCGCGGGCGACTTTGCTTTCAAGACTGCGCGGCCGCAGATGCGCGGCGCGGGGGAGACGCAAGCTCCGAGAGGTTTGAAAAGAAATTTAACGACCCCGGATTTGCGATCGCCTCGAGATTCTTGACGGGTCGACCGTGAATCACGTCGCGCACCGCGAGTTCGACGAGTTTGCCAGAGCGTGTGTGCGGCAACTCGGGCGCCTCGATGATCAATGCCGGTACATCCCGTGGCGAGGCTTGCTCTCTTAATTGTTGCTTGATGTGGGCGCTTAGCGCGTCGTTGAGGCGAGAGCCGAACCGCATCTTTACGAAAAGAATGATGCGCTCGACTCCGTCCAGCTGCTGCGCTATGGCCAACGCTTCCTCAACTTCAGGTTGAGCTTCTACAATTTTGTAAATGTCGGCCGTTCCGATCCGCACACCCTGTGGGTTTAGAGTGGCGTCAGAACGCCCATGGATCACAAATCCGCCGCCGACGGTCTGCGTTGCATAATCTCCATGTCGCCAAATCCCAGGAAAACGTGAGAAGTAGGCTTCCAGATATTTCTTCCCGCCACCCGCGTGCGGCGGACCTTCGGGGTCGTTCCAAAAGCCGATGGGCATGGAAGGGAAAGCCCGCGTGCAGACGAGTTCGCCTTCGGCGCCAAAGCGACGTCGGCCTTCATCGTCCCAAACCTCCACCGCCATGCCGAGTGCCGCGCATTGGATTTCGCCGCGATAAACCGGACCCCAAGGGTTGCCGCCAACAAAGCAGGAGAGAATGTCGGTTCCACCGCTAATGGAGGCGAGCTGCACATTCTGCTTGATATCCCGATAGACATAGCAGAAGCTATCCGGCGCGAGCGGTGCGCCGGTCGAGGCGATCACTCGCAGCGCGCCGAGGTCATGAGTTTCTTTCGGCTTCAGCCCGAGCTTCTCTATCGCCCGCAGATAGCCGGCGGAGACGCCAAAGAAGGTGGCGCGCTGTTCTTGCGCAAACTCGAGCAAGGCGTTGCCGTCGCTTTCCATTGGGAAGCCGTCATAGAGCAAAATCGTGGCGCGGCTGGCGAGGGCGGAAGCGAGCCAGTTCCACATCATCCAGCCCGTCGTGGTTGCATAGAAGACGCGATCACCGGGCCGGATGTCGCATTGTAGCTGGTGTTCCTTGAGATGCTGCAGGAGCGTTCCGCCCGCTCCGTGAACGATGCATTTTGGCGCCCCGGTCGTCCCCGACGAAAACACGATGTAAAGTGGATGGTCGAAAGGCAGCTGCACGAATCTCAGCTCGGCGTCTTCGTGGTCCTGAAGGACCTTTGGCCAAAGCCGAGCTTGCGAGAATCCACGCAGCGAAGGTTCCCAATAGATGTAAGGAACGACCAAAGTCTCCACGACGCTCGGCAGACTGGCGGCAATCTCGCGCGCTTGCTGGAGTCGATCGATTTTCTGACTCTTATAAAAATATCCGTCGGATATGATCAGCGCCTTGGGCTCGATCTGCCGGAAGCGGTCCAAGACACCAGTCGCGCCAAAATCCGGAGAGCAGGACGACCAGATCGCGCCAATGCTTGACGCCGCCAACATGCCGACGATCGTTTCTGGGCCATTATGCGTGTATGCGGCGACGCGATCCCCCGGGGTAATGCCGAGCTTGAGCAAATGCGCTGCGAGCGCAGCGACCTCGCGTTTCAGCCGTCCGAAGGACAGAATCCGCCGAACCTCACGCTCACCCCGGAAAATGATTACGGCATCGTCTTCCGGGCGCTGCCGAAGCAAATTTTGCGCAAAGTTTAGTGTCGCCTCTGGGAACCACTGCGCGCCCGGCATTTTATGGCCATCGACGAGAATTGGCTCACCTTTCTGCCCTAGAACGCCGCAAAACTCCCAGACCCGCGACCAAAACGCCTCGCGTTGCTCGATGCTCCAATCATGCAGCGCCAGATAATCGAAACGCTCGACATAGGGAGTAGTCTCCACCTCTTGCTGCGCAAAGGCGGTCAAGAGAGAACTCTGCTTACGCTCGAAACTTGGCGCCCATAACGGGACCATTACCGCTACACCTAAGGTTTCAATATTGCTGGTAAGAAAGTGGCGCTCGGCGCGCGCTCGACAAGGCCTGCGACGACGCGACGGCCTCATTCGCGGGGGGGCTAAACATTGGCGCGCCGGCTCCTATATGATTATGGTGCGTTCAATGGCGCACCGAGCATTGGTCATGAGCGAAGCTGTGCCGAATACAGCGAGAAGCCGCTACGCGGACGTCCCCCGCAATGCGGACTGGACGATCTCCCAGAATTGGGCATCCTATTCAAAAGAAGAACACAATCGGTGGGATCTCCTGTTCGCGAGGCAGATGAAACTGCTTCCAACCCGAGCTTGCGACGCCTTTTTGGAAGCGCAGGCGCGCCTTGAATTGTCGCGGTCTGGAATTCCAGATTTCGTCGATTTGAGTCGGCGTCTATCAGCACTGACGGGCTGGAACGTCGTAGCAGTCGCCGGCCTTATTCCGGACGACGCGTTTTTCGAGCATCTGGCGAACCGTCGGTTCCCGGCAGCCGCCTTCATCCGACCCGAGGCGGAATTGGATTATCTCGAAGAGCCGGACGTGTTTCACGACGTATTCGGCCATGTGCCGCTTCTCGCCGATCCGGCCTATGCACGCTTCCTGGAGGCATACGGAAGCGGAGGTCGGCGGGCGCTCCGGCGTGGCCAATTACATAATCTCGCCCGTCTCTATTGGTACACAGTCGAATTCGGGCTAATGCGTATAAAGAAAGGCCTGCGCATCTTCGGCGCCGGAATCATGTCATCGCCGGCCGAGACGCTGTTCTCGCTCGAGAACTCCTCGCCAAACCGAGTCCTGTTCGATTTGGAGCGCGTGATGCGCACAAAATATATCATCAGTGATTTCCAGCAGATCTATTTCGTGATCGAAAGTTTCGAACAGCTGTTGCACGATTGCGACAGAGATTTCGGCCCGCTGTACGATCGTTTGCGCGACGCGCCGGACATAGAGGCGCACGAATTGATTCCGGAAGATCGGATCCTCGCGCGGGGCGACCTCAGCTATTTTCTTGCGAAAGGCGAGGCTCCGCGCGCGGCGTGACCCGTTGTTCGATACGCCCGAAGATTGAACAGCCTTCCGCATCGAGCATTTCGATGCGGACGATGTCGCCTTCCTTCAGAAAGCCCGTACGCGCCGTACCATCGAGCAGCGTTTCGACGGCATTTTGTTCCGCCAGGCAGGAATAGCCGACACCGCCTTTCGATATCGGCAATCCTGGAGAGCCTTCCGCGGCGCGGTTCGAGACTGTGCCTGAGCCGATGATCGTTCCTGCGCAAAGCCTACGCGTGCGTGCCGCATGTGCGATCAAGCGTCCAAAGTCGAAAATCATGTCGACGCCGGCGTTCGGACGACCGAGCAAGACATCGTTGACGTGAGAATATAGCGGCAACGCCACTTTCCCGTCCTTCCAGGCGCAGCCCAATTCGTCGGGGGTGACGGCAACAGGCGAGAAGGCGGAGGAAGTCTTCGATTGGTAGAAGCCGAAGCCTTTGGCCAGTTCGCCCGGGATTAGCCCACGCAGGGTCACGTCGTTGACGAGCATGAGTAGTGTGACGTGGCTCAGCGCGTTCAATGCATCTACGCCCATTGGAACGTCGTCGGTCACGACGGCGACCTCCGCTTCGAGATCGAGGTCGTAGGCCTCATCCAGCATGGGAATCGCATCGCGTGGCCCAAGAAAACTGTCTGATCCGCCCTGGTAAAGCAGCGGTTCGGTCCAGAACGACGGCGGCAAAGCGGCGCCGCGCGCCTTACGCACCAGTTCGACGTGGTTCACATAGCTCGAACCGTCGGCCCATTGATAGGCGCGCGGTAAAGGCGCCGCGCAATCTTCTGGACGAAACTCGAAGCTTGGGATTGACCCGGCTTCGAGTTGCAATGCGAGGACGGAGAGCCTCGGCGCCGAGCACGCCCAAGCGTCGAGCGCCGCCTGCAACGTCAGCGCAATTCCGTTGGCGTCCGCCGCGCGAAGCAGATCGCGAGAGACAACTATTAGCCTGCCGTCGCGGCCCTGCTTCAGCGACGCGAGCTTCATAATTTCGCCGCCTTCCTGGATGCCGCGCTATCCAGTCCTTCGGGCGATCCATCGAAGCGCTTCGGCAAGGTCGACCAGCAATCCACGTAATCTTGTTGCAACGTGGAGAGGCTCGCAGCGTAAGCAGTCAGATGTTGCGCATGCCGCGTTTCGAACATGAAGGCGAGCGTGTCGCTCAGTCTTTCGGGTTTCAGCTCGGCGCTCCAGGCCCGCACGCAGGCGACAGCGTCGGGCCCATGCGGCGACATCATATTGTGCAGCGACATCCCGCCGGGGGCGAAGCCTTCGGGCTTGGCGTCGTATTGACCCAGGATCAGCCCCATGAATTCGCTCATCACATTGACGTGGTGCCAAGGCGGACGAAACGTATGTTCCGCGACTTGCCAACGCTCCGGAAAAATCGCGAAGTCCACATTGGCGACGCCCGACTCGCTCGAGGGCGCCGTCAAGACCGTGAAGATGGAAGGGTCGGGGTGGTCGAAGCGCAGCGCGCCAAGCGGCGAGAAGTCGCGCAGATTGTAAGTATAAGGCGCGTAATTGCCATGCCAGGCGACGACATCGAGCGGCGAATGATCGAGCGCGCAATCGAAAAAGCAGCCGCCCCATTTCACGGTCAGCTTACAGGGCGTCTCCTTATCCTCAAAATCCGCTGCCGGCGTCTTAAAATTGCGCGCATTAGCGAGGCCATTTGCGCCGATCGCGCCGCGGCTCGGCAACATGAAAGGCGACCCATAATTCTCGCAGACAAAACCCCGCGCAGAACCATTCGTCGGCTCGACCTTGAACTTTATGCCGCGCGGGATGACGCAGATTTCGCCCGGAGAAATTTCGAGACGTCCGAGTTCGGTGAAAAAACTCAGGCTGCCGTATTGCGGAACGATCAGAAGCTCGCCGTCGGCGTCATAAAAATAAGCATCGATCATGGATTGCGTGACGAGGTAGACATGCGCCGCAATGCCCATGCGCAGATCGGCGCTTCCAGCCGCCGTCATGGTGCGCATGCCGGACACAAAGTTGAGCGGCTCGTCAGGGATCGGGACCGGGCCCCAACGGAACTGGCCAATGCTCTGCCGTTCCCATTCGGCATAAGGCGCCGAAATCCAGAGAGGATGGAGCGCTCTGGAAAATCGCAGCGCGTGCAAGACGGAGGGCCGAATCCGATAGAGCCAAGAGCGGCGGTTGACGCCGCTGGGCGCCGTGAAGGCCGTGCCTGAGATCTGCTCGGCATAGAGGCCATAGGCGCAATGCTGCGGCGAATTCTGGCCCCTCGGCAGAGCGCCGGGCAATGCTTCCGATTCGAATTCATTGCCGAAGCCCGTCATATAGCGTGGCGCGGTTGTCATCGCGCTTACTCCGACGACTGTTGGAGCACGCCGCGGCGAAGCTGATCTTCTTCAATCGATTCGAACAGAGCCTTGAAATTTCCCTCGCCGAAACCTTCGTCGCCCTTTCTTTGGATGAATTCGAAGAAGATGGGGCCGAGTAAGGCTCTGGAAAAAATTTGCAATAGAACCTGCGGGGCGCCGCCGGACGCTGGTATTGCGCCATCGACCAATATGCCGGATTCACGCAACCGTTCGACAGGCTCGCCATGCCCGGGCAGCCGCGAGTCGAGTCTCGCGTAATAGACATCCGGCGGCGTGGGCATAAATTCCAGCCCGGCGACGCGCAGTCTCTCTACGGTTTCGTAGATGTCGTGACATGCGCAAGCGACATGTTGGACGCCCTCGCCACCATAGGCGTGCAGGAACTCTTCAATCTGGCTGTTTTCGTCGGCGCTCTCGTTGATCGGGATGCGGATCTTGCCGCAGGCGCTCGTCATCGCGCGGGAATGCAGTCCGGTGAAGCGGCCCTGTATGTCAAAATAACGAATTTGATGGAAACCAAAAATGTGTTCATACCAATCCGCGGCGCGGTCCATGCGGCCGCGATGAACATTATGGGTCAGATGGTCGATGCAGGTGAGCCCGGCGCCGAAAGGGGTCGGATCGCGCTCTCCCGTCCAGCGAAAGTCGATGTCCCAGATAGAACCCTTCTCAGCATAGCGATCAACGAGGTAGAGCAGCGCGCCGCCTATGCCTTCGATTGCCGGGATGTTGAGCTCCATTGGCCCCACTTTGGTCGCGGCCGGAATTGCGCCCATCGCGAGTGCGCGGCGAAAGGCGCGTCCTGCGTCGGCGACGCGAAAACCAATCGCGCAGGCCGACGGACCATGGCGCTTGGCAAAATCGGCTGCGAAACTATCAGGTTCCGCGTTGAGCACGAAATTTACATCGCCTTGGCGATAAAGCGCCGCGTTTTTCGAGCGGTGTCTTGCCACCTCTTCAAACCTCATCATTTTGAACAACGTGCCAAGCTTTTCTGGCTCCGGATGCGCGAATTCGACAAATTCGAATCCGTCCGTTCCCATCGGATTTGGTTCGCGCGGAATCTCTGGCTCTATTGAGCGTGCGACGCTTCCCATCTCTTGACCCTCCTCTAATTTCACGGGCGTCGGATCGTTCTACGCCTAAAGATAAGGCGGGCTTCGGCAGGTTCGAGTCGGCGGGACGATCGGAGAGCGGAAAACTTGCCTTCCAAAGCCATTGATGCATCAGGGAGCAATTGATGATCCTCTATGACTATTTTCGCTCTTCGGCCGCTTATCGGGTGCGAATCGCGCTCGAGCTCAAGAGCATTGCGGTCGAACATCGCCCCGTGCACCTTCTGCGCTGCGGTGGCAAGCAATTCAGCGCCGATTACATCGCCAAAAATCCTCAGGCCCTGATCCCAACGCTAGAGCTGGACGATGGAACCATACTGACGCAGTCGCTGGCGATCATCGAATATTTTGAGGCGTTGCAACCATCGCCGCCGCTCATTCCGGCGGACCCCATTCTCGCTGCGCGGACGCGGGCAGTCTCTTTGGCGATCGCCTGTGACATACATCCGCTGAATAATCTGCGCGTCGCAACCTATCTTAACGCCGAGTTTAAGGCTTTGCCTGCTGACATCGACGCTTGGCGTCATCACTGGATACTAAAGGGCGGACTCGAAGCCGTGGAGCGTCTGATTGCTCCCGCGCCGTTCTGCTTCGGTCAGTCGCCGACGCTAGCAGACGTCTGCCTTATCCCGCAGCTCTACAGCGCGCGGAGGTTCTACACGCCACTCGACGGCCTTCCCGGCATTCTGGAAGTCGAAGCGGCCTGCGCGAAGATTCCCGCTTTCCAAGCTGCGCATCCGTCGCGCCAAGCCGACGCCGAGTGATGCGACGCCTATGGCCGGAACGCATAAAAAGGGAGGAAAATCCCCCGATTGCGCTGCTAGCGCGGCGCGCTAGATGATCAAGCAGGGATATCTATGCGCGAACTTTATCATTTCATTGACGGCCAGCGAACCGCCGGGGCTTCCGGACGCTTCGCCAACGTGTTCGAGCCGATGACGGGAAGGGTCGCTTCACAAGCTCCGCTCGCGTCGAAAGCAGAAGCGCGCGCAGCGGTGGAAAGCGCCCTCGCCGCCCAGCCCAACTGGGCTGCAGTCAATCCACAGCGGCGTGCGCGTGTGCTGATGAAATTTCTCGATCTCGTTGCAGGAGAGATGGAGGCTTTGTCCGAGCTGCTCGCCAAAGAGCATGGCAAGACGATCGCCGATGCGAAGGGCGACATTCAACGCGGCCTCGAAGTCGTCGAATTTTCGACAGGCGTCGCGCATTTCATGAAAGGTGAATACACGGATGACGCTGGACCGGGGATCGATATTTATTCGATGCGCCAACCTCTTGGCATAATCGCCGGCGTCACGCCCTTCAACTTTCCGGCGATGATCCCGATGTGGATGCTCGGCCCGGCGATCGCCAGCGGCAACGCCTTTGTTTTGAAGCCTTCCGAGCGTGACCCAAGCGTACCCTTACGGCTTGCCGAGCTGATGGTGGAAGCGGGATTGCCCAAGGGCGTTCTCAACGTCGTCAATGGCGACAGGGAAGCGGTGGACGCGCTGCTCGACGATCCAGACATCAAGGCCCTTGGCTTTGTGGGCTCTACCTCTGTCGCGGAATATGTCTATGCGCGCGGCGCCGC
>Ga0182012_10001079_pt1 | contig 30169 bp, 31 predicted proteins | sample 612S2SmetaG_FD_120486 | JGI IMG/M metagenome (GOLD analysis project Ga0182012, IMG submission 120486) | Permafrost microbial communities from Stordalen Mire, Sweden - 612S2S metaG | ecosystem: Environmental > Terrestrial > Soil > Wetlands > Permafrost | place: Sweden: Stordalen | collected...
CCGTCAACCTGATCAGGATCGCGGACTGGCACAACGCAACCCCTACAGCCAAGACGCGCCGTTCACGCTTCGCCGCACTGAAGCTGGCGGCCTGACCTGGCGACTGAATTCGCCACCAGTATCTATATTGCATCGACCAGACGCCCAGTGCGACGAGCTGCTGCTTCAGGACGGCGGGCAACGCATTGCCGCTGCGCGCCAGGTCCTTCACCAGAAGCGACCAAAGCTCATGATTCTTTCCCAACGCCTTCAGGCGGCGGCGCTCGCCCTGATCCTCGGCGAGCAGTCGGTTGACCAGGCCGAACGCCGTAACCTCGATATCGCGTGGCGGAGCGCTGGCGTCGCTGACGCGCTGGTACCTGGCGACCGCGACTTTGTCCATTGGTGTCCCTGCGCAGATTTTTCTGGTTGGCCCGGGGTGACGGCCGGGCTTTCACGCCCGGCCGCCGGCTTGATCACTTGAACAGCGACAGCAGCGACTGCGGCTGCTGGTTGGCGATGGAAAGCGCCTGGATCGCAAGCTGCTGCTTGGTCTGCAAGGACGTCAGCTTCGCGCTCTCGGTGGCGAGGTTCGCATCCGTCAGAGCGCCGACGCCCGCTGTCAGCGCATCGCTGAGCGAGGAGGTGAAGCTTTGCATGCCCGTGATCTCGTTCGTGGCCGTGCCCAGATCCGAACTCATGGTGCCAAGTTTTGCGATCGCGCCGTTCACCGTTGCGACAGCCGCCTGTGCCCCACTTAACTGTGTCCCGGCAACGGACCCGGTGCCGGCGGTGATTGTCACATTCGCTATTGCGGTTGCGTTTGTTGCTGCGGTTGTATCCAGATTGTTGCCGGCAACGGTCATATTGTTGCTGGCGTCCACGGACGCGTTGAAGCCGACGGCGTTCATTGCAGAAACGAGATCGTTGACGATCGACGTGTGAGCGGCATCATTGGCTCCGGTCGCAGAGGCGGCGCCGAGCAGGCCCTTCACATTGACGCTGACCACATTGACCTGCTGTGTCGCGTTTCCCTGCGCATCTTGCGCTGTCGTATACGTGTAGAGGGCGTTCCCGTTGCTGAGGCTCGTAATGGCGCCGCCCTTCCCTCCAGCCGTCAGGGTGTCGGCGCCACCGGCCCCATCGGTGAAGACGGAGCCGCTCGCACCAGCAATTGTCCCCGAGGAGACGGCGGTATTCAGGGCGGCGTCGATGCCCGTGTTGGTTGTCCCGTCGTTCAGCACGAAAATCCATTTTTGGCCGGGATTCTGCGCCGTGCCCGTCGTGGTACCGAGCGTGCCGAAGTTGCCGGTCTGCAGGGTGACTGTCGATGAGGCGGCACCGTTGGTGGCGAACGCAAGCGTGTCGTCGTTCGCGCCGATCGATAGCTGCAGCGCTGTCTGGCTGACCGACAGACCGCTAAGACCGAGGCCGGCCGAAGTCGCGTTCAGTGCCTGGGTTCCGTTGCCGCCGACGGTGAAAGAGTGCCCCTGCGTGTCCGACAACACCGTGAGGCTGGTCGAGTTGACGCCATTTCCGGTGGAACCCGCGATCAGGTTCACGCCGTTGAACGTGGCGCTGTTGGCGAACGTGTCGATCTGCTGCAGCACGCCGTTGATACCCTGGTTCATCTGGTCCGAGCTCAGACCCTGTTGCTGGCCCTGGGTGATATTCTGCGTCAGCGTCTGCAGCGCGGACGAGATGCTCGTGACAGACGTGCTCGCCGTGCCGACCACCTGTGCGCCAAAGGACAGGCCGTCCTGTACCGCGGATAGGCCGCTGATGTTGGCATCCATGCTTTGCGTGATGGCGTAGACGGCAGGGTTGTCCGCCGCCGAGGATATTTTCTGACCCGTCGAGACTTCATTCTGAGTCTGGGTCAAAGCGGCGTTGGTCGCCTGGAGGGACTGCAGCGCCGCCAGGGCGCCAAGGTTGGTATTGATCGAAAACACGTCGGGCTCTCCGATTTCAGAGGCTGTGCGGCGCCCATCTGGCCATCCGGACGCGATGATTTTTGGCTCGGTCCGAGTCTGGCCCATCGAAGGACCCGCTCTTGCGCAGTGACAAGTTTTTTGTCCCGAGGCGTGAGGCTAGGGCACAATGATTAAGCAGAGCTTAGCCCGGCATGAGATATCGCAGTGCGGGTTCGCGGGCTCAGGCCGTGGTGGAGAACAGTGCGCCCAGAAGCGTCGTGCTTTGGCCCGAACCGGACGACGCGCTTCCGAACAGGGCGCCAAGCAGGTCGGTTCCCTGGCTGGCGCCTGACCCGCTGAGCAGCGAAAGGATTCCGGTCGCGTTCGTCGATGATCCAGACTGGGATGCCTGGTTTTCGGCGAAGTATTTCTCAACGAACCGGTCCACATAGGACGGGTTCTTGAACTTGGCCAGGTCGATCGCCTTGGTCAGGATTGGCACTTGCTGCGAGTAGTCCAGCAGCCCGAACTGCTGCGGGAGTCCAGAGCCGATGACGGCCACGTTGGTCAGCGTCGGATCGGACATGAGCTGGTTGATGGACGTGACAGAGCCGATCATCCGGCGGAAATAGAGCGCCTGCTGCAGTCCGGTGTTCTGCTGGCCCTCGCTGGCCTCGAAATTGTTGGTCGCGAACCGGGTTACGATGCTCGCGACCGATTGCGCGTTGGACAGCGGCGGCGGCTGCCAGGTGGACATGGCCTGCGCGAACTGCAGGTAGCTTGGATTGCCGCTGGTGCGCGCAAGCGAACCGGAGGCACTGGGATCCTGCGTCATGAGCTGCTTCAACAGCGCCGTGTCGCCGATGTCCGCGCTCATGTTGAACGCGCCCAGCACGACCTGCAGCGAGCGGTAGTCCTTCAGCAGCGCATCCGGCGTGGTCAGCGCCGGAGCCTGCTTCCGAAACCGGGCGATGGCCGTCTTGGTTGCCGGGTCGTAGCTCTCGAACCGAGTTACGTCCGCCGGTTCGCTCTTGCTGATCTGCAAGTACAGCGTTGCGGCGGACAGCCCGCCGATGGTGCCGCTCATGGGTCCTGACTGCTTGCTGGCTGGCCTGGGTCCTGTGACGGCCAAGGGACTTGCGCCGCGGATTCGGCCGGCTGCACAGGCGGGGCCTGCGCTCCCAGGCCGCCACTGGCCGTGGCGCGGCTGCCCAAGCCGCCTGGCGGAGCGCCGATGCCTGCCTGCGTCCAGCGTTGGTAGGCTTCGAGCTGGCGCTCGCTCGGGATCGACGATGTCACGGCGCCGGAGTCGCTGTGGAACTCAAGCACGACCAGGCCCAGCGCCGGATCCAGCCGCAGCGACGGGTTCGCAATCCCCGGCATCGTGGACGGTGGCTCCGTCGCTGGCGACGGGTAGGACACACGGCTGCTCCCCTGGGTCTTCGCCTCCGCCGTGGCTTCGCTGCCTGCGGCGAGCGACGAGACCGGCTGGATCCTGATGTCGCTTGGCATTTCGAACGGACCCGCTGAGGCTGCGCCGTCCTGGCGCCCGAAACAAAGCGCACGATGCCTTTGGCGGGGTTAAGCTGGGGTTAAAAGTCCGCCGCGCCCTGCCGATAATAGGTTTTACAGGATATCAAGCTGCGCCCTCACAAAGAATTCAGGGCAAATGGTGAACTCTTCAATCGCCGGGCTAACGATTCCGGCTCAATCACGCGGCCTGGCAGCGTGCCGCCCCTCATCCCGAAAGGAAAAACCATGAAACGCCGCTATCCGACGACCTGGCCGTGGCTCTCCCTCGGCCTCCAGGGCGCGAAGCTGATGACGGAGGCCCAACAGGTGATCGCCCTCCGCATGCGGCAGTTCGCCGCCGGCGGCCCGGCCGCCCAGCGCGAAGCCACCCGCATGGTGACGGAAAAGGTCGCGGCGCTGGCGGACGCGCAACGGCTGATGGTCGGCGCGGTCTCGCGCGGCAAGGCCGGCCAGGGGGCCAGCAGCGTGGTCAGCCTGTACCGCAAGCGAGTCGGGGCCAACCGCAAGCGGCTGGCCAAAAAAAGCTGAGGGCCGGAACGCCAGACAGAACGCAGCAATCCGCTTCGCCGACGCAATGTCTATCCCGATTTGTCACCGGGCGACGGACACACCGTTGACGTTAATATGGAATAGGCAACCGCGGTGCGAAGGAGGAGAATGCGGACCCAACAGGGGTGACAACTGCCCCGCAGGGCCGGGGAACGCCCAGCGCGGCGTCAGTCGTTTTACGGTTTGGGACAAGTCATGAGTCTGAAACACGCACGCCTTGTGGTCCTGGCCGTCGCCGGCCTGCTTCTGGTCCGGCACGTCGACGCCCAGCCGGCCGAGCCACCGACGCCGGCAACCCAGCCGACGCAGCAGCCGGCTCCTTCCCCAGCGCCGGCAGCAGAGCCGCCGCAGCCAGCCCCGCCAGCGCCGGCCGAAGCGCCGCCTGCCACGCCGCCGAGGCCCGACCTCGGACTGCGCGTGGAGCTGGAACCCCAGGCCATCGCACTGCTCAAGGCGACCAGCAACCGGCTGGCCAGCGCCAAGACCCTCAGCTTCACGGCGATCAGCACATATGAGAGCCTGGCGCGGACCGGCCTGCCGCTGGCCTACACCACGATCTCGGAGGTAACGCTGCAGCGGCCGAACAAGCTGCGGGTCATCACGCCGGGCGACGGGCCGCGGTCGGAGTTCTATTACGACGGCAAGCTCATGATGGCCTATTCGCCGGACGCCCGGCTGGTGGCGGTGGCCGAAGCGCCCCCGACCATCGACGCCATGCTGAAGCTCGCGTACGACAAGGCCGCGATCTACTTCCCCTTCACCGACGTCATCGTGGCCGATCCCTACAAGGACTTCGCCGAGGGTCTGAAGCTCGCCTTCGTGGTCGGCCAGTCCAAGGTCGTGGGCGGCGTCACGACCGACATCGTGGTGGTGGCCAGCGAAGCGGTCCAGGCGCAAATCTGGATCGGCGCCGAGGACAAGCTGCCCCGAATGATCCGCGCGACGTTTTTCGACGACCCGAGCACCTACCGTCACGTGGTTGAGTTCACCAAATGGCGTCTCAACGGGAAGGTTCCGGCCGAGGCGTTCTCGTCCGCCGCCGCCGCCAAGGCGCCGCGCATGCAGTTCGCCCGCCCGGATGCCGAACCGCCGAAGCACCCATAAGGAGGGGACCGTCATGAACAGGATTCTGCTTGGCTCCGCGGCGCTGCTGATCGCCGTTGCTCCTCTGGATGGGGCGCGGGCCTGGTACCATGCGGGCGGCTGGGGCGGTCACGTCTCCGGCGGCGGCGGGAGCTGGAGCGCCGAGGGCGCGCGCGGCGGGACGGCCTCGGGCGGCGAAGGCCACTGGAGCGGCACCGGCTTCCGCGGCAGCACGGCATCCGGCGGTGGCGGGTCATGGAGCGGCACGGGATACCGAGGCGGTACCGCCTCGGGTGGCGGGGGCGCCTGGCATGCCGACGGTGCCTCCGGCGGGACGGCCTCTGGCGGCTACGGTCATTACGCTGGCGGCTATTACGGCGGGTACCACCCGCCGACCGTGGTGAACCACTATGGCAGCGGATGCTACAACTGCGGCGGCTGGAATGCCGGCGGCGTGGCGGCGGTCGGGGTGGCCGGACTTGCGGTGGGGGCCGCGGCGGGCGCGGCGGTCGCCAGTGCCGCACGCCCTGCCTACGTGGTGGGGGAGGTCTATCCAACGCTGCCCGCCGGCTGCGCCTATACCTATGTCGGAGGAGGCCCCTACTACAACTGCGGCGGCGCCTGGTTCAGCCCCTACTACGGCGCCAACGGCACCTACTACCGCGCCGTCGGAGCGCCGTGACCGGCGTCGCTGCCGGCGGCAGCGTAGCGCGCCTTTCGCTCGGGCGGGGATGGCGGTCAGGGAAGCAACAGGGGTCATGAGCAACCATCCCAGGCATGGGCGATCGCCGCTCGGCCCGGCGATCCCCCGTCTCCTTTACGGCTCCTTGGGACGCGCGGCATGACCGCCGCCGCGCTGCGCACCGCCGCCGCCGCTCTGGCGGCGCTAGCAATCTCGGCCTGCGAGGGCAGCCGGCTCCCGCTCGGAGACGACCAGACGGTCGCCATGCAGAGCGCGCTGCGGCGTGGCCAGGTAGAGCTGGCCTGCCCGCAGGCAGCACCCACACTGCTCTCGACCAGCCTGCTCGAACCGATCGCCTGGCACGGCGGCGAGCGGGCCGAGTACGCCGTGGCCGTCAGCGGTTGCGGCAAGCGCGCAGTGTACGTGTCGGTCTGCCAACTCGGCTCGCCGGCATGCCTGGCGGCACGCGTGCCGCCGAGCGACATGGTGCAACAGCGGTAGCACCCGTTGCAGTTTGATGACCGCTCGTCGCGGTCCGGGGCGTTCGCTGGCCATTGGCAACGCGCTCGACCCGCAGGGGGCTGCGCAAGGCGTCCACCCGCCAATGCGTTGCCCGTTATGATAGGGTATCGTTGTACCTGACAAGGATCTCTCCGACCGAGAGATGTGCCAACAGGAATCGTTCCAGATGCAACCAGGTCCCCGCCCGCGACGCCGATTGAATCGCCGATCCGCACTTGGCGCTTTGTTTGCGATGGCGACGCCCCCCCTGGTGGGGTGCGCAGCCCGCCCGCCCGCGCCGAAGAGCGAGCCCCCCAACGGCACGGTCGAACTTAACCAGGCGACCACCTCCGACACGATGGGCGGCGGCGGCAAGGGAAGGGTCTATTACGGCGGCCAGACCTACCGGTTTACGGTCGGAGGTCTCGGCGTCGATGGCAGCGCCATCGCGGTGATCGCGACCTTCGGCGAGGTCTACCGACTGGGCGACATCGCGCAGCTTCCCGGCACCTATCGACGCCTGACCGATCCTCCGCCCGTTGCCGACAAGATCGCCGGCCTCTGGCTGCGGAACGAGAACGGCACGGTGCTGTATCTGCGCGATCCGCCGAACGTTCGCCTGCCGCTGCCCAGCGGCGACGGGCTGCGGATCGTGCTCGATCGGTAGGGAAGGATAGGGCTTTGCCCCAAAGTGAAGCCGCTTGGGCTGTTTTACCTAAATACTTTTGTGCGGGGGGTTTCGAACCGCTGCCATCCACTCCAGTCGGTGGGCTGTCATCGCTCGCGTCCGCCGGCGCAACACCCTCCTGGCCCGGGCCGGCGGACGGCTCGCACCGTTCCGCTGCTCCCTCCGCCGCAAAAGAGCCGATCGCCGCCATCGGACTCCAGCCCCGACACGATGAAGCCCGAAGGCATGTCGATGGTCGCCAGCACCGCTCCGCTTCCGGGATCAACGCGCCTGATGTCGCTTTCGTCAACTTCCCATGTGCCGTGCCAGAGTTCGCCGTCGACCCAGGTGACCCCGGTGACGAACCGGGTGGACTCGATGGTGCGAAGGATCGTCCCTGTCCGGGGATCGATCTGGTGGATCTTGCGGTCCCACTGCCCGACCCACAGCGTCCCTTCGGCCCAGGCGAGCCCCGAGGCGCTGCGGCCAGGCGTCGGAATGGTCGCGAGCACCTCGCCGGTCCTTGGATCAAGCTTCTGGATGCGATCCTCGGCGATCTGGAACAGGTGTCGACCGTCGAAGGCCGTTCCGGCACGCGCCGCGACATCGATCGAGCGCACCATCTTCCCGGTCCCTGGATCGATGGCGTTCAGCCTGTCTCCGGAGGCGAACCAGACATGCTGACCGTCAAACGTGACACCGTGCACCGCATCGACATCGGGGAACGGTCCATACTCACGGAGGATTTCGGCGGCGGATCGACGCATGCCGTCACCCTAGCCACCCGGGGAGAGGCGCCGGGAGTAACAAGGGCGTCGTGAATGCCGGCACGGGCGGGACCATCCAGCGCCGTGCCCGCCCGCGGCCAACCGGCTGCGCCGTACCTGCCGCGGCAAGTGCGTCGAGGGCCCGCTGCACGGTGCGTTGGCTGGCGCCAAGCGCAAGCGCCAGGGCCGAACTCGACCACGACTCACCATCGCTTAGCAACGCGAGCAGCGTAGCATGCTGTCCTTCCAGGGGCCGCGCCAGCACGACGACCTCAGGGGCATGGCGTGGCGTCAGGGCGAACCCTCGTTTGGTCGCACTCACGCCGGCCACCGGTCGCAAAGCCCTGCGAAGCCGCCCGGCCTCGACCCGCAATCGCGCGCGATGCGACTCGTCCGCCAACTTGCCTCCGAACGCCAGGGCCACGAGCCGGTCCCTCGGCACGTCATCTGGCCAGGCCTCGCCAAGCGCGCGTGCGAGCGCGTACAGCACCGGACGCCTGGCGAGCGAGACCACCGCGTGCGCGTCACGCACGACGTGGCGGCAAGCGTCGATGACGAGCGCTTTAGACGCCAGCAACACTTCGACGTCATCAAGCAGGAGCGGTCGCTCGGCGCCAGTCGCGATCAGCCGGGCCGCGGGCGTGTTCAGCGCCCGGACAGCGCTTTCGACCTCCATGGCCAGCGCGGGGATACCGGCGCCGCGCGCCGCACGCTCGGCCCGAGCGAGCGCGGCTCGCGCCGCCTTGGCCCGGATGCGCCGGGTCGCGATCCCCGCAACCATCAGCTCGTGGGCCGTCTTCAAAGCCGGGGGTAGCGGCGAGGGGTCGAGCTCTGCGAGCCTGGTCTCCGCCTCGTCGAGGCGGCCGATCAGGAGGAGGCGCCGGACCTCGAGGTATCGCGCATGGGCGGCGTTCACCCGATCACCGTACGCTTCGAGCGTCGTCCGCGCTGCATCGAGCGCCCTCGCGGGCCAGGCCAGATCGCGTGAGGCAAGAGCGATCTCGGCCTCGGCGACGACGCACCTCGCACGCGCCACGGCCTCTTTCGGGCCAAAGGCGCGCGCCGCGCGTCGCACGAGAGCCTTCGCGCGAACAAAGTCCTCGAGCTGCGCCATGGCGATGCCTCGGAGCGCAAGCGCGGGCGCGTCGTCGCGCAGTGCAACACGATTCAGCGCGCCGAGCGGGTCCCCCGCCGCGAGCGCACGCCCCGCAGCCGCGATCAGCGAATCCATCGTAATTCCCGCCACACTTGTCACTCCCACCCGCGATGCCCTCGCGCCAAGCTGGCTTCGTCAAATTCGAAGGTTGCAACGCCCATGACGAAGTCACCTGAGAACGCCAGCGAAGGCGGACCCGCCGTGCGCACGCCGCCGATCGTGTCGCCGCAGGACTGGGAGGCCGCGCGCCAGCAGATGCTCCTGAAGGAAAAGGCGCTGACCCGCGCCCGCGACGCGCTGGCCGCCGAACGGCGGCGGATGCCGTGGATGGCCGTCGAGACGGCGTACGAATTCGAGGGACCCCAGGGCAAGGCAAGCCTGCTCGACCTGTTCGAGGGCCGCCGGCAGTTGATCGTCTACCGCGCCTTTTTCGAACCCGGGGTGTTCGGCTGGCCGGAACACGCCTGCCGCGGCTGCTCCCTGGGAGCCGACCAGGTCGCCCACCTCGCCCATCTGAACGCCCGCGACACCACCCTCGCCTACGCCTCGCGCGCGCCGCAGGCGGACATCGCGCGGCTGAAGGCGCGGATGGGCTGGGAGATGCCCTGGTACACCATCACCGACGGCTTCGACGCCGATTTCGGCGTGGACGAGTGGCACGGCCATAACGTGTTCTTCCGCGACGGCGAGCGTGTGTTTCGCACCTACTTCATCAACAGCCGGGGCGACGAGGCCATGGGGACCACCTGGACCTACCTCGACATCACACCGCTTGGCCGGCAGGAAGTTTGGGAAGACTCGCCGGAGGGATACCCCCAAACCCCGCCGTACAAATGGTGGAACTGGCACGACAACTACGCCGCGGAAGCCTCTCCCGTCCCGAAGTGGGTCGAGGTGTCGGACGCCGGAGAGGCTGCGTTCCGGAACCCCGGTACAGGCGCCAACGCATGACCCACGCCCATCCCGTCAACGCGACCTGTCGTGGTGCGAACTGCGATGACGCGGCCGCGCTCGGCCTTGCCGAATGGCTATTATGCCTCGCGGCGACACCGACCTTCGCCCTCATGGCGTTGCTGGCGGGTCCGCTCGGCGGAAGCCGGACGGAAATGCTCTGCTTGACCGCGCATGGACCCGCGCTGGGTGGAATGGTCCCGATGTACCTGCTCATGAGTGTGTTCCATTCACGGCCGTGGCTGAACCTGCTCTGCGGCCGGCGACGCGACGCCCGTCCTGATCGGGCGCCTGCTGCCATCGAGACAAGAAGCGGGACGGAAAACCAGTTTCGCGTCGCATCGTCGGCTGCCCTGAGTTCATGGCCGCAGAGAACGAACGCGCGGATCAACCGGGAAGCGGCCGGAGCGGCCGATCAGATGCGCGTCACCGTCTCTCCGAAGCAGGCGGCATGGCTGGATCGAGTGGGTGTGGACCAGCAAGCCGCCACCGCCCGGTTCCCACGACTCGGGCGCGGCGAGGACGTCGTTCGCCTTGTTACCTCGGCAGATACCAAGTCGTGCAAGACGTGATCTGAACCATCGTCCGCTCCCGACCTTTTCGCTCACAGCTTTGAAAAGGGGACTCTCATGGCCATCAACAATGTCCTGGCGAGTGTCGCCGTCACGGATCTCGAGTCGGCCGTCGCCTGGTACGGCAGGCTTCTCGAGCATGGGCCGGAATCGAGGCCAATGCCCGAACTCGCCGAGTGGCGGTTCGAACGCGGTGGCTGGTTGCAGGTCTACCGCCTTCCGGAGCGAGCCGGTGCGGGCTCGTTCACGCTGACGGTCAGCGATCTCGACGCCGAGGTCCGCCGAATCGCCGCCCTCGGCATCGATGTCGGCCAACGCACCTCCGGCAAGTGGGGCAGCACGCTGATGATGACCGATCCCGACGGCAATCATATCGCTTTCGCCGAGCCCCTGACTCCGACGATGGCGCGGTAGCGCCCCTGCCCGAGGCCGTCCGATCCGCACGCGTCGTTCTCGGGCCTTGGGTCCCACGCGCTCAAGGAGTTTGCAATGAAGCGGCCACGCGGAGCCTTGTTGTTCAGTGCAGCGGCGACGCTGCTGTACCTGGGCCTCGCCATCCTGGGCCGCGGCGGGTTTGCTGCGTTCTTCGCCCAAACAGCCTTGAGCACCGTAGCGGCCGTAACGGTCTTATTATGCGTCGTCGGACTCCTCAGCGAGGGAAACCTCAGTTCGGGCGAACAGGAAGATCGTGGCAACCGCTGGGTCTTCGCCGCCTTCGCGATGATCGGGCTCGCGAGCGCCTACCTGCCGGCCTATACGGACAGGATCGGGTTCTGGACTCTCGACGGAGACAGCGTGCGTTGGCTCGGCGTCACGTTGTTCGTTGCGGGCGGGGCCCTCCGCCTGTGGCCGGTGTTCGTGCTGGGACCGCGGTTTAGCGGGCTGGTCGCGATCCAACCCGGGCACAAGCTGTTGACGACCGGGGTCTACAGCGTCATCCGACATCCCAGCTATCTGGGATTGCTCGTCAACGCGCTCGGATGGGCCCTCGCCTTTCGGTCGGCACTCGGAGTACTGCTCGCATTGCTCTACATTCCACCGCTGCTCGCACGCATACGCGCAGAGGAGACCTTGCTTCATTTGCATTTCGGAGAGCAATACGATGGTTACTGTGCTCGCACGTCACGCCTGATTCCCGGCTTATACTGAGCTGGAATTCGAGCGCGTTGCCTTGGTCGACGGAGGGGTCCGTAACGTCGGGACGCTCGGGCCGGCCATTTGCTGCGTCACTTCAATGGCTGATATCGGCCTCCGCTTGCGCAATGGCCGCGCGCAGCATGGCGTCCTGGCCCAACGAGCGGGCCGCTGCGAGCCACGTCCGGGCGTGACGCATATCACCCTGAGCGGCTGCGCTACGGGCTGCGCGCAGGAAGAGGTCGGCGGCCATGCCGTCGTTCCCCTCTCGCCCAGCCGCTTCGGCGGCCAGCGCCAGGGCGCGCGCCAGGCCACGATAGTCCTGTGCCACGCGCCGCTGTTCGACCGCTTGCAGCGCCAGGCCGCGGGCTCCGGCCGCGTCGCCAGCCCGCAGGTGAACGCGGGCCGCCAGCTCCGCAGCGTCCCCGGGCGCACCTGACTGCGCCAAACGTGCGGCCTCCTGCCGTAGACCCTGAAGGTCGCCGCGCTCATCCGCGATCAGCCCACGCAAAAACACGGCCTGGGCGGCGGCATCCCGGTCTGACCCAGCCTGCACACCTGCCGCGACCCGGTCCGCGTGATCCGAATCGCCGAGACGATAGGCAGCGGTTGCCTCCACCAGATCAAGGGCGGGCAGGTCGCCATAGCGGGCCCGCTCCAGCTCGGCACGCAACGCGCGCGCATCGCGCAGCGCGGCCGGCGCGTCGCCGGCGCGAAGCTCGGCGACGGACAGGTTGTAGCCGCTATCGGCGATGGCAGGCAGATCGTCGCGCATCCGGGCGCGAGCGAGTTCCGCCCGAAAGCTGGTAGCGGCCTCGGCGGGGCGCTCCAGACTGTAGGAAGTGCGCGCCGCATGGTCGTCCCGCTGCAGCACGGCATCCACCGGCTGTGCCGGCTTCGCCGCACTGCACGCCCCCAGCGCCAGCAACAGCCAGGCCTGCTTCATGGCCTCACCTCGGCCGACGGCAGGCGTCGCGGTTCCGGCGGCGGCGCCCCGCCACCGCCCAGCAGCCACAACCCGCGCAACTGCACCAGCAACTTCTCCAGCTCCTGCAAGCTGACCTGCGTCTGGCTCAGCAACGGCCCAAGGTTTGTCGTGCCGCCTTCGACGTTTTGCGCAATCTGCGGCAGGCGCGGCGCAGCGCGCGCCAGGTCTTTCGACGTGGTCTGCAGGTTGCCGACCACGTCGTTGAGTCGCCGAAGCAACGCCGGAGCGCCGCCGGGTTCTGCGATCTTCGCGATCAGGCCACGTGCGTCCTGCGCGGCAAGGGCGGCTTGATCGACGACTTGCCTGAGCCTGGCCGACGCCTGCCTGATGTCGCCCAGCATCGCTTCGGCATTCTGCATCAGCGTTTCGTCGATCATCAGCCGGCCAAGATTGCCCTCGCCGTGTTCGACGCGCTCGGCCACGTTCGCCAAGGCATGGGCGGCGCGGCCGGCATCGTCGAGAATCGGAAAAACCCTCCGCTGCAACTGATCGAGCAGCGCACCTACGCCTTCAGTCGGGCCTTGCTCGACAGTCGCGTCGATCACGGCGAAGGTCCAGTCGAGCGGAGTCCCCTGGCCGCGGGATATATCCACGTAGGCGGCGCCGGCGATCCCGAACTGCCGCCGTAGCACCGCCTTGCTGTCGCGGCGGATAAACGCCCGCATCTGATCGTCGATGTCCGCCTCGGCGTACATGCGCTGCTGCGGATCGATCACGATGCGACGCACCGCCCCGGCGTGGATGCCCAGGACCTGGACGTCCGCCCCGCTGGCCAGTCCCCCGACGCCGGCCTCCGGCAACACGATTCGCAGATGCGCGACCGGATGGAGCCACTTTCCCACGAAAGCGGCCTCGAACACCGCTGCCATGAAGGCGACCACACCGAGGAGCACCAGCAGTCCCACCAACTGGTCGGTGTGCCGCATCGTCACCATGCCGTCGTTACCCGGCCGTTTGGGGGGGGGCCATGCGTTGCACCGGCTTCAGGCCGCCTTCGCCAAGCTGCAACCGCTGCGTTGCCGGTAGCGACCGGTCGCGCCAGACCAGGTCGCTGCCGGTCAGCCAGATCACCCCCGCCCCTCGGTTCCGGGCGGTCATCAGAGCGCCAAGCAGCGGGGCGAGAAGCTCGGGATGGCCCTGGAGCGGGCGTTCCAGAATCAGCAATGCGGGACGGCCAAGAAACGCCCGCACGCAGGCGGCCCTGACCAGGTCCGTGGGCGTCAGATCGCGCGGTCTGACCGTCGGCAGTCCCGGCAAACCGAACATGACCGCGAGGGAGGCCGCTTGCAAGCGCAGCGCTGCCTCATCGAGGCGCGTATGGTGGAGATGCGGCAGCACGATGTTGCCGGCGACGTCCAGCATGTCCAGCCAGGCGCCCCGTTCGAGCAAAAGCCCGATCCGTCCCCGCAACGCGGTGGCCTTGTCATGCGGCAATGTCGCCCAATCGTGACCGAGAAAGCGCACCTTCCCGGCCTGCGGTGCCAGGATGCCGCAAGAGAGATCGGTAAAGGCCGCCGCCCATGCGGACTCGCGCGCCTCGATCAGGGCGAAGTCCCCCTGGGCGAGATGGAGCGAAGCACCTGAGGCCCTCATGGCAGACAACGCGCCACCGACCTGCGCCTGCTCGATCTTCAGGACCAGGACCCTGCCGGACATGCCTGTCAGACCAGCAGGCTCAGCAGCAGGCTGCACAGCAACACTGCCGTGATCCCGCGCAGGAAGCCCCGCGGCAGAAGGCTTGCGGCATCATCGCTCTGCGAGGCGTTCATCCCCGTGACGCAGGCGACCAAGGCTACGAGAAGTCCCATCAGCAGTAGCTTGGCCGGGAAGACGGCAAAATCCCGCCATTGCATTGCCGCAAGGAGCCGGTCGAGAAACGCCGGGAATGAGACCTGGGCTGTCCCCGACAGCCAAGCCAGCGCATATCCCGTGGTGGTCGCGACCGCCACGAACACCACGCCCAGCGTGAACGTGGCGACCGCGAACGCCACGGCACGCGGCAGGACCAGGATCCGAAACGGATCGAGGCCTTGCGCCGCGAGCGCTCGGACCTGCCCGCCGCGCTGCATGTCGGCCAGCTCGACCACCGCGACGGTGCCGCTCCGCCCGAGCACGATAATGCCGATCAGCAGAGGGGCCAGTTCGCGGACCAGCACGATCACCAGGACCTCGCCGATAAGCTGTGGCTCTCCGGCCGCTCGCAGCCAGTAGAAACCTTCCGCACCGAGCGCCAGACCCACCATGGCTGCCGTGATGATAACGGTCGCGAGGGCACCGGCAGTCGCGTTGCGCAATTCCCGCCGGAACGCGGCGGTGATGGTGCGACGCCACGTTGCCGGCCGCACGCCCTCGGAGATCACGCCGGCCGCGAGTGATGCCATGACGAATATGAACGCGGATCGCCGGCGCAGGCCGCCGCCGATGTAGGCCAGCGCGCGACCCAACGGCAGGGTGCCGGCCATCGCTAGCCCGCCAGGATGAACGTGCGCGCCTCGCCGACGCGGGGGATGTAGAAGCTGCCGCGGGGGCGGAACAGAAACATCTGCCGCAAGGCGGCATAGACGGCCTCCGTCGCCTGGATACCGCCGGGCGGGGCAGAGGCCGCCATTTCGGCGGCGGATCGCACGGCGTCGCCCCAGAGATTGAACAACCTCGGCGCGCTGCCGACCCCGCCGCCGATCGCGAGCCCGTAGTCCAGCCCGATCCTGAACGTCGACCCATGTTCTCCCGCCTCGAACAGTGATGCGCACGCATCACGGACGGCGAGGGCAAAGTTCGCGACGCGGAGAGCAACATTCGTCTCGCCGGCGTCAAAGCCGGCAGCCGCGACGATCTCCTCGCCCACGATTTTCAGGTACGGGATGTAATACTCGGCGGCGATCTCCTGCAGGGAACACGCTACAAGGTCAGCCAGGGGCCGCCGTTCGGGACCTGCGCGAGACGCCATCGCAGCGGGATCGCCCAGGCTGAGTGCCATGACCGCGATGGCGGGATGGACCTCTGCCTCCAGTCCGGCCGGGTCGATGCCGCGCAGCGCCAATTCGGCGTTCAGGCTTCGCTCGGTCATCGCCGGCGGGTTGACGTCGGCCATCGCCGGCGCCACGACCCGAGCCTCCGCGGCGCCGCGCGCCGGCATGCGGGGTGTGAGCATGCCTGCGAGTGTGCGGACGAAGGCGCGGGTTTCGTCGTCGAGGGCCGAATCCTCCAGCCACAACGCGCCAGTGACCACCCCACCGGAGCGGATCGGCACCATGAGCAGCGATCGGCTGCCAAGCTTTTCCAAAAGTGCCCGGTACAGCATCGCGGTGCGCGTGTGGTTCGCGGCGTCCGCCACGGCGATTTCCTCACCGTTCAGCAGCGCAGCCAGGAATTGCGGCGCCTCGTCCCGCGTCAGTTCCAGGCCGGCGATGTGGCCTCCGATCTCCTGATCAAAGCTATCCTCGCAGCGCAAGATCTTGCCGCCGGCAACAACGCGCCAGATGCTCGACCTTCGCGCGCCCGTGGTCTCGGCGAGCGCTTCGGTGAGTGCCTCCGGCGGGTTGGCATCGGACGGGTCGAACAGCGCCGCTTCGGTCGCCAGCCGGGCAAAGGCCGCGCTCTGCCGCTGCACCACGGCGCTCTCGGCCCGCAGGTCGCGCGCCGCCCGGTCGAGCCGAAGTCCCTGCCGGACGAGCAGCGCCGATAGCAGGCCGGTAAGGCCGACGACACCCAGCGCCATGAGCAGCGCCCGCTGGCGGCTGACCTGGACAAACCCGGTGAAGTCGGCCTCGGGGGCGACGATCAGCACCGACCAGTCGTGCCCGGCGCGCCGGAGGGGCGCCTCGATCACGATCTGCCGCTCGCCGTCGATCGTGATAATCCGCCGGCCCGGACCGTCGATGCGCAGGTGGTCCCAGGCACCCGACAAAACGGGGTCGTTCAGCTCGTCGATGCGGACCGGGGTCAGCTCGCCGTTGACCTCGCGCAGCATCCGTTGGGGGGCGGGATAGGCAATCAGGCGACCCGTGCTGTCAATGATCATGGCGCGCCCGTGGTCACCGATCTTCAGCGACGCCAGGAAACCGGACAGAGCCGTGAGCTGCACATCGACGCCGGCCACGTCGCCTGGATCGCTGCCGCGCAACGCGGCGGTCACCCCTGGCGCCCGGTCGCTGAAAAAAATGTAGACGCCAGTCCAGAACACGTCCGGCGTCGCGCGGGCGCCGATGTACCAGGGACGCGTGAGCGGGTCGAAGGTATCGTCCGGATCGGTTCGGTGCTCGACTTCACGATTGTCGGCGTCGTACTCGGTCCAGGTTACCGCCCGCGCCGGCGGGGCCGCGCGGATGCGCTTGACCGCGATGCCGCCACCCTCCCTGCGACCGACCAGGAGAAAGTTGCCGTTGGCGTCGGCGAAGAAAACGTTCGCGAGCTGAGGGACCGATCGCAGCGCGCTGGCCGCGAATGCCTGGGCCTGCGGCGCGCGCGCGCTGGCGGCGCCGGTCCCGACGGTGCCTTGGGCCAGCGCAGCGATCTGCGCCGGATCGTCGAGGAACGCGGAGACCTGAACCGCGATATTGCGCTGGATCGCGGCCAGCAAATCCTGGGACAGCCCGACAACGCCGCGACGGTTGCTCCAGTCGGCATAAAGCACGGTACCGAGCACGGCCGCGCTGATCAGACCGAGACACGCGAACGGCAACAGCGCGCGAGCCAACCTGCCGCGGTGCAAGCGTCGATCGTCCAGCGAACCGGTGCCAGTGGAAGCGCCGTCGAGTGCCATGACTGAATGAATGTTATCGGGTTCCGTTCATGAGGTCAGCAGGGCGGCGGGACACCATTGCGCGCTGGCTGGCGGGGCGCGCGTTCCGGTTCGGGACGACTTCGATATACATGGCGCCCGTATCAGCGCGGCCTCGGGCCGACGCGCACACGCTTCCATCAGGTGGGAAACCATGGTACCCCGCGACACATGAGCACGACATCGGACGGCATCACATACTTCTATTCTTATTTTGAGGACGCAGAGCTGAAGTTCGGCGTCCCGACCGCCATGGCACGGAAAATCGTCGAGTCGACCAAGAAGAGTATCAAGAAGAAGGTCAGCCTCGCGACAGCCATTGAGAATGGCGAGAAGGCAATCGCTGAGGCTTTCCGCAAGGGGCTTCATCGGAACGAGAAAGCCAGCAAGAATATTGCACCGATTATCATTTCGTGCTGTATGCTATCCAAGGATGCTCTGGAGAACCCTGATGCCCGTGGGTTCATTCTTGAGATTTCGCACGCCTTGGTCCCGTCATGGTCAGCGGAAGCAGGTGAAGTCGCTTCGGACAACGCCTCGGGTGGAGAGGTGAACACGCACGCCCACTACAAGGCCATGGCCGGCAGAGACGAAATCGATGCCCTCGTCGCCCAGTGCCGAGCGGCAGCCCCGGGGCAGACGCCGGGCTGACGGGACAGGCGAAGAAGGTCCGCGCGGCTGGGCGTTGCCAGCCATCTCCGAAAACAGGACCGCCATCACCCGAGAATTGCTGATTCAGCAAGTCGGTCGATTGATATCTGCATCCATCGACGCCTGTCGCCGACCAGGTAGAGCCCAGCGCTGAGCCCGGGTGACGGGTTTCCCGCTCGCCCAGCGGCTCGCGCCATCGCTGGTTCCGCCAAACGCCAGCACGACGGTCTCGCGCTGCTTGCCCCGGAAGGCGTGGACCGTGCCGACCGAAGCCGATGCCCAAGCGGTCACGGCCTTGGCCGGCCAACGCGCCAGGCGGCTGACCGCCCGGACGGCCTGCTCCGAGGCGAGCGGTGCGCGTGCCCCCTATTTTACGGTCTGGATGACTTCGAAGCCCTCGAATTCGGGATGGGCAAGGTAAACGGGGGCGTTGCCATTCCGAGGATTCCCGGCGTTGCGGTGAGCGGCACGGAATGCCTCGGACTTTGTCCAGCCCTCAAACGCCGCCTGGTCCGACCAGATCGTGTGACTGGAGTACAACACATGATCGTCCCGCCGCGGGCCGCGGAGGAGGTGGAATTCCACGAATCCCGGCACCTCCCTCAGGTGCGTGTCGCGGCTGGCCCAAAGCGCCTCGAACGCGGCCTCCGACCCCAGCGCGACTTTGAAGCGGTTCATGGCGATATACATGGTTCGATAACCCGTGGCCCTGGCCAACCTAGTCGCTTGCACCGCAGCGGGTCCACCGCTGGCTGGACCCGCTGGGCTGGCGCACCGCTGGAACATCACCGGCTGCCCTCGGTTGTGTCGTCGTGCAGGTGCGAGGGCGCGGCGTTCCGCTTGGTTGCCGCGCCCTGGTTAGTTGGCCGCGCCCTCGGCCGCCCGCGTCCGGTCGCCCCGACGATCGGAAGCCATGGACGCACCCGCCGGCGGCCACCGCCGCGAAACCGTTTGATCCGGCTCGATGCGCTCGCGCAGAGTAACGTCCTCGCCGGACGCGAAAGGAGAGGGGCTTGCTTGCGCGAAGATCGGGCGGAATTGCGACGCTCGTTTTGCTGTGCCTGCTGGCCGCTTGCGCCACCCACCCGGCGCGTCACGCCCATCACGGCTACTCCGGTCCCAGCCGCTACTATCCGCCGCCGGGACCGCCCGGCGACCCTTGGGGCCCCTATGTCCGCCAGGCCGCCACCCGGTTCGGCGTGCCTGAACAATGGATCCGGGAGGTCATGCGGCAGGAATCAGCCGGGGACGAGCAGGCCGTCTCCTCGTCCGGCGCGATGGGGTTGATGCAGCTCATGCCGGCAACCTATGACGACCTGCAGCAACAGTACGGCCTCGGCGCGGACCCGTTCGAGCCCCACGACAACATCATGGCCGGGACTGCCTATCTGCGCGCCATGTACGACCGCTTTGGCGCACCCGGCTTCCTCGCGGCCTACAATGCCGGGCCTGCGCGGGTGGACGACTACCTGAGCGGCAGTGGTTCGCTGCCCGACGAGACGGTGACCTACGTCGCTTCGATCGCCCCACGTCTCGGCGGCACGGCGCAGTTCTCCGGTCCGCTTGCGGTCTATGCCGGCGGCGGTGCGAGCGCTTACGGAGGACCGCCGCGGCGGTCTGCTCGCCGCGCTGGCGCCTGTGACCCTGACGCGGCCTACGATCCCGGTCGTCCCTGCGCGCCCGGGCGGCGGCAGGCCGCGGCACAGGTGGTCGCGTCCAGCCTGCCGGCGGGCGCGTGCGACCTGGATTCGGCCTACGATCCCGGCCGTGCCTGCGCGCCTGTGCCGCAGCCGGCTGCGGCCGCCGTCGTCGCGTCCAACCTGCCAGCCGGCGCCTGTGACCCGGACTCGGCCTACGATCCGGGTCGGCCCTGCGCGCCCGCGCCACAGACGGCCGTTTCCCCCGTCGTTGCAGCCAGCCTGCCGGCCGGCGCCTGCGACTCTGGCTTCGGCGACGATCCCGGACGGCCCTGCGCGCCGGCCGTCACGCGGGCGGTCCTGCGCGCCCCCGCGGCCGGCGGCCAGTGGTCGATCCAGGTCGGCGCCTTCGCGACGCCCGCCACGGCCCGCGCCGCGGCCGAATCCGTGCGGGCCGCCGCCTGGGACCTGCTGGCCGGGTCGCAGGTCGAACTGCCGCCGACCACGCCGTTCGGCGGCAACGTGCTCTATCGGGCGCGGCTTGCCGGTCTGCCGGCTGGCACGGCGGCCGACGCTTGCGCCCGCCTCAGGCGGGCGCAAGTTGCCTGCATGGTGGTGCCGCCCGGTCAGGCGCGATAGCGGCGTTTGGCCGCCCCGGTTTACGGCAAGCGCCCTATAGCGGCTCCAGGCGTGTGGCGGCGAGGCCAAGCGACGCTTGACAAGCCACAGATCTGCGCCCGGCAGGACTCGAACCTGCAACCAAGCCGTTATGAGCGGCCCGCTCTGACCAATTGAGCTACGGGCGCCTGGGGCGGCGAAGTCGTGCTTACACCGAATTGCCTGTCGATCACCGTTCTGGCATATCCCGGGCGCAACGGCCACACCCCGCTCCCGTGCGAGTTGCGGGGCTTCTCGTTTCGGGAAAGGAATTCACCCGGTGACGTTCACTTACCTACTCATCTTACTCTGCGGCCTCGGGGCCATAGGTTACGGGGGTCTGCTTGCCAAGGAGGTCCTGGCAGCCGACCCCGGCACCGCCCGGATGCAGGAAATCGCGGCGGCGATCCAGGAAGGCGCCAGCGCTTACCTCAACCGCCAGTATACCACGATCGCCATCGTCGGCGGCGTGATCCTGGTTGTCCTGGCCGTGCTGCTGGGCATCCATGTCGCGATCGGCTTCCTCATTGGCGCCGTTCTGTCCGCCGCGGCCGGCTATGTCGGCATGAATGTGTCGGTGCGCGCCAATGTCCGCACCGCGCAGGCGGCACGGCAAGGCGTCGGCCCCGGCCTGGACGTCGCCTTCAAGGCAGGCGCCATCACCGGTCTTCTGGTGGTCGGCCTCGGCCTGCTCGGCGTCGCGGGCTACTACTTCTTCCTGCGCGGCGGCACGACCTCCAGCGACGACATTCGCCCGACGCTTGAGGCCATGGTCGCGCTCGGCTTCGGCGGCTCGCTGATCTCCATCTTCGCCCGTCTCGGCGGCGGCATCTTCACCAAGGGCGCCGATGTCGGCGCGGACCTGGTGGGCAAGGTCGAAGCCGGCATTCCCGAGGATGACCCCCGCAACCCGGCCGTGATCGCCGACAACGTGGGTGACAACGTCGGCGACTGCGCCGGCATGGCAGCCGACCTGTTCGAGACCTACGCCGTTACGATCGTCGCCACCATGCTGCTGGCGGCCATCTTCTTCACCGGCGACACGCGCGACTCACTGCTGCTGCTGCCGCTCGGCATCGGTGCGGTGTGCATCGTCACCTCGGTGCTCGGCATCCGCTACGTGCGCCTCGGCGCCGAGGAAGGCCCGCTAAAGCCGATCTTCGATAAGCTCGGCCCTGACGACAGCATCATGAAGGCGCTCTACAAGGGCCTGGTGGTCACCGGCCTGGCGTCCGCGGTCGGCATCTTCTTCGTCATCCTGTTGTTCGCCGGCCTGTTCACCCCGCTGGAATTGGTGGGCGGCGGTTCGGTCAACGGGTTCCAACTGTTCATCGACGCGCTGCTGGGTCTGGCCGTGACCGGCGGGATCGTGTGGATCACCGAGTACTACACCTCGACCGAGTTCCGCCCGGTGCGCTCGATCGCGCAAGCGTCCACGACCGGCCACGGTACGAACGTGATCCAGGGCCTCGCCGTCTCCATGGAGGCGACCGCGGCGCCGGTGCTGGTGATCTCCGCCGGCATCATCCTGAGCTACCTGGTCGGCGGCCTGTTCGGCATCGCCGTGGCGGTGACGACCATGCTGTCGCTCGCCGGGCTGATCGTGGCGCTGGACGCCTATGGCCCGGTCACCGACAACGCCGGCGGCATCGCCGAGATGGCCGACCTGCCGAAGGACGTGCGTGTCACCACCGACCTGCTGGACGCAGTCGGCAACACCACCAAGGCGGTGACCAAGGGCTACGCGATCGGCTCGGCCGGCCTGGCCTCGCTGGTGCTGTTCGCGGCGTACACCCAGGACCTGCAGCACTACTTCCCGGACCTGCACGTGACCTTCGGGCTGCAGGACCCGTTCGTGGTGATCGGGTTGTTCATCGGCGGCCTGCTGCCGTACATCTTCGGCTCACTGGGCATGCAGGCGGTGGGACGCGCCGCCGGCTCGGTGGTGGTGGAAGTCCGCCGCCAGTTCCGTGAGATCCCCGGCATCATGGAAGGCACCGGCAAGCCGGAATACGGCCGCGCCGTGGACCTGCTGACCCGGGCGGCGATCAAGGAGATGATCATCCCCTCGCTGCTGCCCGTTCTTGCACCGATCGTGCTGTGGATCGTGATCGCCATCCTCGGCGGCCGGGCCGCGGCGTTCTCGGCGCTGGGCGCGATGCTGCTCGGCACCATCGTGACCGGGCTGTTCGTTGCCATCTCGATGACATCGGGCGGCGGCGCCTGGGACAATGCGAAGAAGTACATCGAGGAAGGCAACTACGGCGGCAAGGGCTCGGAGGCGCACAAGGCCGCCGTGACCGGCGACACCGTGGGTGACCCGTACAAGGACACCGCGGGTCCCGCGGTGAACCCGATGATCAAGATCACCAACATCGTCGCCCTGCTGCTGCTCGCTATCCTGGGCGGCTGACCCTAGACTGGCTTCGTTGCCAGCCGCCGGTCACCGGAGACGGTGACCGGCGGCTGATTTTTTTTGGCGTATTGTAGAGAGAGCGCGCATGGACGTTTCCAAGATCCCGACCGGCAAGGCGCCGCCCGAGGACATCAACGTGGTGGTCGAAATCCCGCAGGGCTCGGCGGTGAAATACGAGGTGGACAAGGCATCCGGCGCGATCTTCGTCGACCGGTTCCTGTTCACCGCGACCGCCTATCCGTCGGCCTATGGCTTTGTTCCCGGCACGCTGGCCGACGACGGCGATCCGTGCGACGCGCTGGTGCTGATTCCGGCCGAGGTGGTGCCGGGCGCCGTGATCCGCTCCCGCCCGATCGGTATCCTGCGCATGGAAGACGAGGCGGGCCTGGACGAGAAGATCATCTGCGTCCCGCACGAGCGGGTGCATCCGCAATACGCCCATGTCGATACGATCGACGACCTGCCGAAGATCACCCTGGCGGCCATCGAGCACTTCTTCGAGCGCTACAAGGATCTGGAGCCGGGCAAGTGGGTGAAGGTCCTCGGCTGGGCCGGCAAGGCCGAGGCCGAGGAGGCCATTCGCAAGGGGATCGCGGCGGCGAAGTAGGCCAAGCAACTCTCAGACCAGGTGGGCGGCGCCTGGGGCGGACTCGGGCGTTGCTGTGAGGTGGGCACTGAAGCGCTGTCCACCGGGGGTATCCCGCCGAGACACCGGCGGCGGCTGAGCCCCCGGGTGGATAGCGATGTCGGACAGACCGCAAGGCGGCGGAAGGCGCTTCGCTTTTCCGCCCTACCCCGTGCGCCGCATCGGTGGGGCGCTTGGGCTATGCGTCACACCGTCAGATGCACGACCGGCTGCCCCGTTTCCGCGGTGATCATCTCGGCGACCAGCCGGCGGTGGCAGAATCGTGGGTCGTGCTCGAAGCACAGCAGGCAGGCCCGGTCCGTAAGTGCCAGCACCGTCGCCTGGGCAAGTTCCGCCCGTGCGCGATCACCCTGCATGTGGGCGCGGAAGATGCTCTCCATCCGCTCCGGGTGGCCGGCCCGCGCCGCGTCGCGCCCGGGTTTCGGGGTCCCAAGCCCCTGCAGGTGGACGTAGCGAATGCCCCGCTCGTCCAGTCCGGCAGCAAGCTGGCGTTTGGAAAAGCCGGGCTTGCGTGATTGCGGCACGGCACGGACGTCGATCAGCAGCTCGACCCCAGCCTCGCGCAACGCCGCCAGCACCTGGTCGATGGTGCAGCCCTCGTAGCCGATGGTCAGCAGGTCGTCGGCCATCCGCCGATCAGGGTATTGTCAGCGGGATCGGGTTCATCGTCGGCGCAAGCGGCTGCACGCCGCCCGGAGGCGCCAAACCCTTCTGGCGCAGACAGCGCATCAGCGCCTGCTGCCTGAGATACCGGACGGTTGTGTCGTCCACGGTATAGTCGCCGTTGCTGGCCTGGATCGCCGCGTGCACCGCCGGGTCGTCATAGGATTGCCGCTGGCATTGCGCCTGGGGGCTGTTGCCCATTGTGGCCGCCACCGTGCAGCCGCCCAGCAGCGCGGCGACGAGCGGGGCAACAAAGAGCCGATTCATGCGGCATCCATCCAATCCTGAATCAGCCGCCGCGCGATGCTGTCCGCCCGAGGCAGGGCGAAACCGTGTGCCTCGGGGTGGCGAATTTCCTCGCGCGAGAACCAGCGCACGTCGATCATCTCCTCCGGGTCGATGGTGATGTCTTCGGTCAGCGCATCGCCGATGAAGCCCAGCATGATGTTGCCGGGAAACGGCCAGGGCTGGCTCGAATGGTATTGCAGCGCGCCGACCTGGATGCCGGATTCTTCCAGCACCTCGCGCCGTACCGCTTCCTCCAGCGTCTCGCCCGGCTCCACGAAACCGGCCAGCGTGGAATACAGGGTGGCCTGCGGGAACCGGCGGGAATGGCCGAGGAGGGCGCGGCCGCCGTGCGCTATCAGCATGATCACGGCCGGATCGGTGCGCGGGAAGTGGTGCGTCTCGCAGGTGGTGCAGACCAGGACGTTGCCGGCACTGCGCGGGTCGCAAACCCCGCCGCACACGCCGCAGAACCGGTGCCGGCCTCGCCAATGCATCAGCCCGCGCGCGGTGGCGAGCACCGCCGCTTCCGGCTTCGCCATTCCCCACCCGACCGAGCGCAAATCCACAAACCTGCCCAGCGCTGCGGGCAACAGCGGCACCGGATCGTCGGCCAGGCTGATATCCACCGCGAACACCGCCCGATCGACGAGCATGCCGAGGAACGCCCATGGTCCGTCCTGCATCCGCAGCGCGATCGTTGCCTCACCGGATATGTAGACCGCCTCCGGCGCGCCGTCGGACGCGCTGCGCAGCAGGTTCCGGCTGCGCCACACCGGCACGAACAGGGTGTCGGGGTCCGCGCGCCGGTCTTCGATCCACGCCGTATCGTCCCGCCGCGCCGTCGCGCGATCGAGCGGGCTGGACGAATAGACATTCGGTCGGCTGGCCAGGATCAGGGTCACGGCGCCATCGGCAGGGTGGAACTCCTCGGCGCGACCGTGCCATGCGCGGCCGTGGGCCGCAACGCGCCGCCGCCGCCTTGCTGCCTCCCCCCCAAATCATGATATGCATGTGTCGGGAGGTCGGCGCGGACGGGCGCCTCGCCAACTCGGTCAGGTCCGGAAGGAAGCAGCCGCAACGAGTTTCCGCCCGGGTCGTTTGCTGGCCTCCCACCCGCAGTTCCACGAGCCAGGGGGCCGCCGCGGCGGCTGAGCACCGCCCCGCATGTCCGGCCTGTTCCAGGACGATCCGCCACAGGAGACCGCACCGCCGCCGGACGGCCCTGGTTTGTTCGGCGAGCCGGCGCCCGCGCCTGTGCAGGCCGCCGCCTACCGCGTGCTGGCCCGCAAATACCGTCCGGCCACATTCGACGACCTGATCGGCCAGGACGCGATGGTACGCATCCTGCGCAACGCCTTCGCCGCCGGTCGCATCGCGCATGCCTTTATGCTCACCGGCGTCCGCGGGGTCGGCAAGACCACCACCGCCCGCATCATCGCCCGCGCGCTTAACTGCACCGGACCCGACGGCACCGACGGTCCCACGGGCGGCCCCACCGCCGACCCCTGCGGAGTATGCGCCAACTGCCTGGCCATCCTCGCCGACCGGCACCCGGACGTGGTGGAGATGGATGCCGCCTCCCGCACCGGCGTCGATGACGTGCGTGAGATCATCGAGGCCACCCGATTCCGCCCGCTGCAGGCCCGCACCAAGGTCTTCGTGATCGACGAAGTCCATATGCTGTCGCGCAACGCGTTCAACGCGCTGCTCAAGACGCTGGAGGAGCCGCCGCCGCACGTAAAGTTCGTGTTCGCCACCACCGAAATCCGCAAGGTGCCGATCACCGTGCTGTCGCGCTGCCAGCGCTTCGACCTGCGCCGGGTGCGGATGGCGGAACTGTCGCACCATTTCGCCAGAATCGCCGCGGCGGAAGGCGTGGACGTGGCCCCCGAAGCCCTGGATCTGATCGCTCGCGCCGCCGACGGCTCGGTGCGCGACGGGCTCTCGCTGCTCGACCAGGCGATCGCGCAGGCCGAGGGCGCCATCACCGCGCCCCAGGTCGCCGATATGCTGGGCCTCGCCGACCGCGAGGCAGTGTTCGAGCTGATGGAAGCGGTGATGGCGGGCAAGCCCGCCGCGGCGCTCGCCGTGACCGACCGTGCCTATGAGCGTGGCGCCGATCTGGGCATGCTGCTGCAGGATCTGCTGGAGCTGCTCCACATGGTGACCCGGCTCAAGTCGATCCCCGCCCTGCGCGACAGCCACGAACTGCCGGAGGCCGAACGCACCCGCGGCGCGGCGCTGGCCGACACGCTGGCGGTGCCGGCGCTCGCGCGCGCCTGGCAGATGCTGCTGAAGGGCGTCGCCGAGGTGGAGACCGCACCGGACCGGCGCGCGGCGGCCGAGATGGTCCTTATACGGCTTTGCCACGTCTCCGACCTGCCGCCGCCCGGCGAACTGGTGAAGCGGCTGGCCGCCGGGACCCTGGCGCCGGGCACAGGCGTGTCGGCACCTGTTCCAACGGGTGGCGGCGGTGTCCGTGCGGCCGCGACCGGCGGGGCGTCCCCTGCCTTGGCGCCTTCCGCCCCTGTGATCGCCGACGAGCCTCGGCTTGCCAGCTTCCGCGATGTTGCCCGGCTGGTGGCCGAGCAGCGCGAGGCGATGCTGCACGCGCATCTGCTCCATTCGGTTCACCTGGTGCGCTTCGCCCCGCCGGTGATCGAGCTGCGGCCGCAGCCGGCGGCGCCGCGCGACCTTGCCCCGCGGCTGGCCGCGCTGCTCGCCGAGGCGACCGGCACCCGCTGGACCATCGCGCTGTCCGCTGCCGCCGGCGAGCCGACGCTGGCCGAGCAGGGCAATGCCGCCGACGCCGCCCGCCGCATCGCGGCCGCCGACCATCCGCTGGTGCGTGCCATCCTGGAGGCGTTCCCCGGCGCGACCATCTCAGCGGTGCACGATGCGACCGCCGATGCCTATGGCCTCCCGGCCGAACCCGGGTCGGAGCCCGACATGCCGGACTTCGCCCCGGCGGATGCCGAGCCCGCAGACGATCCCGCGTCCCTATTGGAGTTATCGGAATGAAGAATTTGGCCGGCCTGATGAAGCAGGCGCAGCAGATGCAGTCCAAGATGGCGGACATGCAGTCCAAGCTGGAGGAGTTGGAGCTGGAGGGCATCGCCGGCGCCGGGCTCGTCACCGTCACCATGAGCGGCAAGGGCGATCTGCGCCGCATCAAGATCGACCCCAAGGTGGCCGACCCCGCCGAGACCGAAATGCTGGAAGACCTGATCGTCGCCGCGCACACGGATGCCAAGCGCAAGATCGAGGCGGCGGCGGCCGAGGAAATGCAGAAGCTCACCGGCGGCATGCAGCTTCCGGCCGGGATGAAACTACCGTTCTAGTGTTGATCGCCGCTTCGCTTCACCCGGCGCCCGGCGAGAGACGCTCGCGGGCACAACCGAGGACCGGGCGGCTGCGGCAGGCGCTTCGTCGTGGCGGTGCCTGGCACGGCCATCCACGGCTGACGGGCGGCCGGAACGGTGGCTGGGCGGGGCACGCTGCGGGTGGACCGCTGCCACCCTTCCGCAGCCGCACCGGGCAGCGTTGCAACCACAATCGGCGGCGACGATAGCCGGCCATGGGCGGTCCGGAAGTCGAAGCGCTGATCGGCCTGTTGGCAAAGCTGCCGGGCATGGGGCCGCGCAGCGCCAGACGGATCGCGCTTCGGCTGCTGCAACAGCCGGAGACGCGAATGTTGCCGCTTGCAACCGCCCTGGCCGAGGCTGCCCGCGCCGTGCACCGCTGTTCCCGCTGTGGGAATCTGGACAGCCGCGACCCCTGCGCGATCTGCGCCGACCCGGAGCGGGACCGCGCGGTGATCTGCGTGGTGGACAGCGTCGGCGACCTGTGGGCGCTGGAGCGCGCCACCGTGCATCGCGGCCTGTATCACGTGCTGGGTGGCACGCTATCGGCGCTGGGCGGCATCACGCCGGAGGATTTGAACGTGGCGCCGCTGCTGGACCGCATTGCGGGGGGCGGTGTGCGAGAGGTGATCCTCGCGCTCGGCGCGACGGTCGATGGAGCGACCACGGCGCACTGGCTCACCGACCGGCTGAAGCCGCTTGGCGTCACAGTGACGCGGGTGGGGCAGGGCCTGCCGATGGGGGGCACGCTCGACGTGCTGGACGATGGCACCCTGGCCGCGGCTCTGCTGGCAAGACGCCCATCGTAATCGATCGCAGCCCCGGACGGCGCGTTAGCGGAGCCGCTGTCAGGCGTCGGTGCCGGCATGCCGGGCATTATTCCGCTGACGTGGAATAGGCGACTTGTCCGCAGCAAAGGGCCGATCAGCGAAGCGCGATCCGCCAATCGCCGCATCCGCACCGCAATGGCGGACGGCGCCACGCTTATCCGCCTACACTTGTCAACCGCCCGCCCCGCCGTCTATCGCTTGAACAGCCGCTCCCAGAACCGCGGGTTGGCCCGCTTGGCCAGCGATGCGTGCGGCGTGTGCGCCGGCGGGGGCACGGCGCTGCTGATCAGGTGCCGGCCGATGTCGCGCGCGGCGATCCGGGCACGCTGGAACGCGACGATCCGCGCGGCGGTCTCGTCCAGATCCTGCTTCGCCAGCCCCTCCGCCCGCGCCTCGGCAGCCGCGAACTCTCCGGCGCGGCGCAGTACGTCGATCAGCCGTAATGCGGTCTCTTCGTCCGCCGGCTCACCCCAAAGCCGCGCCACCTCGCGACGCAATGATGCCGCCGCCCGCGTATCGGCCGCGTCGTCCGCGGCCCATGCGGCTTGCAGCGTCGCTTCGGCCGCTGCCGGCGCATCGCCCGTCTCGCGGCAGATCGCCGCCCATCGCAGGAAGGGGAGCGTCTCCTCCGACGCATCTGCTCCCAGTGCGTGGTAGGATGCCGACCGCACCACCGCATTGGCGCTTGCCGGCAGCGCGGCAAGGTCGGGCGCGGCGGCATGGCAGGTGCCGCATGTCTCGATCCAGTCGGGCAAGGTGGAGCGCGTGGGCTCGCCCGGGCGCATGTCCAGGTCCGGCGCAATCTCCGGCTGCGGCGCCCGGAACGGCGCCCGCACCGGGGCGCCGCACACCGCGCAATGCACCTGCTTTACTTCGGTCATACCGCTCGCTCCATCTGTAGCGCCTCGCGCAACCGCCCCATCGCCCGCTCCAGCCGTTCCGGCGACTGCGCGAAGCAAACACGCAGCCAGCCCTCGCCGGCCTGGCCGAACGCAACGCCCGGAGCGACGGCGACGCGGTGGCTTTTCACCAGCCGCTTGGCGAAGTCCAGGCTATCGGTCAGCCCGTCCACCCCGACGAAGGCATAGAACGCGCCAGGCGGTGGCGTGTAGCGAATCCCATTCAGCCCCGCGAGCGCCTCGCTTGCAAGGTCCCGGCCTTGCGCGCAATGGTCGCGGAACCGTTCCACGGCGCCCTGGGCGTGCACCGCCGCCAGCCCGGCATGCTGGATGAAGGGGGCGACGCCGGAATGCGTGACCTCGACCAGCTCGCTGATCGCCTCGCGCGTGCCCTCGGGCACCACCAGCCAGCCGAGGCGCCAGCCGGTCATGATCCACGTCTTGGAAAAACTGTTGCAGACGATCACGCGGTCGTCGGGCTCGGCGACATCGAGCAGCGAGGGCGCCGCCGGGGTGCCTTGGTAGACGAGGCGCGAGTAAACCTCGTCGGAGATCAGCCAGACGCCGCGACGGCGGGTGATATCCAGGATGGCGGCCAGTTCCTCCCGTGTGGCGGTCCAGCCGGTGGGGTTGTTGGGCGAATTCAGGATGAAAGCGCGCGCTCCGTCCAGCAGCGTGTCCAGCCGGTCGAGGTCGAGATGGAACTCCCCGTCCGGCTGCGCCTGCAGGCCGAGTTCCACCACCTCCGCGCCGCGCAGATGGGCGGCGTTGGCGATATTCGGCCAGACCGGCGTGTGGATGACCACGCGCTGCCCGGCGCGCACGGTGGCGGCGAGCGCGATCGCGACCGCCGTCATGCCGGAGG
>Ga0182012_10001081_pt1 | contig 30124 bp, 29 predicted proteins | sample 612S2SmetaG_FD_120486 | JGI IMG/M metagenome (GOLD analysis project Ga0182012, IMG submission 120486) | Permafrost microbial communities from Stordalen Mire, Sweden - 612S2S metaG | ecosystem: Environmental > Terrestrial > Soil > Wetlands > Permafrost | place: Sweden: Stordalen | collected...
ATCAAGAGTCCGTCCGAGCTCGTTCACGAACACGAGGTCTTCCGGCGCCGTGAAGTGCTCCCGGCGGCTGAGCCTGTCGAGCGCGGCGGCTGCCTGGTCCGCGAGCGGGACGCGGCGGATCTTCCCCGACTTCGTCGAGGACTCCACCCCCGCGCTCATCGCGCGTTCGATCGTCAGCGCGTGGCCGGCGAAGTCGACGTCGCGCCAGCGCAGCGCAAGCAGCTCGCCAAGTCGCAGGCCCGCATAGCTCGCGACGCGCACCAGCTCGGCGTCCTGATGGTCTCGAGCTTGTCGCTGTGTCGGCTCGGCAACGGTGGCGTCGCTCGCGCCGCGCGTCGCCGGCCGCGAGGGAGCGCGGTGTGCTCCCGATGCCAGTGCGCGGGCGAGCGCCTCGACCTCGGCGGGCGAGTAGTAGTTCAGCGCCGCGCGGTGAGGCTCGCGGCGCTTGTCAGCGCCTCGCACCGGGTTCGCCGGCAGGTTGAACGTGGTGGACCTCTGGCCGTATCCAAAGACCGCGCTGATCACCGCCCTGTACTTGTTGACGGTGCGCGCGGACGCCCCCGCAGCCACTTCCGTGAGCAGATCCTCGATCTCCGCGGTCGTGATCTTCGCGGCCGGGCGATCGCCGAGTGCACTGAGGACTCGGCCATTGGGACCGAGCACGTATCCGTGATCGCGCAGTGTGCTGGGCTTCGCTCCCCTGACGTCGGCGAGCCATCTCAGATACCTGGCGGCAACGGCGGCGAACGTCACGCCGCGTTCGCGTCGCTCCTTACCGAGGCGCTCATGTTCGGCTGCCTCCGCCGCGTGCGCGCCCACGATTGCAGCGGCCGCGACGTGGGCACGCGCCTCGTCGTAGTAGCCAGGCGCGATCCGGCCGCGTCGCGGTAGATCCCACTTCCCCGTGCTCGGGTTCTGCGCTAGCCACGCCGGGCCGATGCGGCGCTTGACCAGGAGCCCGTCCTGACGCCACATCGCCTCGAAGAACGGGCGCTCTTTGTGGACACGAACCGTGAGCGCGGCCGTGGGCAGATCGGGCGTCACGCGGGCATCGTATCACCGTGGGTAACACGTGGGTAACAGCAAGTCGTGGGTAACACTTTGGGTAACAAACGAACCCGAATCTAGCTCCAATAGCGGGAGTTGGGGCTATCGAATCGCCCGTATCTATTGGGCTCAGCGTCGCGCAGGCGGCCTTAGGAGCCGGTGGGGGAGACCCCTTGGAGGTTCGAGTCCTCTCGCCCGCATCAGGCCGACGTTGCAGCCCGCACACTGGCGGTGTGGCGCCTAAGCAGCGACCGTGCCCGCCGAGTGATGAGGTGCCGGCAGTGATTCGCCGCGCGCCCGCAGATCCTCTGCGTATGCCTGACCGTAAGAGCGTGCGACTCGGGAGGCGCGCGGGCCTCTAGGAGGTCTCGCGCAGGCTCACGAGCACCTGCTCGATGCGCCGCTCGCGCGTCTCGGGCCTCTTGGCGCCCTGCACGGCGAGCACGTGGGCCCGTTTGCGGCTGTGCGACAGGCGGTCATACGCTGCGCGCGCCTGCGGGTCGGCGTCGAGGGCGCTCGCCAGCTCCGGCGGCTCGGACACCACGCGCGGCTCGGCGTCCAGCTTCAGCTCGACCTCGACCTCCTCGCCGACGAGCACTCCGGCGGCGCGGCGGTTGGCGTTGCTGAGCCCGATCAGGAAGCGCCCGCGCATGATCGCGACCCGGCTGCGCCAGGTGTGCCCGTTGATGGTGATCAGCACAGGTGGGCGCTTGCCCGCGCCGAGGGACTCCACGAGCTCCGCGGGGATCTCCAGCCCGCGCATGGGTTCCGGAGGCTCGACGCGAGTGGTGAACTTCACGGGCGGTCACCGGATCTCGGCGTTGCTGCGGCCGACCGCCGGGCTGAGCACGGGTGCCGCTGTTGAAAGCGATCGCGTTCAGGGATGATGGGCATCACTGAGAAACTCTCGGGCTCGCCGCGTTTGGAGAATGGAGCCGCGCGGTGGGAGGCGCACACGGTCTGCGAACGCGGAGACTACTCCGCGCGGGGATTGCTGCGGGTCTGGCCCGTTGTGAGCATGAGCAGGATGGCCGCCAGGATCAGCGTGGTGAGTGCCACAACGAGCCTTGAGCGTCCCGCTGCGCGGGCGATCTGCCGGGGGCTCGACGGCGCCGCGACCATGCTGCAAGTGTCCCCGCGTACCTAAATGCGCACCGCTGTCGGAGGTGAGAAGTCTCACATCTGCCGCGGTGTGCCGGTGGCCGGGCGTCGGCCTGGCAGCTAGCCGGGCGTGGGGGCGGTCTCGCGGATGACTTTCCAGCCCGCCTTCAGCGGCGCCAGGAAGTACGGCGGCTCGTCGGTGGCAAGCCGGGTGTCGTATTTGTAGTCCTTCTCGTACCCGCTCGGAGCACTGGTGCCGACGATCCCGCGGTAGTTCTGGGCAATGGCTCCATAGATGTTCAGTTCGCCCAGCAGCGATCCGCAGCCGTAGTTGTCGACCAGGAAGGAGTGGCTGGTGGAGAGGATCGCGCCGTAGATCCAGATGTTGTTCTGGGAGCCCCATTTGTTGGGGTCTTCAGCGGCGGTGAGGTTGTGGGTTTCGCAAGGGTGGTAGACGCGCACGTAGTTGCTTGCGATCAGCCCCAGCGTGGCGGTGCCGGTCGGTTCGGAGCCGAGTTTGCCTTCGACCGTGGACGGGTACAGGCTGCCGTTGATGATCACGTTCTCTTCGCCGGCGACGGTAAGGGATTTGCTGTAGCTGCCGCTGACGTACACATCACCGCAGCTGCGCGTCTTTTCGACTTCTTCCAGTGTGTCCGCTTTGGTGGGTTCGAACGGGAAGCCGCACGATTCGGAAGCCACGTAGATCAGGCCGTTTTTGGGCCAGTTGATCGTTTCTTTGACTTCTTTGCCTTTTTCGTAGCGCGTCACGCCGATCGTGGTGCCTTTGAGCACCAGCTGGGTCTGGCCCGTGAACTCATATCCGGATTCCACGTATGCGGTCAGGCTCGTGTCGCTTTCCGGCGGGATCAGCGATTCGCCTTTTTCGTAGCATTTGGTCGAGGTGTAGAACACCGGCGAGCCTTTGCATTCGAAGTTGCCGTCTTCGGGGTATGTGCCGCCATTGATTTCAACTTTGTCCGGCGGGTTCTGGCCGGAGCGGCCGAACGTCGCGTCGCCTTCCACGCGGGTGGCGTCGTTGGTGTGCATGGGCCCGTCGACTTTGTCACCGGCGAAGAAGGTGATCACCGAGCAGCTGAGGCCTTTTGCCGACCATTCCTTGTAGTAGTGGCCTTTGCATTCCGCGGGCGCGCTGTAGAGGCTCGGATCCTCGGTTTCGAAGTTGGTGAAGTAGACGTAGTTGAGGAAGCCGGTGACCTTGAAGGTGGCGATGATCGTGCGGGTCTGCGACCCGGCGTAGCCGATGGACTTGATTCTGAACGTGTTCGCGAGCGCGCCGCTGGACTCGATGATCGTGGCGAACGGGTTGGTGGACTGGCATTCGGTGGTGCCGCTCGGAGCGGTCGTGGCAGGCAGCACGATGTCTTCGTAGCGCTCGACCGGTTCTTCGGCAACGGTGGCTTTGGGGCCTTTGCAGGTCTCCCAGTAGTCCGGGTTGGACTGCAGCTCGTACTCGTACTCCTGCACGCCGGCCAGGGCTGCGTAGTAGGCCTCCTTCTGGTTGGCGCTGGTCTTGGTGGCGAAGATTTCGCCGTTGGCGGCGGTGAACGCGGCGACGAGCAGCAGGCTGGTCACGAACAGCACGCCGAGCGCGATGATCATCGTGAAGCCCTGCTCGGGTCGCAGGCGCTTGGCGAGCGTCAGCAGCCGCGGTCTCATTCGCACGGCCCGGCTTTGATCGTTGATTCCGAGTTGGGCGCGCTGAAGGCGAGCGTCACCAGCGACGAGAGGTCCGCGGATTCGTGGGCCAGTTCTTCGGGTGCCTTGGACGCGAGCGTCGTGGGTGCGGTCCGGAACGTGATGTTGACCGCGGCGACTTTTTCGGCCTCGCTTGCTGAGATCTTGCCTCCCCCGAGGCTGATTTCCTTGAGGCTGTTCACTTCGCCGGAGCCGGTGGTGGTGTGTTCGGCGTATTCGTAGTAGCGGAAGATCGGCTGCTTGACTTTGTTTTCTTCGCCCTTGGAGATCAGTTCGCCGATCTTCACGGTCGAGGGCGTCCCCCAGGTGTAGTTGCCGCCGAATTCGCCGGCGCTGAGCGATGTGGTGTCCGTGAGGTTGCCCTTTTCGCCGGTCCATTCAATTTCGTCTCTGCGCACACCCGTGGTGGCCGTCGCGACGCTCGGCACTTCGGCCTTTTCGCTGTAGCCGTTGACGAAGATCAGCTTGGTTTCGCTGCTTTCCGCCAGCACCGGGTTGAAGCCTGAGGAGATGCACGAGGAATGCAGCTCATCCACTATGTGGGTCATGGCGCCGCGGCCGAGCTGGGTGGCCTGCGAGACGTTGGTGATGCGCGTGTCCTCTTTCATCGAGAATTCCAGGATTGCGAACAGTGCGCCCGTGACGACGAGACCCGTGACCATTGCGACCAGCGTTTCGATCAGCGTGAAGCCACGCTCGCTGCGCGCGGGGGCCAGCAGCGCGATGCGCAGGCGCAGGGAGCTCAGCATGAGGTCTGCCCCGATGCGACGGCCACTTCTTTGGTGCCTTTTTCTTCAGCTTCGCGTTCTTTGGTCGTGGCTTCCGTGTTCGCCGTTTTCAGCGCAGCTTCTTTGGTGAGGCGTTCCGCTTTGGTCGGTTTGCCTTTTTCTTTTTCTTCTTTTTCCCATTTGACGTGTTCTGACGTTTCGGTCGCTTTGCGCGTGGCTTCGGCTTCGGTGCGCGACGCTTCGCCGATGTAGACGTTCTTTGTTGAGCCGGTCGAGGTCGTGTTTTCGTAGGAGACCTTGTCGGTGCGCCCGGCTGAGGCGTTGTAGACGCAGAGGGTCGCCTTACCAAACGGCTGGAACGGGTGTTCGAGGTGTCCGGCGGTGCTGGTGGTCTGCGCGTGCGTGTAGGTGCCCGCGATGGCGTGCAGGGGCGCCGCATAGCCTTCGCAGCTGGTGTCCGTGATCGTGACGGGGTAGGACGTGGAGACGAGCGAGCCTTTGCTCGACTGCGTGCCCGAGTAGACGTTCAGCAGCACGTAGCTGAGGGGGACCTTGATCGTCGTGTTGTTGCCCGGCGTAACTTTGGCGCCTTCGCTCAGCGTGGCTTCGGCACCCACGTTGTTTTTGGGGCAGTCGCCGGCATAGGCGCTCCAGGCCTGCGGAAACGGGAAGAGGTCGCCGAGCACGTACTTGGACGCGGTGGCAGTGGTGGCGGTGCTCGCGTATTTCCCGGTGAGCGCCTGATAGTTCTGTTCGTTGCCGGCTTCGTATTCGTAGCCGGTGCTGCCGACGGCGAAGGTGGAGTCGCCGGCCGGGATTTTGCTGTTTTCGACCACGAATGTGTCGCCGGTGACCGGTTTGCTTTCGTAGGTGGTGGCGCCTTTGTAGGTGAATTCGGCGGTGATGCGACCGCCTTCGGCGTAGGTGACCGCGTACTGGGTGGTGATGTTCGGCGCGATGCTGACTTCTTTGGTCGGGTATTTGAGCGTGCCGCCGGTGGTGATGAAGTAGGGCTTTTCCGCGATTTCCACGGTCGCGGAGGTCGTGGCCAGGCCCGTCATGGTGATGCAGCCGTTGGCGCCGGTGGTGCCTTCGGCGCTGGCCTGCGAGCCGGAGCCGACCGGTTCAAAGCGCGCCGTGGCCGTGACGCCGGAGACAGCGAGCGCAGGGCTGCCGCCGTTGGTCACGTTGACCTCCAGGGAGGAGCCCTCGGGCGGGGTGATGATGCTGGCCTGTTTGACCGGCGGACGTTTGAGCTTGGTCAGCTGCGGCCATGTCACCGAGGAGACCACGTCGATGTTGGCGCCGTTTTCGCTGCTGGTTTCGGTGGCGTTGCAGCCGGTGCTTGACCCGGACGCTTTGAGCGGTTTGGCTTCCTGTGTGATCGTGTAGGTCGTCGAGCCGACCGTGCGCGTGTAGGTGTGCGCGGCGGACTCCAGGGCGTCCAGCGCGGTGGCGGGATCGCTGCGCAGCTGCTCCTGGGACTCGGCGGCGAGCAGGCTGGCCTCGCTGTGGAAGCGCTGGTCGGCGGTGACCTGCGTGGCCGTGTCGAACCCGTTCATGGTGGCCACCACGATCAGCGCGACCAGCAGCGCGCTGATCATGACCTCGATCAGCAGGAAGCCGTCCTGCGAGGAGGCGCGCAGATGCCGCGCGCGCGTGCCCAGGCCGAGGATCGGTCTCCGCCCGATTCGGCGCTGCGGCGCGTCTCTTTGAAGGAAGGTAGGCGTTCTCACAGGCAAAACCCCGGCTCATAGGTCCCTTCGGCAGCGATCGGGACGGGCTTTAGGAGCGCAGCCGCGCGGTAGGCGCGTCAAAGCTGGGCATGCCTGCCGGTGCGCTCGCACGGCCGGCGATCGCCGGCCTCAGCCGTGCCTGCCCCCGGAGCCCTAGAATCAGCCCGCCGGGGGACTGGTGTATCGGTAACACGGTGGTCTCCAAAACCGCAACGCCAGGTTCGATTCCTGGGTCCCCCGCTCGGTAAAACCTGGCTCTTTGCGGGCCTTTGTCATCCTGGCGTGCGGATCCTGCCTCAGCTGCGGACGGGTTCGAGTCCCGCCCGATGGGCGGCGAGCAGCATGCCGATGACGTGGATCGCGTGGTCGATCCGTGGCTTGTCGCCGATCGCGAAGGTGGCCCACTCGAGCGCGACACCGATCTCCACGATCACGTCGAACTCGCTCTCCAGAGCTTGCGCCTCCTCGGGGGAGCGTGTCTCGGCGACGACCTCTGCGACGGCATCGCGGAGGGTGCTCCTGATGACCCCGCCTTCGCCGAGCAGCAGGCGCAGTGCCAGTTGCGGCTCGCGCTCGACGAACGCCTGCACGGAATCGAGGGTGACCGTGACCTCCATGAAGCGGCGAACGAAGTCCAGGACCCTCGCGTCGCCCTTTCCGGTCGCTTCAGCTCTCGTAACGGCCAGGAATTCGCGCGCGGTGCGGTCGATGACCTGCTCCAGAAGCTGCTCGCGCGAGCCAAACCAACGGTAGATCGTCGCCTGCGAGACGTCCAGTTCCGCTGCCAGGGCTCCCATCTCGACGCGCTCGCAGGCCAGGAACGTCCGCTGCGCGAGCTCCAGGCCGTGCGCGGGGCGCGGTCGGCGGATCACCGGGCCGGGGCCCTTGCGCAGCTGCTCTGCCGATGCACGTGTACTGACCGCGGTGCTTCGGGCCATCGCTTCCTTTCGCTCGCAGCCGATGCCGGTAAGGCGCAGTGTAGCCGGAGACAGGCTCAGAACAATGATCTGCAAGCTTTCTCGCGAAAAAGTCATAAAGCCATGTGCATCTAATTTGAGCAAGCATTGACAAATCTCTCATACTGGTCTAGGGTCGCGCCCTCACAGCGATCCTCCGAAGCCTTCACAACTATCGAGCACAGGAGATTCCCGATGGCGAAAGCTGCACTCGACCTCAAGGACGTCGAACTCGCTCATGATGAGCTCTGGCAGGACGGCCCTCCCTACGAGCTGTTCAAGGAGTTGCGCGGCGGGTGTCCTGTGCACTGGACCGAGAAACTCGACAAGTACCCGCAGGAGGCCGGCTTCTGGTCAGTGACCACCGCCGATGACGTTCATGAGGTGAGTCGCGACTGGCAGACCTACTCCTCGGAACTCGGTGGGATCACCGTGTTCCAGGAGATCTTCCCGATCGAGCTTGCGCGCGGCATGTTCATCGGTCAGGACCCGCCCAAGCACGACAAGATCAAGGCGCTCTTCCAGCGCGGCTTCACCCCCAAGCGGATCGCCGACCACGAGGGCCGGATCAGGGCCATCACCGTCGATGTCCTCGACGGGCTCGCGGGCCGCGACACCTGCGACCTGGTCACAGAGGTCGCGCAGCCGATCGTCTCGCGGGTGATCGGGAGCTTCATGGGCCTGACGCCCGAGGAAGACGCGATCTGGGCGAGGATCGTCAACTCGGCGCTCGCTCCCGACGACCCGGACCTCTCGCCCGAGGGCGCGCAGGGCGTGCTCGAGAAAGACATCCCGGAGATCTTCGAGCGCTGCAAAGCGCTCATCGCGGACAGGAAGGCGAACCCGACCGACGATCTTACGAGCGTGCTGGTGCACGCGGAGATCGAGGGCGAGAAGCTCGACGAGATCGACATCGTGATGGGGTTCTTCCTGCTGATGGCTGCGGGCAACGACTCGACCAAGGCGACCTTCTGCAGCACGATGCGGGCGCTGATGGAGAGCCCCGAGCAGCAGCGCGACCTGGTCGTCGACCCGTCTCAGGTCTCGAACGCGGTCGAGGAGGGCCTGCGGATGTTCCCCGCGTTCGCGCACTTCCGCCGCACCGCCACCAAGGACACCGTTCTCCACGGCCAGGAGATCAAGAAGGGCGAGAAGGTCGTGATGTGGTACGTCTCGTCAAACCGGGACGAGACGAAGTTCGAGGACCCGGACCGCTTCGACATCCATCGCAAGCCCGAGCACCAAGCCTTCGGCGCCGGCGGCAGGCACTTCTGCCTCGGCACCGCGCTCGCTCGCCTGGAGCTGCGCATCATGATCGAAGAGACACTCAGCCGCTACCCGCAGATTGCCATCGAAGGGCGGCCCGTCGCAGCGGAAGCGATGTTCGTCAACCAGCTCAAGACGCTGCCCGTGCGCCTGGGTCCGGTGAGCTCATGAGCACGCCGGAGGCTCACGTGGCCGACTCAGCGCCTGCTCGCCGCCGCGGGGGTCGCTGCGGGCCATGAGGAAAGCGCCGTGTCGAGGCCGGTGATCATGCGTTGGAAGCTGCGATCGATGTCGACCGGCAGGCCGAACCCGCCGCTGCTCTCCAGCGTGATGAAGCCGTGCATCGCCGAGCGCAGCGCCCGTGCGGCGTCGATAACGTCATCGTCAGCGAGCCTGTAGCCGGCGAGCACGTCGGTGATGACCTCCATCAGGGCGCCGCTGGCCGCTTCGTCCTGTGTGTCTCCCGGAAGCGGTGGCGACTGGCCGGTCGCGTAGCGGCCAGGGTGTTCTAGCGCCCAGGCCCTGTAGGCGTCTGCGATGGAACCAAGGGCGTCGCCTCGCTCACGCCCTACCGCCGCGCGAGCGAGCACGTAGGCCAGCTCGCTCTTGGCGCGAACGGCGATGCTGCGCAGGAGCCCGTCGGTGCCCTGGATGTGCTTGTAGAGGGAGGGCTGGCGCACGCCCAGGCGGGAGGCGAGCTCCACCAGCGTGAGCCGCGAGAGGCCGACCTCGTCGATCAGCTGCTCCGCCTCTTCGATCACGACCAGTTCGCTGAGACCTGCTCGAGCCATGTTTCAGGCGGTGGGCTCCGCCGCGGAGCCTGCAGGCTGGTGTCTCCGCTCGAGGTCCACCCCAATTACTGTAGCTAGCCGCAAAGCTACTGTCAATAGCCTACCTGGTGGTGGCCCCTCCGAGGCCCGATCGAGCGATCGGCCGAGTTTGCCACGGTGGTGGCCTCAGCCCTGTCTGGCGAGTGTCGCCGCGCCGGTCGGTTCGAGCCCGCGGGCGCTTTCGGAGTGCTCGCGGCTGTCGCGCGTGGAGATCAGCAGGAACGCCAGTACGGCACCGGCGATCGCAAAGCCCGAGCCCGTCAGGAAGGCTTTCTGGAAGCCCTTGGTGAGCGCTTCCGCGGGGCTGTGACCGCCGGCGGCGAGCAGCGACTTGGTGTGGCTGTCGGCGATCGTGGCGAGGATCGCCAGGCCCAGCGCACCGCCCACCTGCTGGGCCGTGTTCACGAGCCCCGAGGCCAGCCCTGCCTCCTGTGGGGTGGTCCCGGTGACCGCGGCGATGGTCACCGGCACGAACGACAGGCCCAGCCCGATCGCCGCCAGCAGCGATGGCCCGAGGATGTCGGCCGCAAAGCTGCCGTGGGTTGGTATCCGCGAGAACCAGAACAGGCCCCCGGCCACGAACAGCATCCCGGTCACAAGCACGGGCTTGAAGCCGAACCGCGTCACGCCGGCCGAGGCCGCCCCGGCCGAGAGAATGATGGCGATCGCCAGCGGCAGGTAGGAGAGGCCTGCCTTCAGGGCGGAGTAGTGCAGCACCTGCTGCATGTACAGCGAGATGAAGAAGAACATCGAGAACAGCGACATGCCGATCAACAGCGCCACCGTGTCTGCTCCGCGCAGCGTCCGCAGGCGGAATATCGAGAATTGCATCAGCGGAGCCTTGCTGCGGCTCTCGATGCCCACGAACGCGATCAGCAGGACCAGCGCCCCGGCGATCTCGAGGATCGTCGACGACGCGCCCCAGCCGACGTTGACGGCGTCGACCAGCGCGTAGACCAGCAGGCCCAGCCCGGCGGTGACGGTTACGGCGCCCGGGATGTCGAAATCGCGATTCTCCAGCTCGGCGTGGCTCTCCAGCAGCACGCGCGGCGCCAGCGCTGTGCAGATGATGCCGACGGGCACGTTGACGAAGAGGACCCAGCGCCAGCTGAGCCCGCTCGTGAGGACGCCCCCGAGCAGCACGCCTGCGGCGCCTCCGGCGCCTGCCACGGCGCCCCAGACGCCCAGGGCGCGGTTGCGCTCCTCGCCTTCGGCAAAGGTGGTGGTGATGATCGACAGGGCGGCGGGCGAGACGATCGCGGCGCCCAGGCCCTGGACGGCCCGCGCGCTGATCAGCCAGGCCTCGGACTGGGCCAGGCCGCCCAGCAGGGAGGCGATCGAGAAGACCGCCAGGCCGGTCATGAACATCCGCCGGCGTCCCATCAGGTCCGCAAGGCGTCCTCCCAGCAGCAGGAACCCCCCGAAGGTGAGCGTGTACGCGTTTACCACCCACGAGAGGTCGGCCTGGGAGAAGTGCAGCGCCGTGCCGATCGAGGGCAGGGCGATGTTGACGATCGAGGCGTCGATCACGACGACGAACTGCGTCATCGCCAGCAGTATCAGCGCAAAGTTCTTGGCGCGGGCGTCCAGATGGGTCATGGAAAAAAAGTCCTATCTCGGTAGCGGTTGCGTCGTTGCGGAAGCAGAACTCCGTTTCCGATTCGGCTAAGCTAGCACACAGCAGACGATACGGAACTGCTGTTCCGCTTCTCTTGGAGGGAGTTCCAGAGCGTGGCGATTTCGAGTGCGACCGAGACGAAGCCGATGCGCGCCGATGCCCGGCGCAACCGCGAGCGGATCCTGGCGGCTGCGCGCGAGCTGTTCGCTGGAGGCCCGCCGGAGGTCCAGATGGACGAGCTGGCCCAGCGCGCGGGCGTGGGGGTTGGGACCTTGTACCGCCACTTCCCGGACAAGGAGGCGCTGATGGGAGAACTGGTGAGGGAGCGCTTCGAGCTGTTCAACGAGCGCCTGCAGGTCGCTGTCGCCGACGCCCCATCGAGAGCTGCCGACGCGCTGATCGAGGCGCTCCGCGCCAACGCTGGCGGCCTGGCGCAGGATGCCGCGACGCGCTTCGCCTTCATGAGCGGTGGCGAGCGCGTGTTCGCCCACGCAGAAGCGGAGGCCGGGGAGTTCCTGCGACTGTGCGAGATCCTTGTGCGCAGGGCCCGGCGATCGGGCGGCCTGGCTCCGGGCTTCCGCGCCGAGGACATCCCGATGCTGATGTGCGGGGTCTGCGCGACCGCCGAGGTCCACAAGCCCGGCTGGGACTGGGAGCGCCACCTCGAGCTCGTGATCCGCGGAATGCGGGGCTAGGCGCCCGCCCGCAGAGCGCTTCGCCGAACACTGAGTCGAGGCATCGATCTTAAGTGGGCGCCTGTAGGCTCGGGTCTTGTCCGCCGACCGGGTTGACTACGAGCGCCACGGCGCAACGTACTCGCGCTATCGCCGCGCGGACGCCCGGATCGCCAATCACATACAGGCCGCGCTGGGCTCGGCCCGGACCGTGCTCAACGTTGGTGCCGGCACCGGCTCCTACGAGCCTCTGGACCGCTGGGTGCTGGCTGTCGAGCCCAGCGCCACCATGCGCGCTCAGCGACCCGCCGGCGCCGCCCCCGCGCTCGACGCCCGCGCCGAGGCGCTGCCGCTCGACGACGGCGCTGTGGACGCAGCGATGGCGTGCGTGACGATCCACCACTGGGAGCCACCGGAGGCGGGGCTCTCAGAGCTGCGGCGCGTGGCACGCGGCCCGGTTGTGGTGTTCACGTTCGACCTGGATGCTCTGCCGAGCTGGCAGCTGGATTACCTTGCGCCGGGGCTCGAAATCGAGCGGCCGCGATTCCCCTCCATCGAACGGGTGGCGGAGGCTCTGGGTGGGCGTATCCGCATTGAGCGCATCGCCACGCCGGCGGACTGCAGCGACGGGTTCTTCGAGGCGTTCTGGGGCCGTCCGGAGGCGTTGCTGGACCCGGCCGTCCGCAGCGCCCAGTCGATGTGGGCACTGCTGGGCCCGCAGCGCGAGCGTCGCGTCATCGGCCGCCTCGCCCGGGCGCTTCGATCCGGCGAGTGGGATGCCGAGCACGGGCATCTGCGCAGCCTCCCGCGCTTCGACGGCTCGCTGCGCCTGGTCGTATCAGAGCCCGACTGAAACCATCGCCGCCCCGGCGCGCATCGCCGCGCCGGCGCGGGCGCGGGCAGCGCTCACGCGAAGTGCGTGACCGGCCGCTCCAGCAGCTGACCGTCCAGCGTGATGTCCACCTTCTCGTTGTAGAAAGCCACCAGCCCTGCGATGGGAAGCAGTTCACGGGTGGGAAAGTCATAGGCCCAAGCGAGGTCCCGGTGCAGGACACCGCCGAGATTGGCCGACCAATAGGCGCTGGTGACACCCTTGTACGGGCACGCCGTCATGGTGGCGCTTGGCAGCAGATGATCGAAGCGGACGCTGCTGCGGTCGACGTAGTAGCGCGTCGGAAGGCCGGTCTCGAAGACCATCACCGGGCAGGAGCAGTCGGCCAGCACGGCGCCTTCGAGCTCGACCAGCACGTGGCGTGTGGAGCGCAGCGCGTCAACGCGCACGTACGGGTTGCGCGGATGCACGAACACCTGCTCGTCCTCCTCGAACCACGCGTCCAGCGCGTCCCACTGGAAGCGAACCGTGCCCGCCAGGCCGTCAAGGGCGCCCTCGCCGTAGACGTGTGCAGCGCCCGGCCGGCGCGTCTCGCCGACCTCCAGGCCGTGGCGCATGGCGGCGCCGCGAGCCAGGCGCTCGGGGCGGTGCTCGTCGATCAGCACCGACGCGTTGACGTCCTCGAGCGGTATGTAGTACTGGGGGTAGTTGGGCCACTCCCACACGTACAGCGCTCGAACGGTGTCAAGCACCACGGCTCCGGCCAGCACGGCGCGCACGCGCCGCGGCACCGGCTCGATCTGGTTGACCGCAGCGATCATCCGCGGGTAGTCGGACACGAAGCCCAGGTTATCCGGAGGAGCGCCCGTCGCTAGGGTGCACATGGGCCTCACCGATGATCAAGCACATCGTCATCTTCAGCTGGCACGAGCACACCACATCGGCAGAGGTGCGGGACGTCGAACGCAGGCTGGCGCGGCTGCCGGGGATGCTGGAGGTGCTCAGGGACTACACGTTCGGCAGCGATCTGGGTATCACGGAGGGCAACGGCGACTTCGCGATCATCGCCACGCTTGCCGGTGCGGCGGACCTGCCGGTGTACAGGGACCACCCTTTCCATGCCGAGGTGGCCGGTGATCTGCGGGCGATGGCTCGGGCCCGCACAGCTGTGCAGATCGACACCGACGCGCAGCCCGGGGGCGATTAGCGCAGGCGGACCAGCGCGGCTCTCACGCGCGCCCAAGGCCCGACGCCGCGCCACCGGGCCTTTGCTCGATCCCGCGCTCGCCGGCGATCAGGATCATGCTCACCAGCTGCGGCGCGAACAACCCGTGCTCGATGAGGCCAGGCGTGCCGCTCAGCCGCGCGGACAGCTCCGCGGGGTCGCCGACCGCTCCAAGGTAGTCGGCGATCAGCCCGCCGTCCGGGCTTGGGTCGCCGGGGCGCAGGCGCGCCGGCTGGAGTGCGGACAGCGTGCGCTGCGCGCCGAAGCGCAACAGCTCCAGCGGCACCGGTGCGCGCAACTCCGGCACGGCCTTCTCGGCAGAGGCGATCACGACGAACGTGTGAGCGCTGGCTGCCACGATCTTCTCCCGTGTCAGAGCGCCGCCGCCGCCCTTGACCAGCCAGCCCGCGGGATCGATCTGGTCGGCGCCGTCGATGGCGATGTCCAGCTCGCCCAGTTCGTCGAGGGAGCACACCGGCAGACCCAGCGCGCCCGCGGCGTGCTCGGTGGCCGGCGAGGTGGCCACGCAGCGCAGGTCGCGCAGGCCGCGCTCAGCCAGGGCGGGCAGCAGGTATGCGACGGTCGAGCCGGTGCCCAGCCCGACGCGCATGCCGTCATGCACCAGCTGTGCCGCCGCGCGCGCTGCGGCCTGCTTCTGGCGCGCGGTGCGGCCGTCCTCGCTCAGCGGCGCGGGTTGCTGCCGCCCAGTCTCACCAGGGGGCGCCATGGCGCGGACGTTACCGACCCGGCGCTGGCCCTGAGGCGAACGCGCTCGGGTGCGGCGGGCCCGTGCAGCAGGAAGCCCTGGCCGATGGCGCAGTTGAGCTCCCGTGCGAGCGCCAGCTGGCGCCTGGTCTCGATGCCGACTGCCACCGCCGTCAGACCTGACTCCTTGGCAAGTGCGATGGTGGCCGCGAACATCGCGCGCCGCTCCTTGTCGCCGTCGGCGCTGGCGATCAGCGCGCGGTCGATCTTGAGCATGTCGAGCGGCAGCTTGCCGGCCAGGCCGATGGACAGGGCTCCGGAGCCGAACTTGTCGAGGGCCACCGACACCCCCAGGCGCTTTACGTCCTGCAGAGCCGAGCGCGCGCGGTCGGGATCGCGCAGCACGGCTTCCTCGCTCACCTCGATGCACAGCGCGCGTCCGGGCAGCCGGCAGTAGGCGAGCTCCTCGCGCACGCGCTCGGCGAGATCCAGCTCGGTGAGCTCGCGCGCGGACACGTTGACGGAGATCGGGATGGTGATGCCGTGGCGCCTCCATGCCTCGGCCTGCGCACACGCGGTGTGCAGGACCCAGTTGCCGATCTGCACGATCAGCTCGCTCTCCTCGGCGGGGGGGAGGAACGTGGACGGCAGCATTTCTCCACCGGCAATCATCTTGCCCGCCTCAGGACGCCAGCGCACGAGCGCCTCGCACCCCACGGCGAGGCCGCCGGCGAGCGGGAGGATGGGCTGGTAGGCGAGCTGAAGCTCGCGGCGCGGCAGCGCGTCGCGGAGACGCCCCTCGATCTCGATGTGGGTGCTGACCTCTTCCCGCAGGCTCTCGTCGAATAGCTCCAGGCGCTGCCCGCCGGCTGCCTTGGCCCGGTACATCGCCATGTCCGCCTCGCGCACCATGCTCTCGGGGTCGCGCTCGGGGTCTCGCGACAGCGAGATCCCCACGCTCGCCAGCAGCGGCAGCTCGCGGCTGCCCACGGCCACCGGGTTTGCAAGTGCCTCGAGCACACGTTCGCCCAGACCCATGGCTTCGCCCTCGCTGGTGACATCCTCGGCCAGGATCACGAACTCGTCGCCGCCCAGCCGTGCCACGGTGTCGCTGTCGCGCATCAGCTCTGAGAGCCGCTGGGAGACGGCGATCAGCAGACGGTCGCCCACCTCGTGGCCGAGCGTGTCGTTGACGGCCTTGAACTTGTCCAGGTCCACGAACAGCATGGCCACCGAGCCCTGTGAGCGGTGCACGCGGGCGAGCGCCTGACGAGCGCGGTCCATCAGCAGCAGCCTGTTGGGCAGCCGCGTCAGGGGGTCGTGCATCGCCTGACGCTCAAGCCACATCCGGTCGGTCACGTCCTTGGCGGCCGCATACCAGGTGTCGCCATCGCAGCGCGCGCTCCACAGCAGCCACCGCCATGAGCCGTCCTTGTGGCGGCAGCGGTTGGTGAAGTCCTCGAACCGTCCCGGTCCGTTGCTCCCGGCAAGCATCAGCGCGAGCGTCTGCTCGACGTCCTCGGGGTGCACGAACTCGTGGATGGGGCTGGCGAGCATCTCCTGCGGGCTCCAGCCGAGAAGCGACTGCCAGGCGGGGTTGACCAGCGTGAAGCGCCCGTCGAGCGACAGCGTGGCCAGCAGGTCGCTGGTCATCTCGAACAGACGCGCGATGCTGGCTTCCCCGCCAACCGGCGGATCGCTGCCAGCGTCGGGCGGATTGGTCGTAGCCAGGGAGTCCATTCCTCCGACCCCTTTCGGCCCTCGCCCGGCGCGGGTCGCGGCCCGAAGCGCCGGCTGGACGGATTTACTAGCGCGCGGGGCTCAGGAGGGCGCGGCGACGGAGGCTGTGGCCTCCGGGTCCGCTGCGTCCTTTGCGCCCGATGCGCCCGGTGCAGGCGCCCGGACGGCTTCATCACCGCGCAGGAAGCGCCAGACCGACAGGCACATCATCACGGTGAGGATCACGGCGCTGGTGGCGCACTCCTCGCAGACAGCGTGGATGGAGAAGAGCTCGCGGTAGGTGAGATAGCCACTGAACGCAAAGCCCACGAAGGTGAGGCTCATCGCCGCCAGGCGGCTGTTCTCATTCTCAGGTGCCAGCAGCGATCCCACGATCAGGATGTAGCCGATCAGCCCCATCAGCGCCACGGGCACGCCCGCGAGCTTGGAGTACTGCGAGGTCTGAACCTTGGTGCAGGATTCTCCGGCCGTGCAGGCGGGCTTGATGCCGGCGTAGTGCACGTAGGTCAGATAGCTGGCCAGCGCGATGCCCAGAACGCCGAGAACGAGCAGGATGATCCGCAGCGTGCGGTTGCTCATCGGCGCTCAGCTTGCTTTCAGCAGAGATTCAATCGCTTCTTCGAAGCCGCTCGGTTCGGTCAGGGAGACTTCGCCGAGCTTCTTCATGGCGCCGCCGGTGGTGCCGATCAGGAACGAAGGCGTGCCGTTGAAGCCCTCGTTGTTGGCGGCCTGCGCATCCGCGGCCACCTGGTTGGAGTATTCGGCGTCGTTGCGATCGCTGACCCATTTTGCGAGGTTGAAGCCGGGGATCTGCTGGGCCAGGCCGCGCAGATAGCTTTCATTGACGTAGCCCGAGTCCTCTTCTCCCTGCTCGTGGTAGAAGAGCTCCACGAAGTACCACATCTTGTCCTGCTTGCCGGCCGCAAGCGCGGCGATCTGCTGGGTTTTGAACACTTCCGGTTCGCGCGTGGCGGTCTCCAGCGAGCGGTATTCGATGCGCAGCTTGCCGGTGCGCACGAACTTCTGGATCAGCGTGGGCAGGGCGCCGAGCGTGAACTCGCGGCAGATGGGGCACTCCAGGTCCCCGAAGTACTCGAGCGTGACAGGCGCTGTGGGGCTGCCGAGCACGTTGCCGCTCTGGGGGATACCCCCCACGATGTCATCGACGGTCTTGATCGCCGTGTGTTCGCCCGTGCTGCCTTTCTTCGGCGGGGCTTTGGTGCTGCCGCTGCCCACCGCAACAGCGATCGCCACGATGGCCACGATCACGATCGTGGCCACGACACCGAACTGTGTCAGACGCTTGCGGCGGGCGCCTCGCGCGGCCTCTTCCGCCTCCATCGCGCGCCGCTCCTCGCGGGCCTGCTCGCGACGCTGCTTGCGCGTCAGGTCCTCGGCATCCTCAGTGCTCATGCGCCAACTTTTACAGGTTTCTGTTCAATGTTGGCTAAGTGCTAGGCGGCTTGCAACGCTCGCAACGGCGGGCGGCGCCGCGTGCGCGCCGATCCGGCACCCGTGACAGCATTGGGCTGCGGCGCCGTGCGCACCGTCGAGACGGGCGCTCCAGGCGCGCATCCGCCCCCGTAGCTCAGCTGGATAGAGCATCGGACTTCTAATCCGAGGGTCGCTGGTTCGAATCCAGCCGGGGGCATCGAGAAGCACCGGAAAATGGGCGCCTCTGGCATTGCCCTGCGATTGGCCCGGGCGGTAGAAGCAGCTCGAACGCGCCGGCGGCGGCGGTGTGGTGGAGAATGGCGTTGTGCAGTTCGCTCTGCCAGATCGTCTGGAGGCCGATCCGATCGCGCTGCGCCCGCTGCGCATTGAGGACGTTGCCGCCTACGCGGCCGCGTTCGAGGCAGACCGTGACCTCGGGCGGCTCCTCGGGTTCGAGACCGATCCGGACGAGGCATCCCTGCGCGAGACGGTTGAGCGCCAGACGCCTGAGCTGGGGGAGCGCAGGCATGCGCAGCTGGCGATCGCCGATGCGGCATCGGATGCGTTCCTTGGTGAGCTGATGATCCATTCGCTGAGTGACCGCAATCGCAGGGGCGAGCTGGGGTTCTTCGTGGTACCGGCGCATCGGGGTCGCGGCGTTGCCGGCCGCGCCGTGGGCATCGCGCTCGACTGGCTGTTCGGCGAGCTCGATCTTCTTCGTGTCGAGATCACCACCACCCCCGACAACACGATCGTGCCATCGCTCGCTGAACGCCTGGGGTTCCAGCGCGAGGGCCTGCTGCGCGGCCGCAACTTCGAGCGCGGTCAGCGCGTCGACCTGGTGTGGTTCGGCCTGCTGCGGGAGGAGTGGCACGGGCTCTGAGCGCACCAGCCTGGCTGCGTATCGCGACCTGCTGAGCCAGCAGGGCGTGCGGCAGCTGGCCGTGTCGTTCCTGGCGTTGGGTATCGCCGGCACGATGACCCCGGTGGCATTCGTGCTGTTCGCGCACGCCGCCACGGGGTCGTTCGCCACGGCGAGCCTGGTGCTGGCGGGCGCAACTGCGGGGTCGCTGATGTTCGGCCCGCTTCGCGGGCGGCTCGTCGACCGCGTGGGCTCGCGCGAGGCTGTGCTGCTGGTGCTGCTGCCCGACCTTGCGACCGACGCAGCGTTCATCCTCGCCGGCCACGCCCACGCGGCCGCTGCGCCGCTGATCGGACTTGCGTTCCTATCGGGGGCGGTGAGCGCGCCCGCGGGACCCGCATTGAGAAGCGTCTTCTCGGAAGCACTTGAGGTGGAGCGGTCCCGCCGCGCCGGCTATGCGCTGATGGCGCTGCTGATGGAGACCAACTTCATCGCGGGGCCGCTGCTGGCCGGCGTGATCCTCGCCCTCTCATCGCCCACCGCAGCTGTCGCCGCCACCGCAGTGTTCTCTCTCGCAGGCTCGGTCACGTTCGCGACAGTCGTAAAGGCCCACCGAGCACCGGCCAGGGCGAGCTCGCGACGTGTGCCGGTGCTCGCCGGCGCCGGAATGCGCACGGTGGTTGGCACCGCAGCGGCGTTCGGTCTCACCTTCGGCCTGCTGGATGTGGCGTTCCCGGTGTTCGCCAGGACCCACGGCTCCGCTGCGGCGGCAGGGGTGCTGCTGTCGGCCTTTGCGATCGGCGGATGGATTGGCGGATTCCTCTACGGGACCAGGTCGAGTGCGCGAACGGCCGGCCGGCGATACCCGCCGCTGTGCCTGCTTGGCGCGCTGGGTCTCGCGCCGCTGATCCTCACCCCTGCGCTCCCCGCCATGGCAGCGCTCGCGACGCTCAGCGGCGTGTGCTTCGCGCCGATCACCAACTGTCAGCTCTCCGTGATCGACGAGGTCGCAAAGCCGGAGCACAAGGCCGAGGCGTTCTCGTGGCTTGGCAGCCTCTACGGCGCCGGGTTGGCGATCGGCGCGGCGCTGGCAGGCCAGATCATCGTTGCAGCCGGCATCCGCGTGGCGCTGGCCGGCGCATGCGCCGCATCACTGCTCGCCTGGCTCACCGCGTCGCTTCGAGCCTCCACGCTCAACCCCGCAACCGTGCTCGCGCCCACGCCCGCCGGCACCCGTCCCACCCCGGAGGCCTGAGAGCTCTCGGCGCCGGCCCCTGTGCGCGCCGGCTCGCCGACGCTCGGCGGTGGCCCCTGTGCGCGCCGGCTTGCCGACCCTCGGCGGCGGCCCCTGTGCGCGCCGGCTTGCCGACCCTCGGCGGCTGCCCCTGTGCGCGCGGGCTTTGCCGAGCTACCCGGCCAGGCCGTGGTGGTAGGCGTAGTGGACCGCCTGGGCGCGGTCGCGTGAGCGGGTCTTGGCGAACACGTGGTTGACGTGCGTCTTGACGGTGGCCTCGCTGATCACCAGCCGCTCTGCGATCTCGGTGTTCGACAGGCCGGCGGCGATCAGGCCGAGCACCTCGGCCTCGCGCGTTGTCAGCTGATCGGGCAGGCTGAGCGCCGTGGGGGCAGGGTCTGGCCGTCCGTCGGCGGCAGCGGCCAGCAGGCGCTGCTGCACAGCGGGGTCCAGCAGGGTCTGGCCCGCCGCCGCAGCGTGCACCGCCCTGGCGATCTCCGCGGCGCCCGCGTCCTTGGTCAGGTAGCCGCGCGCGCCCGCCTTCAGCGCGCCGAGGATTGACTCATCGTCGGCGTAGGTGGTCAGCACCACCACCTCGATCTGCGGGTGCTCGCTGCGGATCCTGCGTGTGGCCTGCACGCCGTCGAGCACCGGCATGCGCAGGTCCATCAGCACCACGTCGGGAAGATGGCGCCCGGCGAGCGCCACGGCCTGCTCGCCGTCCGCAGCGCTGGCCACGGGCGAGATGCCATCCTGCGCGCCCAGCAGTGTCATCAGCCCCTCGCGCACCAGCGCCTGGTCGTCGGCGATCAGCACGCGGATGTCCGAGCTCATGAGCCGCCGGCGGGTCGCGGCCCAGCGGCATCCTCACAGGCGCCCGCCGGCAGGCGCAGCTCGACCAGCCAGCCGTCCGCCGCGGGGCCCGCCGTCAGGGAGCCGCCGAGCAGCGCTGCGCGCTCGCGCATGCCCGTCAGGCCGTAGCCGCCGCCGCTGTCCGCCAGGCCCTCTGCGAGGGCAGGGCCGGAGGGCTGAGAGCTTCCGTTGGAGGCCGCGTCCGGTCTGTCGAGGCGGTGCGGGCGCGAGCCACCGTGGCCGGGCGCGGCGCCGCCACCGCGGTCGCAGATGCTCAGGACCAGTGCGCCGTCGTCGGCGTGTGCCGGGCGCAGCTGCACCGTGACCGCCGCGCCCGGGGCGTGCTTGCGCACGTTGGTCAGCGCCTCCTGGGTGATCCGCACCACCGCCAGCGCCGCCGGGCCATCCAGCTGATGGGCGGCCTGGTCGACCGACAGGTCCACGGACGCTCCGGGCGCGGAGGCGCGGTAGTCGTCCATCAGCGCCTCCAGCGCCCGGAGCACCGAGAGGCCGTCGCTTCGCAGCACACCCACCGCGTGCCGAGTCTCCTCCAGGCCCTCGCGCGCAAGCGCATGCGCCCGCCGCACGCGCTCGAGCACCACGCCGCGCTCTGCGCCGGCCTCGATCAGCGCGCTGGTGGCCTCCAGCTGGATCGTCAGGCCCGCCAGCGCATGCGCCAGCACGTCATGGATCTCGCGCGCGATCCGCGTGGACTCCTGCAGGCGAGCCGAGCGCAGCTGCTCCTCGCGGGAGCGCTGCACCTGGGCGAGCAGCAGCTCGGCCTCCTCCGCCCTGGTCACCGTCTGGCGTGCGTTGGTGCCGGCCAGCAGCACCGCCGTCAACCCCAGCCCGTAGGTCAGCACCTCGATGGCGCTGCTGTCGTAGATCAGCACGCCCAGGGCGGTGGTGAAGATGCCCAGCGCGGTCACCGCCAGCGCACGGCCGAGATCAAGACGGAACCCGGCCGTGGCCACGGCCACGAACGCAAATGCGCTGCCTGCGCCCTGCGGTGCGCCGGCCACCAGCAGGCCGCCGCTGCCCGCCAGCAGGAACAGGTCGGCGCTCGACCGGCGCGAGAGGTGACACTGCACGGTCCAGACCAGCCACGCCGCCACCGCCAGACACAGCAGCAGCGAGTCCACCAGTCCCCGGCCCGAGCCGCCCGGGCCGGGACTGGAGCCGATCACCGTCCAGCAGATCAGCGCCAGGCCCGCCGTCCGGAGCACGAGCACAACCCGGGGGTTCAGAGGCGTCAGCACCAGCATGTGCAGCTAAACCTAGGGCCTACGCCTCAGCGAGACCGGCGCGGCCCACGACGCTGCGGGCGCGAATCGCCAGCACCGCGGTGCGGCCCAGGACCTCGGCGGCTGCCATGCCGAGCAGCGCCACCGTCCACGCCTCGCCGGCGGTGATCGAGTGATCGACGCTGAATCGCGCGATGCTCGCGCTCCCGCCGTGGGAGATCCACACCAGGAACGCCATGCGCGATCCCATGCCCAGCACCCAGAGTGAGCCCGAGAGCCAGCCGCTGCGCAGCAGCGCCCGGCCGCTGCCGTCGCTGCGCATGATGGCGGTCTGGCCGCTGGCGAGGCCGATGGCGCCGCCCACCAGCACGAACGCTCCGGCGAGCACGAGGTCGTTGCCGGACGTGGGGATCCCGTGCAGGTAGGAGGCCATAGCCACGCCCAGCAGGATCACCGGGCGCATCAGCTGCTTGGTTGTGAGGGGGCGCTCTTTGATCTGCAGCAGCACGAGCAGGATCAGCGCCGAGTCGATGAGGTAGTCGGTAGTAGTCATGTGAGCATCCTGCTTCGCGCCGGGGCCGCTCACATCGGCTGGAGGGTTGAACCTTGGGTTGATCCCGCGCGCGCCCTCCACCCACGGGTGCAGGCGCCCGGCGCTCAGGCCTCCGGGGGGGAGCCGGAGCTGCTGCGCTGCAGATCGCCCACGAACCAGCTCAGCGTCGCCGCGGCGGCCGCCAGCTCGCGCAGCTGCTCGTCGGAGAGCTCGCGCAGGTCATCGCGCATTGCGCGCAGCGCGCGAGCGCGGAAGCTCTCCCACGCCGCCTGTCCGGCGGAGGTGATCACGATCATCGCCACGCGCCCGTCCGCCGGCAGGCGCTCACGCGCCACCCAGCCCCGCTGCTCCAGGCGTCTGACCAGCAGCGTCATCGTCGGCTGCGCCAGCCCTGCGCGCTCCGCCAGCTCGGTGATGCGCAGCGATCGCTCGCCGAGGATGCTCAGCACGTCCAGCTCGGTGCGCGTGATCTCGCCGCTTCGCACCTGCCTGGCCAGCAGCCTCAGCAGCAGCGCTGCGCGCGAGAGCAGCTGCTGGGCAACCTCGTCCACCAGCCGTGCGCGAACGTCGGCCGGTGTGCTCCGCTGGTCAGACATATTGATAACTATATAGTCGCGTGATATAAAATGGCGGTCAGGGTAGGGATGAGCAGCGACCGGTAAAACCCAAAGGAAGAAGGCGCACCATGTTCCGCAGCATCCTTCTCGCAGCCGACGGCTCCCCCGACGCTGAGCTGGCGCTCCAGCAGGCGGTCGACCTGGCAGACAGCCAGCACGCAAGGCTCACCATCTTCACCTCCGTGCAAACACCGTCCTCGCTTGCCTATGGCGGGCTGAGCGGCGATGTCACCTCAGCGCTGCTTGCCGCGGCTCAGCAGGCAGCCGAGGGGATTCTGCGCGACGCTGCCCGGCGCGTGCCCGACAGCGTCTCGCTGAGCACCGTGCTGAGCGGCGACCCCGTCCGCCAGGCGCTGCTCAGGCAGATCGCCGAGGGCGGGCACGACCTGGTCGTGATGGGCTCGCGCGGCCGCGGCGCGGTGGGCTCGATCCTGCTTGGCAGCGTCAGCCACTACATCCTCAACCACAGCCCCGTGCCCGTTCTGGTGGTGCACGGCGATCCGTCCAGTGCCTCGCAGGAGACGCCCCTCGCGGCGGGCCAGCAGGCCGGCGCGCAGGAAGCGGGCGCCCCCGCACTGCAGCACGCGCTCTGAGGCGCGGGCGCCCACGTCGCTCCCCGGCCCCCTAGCGCCGGGAGCTGCGCGCGCAGGCGAACGCGCGCCGGGTGCTCCGGCGGTGGGAGCCGGGATAATCGGGGCGGTGAGCACCGGGCCTGAGGATCGCAGCGTGCGCGAGGGCACCCCGCAGGACGGCGGCGCGTGCGCTGAGATCTACGCCCCGTACGTGCTCCACACCGCGGTCAGCTTCGAGGAGATCCCGCCCGCTGCCGCGGACATGGCTGCGAGGATCGCAGCCGCCTCCCTGCGCCACGCATGGCTGGTGCTGGAGGAGGGGGGCAGGGTGGTGGGCTACGCCTACGGCGGGCCGTTCCACGCCCGGCCCGCCTACAGGTGGTCATGCGAGGTGAGCATCTACCTGGAGATGGGCCGCACGCGCACCGGCGCCGGGCGCGTGCTCTATGAGGCGCTGCTGCCGCGGCTGGCCCAGCGCGGCTACCGCACCGCGATCGCCGGCATGACGCTGCCCAACGACGCCAGCGAGGGCCTGCATCGCGCGATGGGCTTCCAGCCGGTGGGGACCTACCGGCGCATAGGCTTCAAGCACGGCGCCTGGCACGATGTGGCGTGGACGCAGCGCACACTGATCCCCGGCGCGGCGGACCCGCCGGCAGAGCCCGGCTAGAGCGCGCGGAGCGTTGATGACGTTCATCGTCAGCGCGCTGCTCTACCCCTGCGTGCTCGCGGTTCTCTGCGTCGGCTCAGGGCTGCTGGTGGACGCTCTCGGCGGCCGGTCGATCCCCGGGGCGCTGCTCGTGCCCGTGGGCGCGGCTGCACTGATCGCGCTCTCCCAGCTGAGCACCTACGCAGCCGCGCTTGCGCCCGCGACGCCCTATCTGATGCTCGCCGCAGCACTCGCCGGCTACGCGCTCTCGCGCCGGCGCCTTGCGCGGCTGCCGCGCGCGTGCCGGGATCGGCCCTGGGCGGTTGGAGGGCCGGTGTGCGCCTATGCGCTGGCGCTCGCGCCGGTGCTGCTGGCCGGGCGCGCCAGCTTCTCCTCCTACATGGCCCTGGCGGACTCCGCGGTGCACATGATGGGCGCCGACTTCATCCTGCGCCACGGCCAGAGCTACGCGCACCTTGACCTGCGCAACTCATACGGCCAGTTCCTCAACGACTACTACAACACCAGCTATCCCTCCGGCGCGGACACGCTCCTCGGCGGCAGCGCGGCGCTGCTGCGCGTTCAGCTGATCTGGGCGTTCCAGCCGTTCAACGCCTTCATGCTCGCGACCGCCTACGGGCCGTGCCTGCTGCTGGCGCGGCGCGTGGGGCTGCGCGGCGCGCTCGCCGCGCTCGCCGCGCTGAGCACCGTGCTGCCCGCGCTCGTCTACGGCTATGAGCTGATCGGCTCGGTCAAGGAGATCACCGCGCTTTCCATGCTCATGAGCTCCGCCTGGTTCGTGGTGGCGCACCGCCGCTGGATGACCGGTGCGGGTGCGCGCGCATCGATCCCGCTGGCGCTGCTGCTCGCGGGCGGCGTCTCCGCGCTGGGGGTCGCCTTCGGCGTGTGGGCGCTCGTGGCCGTGGTGGTGCTTGGTGGGATCCTCGCCCAGCGCGTGCGCGGCGCTCGCCTGCCCGCCCGCGGCGCTCGCCTGCCCGCCCGCGGCGCTCGCCTGCCCGCCCGCGGCGCTGTGGCCCTGCTGCTCGCCGGCCTGCTCGCCGGCGCGATCGCCGCGCTGCCCACCGTCGCCGACCTGTCCGGATCGGTGCGCGTGGCCGGCGAGATCGCCGGCACCGCCAACCCGGGCAACCTGCCCACGCCGCTGCGCGCCATACAGGTCTTTGGCGTGTGGCTGGGAGGCAGCTACAAGGTGGCGCCCACCGGCAGCGCCCTGGTGATCACGCATGCGCTGGTGGCGCTCGCGCTGGTGAGCGCGCTCGGCGGCGCGCTGCGCCTGATCGCGCTGCGCGCGCACGCAATGCTCGCATGGAGCGCCCTGATGCTGATCGCCTGGCTGGTTCTGAGCGTCTCGCTGACCACGTGGGCCGACGCCAAGACGCTGATGCTCACCTCTCCCACAGTGGTGCTGCTGGCGTGGGGCGGTGTCGCCGCGCTGCTCGAGCTGCCCGCGCGGCGCCTGCGCCTGCCCGCCGCTGCGCTGGCGGCCGCCGCGCTCTCGCTCGGCGTGCTCGCCAGCGACGCGCTGCAGTACCGCGCCTCCAACCTGGCGCCAACAGCGCGCTACACCGAGATGGCCGCCATCAACTCCCGCTTCAAGGGGCGCGGCCCCACGCTGTTCACGGACTTCGACGAATACTCGCTCTACGTCCTGCGCGACCTCGACGTGGGCGGACCCGATTTCGTCTACCCGCCACCCGCGCTCGCGGCCGCGGCGCACGGCTACGGCGATCCGGTGGACATCGAACGGATCCCCCCCGCTGCGCTTGCCGCCTATCCGCTGATCGTCACCCGCCTGGATCCACTGCTGCCGCGCCCGCCGGCCGCATACACGCTGGCGTGGCAGGGCTCCTACTACCAGGTGTGGCAGCGCGCCCGCGGCGCCGCCGCCGCGCTTCGCCACCAAACGCTCAGCGGCACCGCCCCACAGCAGTGCCGAGAGCTGCGCGCGCTCGCCCACGAAGCTCCCGCGGGGCGCGCCGTCAGCCTCACGGCCGCGCGGGCGCCGAGCGTCGTGGAGGTCGCCCTGCATGCCGAGCGCCCGCCCGCCGGATGGGGGCACGAGCGCGCAGGGCTGGTGATGAGCCATCCCGGGACCCTGACAGCCCCCTTCGCGCTGCCCGGCGCCGGGCGCTGGCGGCTGTGGGTGCAGGGCCAGATCATGCCGGCGGTGAGCATCGCGCTGGACGGTCGCCACGCCGAGACGGTCTCGGGGCAGCTCAGCGGCAACTCGCTCGTCCCCGACACGGTGCCGCCGGTGGTGCTGGCGATCGCCGCGGGACGCCACACGCTCTCCGTGACCCGCGGCCCGTCCGGCCTTGCCCCCGGCGACAGGGCCTCCGCGGTGCTTGACCGTGTGTTCCTCACGCCCGCGCGCGAGGCGGGCGGGGCGCTTCGCAGCGTCGCGCCCGCGCGATGGCGAGCGCTCTGCGGCACTCCCTATGAGTGGGCCGAGCTCGTCGGCGCCAACAGCGTGCCCGCCGCGCGTTAGCGCGCCGGGGCGAGCGAGATCAGCGCCGCGCTGGCCGCGGGGATCCTGACGGTCGCCACGCCCCTGCGCACCCGCACCCGGGGCAGGCGCGACGGCGCGCTCCATTCGCCGGTTGCGCTCACCGCGCGTCCGCCCAGCGTCACTCCGCCGGTGGCCTTCAGCGACGGCGCGCGCAGCGAGAGCACCGTGGCGGAGGTGAAGCCGGAGCCGACGTGCAGGCGAAGCGACACGCCGCCGCGGTCGCTTGGTTCATCCTCGGCCACCAGCAGGCGCAAGCCGCCTTCGGGCGCCTCCAGCGCGCTCACGGACACGTTCGCCGCGCCCTGGCCGGAGGTTGCGCTCCTGATCGGGCGATCGCCCACCAGGGCCTTGGTCAGGAGCAGCGCGTACCAGACCGGCTGCGCCTGCAGCGCACCTTCCTGAAGGCGCGCCGGGGTGGGCGCGCAGACCGGCGTGTAGCCTTCGCAGTTGGCAGGGTTGCCCTCCAGGTTGATCCCCGAGACCTCCGCCTCCATCGACTGCGCGATGTAGTTGGAAGCCCACAGCGCAGAGGCGAACGCGTTGCTGATCCCAGGCTGCCCGCCGCAGGAGACCGAGCCGGTCTCGTCCATGCGGAACGGTATCCCCGTGCGGTGGGACACCGCCATGTAGCGGTCCAGCGATTCCTCCTCCTTGCTGCGTATGCCGGCGCTCAGCAGCCGCGTGATCGAGGGCGCGGGCACCTGATGGCAGCCGAGCGGATAGTGGTGGCCGGTGAGCATCAGCGGATGCTCCGCGTAGGCCTCCTGCGGGCCCCACTGCACGTAGATGCGCGAGCCAGAGACCCCGGGCCCGGCAATCGGGATGCCGGGCGTCAGGGCCGCGATCGCGCGCCGGTAGCTCACCACCTCGGCGTTGTAGCGCGCAAAGTCCCATCCCGGTGCGCGCAGGTCGTGGCGGGCGTAGGCGTCCGGCTCGTTTCCCACCTCGATTCCCTCGAGCCACGGGCCCAGCGCCTGCTTCGCCGATGCCACCTCCCGTGCCGCCGCCATCGGATCGAAATGCGCCAGGCCCACCGTCAGCAGCACCTTCCAGCCGCTTCTCTGAGCAAGCGAGCGCAGCTTCGCGAAGTCCTCCGCTTCCAGCGACCGTTTTGCCCAGCGCGGCTGGCGCGTGCTGGCGTCCGCCCAGGCGATCTGCGTATCCGAGGACACGCCGCCGAAGCGCAGCACCCCGGTTCCAAGCGAGCGCAGCAACGCCACCAGGTCGCCGTGTTCGCCGTAGGAGGCGACCTGCGCCAGATCGCTCACCTCGAAGGACAGGCCCAGGTAGTCCGCCGGCACCGCAGGGCCAGGGTTGCGGGCGTCAACCGCCACCGACACCGCCACCGGCGGGGGGCCCTGCGAGGCGGGATCCTGCTCCAGCGCGCGCGCCCCCGAAGCCCCGCCGGTGCCCGCGCTGGCAAGCGAAACCGCCACCGCCGCTGCGGTTGTAACAATTGTCACTGTTCCCAAGAAACCGGGGCGGCGCTTGCGGCGGACCTCCTCCGCACGTGGTTTGCCCTGTTGCATCCGTCCTGCAGTAAACCGGTCTGGGCAGCACAATGGCGCAGCGCTCCTTGCACAGCCGTGCCTGAAGGCCCGCGCAGGCACACCCGCCAGGACGGCCGGCGGCGTGCGCGGCTCGGGTGCACGCGCCCCTAGCCTCCCGCGATCTCCATCGGGGCACGCACGTAACCTGCGTGCATGAGCCCGGCCGGAGACGCACAGGGGATGGGCCGAATCCTGCTGGGCGAGAGCCTGCGGCTGCTGCCCACGCTGGCCGACGGCTCCTTCCAGCTGATCTACATCGACCCGCCGTTCAACACCGGCCATGCGCAGCGGCGCACGACGCTCGCGGCCGTACAGAGCGATCAGGGCGAGCGCACGGGCTTCAAGGGCAGGCGCTACGCCACCACTGTGCTCGGTGCCATCTCCTACGAGGACGCGCACCAGGACTACCTCGGCTTCCTCGCCCCCCACCTGCACGAAGCGCACCGCCTGCTCTCCCAGAGCGGCACGCTGTACTTCCACATCGACTACCGCGAGGCTCACTACTGCAAGCTGCTGCTCGACCAGATCTTCGGGCGCCGGTGCTTCCTCAACGAGATCATCTGGGCATACGACTACGGCGCGCGCACCAAGCGCCGCTGGCCCGCAAAGCACGACACCATCCTCGTCTACGTCAAGGATCCCGCCGAGTACCACTTCGACTCCCAGCAGGTGGATCGAGAGCCCTACATGGCGCCGGGGCTGGTGAGCGCCGAGAAGGCCGCCCTGGGCAAGCTGCCCACCGACGTGTGGTGGCACACCATCGTGCCGACCAACGGATCCGAGAAGACGGGCTACCCCACGCAGAAGCCGGAGGGCATCGTGCGCCGCATGGTCGCAGCGTCCACCCAGCCGGGCGACTGGTGCCTTGACTTCTTCGCAGGCAGCGGCACGCTGGGCGCCGTCGCCGCGCGGCTGGGCCGCCGCTACGTGCTCATCGATTCGAGCCCCCAGGCGGTCAGCATCATGCGAGCCCGCCTGCGCGACATCGCCGCCCCGCAGGGCCGCGCGCACGCGCTGTCAGACACAGCGCTCTAGCCTTCTGCTGGCGTGTACCACCTAGAGCTTCGCCAGTCCTTCCACAACCTCAACCGCCTCAACCTGGACGAGGCCCAGATGCTGGCCATCGCCGTGCCATGGGCCCAGGAAAAACAGGTGGAGGTCGGCGAACGCAAGTGGAGCCCCCACCAGGCCAAACTCAAGATCCTCCAGGGGCCGCATCTGGAGCTGAGCGAACTGTCCATGGGTCGCGGATGGAAAGCCGCCACGCGCCGCTCACAGGACGTCACCGACAGCGTCCTCGAGCGCATCCGCACGGACCTCGCCGCCAATCGCCACGCCGGCCCTGCGCCCGCGCTCTCCGCCGATCCGGTGCAGGGCGCCGCTGGCCCGGAGCAGGGCGCGGCTGGCCCGGCGCAGGGCGCGGCTGACCCGGCGGTGGGCGCGGGGGACACGGCGATCGGCGCGGGGGGCCCGGCGGCGGGCGCGGGGGACACGGCGCGCCACGGCGCCGGCGACCCAACTCCCGACGATTTCGACGCGACCCCCGAGCAGCTACAGCTCGCTTCGCTTCTGGGCGGCGACGCCGAGCGGCTGCTGGCGTCCTGGAGGCAGATCGCCGAGCGCGCGCCCGGGCTGACACCCAGCGAGAGCCTGGCGCTGGCCGAACGCCAGATCTCCGCGCATCCGCCCGCCCGCTGAACGCCCGGCCGCTAGACTTGCGCGCGCATCACATGGTGGGCGTAGCTCAGTTGGTAGAGCTCCTGGTTGTGGTCCAGGCGGTCGGGGGTTCGAGTCCCCTCGCTCACCCCTCATGAATAGCCTGCAAACTAGCTGTTTTTTGGCGAAAGCGC